>Ga0160452_100188_pt1 | contig 69630 bp, 57 predicted proteins | sample HID1971I_E6MG_FD_108230 | JGI IMG/M metagenome (GOLD analysis project Ga0160452, IMG submission 108230) | Enriched millipede-associated microbial communities from UW Madison campus, WI, USA - HID1971I_E6 MG | ecosystem: Host-associated > Arthropoda: Insects > Digestive system > Unclassified ...
ATGATCCGTGCATCTGTCCGCGCATCGTCCCGGTCGTCGAGGCCATGGCGGCGCTGGTGCTCGAGGACCACTACAAGCGCCAGAGCGCGCTGCACGGCTAAGCCGGGCAGAGAGCCAGCTGTAGCAGGGACGAGCCGAGTACGAATTAGCCGAGCCATACGAAAAAAGAGGCCCCGCAAAGCTGCGAGCTATGCGGGGCCAAGGTGTCGTTTAATGCGTATGAGGTCAGATGGATGCGCCTGGAATGGTGTTCGGCATAGCGGCGACTGCGGCCTGGCAGAACCGCTCCAGCGCTTCGACGAGCACCGAGCGCGGACAGGCGACGTTGATGCGGAGGTAGCCGGAGCCCTCGTCCCCGTACACCGAGCCTTCGTTGAAGGCGACGCGCGCCTCACGGTACATGAGCTGCTTGAGCCCGGCGATATCGCGGCCAAGCCCCCGGCAGTCGACCCAGAGCAGGTAAGTCGCCTCCGGCTTCATCGGCACGACCTGCGGCAGGTGCTCGCCGAGATAGTCGATTGCATACGCAAGGTTCTCCTCAACATAGGCGAGCATCGCCTCCAGCCAGTCGCCGCCCTCGGTATAAGCAGCGGTGATCGCATCGTTGTTGAAGTAGTGCATCATGTGGATGCTCAGCGCCTTCAGCTTGTAATCGAAGCGTCGCTTCAGCTCGGGGTTCTGGATGACCGCGTAGGACGATTGCAGGCCCGGCAGATTAAACGTCTTGGTCGGCGCCATCGCCGTAATCGTACGCTGCGCCAGATCAGCCGAGACTGTCGCGGTCGGTATATGCCGGTGGCCAGCAAGCACGAGATCAGCATGGATCTCGTCGGAGGCGACGATCACATCGTAGCGGGCGCATAGCTCGCCGAGCCGCTCGAGCTCCTCGCGCTCCCATACGCGTCCGCCGGGATTGTGCGGGCTGCAGAGCAGCAGCAAGCGCGCGCCGCCTTGCATCAGCGACTCGAGATGGTCGTAATCCATCTCATAGCGTCCGTTCCGGATGACGAGCGGATTGTTCGCAACCTGGCGGCCGTTCATCTTGATGACGTCGTAGAATGGGTAATACACCGGCGATTGCAGGATGACCGGGCTGCCAGGCTCGCTGAACAGCTCGACGCACAGGCTGAGCGTCGTGACGACGCCGGGGACATCGGTGATCTCGCCGGGCGTGACGTCCCAGTCGTGGCGCTGCTTCAGCCATCCGACGAGCGCCGCCGCGTAGTCGTCCGAGCGGAAAGTGTAGCCGTAGACGCCTTGCTCGGCCCGGCGGATCAGCGCTTCCTTGACCGCAGGCGGGCTGGGGAAGTCCATATCCGCTACCCATAGCGGCAGGATATCGGGATCGCCGAACAGCTTGGCGGATTGGTCCCATTTATAGGAGTGGGTATTGCGACGGTCGGGTACCTGGTCAAACGAATGAGTCATATGACGGCTTCCTCCTATTGCTTCTATATTCTCCGGAATGCAACGCGCTGCGGCCCGGCAAGGACGACGAAGTCGTTTTTGCTTGCGCTACGCTTGTCCGCATGTTAGATTCCCTCGTATTATACCATGAATAAGGCGCTGTGCGTGATGAGCGGTGTCCGCTATAATATGTTGTAAAAGCTGCCTTGGCGGTCATCGTACAAAATGCCATGCCAGCCTGCATGCTTGTAGTAGAGGAGGCGCCCATGGAACTAACTTACCTCAAGACGTTTCGTGAAGTGGCGAAATGGGGAAACTATACGCGTGCCGCGGAGGCGCTCGGGTATGCTCAGTCCAGCGTGACGACGCAGATCCAGAAGTTGGAGGAGTCGTATGGCGTAGTTCTCATGGAGCGCTTTGGTCGACAGATGAGGCTGACGCTCGCCGGACAGATGCTGTTGCAGTACGCCAACGAGATCCATCGACTGCATGAGGAGTCCAAGGAGGCGGTATCCCGCCAATCCAAAGGAACGCTGTCGATCGGTACGATTGAGACGTTGGCCGCTTTTTACCTTCCGCCTTATCTTGGCGCATATCGCAGGGATTATCCAGATATCAATGTCATGATCCAGCCGGGCAACGAGCCGGAGATCATCGAGGCGGTCAAGGAAGGACAGCTCGACATGGGCATTATTCTGGACCCGCCTTTCGCGGATGGGGAGCTTCATACGGTCGTTCTGAGGGAAGAGCCCTTAGTCATCATCGTCAGTCCGGAGCATCCGCTGACGGCTCGCAGCGAGGTTCGGGCGATGGATCTGGACCATGCCTCCCTCATATTGACGGAAGACGGCTGCACCTACCGAGCCATGCTGCTTCGCGTGTTGCAGGCTCATCCGATCGGATATCGGATCGCCTATGAATTTGGCAACTTGGAGGCGATCAAGCAGTGCGTCATCAATGGCCTGGGCATTGCATTGTTGCCCCGTATTGCGGTTGCCGGAGAGGTCCGCAAAGGGCAGGTTGTTCCGTTGCCATTCGTCGATCCGGCTTGTCGATTTTTTACACAGCTCATCTATCCGAAGAAAAAATGGCAGTCGAACGCATTTGTTGGATTCCTTGAGCTTCTGGGCGGACAGAACGATCAAAATGATTGATGGCAACCATCGATTTCTATCGATAACTCCAAACGTAGCAGCCGTGCTATAGTGGTGTCAGCAAGCGACATCCTACATTTGGAGGGAATGCCAATGAAACCAATTCGCTCATTAGTGCTCGAAACACCAGCTGCTTCGCCGGAACAAACCTATCGCCATTATATCAACAAGCTGTCCGTAGAGACGGACGCCTCGGACGTATGCGACGACCTGAAGAACGGAGTGGCCGACTTCCTGTTCGTCGACGTTCGCAGCGCCCGGGCTTTCGAAGAATGCCATGCGGTCGGAGCAACCAATCTGCCATCGGACAAGATTACCGCTGAGACTACGGCTGGATGGGACAAAACGAAACTGATCGTCGTCTATTGCTGGGGACCGGCATGCAACGGCGCTGCCAAAAGCGCGGCCAGCTTATCTGCGCTCGGCTTCCAGGTGAAGGAGATGCTCGGAGGCATCGAGTACTGGCGCAGGGAAGGGCACGAGGTAGAAGGGACGCGGGCCCACTCGGCTGACGCGCATCATGTGGAATGATGGAGCTTCGTAACCACCTTGTCACATCCTCCCCCATAATCGTCACATTTATCTGATATACTAATGGTAAGTAGTGTCCGGCGATTATGCATTGGAAGGGGGAGCAGCCATGGGCGTGCCTGTAATTGTGTGGGTGGCGTCGATCATCATCTTTATCATCCTGACCTGGATGACGTTTTGGGTGACGAACAAGGCCTATTCGCGCAAGTGGGAACACGAGAAGGACCATGACAGCTTGAAGTCCTGAGCATTTAAAATAAAGAGCACCTGTAAGGTATACACATGACTTGTCACGCAAAAGCACGATCCTAGCCATCAGAGCCGGGATCGTGCTTTTTTGCTTATGCGGGTAGATGTTACTGACCGGCCCCAAGCAAGAGAGGACGGATCGCCTCGGCATGCTGGCCGGAGATGGTGTAGAAGCGGTGCGTGTCGCTTGCCCGCATCATCCCAATATCCCCCGACTCGGCAGCCCAAAAAAAGTAAAGCCGATCCGGCTGAAATAAAAATTGGGCGCGTACCATGTAATTGGGCTCAGCCACATCTGCGATACCGGGTCGCGCCTTAGCGCTGCCCACTGCTCGGGATAAGACGCGCAAATCCCGCTGCGTATCCAGACGCTGTACCTCTACCGCTTCAGCCGGATTAAAGCTGTTGGTCTTCATAATGACGATCTGCTTCAGATCGAGCATCCCGATGCCGACTGTCCAGTAGCTCACCACTACCCAATAGGCAAGGAGCACCGTCGCGAGGACGAGCAACGTTCGTTTGACCACTGACGCATCCCCCTTGTTCCTTTTTCTGGATACAATATAGACGAGGAGGGGGCTGCGATGGTTGCAGTGACGCGTATGTGTGCGTAAGCATGCATGTACTTATAACTGCGAAAATATGCGCTTAGACCCCGATACTGCGTATCACACCCAACTCACCAGCGGTACCACGATAGCGCCATAAGCGAAGGCGCAGACGATGACGAGCGCCGGGTGGATCTTGCGGATCTGCATCGCCCAGAAGGCGACGGCCGCGATGAGCAGAGACTGGATGATGCCGATCGAGGCAATCGAGCTGCCAGCCATCTGCCAGGTGAGCAGCAGCATCATAATCGCGATGACTGGCTGCACGAGCAGTGTGATGCCCTTGACGATCGGCGACTGGCGATGCTTGCGGAGCAACCGCAGCATGTAGACGAGCGCGACTGCCGACGGCGCGATCGTCGCGAACAGGGCGACGAAGATGCCGATCCAGCTCCCGGCGTCGAAGCCGACAAAGGCTGCGATCTTGGTCGCGATCGGCCCGGGCAGCGCATTGCCCAGCGCCAGGATGTTGGAGAATTCCTCGGGCGTCGCCCACGCGTGATTGGTGACGATCTCCCGGTACATAAGCGGGATCGACGCCGGGCCGCCGCCATAACCCAGTACATTGGCTAAGAAAAAGCCGACAAACAAGTTCCACCACTCAGTCCATGCCACGGGTTACGCCGCCCCCTTTCTGTTGCTGATCGCGGATGCGCTTCTCCAGCTTGCGCTCCTGCCGCAGCTTGAGCCTGGCGACCGTGTTCATATGGATCGCGCCGTAGGCGATGAAGATCAGGATGACGATCGCCGGATGGATGTGCACCCCCTGCAGCATGGCGAAGGCGAGCGCAAAAAAGCCGATGCCGGCCGGCAGGCCAAGCCCCTTGACCGCCTTCTCGCCAAACTCATACGCCATCACGCCGAGCATGACTGCGACGACGGGGATGACTGCGCCGATCATGCCCTGGATGATCGCCGAGCCGCTCAGAAACTGGACGAAGCTGAGCAGGGCGATCATCGCCGCGCTGGAGGGCAGGATATGCGCCAGCACGGAGACGATCGCGCCGAGCGTGCCTTTCTGCTGATAGCCAACATAGGCCGCCATCTTGGTCGCGATCGGCCCGGGCAACGCGTTGGCCAGCGCCAGGATCTCGCCGAACTCCTCGTCATCCATCCATCGGTAAGCCGTCACCGTCTCGTAGCGAATGAGCGGGATGACCGAAGGTCCGCCGCCGTAGCCGAGGATGCCGGTCTTCACCATCGCCCACGACAGCTGGGCATATACGTTGCCTGTTGCACTCTCGCTCATGGCTACAACCTCATCCCCATTCTGCTCTTATAGCGGTTGATCAGCAGCTGACACTCGACGCTCATGATGCCGGGCAAGGTGTACAGCTTCTCCTTCATGAAGCCTTCCATCTCCTCGTTGCTCTGGAACAACCCGTGCATATGCAGCTTGCTTGGTCCCGTCATATGATACAGACTGGTGACGTACGGCTCGGTCGCGAGCTGATCGGCGACGGCGTGCAGATGCTTGGGTTCTACCTCGACGTTAAAAAACGCCGAAACCCGGATGCCGATCTTCTCCGGGTTAATGACGGCGGTGAAGCGCTCGATGACGCCCGCGTCGGTCAGCGCGCCTACGCGGGCCTGCACGGCCACGCGGGAGAGACCGACCTCCTTGGCCAGATCGGTATACGAGATGCGTCCGTTCTCATGCAGCAGCGCGATAATTTTGCGGTCCATGTCATCAATCATCGCGTGCAGCGGTTCCGATGTGTGTTTTGAACTCATGCCGTTAAGGCTCCTTTCGGTATGACCAAATTGCGAAATGAAGTTGTAAATCGATCTTGACTTGCCATAAGTTAAAATATATACGCGTTTTCGTTCGTTTTCAATACTTTTCTGACTCCTGATCAAACAAAACGGTTGAATGTTGGCGTCTGAGGTGGTAGATTAGAAACAGATCTTAATGTTAAGTTATCTATCATCGATTAGAAAGCAGGGGAGTGTCATGAGGCAAGCAGTGATCGGATCGCAAGCGATGGTCGTCAGTCCGCACTACCTGGCCTCGGCTGCGGGCGCACGGATGCTGGAGCGAGGCGGCAATGCCTACGACGCGGCGGTGGCGGTCAGCGCCGCTCTGGCTGTTGTCTATCCGCATATGACCGGACTCGGCGGCGATTCCTTCTGGCTCGGCTGGCATCATCTGGAGGGACGCGTGCGGGGGTACAATGCGAGCGGCCGCGCAGGCAGCCGTTGCTCGATTGAGGCGTTCGCCGGAGAGGAGGCGATCCCGACTCGCGGCATCCGTAGCGCGATCACGGTGCCCGGCATGGTCGACGGCTGGGCGGCGGTTCATGGCGAGTACGGCCGCTTGCCGTGGGCCGAGGTGCTGGCGCCGGCGATCGGCTATGCGGAGGACGGCTTCCCGATGTCGCCGGATCAGCATGCGCATACAGCGGCGCATCGGCAGATGCTCGCGGCTACGCCGGAGACGGCGGCGGTTTATCTGCCCGGCGGCGAGCCGGCGGTAGCGGGCGAGCGCTTCCGGCAGCCAGCGCTGGCGAGGACGCTGCGCCGCATCGCCGAGCGGGGGCGCGACGAATTTTACGAAGGCGAGACGGCCCGGATAATCGCAGACGCGATGGCGAGCGGCGGCGGCCTGCTGACAGCCGAGGATCTGGCGGCACATTGCGGCGACTGGGTGACGCCGGTGACCGGCTCGTACCGGGGGTATGAGCTGTACCAGATGCCGCCCAACTCGCAGGGCTTCGCCGGGATCATGACGCTGCAGATGCTGGAGCGGTTCGACCTGCCTGCGGTGGAGCACGGATCGCATGCGTACTACCACCTATGCGTCGAGGCGCTGAAGCGCAGCTTCCGCGATCGCAACCGGTATCTGACCGATCCGGCGTGCGCCGAGGTTCCGCTGGCCCGTCTGCTCTCGCGGGAGTATGCAGCCGAGCTGGCGGCGACGATCGATCTGAGCCGCGCTTCGGATGAGGACGCCGTCTCGCTCGGCAGCGATACCGCCTATGCGGCGGTCGTCGACAGCGACGGCAATGCCGTTTCATTTATCCAGAGCCTGTACTTCGAGTACGGCTCCGGCGTCGTAGCTGGCGAGAGCGGCGTGCTGCTGCAAAATCGCGGTTCGTTTTTTTCGCTCGATCCGCAGCATATCAACCGTCTGCAGCCGGGCAAGCGGACATTCCACACGCTCATGCCGGCGATGGCGTGCCGGGCGGGTAAGCCGGCGATCCTCTACGGCACCCAGGGCGGCGAGGGCCAGCCGCAGACGCAGACGGCGATCTTCACGCGGATGGTCGATTACGGCATGGACCCGCAGCAGGCGATCAATGCGCCGCGCTGGGTATGGGGCCGGACGTGGGGCGAGCCGACGCGCGAGCTGAAGCTGGAGAGCCGGGTCGCCCCGGAGGTGCAGTCATCGCTGGCGGCGGCGGGACATCTGGTGCGAACGGTCGGCGCATATGACGGCATCATGGGACATGCGCATGCGATCGTGCGCGACGACTACGGCTTCCTGCAGGGCGGCTCCGATCCCCGCTGCGACGGCGCGGCGATCGGCTGGTAGGCGGGAGCGGGCGAACGAACAATTGACGACGGGGAGAGAGGACGATGACGAGCAACATGGCGGCACAGAGGATGAACAAGACGGGAGACGGAGGCGCTTATATCGACCGCAGCCTGGAGCTGGCGGCGACCGGGAGCGGGGCGTTGGACGGGATTGGGTTTGCGCTGAAGGATGTCTTCGATGTGGCGGGGCATGTCTCCTCGGCGGGCAATCCGGACTGGCTGCGCACGCATGGCCCGGCGGAGCGGCATGCCGCGGTCGTCGAGCGGCTGCTCGCCGCCGGCGCATCGCTGCGCGGCGCGACCGTGACGGATGAGGTGATGTACAGCATCAATGGCGAAAATGCGCATTACGGCACGCCGCTGAACCCGGCCGCACCGGGGCGCATCCCCGGCGGCTCCTCGAGCGGCTCCGCCTCGGCGGTCGCGCAGGGGCTGGCCGAGCTCGGCATCGGCACCGACACCGGCGGCTCGGTGCGCGTGCCTGCCGCCTACTGCGGGCTGTACGGGCTGCGCCCGACGCATGGAGCGGTCGATGCGAGCGGGCTGATCCCGCTGGCGCCGAGCTTCGACACGGTCGGCTGGATGGCGCGCGACGCCGCCACGCTGCGTAAGGCCGGTGAGGTGCTGCTGTCGGGCGGGGACGTGAGTGTGCCTGCGGACCCGGCGAGCGTGGGCAATCCGGGAGCGAGCGCTCCGGGAGGCTCTGCCTCGGCGGGCGGCTCGGCGGACGGAGGAACCGCTCATGGCGCGGGCGCTCCGGGAGACCCTGCCTCGGCGGACAGCTCGACGGACGGAGGCGCAGCTCATGGTGCAAGCTCCGGCGTTGCGGCAGCTCCTGCATTCGCCCGGCTGCTCGTCGCTGAGGAGATGTGGGCGCTCGCCGACGAGCCGACTCGGGCGGCGCTGACAGCGTACCTGCCGGAGCTGGAGCGGCTCGTCGCCGGGGCCGAGCGCGTGCGCATGGCGCCGGAGGGGCTGGGCGAGTGGATGGCGGCCTTCCGCCACATCCAGGGCCTCGAGATCTGGGCGGCGCATGGCGAGTGGATCGCGGCGGCGCAGCCGAGCTTCGGTCCGGGCATCGCGGACCGACTCGCCTGGGCGGCGACGCTGCGCCGCGAGGATCACGAGACGGCCTACCGCAAGCGCGAGGAGGTGCGGGCGCGGCTCGGCGAGCTGCTGGCGCCGGGGACGCTGCTCGTCGCGCCGACCGTGCCTGGCATCGCGCCGCTGCAGGGACTGAGCGGCGAGGCGGTCGAGCGCAGCCGCGTAGCGACGCTGCAGCTGAGCTGCCCCGCCGGGCTGGCCGGACTGCCGCAGCTCACGCTGCCGCTGCGCGGCGAGGGCGGCTGCCCGATCGGCCTCTCGCTGATCGCGGCTCCGGGCTGCGACTTGCAGCTGCTGGAGCTGGCGGAGGTATTGGCCGGCCGAGCTTGATTGAGGCGACATCAGAGCCTTCAGCCGTTATACAGCGGTTGGAGGCTTTTATATATTTTGGTGATTGGCGGCTTGGGGATATGGTAGAATATGAACAAGATTGTTATATATCCCCTGTTAGGAGCGTAGAGATGAATAACTTTGCCGATATTCTGATTGAAGAAAGTCTTCGCAAAAACTCTGTGCTGGTCGTTGGGCTGGACCCGGACTTGAGCTATTTTCCTTCCTTTTTGGCAGAGAGCGAGACACTGGACAACCAACGGGCTAGCGAGGCGATCTATGCGTACAACCGGATCGTCATTGACGCCGTAGCCGAGCATGCGGTCGCCGTCAAGCCTCAGTTAGCCTACTATGAAGTGTATGGGAGCGAGGGCATCCGCGCCTTGGAGCAGACAATCGCCTACGCGAAATCCAAAAACTTAATCGTCATCAATGACGCGAAGCGTGGGGATATCGGCTCCACATCGAAGGCGTACGCCAAAGCATTATTAGGGAGTACGCCGATCTCGGGCGATATGGTCACGGTTAATCCGTTTCTTGGGAGCGATGGCTATCTGCCCTTTGTCGAGGAAGCCGAGCGCAACCGAAAGGGATTGTTTTTGCTGGTCAAAACCTCCAATCCCTCCTCGCATGAGTTGCAAAATGTGATGCTGGAAGACGGGAGGCCGCTATATATGAAATTGGCCGAGGATATCGACCGCTTAGCACAGCAGACGCTGGGCGAGCACCGTTATTCCTTCCTTGGCGCGGTTGTCGGAGGAACGTACCCCAAGGAAGCGGAGCAAATCCGCCAAGCGCTGCCCCATTCGATATTCCTCGTCCCTGGCTATGGCGCTCAAGGCGGTACAGCCGAGTCGTTAACGCCATATTTTGACGCAAGAGGTCTGGGGGCCGTCGTCTCGTCGTCCAGAGGCATTATTTATCATGGCGCCAAAGAGGACAAGACGTCCGAGGCCAAGCTGGCGGATCTGATTGAACAAGCGGCTGTGGAGGCCAAAGAAAAAATCAACGCAGTCCGAAAGTAAAACGATATACGAATATAGGAAAGGCTCTATCGTCACTCAGGCGATAGAGCCTTTCTGCACATTCAGGAAACCTCAGCAACGTTTGCTGATCTAGGTCATATAGCGTGTTGGATGTTCCTTTGCCGGGGGGCAATGTCATAGGGCGGTTCAAGCGGAGTGAACTTTCATGTCTGTAACGCTCGCGGCGACGCGTGGGCGGAACATCTTCGGCATATCGCGACCACTAATTTTAGCATGAAAAAATCACTAATGATGAAGGTATCTATCAACCTCTGATTTGCTTTATAATGCGAATAGTTAATAGATGGAAAAATTAACACAAAAAAGAGGTGGAGGTAAATGATAGATAACATCCGCATTAACCATGTCGTAAAAGGCAAAATTCATACGACATTTGGCACGTTGGACCTCTACCGCTTTAGTATAACGGATCTGTTGAAATCGCCGATGGAGGCAGTGGAGCATCTGGCGGTAGTCAAGCAAAAAGACGTGACCTGGGAAGGCTCTGTGTTATGTCGCTTTAATTCGGCTTGTATTACGAGCGAGGTATTCAACTGCCAGCGTTGCGACTGCAAATGGCAGCTCGACAAGGCGATGGAGCTGATCTGTCAGGAAGGGCAAGGGATTATTACCTATCATTCCTCTCATGAGGGGAGAGGGTTTGGCCTGGCAGCGAAGCTGCTCTCGTACAACAAGATGGACGAGGGGCTGCACACGGTAGATTCGTATATGCAGCTCGGCACGGGGATGGAGGATGGCCGAGACTATCGCGCATCCATTGCGATACTGCATTATTTTAAGATTACCGAAGTAAGGCTGATGGGCAACAACAAGCGCAAGTATGAAGCGATCCGCAATGCCGGGATCGAGGTGACGGACCGATTCGCGTTGGTGTACGAAGGGACAGACCAGAAAGTATGGCATTACTTGAATAATAAGGCCCAAGAGCCCGAACAGGATTTGCTGCGCCATCGCTTGGAGCAAGTTAACGTACAGGAGTGGTCGATTGGATAACATACTCATCACGGGCTCGAGCGGGGATATCGCAAGAGCCTTGATCGGGCAGCTAAAGACGCAAGGCATGCGAATCGTCGGCATCGACATTAAGAATGAGAACGCATCCGAAGATGTGCATATCGCCTGCGATCTAAGCGACGAGCAGCAGCTCCGTCAGGCTATGGCAACTTATCGAGACGAGTTAAAGGAGATTACAGGCATCGTCCACCTGGCGGGCATCTATCCGAGTCTTGGTCTTGAGCAATACAACTCGGCATTGTGGCAGCAGGTGATGGCCATTAATGTGACGTCCTTGTTCCTGATCGTGCAGACCCTGCTCCAGCACAACAACGATGCGTTGCGGACGATTGTCTGCACCTCCAGCGCAGCCGCCAAGGTCGGGAGTCGTGACCCTGCTTACGCGGCGTCAAAGGCTGCGCTGCTTGGGCTTGCCAAAAGTCTCAGTCTGTCGCTCGCCCCGAAAGGAATAAGGGTTAACTCGGTGCTGCCCGGCATCATCGACACCTCGATGTCCCAGGTACAGACGGCCGAGCGGCGAGAGGAGCACCGGCGGAGAACCTTGTCCGATACGATAGGCAAGCCGGAAGAGGTTGCCGATGTTATTTCTTTTCTGCTGGGCAATCGCTCCTCCTACCTGTGGGGAGCTTCAATCGATGTCAATGGAGGGATGGCGTTTTGAGCGGTCTGTTAATAGCTATGTGCGGTCTGGACGGAGCAGGGAAAACAACGCAAATCGAGCGGCTTACAGGATGGTTCGAGCGGCAGCAGCTGTCGCTTCACAATACCAGGCAACCGACGGATCAGTATCGCAACGATCCAAGAGTCCGGGCTTATCTGGATCATGGGCAGGTGAAGGATATGCGCGTTATTGCGATGCTGTCCGCTGCAGATCGGATTACGCATATGCATGAGCTGGAGCCGTTGCTGGCATCCGGCACGCATATTCTGTCGGACCGCTATATTTATAGCTCGTATGCCTATTTTTTAGTGCGGGGAATGGATATCGGCGCTATCCAGGCGCTGTATGGCGAGCTCCGCAAGCCGGATCTGACGGTGTTCCTGGATATTCCTCCGGAGGTGACGCTGAAGCGAGTCGAAGCTCGCGATGGCCAGCTCAAATACGAGGAGCGAGACCCCGGCATTTTTACAAGCGTGAGAGAAGCCTTCAAGGCGGTGCTTCCCGAAGATGCGCTCATACTCGATGGACAGAGAAGACCGGAGGATATTCACGCGGACATTGTCACCGCCTTGCAGTCGCTGCTGGCGTTGAAGGGAGGCTACGCGCGTGAGCTTGCGTAATTTTGTAGCGAAGGTAAGCGAGTCCTATACGCTCGAGAGCTCGGCAGAGCTGGCATCGATGTGCGCTTTGCTGAAGGAACAGGTCGATCTGCCGCAAGTGACGGACTGGCTGTCGGAGCTGCGAGACGAATCGGAGGATCAATTGGGGAGATTAGCGTCGCTGATGGAGATCCATCCCTTGGGGTTCGAAAAGTATGTGCTATGGGATTGCGAGGACTCCGGCATTCGCGGCCGCTTGCATTACTGGCCCCAAAACAAATGGCCGTTCGAGAGTATTCACGATCATCGGTTCAACTTTGCCGTCATCATGTTATGCGGGCATTATACGCACGAGGAATACAATGTAACAGAGCTTGAACAGGACAAGGTGACGCTCGAGCTTACGCGCAGCTCCAAGGTGGCGCAGGGGGACAGCTATTACTTTGAAGCGGGCAGTTTTCATCGCGTTCTCCCGAGCGACGAGACGACGCTCTCCCTGATTGTCAGGAGCAAGGCAATCTTGCCCTACTCCAGAGTCGTTGATCCAGAAACGTTGCAGATGAGAAAAGCCTATGGCAATGTAAAGAAATTTAAAGACAAGCTGGCTAACCTTGAGGATGCGCTGCACCAGAGCGTGCTCAGGTAAAAGGGACGGATGAAGGATGTGTGTACTTGAATCGAGAGCAAGCGGCAGTCGTTGAGTTGGCAAGAAGTGTGGTGAGCGATGTCCCGGTGGATCCGCGCTGGTTTGAGGCGATCGATTGGACGGTTTTTTTGCAGGCGCTCCAAAGACATAAAATCTTCTCGTTGTGTTACGAAAAAATAAAGGCGATGGCCCCGACAGAGGTTAGGGGGACGTTCGACTCATTATATCAAGCGCATGTGGATATTATTGATGAGCGGATTCATGAAATCCATCTGTTGTTTGAACGGGCAAAGGAACAGGGCGTAAATATCGTGTTGAATAAGGGAATTGCTTTATCGGTTCTTATCTATGATAACCCGTATATGCGAGACGCCCGGGATATTGATTTGCTCATTAACGATGAGGAGATCGAGGAAGTCAACGCGTTTTTAAACGGGTGCGGCTTTTATTGCGCGATCGGCAAGGACGACCCTTATCGTATCGACAGGACCAATCCCGATAATTTTCACTATTTGGACCGTCCTGTTCTAAAAACGGCGGAGCATCATGAATACTTTGAATATTGGAAGCCGACGCGGGATGGTCGCTATGTCGTATTGGAGGCCGGACGTTACTTGCACGAGTCCGTCAAGGACATTGCATCCTTCTTGCAAACCGCCCGGTATATAACAATCCAGGGCAATGACCATGTAAGAGCCTGTGATCTTGAACATACGTATATCGTCTTGCTTGAAAATGCGTATAACGATGCGGAGGGCTTCTTCGAAAGCATTCCTTCGCTAAAAAACTATATCGATATGGCTCTGTTCGCTCAAAAGTACCATGCCGTCTTAAATTGGGAGCGGGTGAATCGATTGATTCGTCAATTTCAGTTGCACCGGGCATTTGAACGGGTTGTGGCGCAGGCGCACGCTTTGTTCCCTGCGCTAGACGCCTCTTGTTTTGCGCATACGGGTGAACCGGAGGATGCGGATGGAGCTGCGGACAGTCCATTCCTGTATGACTGGGAGATGGAGATTGGCGAGCGGCTGTTCCTCGATCCCCAGGAGCGGGAGAGGCTCGTAGCAGCCATGAGCAAAAAGCTGGGGTATAGCGATATGAATGCAAGATATCGGAATCCCTTGGAGACGACGTCCGGAGCATGGCAGCCGCTCGCGGTGAACGATGAGCGGATAGCGTTGAACTACAAATTCGACTATCGTTCCGATCAGCTCGTCTTGCAGCTGAATATCGACCAGCTCAGCCTTAATCGTCTGACAGAGCATCATGAGATTCATATTTTCCTTATTGATCCTGAGGTGGACAGTCCGGATTTTTTTACGCATCACGTTGTTATTTGCAAGGTCAATGGGCGCCTCGAGCCTGTAGAGTCTTCTCTGTTCGATCATGTGAGGAGAACCGAGGCGCCCAAGCGTTATTCTCATCTCGAGCATCTGGCGGACGGTGTGTTGGTCTACCTCTCTCTGGATGCGATCGATCCTGCGGGGAAAATCGGCTACTGCATTGGTATCGTGGAAAACCTGCTGGGCAAAATTCCGCATTGGATCACTCCGATGCCGTATGACAAAAAGTTCTGGGCCGCTATGCCGGTGGTGGCGCTACCGATCAAAGCGAAGCTGCGAGCCGGACTGCGAGTCTGATCCGAAAACAATAGCTTACGATAAAGAGCTGCTCCGTTCGATCTGTTGAAGATCGATGGGGCAGCTTTTTAAGTCTGCAATGGCCTATCGTTTTACGACGGTTATATTGTTGACGAAGCCATCCTCCGGGACGAAGCGTGCGGTGAAGCTGGCTGTGTCGATGTCATAGGCATACAGACCGCGCTCGTCGTCTACGACGGCGATCCCATAGATCGTCTTGCCGTCGCTGGCGTAGTTGGCGTCGCCCACTTGCAGACGGCTGGCGGTCCACGGTGTCTTGGCGACGCTCCGATGCTCGCGGTCGTAGTCAATCAATGTCGACGCGCCCGTCGGGTCGTTGTAGCGCTTGTCGCTCAACGCGAGCACATGGTCGCCGTTCACCATGACGGTGCGGACCCATTCCTGCTCGCTGAACAGCGCCTCTGTATTCTCGAAGGCATAATCCGTTTCGTACACGGTATGGATCGGCATCTCGAAGTTGTTTTTGCCATCCTGGCTGTTCTGATTTTCGATACTGTGCTGGCGTTTGCCCTCAGAGAAGACCGATAGGTAGATCCGTTCATTTACTTCATCCACCGTAAAGGCCTCGATGCTCGCATCCTCAATTCCCTCGTGTCCGCTCCCGTCTGGCTCCATGTCCGGCTCCGGCTCCCAGTAGGCGATGTCTCCGGTTTTCTTATCGATCGCCCCCAGTCTCAGATTGCGCGTCCCTGTCAGGCATGCAACGAACAGCACTTGATCCTTGAGCGGATAGATATAATTGACTGCAGTAAACGGATCGGTCAGCGCCGTTTCTTCGTTGGTCTTGAGGTTCGTTTTATAGATCCGATCCCCGCCTTGCTCGCTTTGTTTCGTATAATAAGCGTCCTGATGCTCCTTGTCGTAGAAGCCAAGCGGGTATTGCGAGGTGTACTCGGTGGCGAAGCGTCGGACGGCTTCCGTTGTGGCAGGATCGTATTCCCACAGCTCCATTTCCATCCTCGTTTCGTCTTCCGCTGCTGCCTCGACATAGTGCGTGTAGGTGAGGGTGATGTAATCGGGAGTCTGTGCCTTCGCGCCTCCGCCCTCATCCTTGGCGCAAGCCGAGACGATGAGGGTAGCGGCGAGGACAACGGCGGTCAGGGACGGCCCTCCGCGTAGTTTGCTTCGTTTCGTATTCAAGCTCTTTGCCTCCAGTTCCTATATCCGTGATGCACCGCAGGATGCTCTACTTTAATAGAACGAGTGAAAGGCAAGCGGCGTTCACGAACCGCCACGTAGTTTTGACTGTTCTCCGGTCTTACCTCTCCTCGCGGGCTTGGCCGCCGTGGAGCGCGCGATATTCCGTCGGAGTCATGCCGCAGGTTTTCTTGAAGTTGCGCAGGAAGCTGGAGAAATTCGTATAGCCGACGCGGAGGGCAATTTCATTGAGCTTGAGCGGCGTCTCCAGCAGCAGATTGCAGGCGGCCGCGATTCGCAATTGCATCAGCGTGTCGACAAAGTTGCGGCCCGTATGCTCCTTGAAGATCGTACTGAGATAGTTGGGGCTGATGCGATAGCTCTCCGCCAGTTGATTGACCGAGATCGCACTGTCCGCATAATGCGCCTCCAGATGGGCCAGCACCGCCTCCGCCAGCTCCCCTGTCCGGCTGCGACTGCGACGATCCTCCATGCGTGCGATCATCCGGAGCAACACCGCCTCGACGGTGAGGCGCATCTCCCGCAGCGTCTCACAGCTCTCCAGACTGCCGGGCAGCTCCTCGAAGCCCGGCTGCTCGCCGTGCTTGTCCACATCGACGTCCTCGCGGGTGGCATGCATCGCCTTGAGCACGACCTGCAGGCAGAGCTGGACGATCATATCCTTGGTCAGCTGGGTGCTGGCCGCCAGCTCGAACAGCTCCTCCAGCCGCTCATGCGTCCGCGCCTCATGTCCCTGGCGCATGGCCTCCAGCAGGCTGTCCACCGCGCCGAATACCGCGATCAGTCGGTGGCGGTCCCGCTCGCCGATCTCCCCGGCTGTGATCACCGCATGGTCCCCGACGACGATCTTGTAATCAAGCAGTCGGGCTGAGCTGCGATAGGCGTCCGGGATCTCGTCGAAGGCAGCGGCGATGCGGCCGACACCGATGCTGATCGTCCGCCTGAAAATGTCAGCGATGCAGTCTCTCAGCTTATGCGCATAGCCAAGCGCCAGCCCGCTGTTGCGCGAGGCATCCGCTGTGCCGAAGCTCAGGATGATCGCCGCCTGCATGCTGCTGGTCTGCACGGCTGCGCCGAGCATCTCATCACCATAAGACTGCAACAGCTCCTCTGCAACATTGCATAGTGCGTACAGATACAAATGAAGATCGCTCATGCCCGTCAGTCGCGACTGGTTGTCATAGGCGATCGTCAGGACGATGTAGGTCGAGGGGTGCAGCCGCACGCCAGCCTGCTCCAGCAGCGGCTGTGCTGCATCGAACCGACTGCGGGCGCCGCTCAGGACCTCGAAGAGCACCTGCAGCTTGAGGGCAGGCCGGCCCTCGCGCAGTCTGCGCTCGGCATCCGTATAGCCGTGGAACACCTCCTCGATCCGGTGTTGAAGGGCGGTGTAGCCCAGCCTGCGAGGCAGCCCTTCGACTCCCGCTGCACGGTCAGCTCCGGATGGCCCGGCAGCGATCTCCTCGATCCGGTCGATCAGCGACTCCATCGGCGCAAACCAGCGGGAGTTGACGAAGCGGGTGGCAACGACAGCGAGCATAGCCATGAACAGAGCCAGTCCGCCGAGGATGTAGCGCAGCGTCAGCGTCGCGGCGCCGAGCTGCTGACCGGTGACGGCATACAGCAGCTTCCACCCGCTGTAGGTGGAGTTCGCATAGAAGACATAACGCTTGCCCGCCGTCGTCCGCTCCGGTACATACCCGCTGCCGCTCTGCGTCAATGCCTGCCCCGCCACTTCCCCCGCTATTGTCTCGTACATCATCCGGGCATCCTTGTGTGCGATGACCACGCCTTGCCTGTCGACGAGCCACACATTGTAGCTGTCGCTGAACTGAAGATCATCGAACATCGCGGCGATACTCCCAGGGTTGATGCGGACGGCGATGAGGCCGGTGCTGTCGGCGGGGGCTGCATTGACCGGATAGTGGCGGACGAGCAGCAGCTCGCGGCTCTCCGGCAGCCCGGTCCACTTGCCGATCCGGCCTTGCTCCACCAGCGTTTTGATGCGCGCCAGCTCGGGCGCCTCCGAGAGCCTGGCGTAGCCTGCGGCGGTCAGCACACGATCGCTTCGCTTGGCGTAGAGCATGACCGACTTCATGTTGAAGTTCGCTCCGAGGATGCTGGAGAGCTGCTCTTGCAGCCCGGAGACGAACAGATAATGCTCGGGCGTATCGGGCGCACCCTGCTCGAAGAAGGTAGCGCTGCCGGGTGTGCGCAGCATGTTCAGGATCGTCAGATCGATGTCCTGCAGCATGCTGTCGATCCGTTTGTTGATCTGTCCGAGCACGTTCTGGTTGGAGGAGATCATCTGCTTCTCCAGCTGGCGTACCGTGCCGATATAATGCAGGGCCAGCATGCTGCCGATGACCAGCGCGAACAGACCGATATAGATGAGCTGTACCTTTCTGGAGATGCGTCGTTTCAAGCTGTTAGCTCCTTTTGCGGTAGTTGGCCGTAACCTGCCCTTGAACGTTATTATTATAGGATATCTGCTTCCGGCCGTGGCATGTCACAATCTACGATGGGCTGTTGTTTTCTACAATCGTAGCAGTTGGCAGCGGATTCAACAATGTGCAACTATCCCGGAGCGCCCGGCTGGGCTAACGTTAATGGTGCAAGGCAGGCGCTGCCTCCCGGAGCAAGCGGAGCGGCGTGGCTAGACGATATAGACTATACAGACAACGGAGGTCAAAGCATGAATCAACCATCAATCCACCAGCATCCTCACCGTCCGGCACAGGGAGGAGCAGTCCGGCAGCAACGGCGCGGTGCGCGGCACAGAGGTGTCTCGCTGCTGATGCTGCTGCTGTGCGCGGCAATCGTGCTGGGCGCCTGCAGCAACGGCGGCGCGCTCCCGTCCCAGACAACCGAAGGAGGGGAAGCGGCTGCGCCCGAGCAGAGCGGCGCAGCGGCCAAGCCGGTCATCTCCGCCTCCATCTATGACCGCGGACAGGTGGCATCGGACGAAGGCACCTACGAGGACAATCGCTGGACGCGATATATCAATGAACAGTCCGGCGTCCAGGTGCAATGGATGCCGATCCCGCGCAACCAGGAGGCCGACAAGTTCAACGTCCTGATCGCTTCCGAGCAGGCGCCGGATCTGATGAGCACGTATAACCGCGACTTCATCACCCGCTGGGCGACAGAAGGAGCGATCCAGCCGCTGGATGACTATATCGAGCAGTATAGCACCAGCTACAAGAACTATCTGGCCGAGCATCCGGAGCTGAAGCCGTATCTGACGCTGGAGGACGGCAAGATGTATGCGATCGCCAGTCTGCGCCCCACTCGGGGCAGTACGGCCGTATTTATCCGTCAGGATTGGCTGGATGCGCTCAAGCTGGAGATGCCGGCGTCGGTGGATGAGCTGCTCGAAGTGGCCAGAGCCTTCCGCGACTACAAGGCAGACGTCGTGCCGATGGCGATGTCCACCGCCTATCAACCGATTGTGGACGACTGGTTCATGGCGCGCAGCGGAGAGTGGTTCGCCGAGGATGGACAGGTGGTGCAGAGCTTTTTTACGGAGCGGTACGCCGATGCGATGGCACTTCGCCAATTGGCCTATCGCGAAGGGCTGGTCGACAAGGAGTACGCCACTGACAAGGAATACTCGCGCCAGCGTCAGCTATGGACGACCGGACGATCAGGCATCTACTTTGCCAATATTAATGACAGTATGCTGGGGGAGCTGCTCAAGAATGAGCCGGAGGCCAAGCTGGCGGTGCTGCCGCCGCTCGAGACGAAGTATGGCACGAATGGCTATCAGCTAGAGGTGCCGAACTTCCTGCTCACGGCGTTCAACAAGGATCTGGCCGATCCCGAGGCAGCCATCCGCTTCATCGATTGGCTGATCGACGGCGGCTGGGAGCCGATGGCTTTTGGCTTCGAAGGGGAGCACTATGAGCTGAGGGACGGTATCCCGGTAACGACTGATCTGGAGAAATGGCAGAAGGAAGTCGCTTACGGCAATGAGTATCGCCTCGTCCATCAAGAGCAGCTAACCCCCGACTACCTGCGGATTCGCGCCGGTGAAGACCCGGTGGACCAGGCGATCGCCGAGCTGAAGACGACAATCATCGAGAATTCGCAGACGTATGCGTATCGCAAGGATATCCCGTATGTGCCCCCCGTTCAGGAGTATGCGGCGATCGCCACCCAATTCGAGGCCAAGTGGAAGGAGATCAATGTGCGGATGTCGATGACCGACACGACGCCAGAGCAAGCAGTGGCCGAGCTGCGCAGCGCCTGGAACAGCCTTGGCGGCGAAGCGGTGACCGCCAAGGTGCAGGAGTGGTACGACGCTAACAAGGATAAATGGAGCTAGGAGTGAAGTGACCATGCTGGAGGCTACGCCGCATGCGCAGACTGGCAAGCGCGGCAAGAGAGCGGATAAGCTTGCCGCGCGGCGGTCGGGACTGCTGTATTATCTGATGCGCGATCGGTATCTGTATCTGTTCCTGGTACCTGCGATCAGCTATTTTTTTCTCTTCAAATTCGTGACGCTGTACGGCGAGTTGATCGCCTTCAAGGACTTTCGGCTGCTTCAGGGCGTCTGGGGGAGCCAGTGGGTGGGCTTCAAGCACTTTCACATCCTCTTAGCGAGCCCCGACTTCTGGCAGGTGCTGCGCAACACGCTGCTCCTGAACCTCTATAGTCTGGCGGTTGCCTTTCCGGCGCCGATCGTGCTGGCGGTGCTGCTCAACGAGGTGAGGCTAAGCTGGTTCAAGCGCAGCGTGCAGAACATGCTCTATCTGCCCTACTTCATCTCATGGGTCGTGCTCGGCGGCATCATCGTCTCGCTGCTCTCGCCGTCCACCGGCGTGATCAACAGCCTGCTCGGTCTGGCAGGCGTCGAACCGATCTACTTTATGACGGATACCGGCTGGTGGCCGGTCGTATTCTCCCTCTCTACGGTCTGGCAAGGCGCAGGCTGGGGGACGATCATCTACATGGCGGCGATCGCCGCCATCGACCCTGGTCTCTACGAGGCGGCCAAGATGGACGGGGCGGGCAAGCTGCGTCAGGTCTGGCATATTACGCTGCCGGGTATCCGCGGCACGATCGCGATCCTGCTGGTGCTGCAGATGGGCAAGATGATGGATGTCGGCTTCGAGCAGGTGTTCAATCTGCAGAATCCCGCCGTGTTCAGCGTCGCGGACGTCATCAGCACCTATGTCTACCGGACCGGGCTGCAAAATGCCCAATACAGCCTGGCCACTGCAGTAGGCCTGTTCCAGGGCGTAATCGGGCTCATCCTAGTGCTGATCGTCAACAAGGCGGTCAAAAAATTGGGGGAGGGCGGACTATGGTAAGGCTCGCACATCGGCTGCGGAGCTGGCCGCTGCATCTGTTCCTGCTGCTGTGCGCCGCGGCGACGATCTTCCCGCTGGTTAACATCCTGGCGATGTCCCTGAGCAGCAGTCGCGCCATCATCGCCGGGGAGGTGACGCTGCTCCCCGTAGAGTTCAATGTCATGGCCTATGAACGGCTGTTCCGTGACGGCCAGTTGCTCGTGGCTCTCAAAAATACGGTCTTCATCACCTTGATCGGCACGCTGCTGCACATGATTGCCACGACCCCTGCAGCCTATAGTCTGGCAAAGCGGCGGCTCAAGGGCCGAGCGGTGTTCACGTTCATGGTGCTCTTCAGCATGCTGTTCGGGACCGGGCTGATCCCGCTGTTCCTCCTGGTGAAGCAGTTGCATCTGATCAATACCTTCTGGGCGATCTGGTTGCCTGGACTGGTCAGCGCGTACAATCTGTTCGTCATGAAATCATTTTTCGAGGGACTGCCGCCCGAGCTGGAGGAGTCGGCGACCATCGACGGGGCGTCCGATCTGACGCTCTTCTTCCGGCTGACGCTGCCGCTCTCCAAGGCGATTCTCGCGGCCATCTCGCTGTTCTATGCCGTGGCGCTGTGGAACACCTACGCCAACGCCTTGTATTTCATTAGCAGATCGGAGCTGCTGCCGGTGACGGTGAAGCTCTATCAGATGCTGCAGACGCCGCTGGATGCCTTGATCGGGGGTGGCGACTCCTCGCTGTACATCCAGCCGGAGGGACTGAAGGCCGCAGCGATCATCATTACCGTCGCGCCGATTTTGGCGGTATATCCGTTTTTGCAGAAGCATTTTGTCAAAGGGGTGCTGATCGGCTCGGTTAAGGGCTGACGGCTGCGCCCGGCCCTTGCGTAGCCAAGGGCGGGCGCATGCCCTGCCCCGGAGGAGGTGAGGGCTGCCGGAGGAGGCATGGCCAAGGCCAGTGCCGACATGTCCGCAGGTGCGGATGCAAGCAGGAGACACGGCGAGGGACAGCTAAGGCAGTAGCAGTCCGGCTGCCGTCAATCGGACAAAGGAGAGGATGTCATGAGAAGAGCAGGAGCTATGAGGAGCTTGCGCCGGGTGGCGGCAAGCTGTCTGATCGTCACGCTAGGCGGGGGCATGTCGGGAGGAGCGACATTTACCGGGATGGAGCTGTCCCGGAGCTATGCGCAGGAAGAAAATGAAAGCGTAACCAATGTGGTCGTGCCGGTAATCACGCCTTGGTCGCAGATGAGGGATACGTTTGGCGGCAGGCGAGCAGTGCCGGTACATAAGGCCGGGACGGTCACGCTTGACGGCGAATTGACGGAGTGGGCAACGCATGCGCAGGTGCAATTGCCTGCCGAGCCAGCTCAGATCGAGCTGAGCGGTTGGACGGGAGAGGCGGATCTGTCGGCGGATGTGTTTCTGGCCTACGACGACGATTACTTCTATTGGGCGGCGAGCGTGCGGGATGATGTGCACGAGCCGGTGGCGGGCAGTACGATGTGGCGTGGCGACAGCATTCAGTTCGCATTTGGCCTGGGAGACGTATATGGCCCCGAGTACGCGGTAAGCAAGGGAGATAGCGGCGCCGAGGTGGCGCGCTTCAGCACAGGCGGGGCGATCGACGGGCCGGAGCAGGTGGAGGTCGATGCTTCGCGCATCGGCGACTACACGACCTATGAGGCTCGGCTGCCGTGGACTGCGATCGCCGCAGAGCGTCCGGCGGACGGGCGGCTGCCCTTCACCCTGCTGATCAATGACAACGACGGCGCAGGCAGGCGAGGGTGGATCGAATGGACGCCGGGCATCGGCAAGGCGAAAGACCCTTCGCTGCATGCGCAGTTGCATCTGATCCCTTCGGATGAGTCATGGAGCATGTGGGTGGAGGGACCGGAGCAAGCGGTCGTAGGCGATCCGATCGGGTATACGGTCTATGCGGCCAATTGGGATAACGTGCCAGTGGAGCTTGCATTTGCCTCTGACGCTATCGATGCCGCATCGGTGTTTGAGCTGCCCGCCTCATCGGTGGCGGTGCTGGAGCTGGACTACACAGCGAGTGTGGCTGGCACACATGAGCTGGACTTCGCGGTCAGCGAAGCGGGAGGCGCATCGTTCGAACATCAGGTGGTCCTGGAGGCTGCGCTGTCCGCAGCGGATATTGAGACGCTGCTGGATGGGCTGGAGACGGAGCTGCCCGCGCTGGAGCTGCTGCTAACCCAGGCGGAGGGGCAAGGACTGGCGACCGATTACGAACGGGTGAACTATACGGTAATCGCGGACTTCATCGGCTATGGCAGAGACGATATCGCCAATGGTCGCCTGCCGCGCGCTCAGTACGTAGCGACAGCGTTGCGCGAGCTGTACGATGAAGCGGAGGCGACACTGAACGCAGTGCTGGCTGACGAGGCTGAGTCTATGGCTGCGCCGCGGTATGTGAGCGGCCCCTTTGCCTTATCCGGCTATTCCTTTGTGGGCGATACGACCGTACGCAGCAGTGGCGTGACGGAGGAGCGGCCGATCTTCTTTACGGGCTACGGCCATTTTGGCCAGGTAAGGGCGGATATCCCCAAGTTCCAGGACCTGGGCGCCAACATGATCCAGATCGAGCTGGGACCGCGTGATGTCATTATGGACAACAGGGACTACCTCTACGGGTACAATGTCTATCGCTCCGGCGGGGCAGAAGCGACGGCCGCCTATGCGGAAGGGATCAGCCATATCGGCGATCGCTCGCTCAAGATCGAGAACGACTCGCCGTATCAGGCCAATGTCTTCATCAATGTCACGCAGACGCTGACGGTGGAACCGTCGACGACGTATGAATTCAGCGCCTGGGTCAAGGGAGAGAACGCCCGCAACGTCTGGTTCCCCGGCGGTCCGGGCTGGAAGAAGCGGCAGGCCTTCCCCGGCGGCACCTACGATTGGACACAGGTGACGACGACGTATACGACCGGGCCCAGTGAGACATCGTTCCCGCTGGTGCTGCTCTCCGAAAATTCGGGAACGATTTACATCGATGATCTGAGTGTGACCAAGGCCGGCGATACGCTCAATCTGGTGCAGAACCCGGGGTTCGAGGAGTTGGGGGGCTATGATCCGGCCAAGGATTACGTGGTGTCGAGTGCCAAGATCAATTCCGATATTCGTCAGGTGTTGCAGCGGGCAGAGGCGCATGATATCGCCGTCAATTTGCTGATCTCGCCGCATTATTTTCCGGCCTGGGCGCTGAGTCGGTGGCCGGAGCTGAACGTTCCGAACAGCGGCGGCATCAAGTTCTCCATCTTCCACCCGACGGCGCAGGCGATCATCGCAGATTATCTCGCCGCGCTCATCCCGGCCGTGGATGACTATGATTCGCTGCACAGCATTACGCTGACCAATGAACCGACCTACGACACGCGGGTAGATCCTTATGCGCTTCCGGCATGGCACGCCTACCTGGCCGATGTATATGAGGGGCAGATCGCCGGGCTTAATGCCGCCTATCAGAGCGCGTACGTCGGGTTTGACGATGTCCCGATGCCAAGCGGCATGACACCGGACCGTCGTACGTATGACTATGTGCTGTTTAATCAAGATTACTTTGCGAGCTGGCATGAGTGGTTGGCGGGCGTCATCCATGACTTGTCGCTGGAGCTGCCGGTGCATGCCAAGATCATGGGCGACCCCAAGGGGAGCCTAGCCTGGGGCATCGACGTGGAGCGCTTCTCCGAGATGAGTCAGATCAACGGCAACGACAACTGGAACTACATCCACGAAGGGGCGAAGGGCTTCATGGAGGAATTGAGCTTCTATGATATGCAGGCGTCCTTCCGGGAAGCGCCGGTGTTCAACTCCGAGCATCACGTAATCGCCGACGGCGATGCCCAGTATATCCCCGAGCAGGCCAGACATGTGCGGGCATCCCTCTGGCAGAGCGCGATTCACGGGCGCAGCGCCTCGACGTTCTGGATATGGGAGCGCACCTACAATCCCGCTGCGAGCAGTGAAGGCAGCATCCTGCATCGTCCCGATGTCGTGGCAGCGATCGGGAGGACGAACCTCGACCTGAATCGCTTGGCCGAGGAGGTGACGGCGCTGCAGCATGAGGAGCCTCTGGTGGCGATCCTGTACTCCACCGCTTCCGGCATCTATGCGCCGGACTACCATCAGGTACTGCTGCGGGCATACGAGGCGCTGTCCTACAGCGGGCAGAAGGTCGGCTTCGTATCCGAGAAGCAGGCGGCGGCAGGCGGGCTGGACGACTACAAGATACTCGTGGTCCCGCAAGCGACGCATGTGGAGGCGGCGACGCTGACGGCGATCCGGGCGTTCGCGGAGGACGATGGCGAGCTGCTGCTGATCGGCGCAGGCGCGTTGGCGACACGGCCGGACGGTACACCGTCATCTACAGTCGACCTGGCCGATGTGCAGTCGCACGCCGTTACCGTAGCGGCCGGGCGCAGCGCCGCACAGCTCCGCGAGGATCTGCAGCCGCTGCTGCACTCGGCAGTCCCGGGGCATCTACAGGTAGTAGATGCCGCGAGCGTGCCTCCTTCCGGCAGCAGCCTCGCGCCAGCCGGGGATGTCGCCTGGCGCACCGTGACACTGGAGGGACGGACCTTGCTTAATGTCATGAACTATGGCGTAGCGCCGACAGTGGCGGCAGCGATCCAGGATGGCGAGCGGGCGGTCGCTTTCCGTGATCTGATCAGCGGCAGTACGTGGGGGGACGAGCTGACGCTCGCGCCGATGATGCCTTATCTGCTAGAGATAACGGACTGGCAGCTCCTGAACGAAGACAGCTAAAGCACACAAGCATCTCCGCGGCGGGTCGATGACTCGCTGCGGAGATGCTGCCGTTTTACGACCTGGATGTCTCCCTTTTGTATGAAATCCCACTAATCCCATTGACTATGTCGAAAGGCGCGACTATAATAAATCTAACCTTAATGGTTCGTTTATTAGTCCTTAGAGGTCTAAGGTTCGATCAATAGAGCTTCATGTCGACTTGATAACAGGAGTGTGAGCATATGCAGGTGCAATTCCCTGTTCATCTTGAGCAGGTAAACGCCAAAAAAGTGAGCGACTTCATCCTCGAGCAGCTGGAGGAGGCGATCCTCCTAAAGGAGCTGATGTCCGAGCAGCAGCTGCCCACGGAGCGGGAGCTGGCATCGATCTTCAACGCCAGCCGGCTGGCGGTGCGGGAAGCGCTTGGCCAGCTGGAGGAGAAGGGGCTGATCGAGAAGCGGGTCGGGGCCAAGGGCGGCACCTTCGTGCTGCCGATCACGATGAACTCGCATCTGCGCAACCGTCAGGAGCTGGCGGACAACTGGGAGGAAATGCTGCGGCTGTTCGAGTACAGACTGGTCATCGAACCAGAGGCGGCGGCGCTGGCGGCGCAGCGCATCACGAACGAGGAGCTGGCGGAGCTGCAGAGCTATCTGGAGCTCAGTCGGGTGGCTACCTGTCCACGGGAGCTATTCCGCGCGCTGGATGTCAAGTTCCATCTGAAGATCGCCCAGGCGTCAGGCAATCGCCACTTCGAGCAGGCGGTGCGCAAGATCCGGACGCGGATCAACCCGGCGCTCGATCTGATGCCGTACAACGACCAGGTCCGGCAGGTCAACAACGAGAAGCACGCCAGCCTCTTCGAGGCGCTCAAGGCGCGGGATCACGAGCTGTCGCGGGCGATGATGCGACAGCATATCGGCGGCTCCGCCGACGCGATCCACAGCCGGGTATTCAGTCCGCCAACGGAAGGGCATCATGAGAAGACAGAGACAGGAGGAGAGGCGCATGACTAAGCGACCAGAGCTGACGGAGCGCATCCTGAGCGGTGCCGCAGCGTGGCGGGAGCGGATGATCGTCTGGCGGCGGGACTTCCACCGCCATCCGGAGATCGGCTACGAGGAGGTGCGGACCTCCGGCATCGTCGCGGAGCATCTGCGCGCGCTCGGGCTGGAGGTGCAGACCGGACTCGGGGGCACCGGCGTCGTCGGTCTGCTGCGCGGCCGCGAGCCGGGCCCGACGATCGGGCTGCGCGCCGACATGGACGCGCTGCCGATCCAGGACGCCAAGCAGGTCGAGTATTGCTCGACCGTGCCAGGCAAAGCGCATCTATGCGGCCACGACGCTCATACGAGCATCCTGATGGGCGCGGCCGGACTGCTGACCGAGCTTGGGCCGCCAGAGCGCGGCAACATCAAGTTTGTCTTCCAGCCTGCCGAGGAAGGGCTGGCCGGGGCCAAGGCGATGATCGACGACGGCCTGCTCACGCAGGAGCCCGTCATCGAAGCGATGGCCGGCCTGCACGTATTCCCGGCGCTCCCGACCGGTCAGCTCGCCGTTACCGACGGCGCGGCCTTTGCCTCGGCAGACGGCTTCGAGCTGGTCATCACCGGCCGTGGCGGCCATGCGGCGCGTCCGCATGAGGCGATCGACGCGATCACTGTCTCCGCCCAGGTCATCACAGCGCTGCAGCATATCGCCAGCCGCATGGTCGACCCGCTCGAGGCGATCGTCGTGACGATCGGCCGTATCGAGGGCGGCTACATGGGGACGGCGATCGCGCCGGAGGTACGGATGAAGGGGACGGTCCGCACCCTATCGGACGACGTGCGCCAGCAGGTGCCGCAGCTGCTGCATCAGGTGATCGGCGGCATCGTGCAGTCGTTCGGCGCCGGCTATCAGCTCACCTTCGGCATGGGCTACCCCGCTGTCTACAATGACAGCCGCATGGTCCGCTTCTTCGCCGAGACGAGCGAGCGGCTGCTCGGCGGCAAGCCCTGGTCTTACGTGAAGCCGTCGACCGGCGGCGAGGACTTCGCCTTCTATGCCCAGCAGGTGCCTGGCGTGTTTTTCCGGCTCGGCGCCAGCAATGGCAGCGAGGAGACACGTTATCCGCTCCATCATCCGAGCTTCGATCTCGACGAGGAAGCGATGGTGCTCGGCGCGGCCTTGCTCGCCCAGTTAGGGTTGTCTTATCTGCAACACCCGGTAAGCGAACATATTCCATCATAATGGGGGCTAACAGATGCAACGCACATTTACATCGACAAGAGGACTCGCCAAGGGACTGCTGATCCTGCTGGCGGCGATGCTGATCCTCGCAGGCTGCTCCGGCGGCAACAAGGGCGGCAACACAACCGATCCCGGCGCGGCAGGCACTAACAATTCGGGCGCAGGGACCGAGACGCCAGCGGCAGAGAACGGCGAGAAGGTGCTGACGATCGCCAATCCGACCGATATCGAGAGCTTCGACGTCCATAACAACAACAACACGTTCAGCGAAGCGGTCATGGTCAATGTCTTCGACTACCTGCTGAAAAATGACAGCTCGCAAACGAAGCAGCCGTCGCTGGCCACCTCCTGGGAGCAGGTCAACGATACGACGTGGCGCTTCAAGCTGCGCGACGACGTGAAGTTCCACAATGGCGATCCGTTCACGGCAGCCGACGTCAAGTTCTCGCTGGAGCGGGTAGCCAAGGACAGCGGGCTGAAACAGCATACGTACTACAAGGACCTCAAGGAAGTGAATATCGTCGACGAGCATACGGTCGATATCGTCACGAACAGCCCCGACCCGATCATGCTGAACCGGCTGTCGCGGATGGGCGCAGATATCCTGCCGTCCAAGTACATCGAGGAGAACGGCATGGAAGCCTTCCTGAAGGCGCCGGTCGGCACTGGTCCTTACAAGTACAGCAACTGGGCCAAGGACGATCGCATCGAGCTGGTCAAGTATGACGACTACTTCGGCGGCGAGCCGAAATGGGACAAGGTCGTCTTCCGGATGATCCCGGAGGCGTCCACGCGCGTATCCGAGCTGCTCACCGGCGGCGTCGACATCGTCTCCAACGTGCCGGCGACCGATATTGAACGGATCGACGCTTCGGACAAGGCGTCCATCGAGCAAGCGACGATCCAGCGCGTGCTGCATGTGCTGATGCGGACGGCGGAGGGCTCGGTAACGGCCGATCCGAAGGTGCGCGAGGCGGTCGAGCTGGCGATCGACAAGCAAGCGATCATCGACAGCATCGCCGGCGGCGCAGGCATCCCGACGCGCACCTCGGTGACGCCGGGCAACTTTGGCGCCGATCCGAGCCTGTATGACCAACAGCTGTACGATTTGGACCGGGCCAAGGCGCTGCTCAAGGAAGCGGGCTACGAGAGCGGACCGAAGATTACGTTCACCGCAGGCTCCAACTACAAGGAAGTCGCCGAGGTGACGGCGGCGATGCTGACGCAGGCCGGATTCGAGGTTAACCTGGAGATCCTGGAGCCGAGCAAGTTCAGCGAAACCTACAACGCCAAAGGCTTCAAGGAGTTGTTCCTGCTCGGCGTAGGCAACTCGCTGTTCGACGCTTCGAACAACTACAACCGGTTCCTCCAGGAAAACGCCAAGGGCGAGACCGACTACGACAACGCAGAGGTCGAGGAGCTGCTGCAAGCGGCTGCGTCCAACATGGACCCTGCCGACCGCGAGAAGCAATTCCAGCAAGTGCAGCAGCATATCGCCAATGACCGTCCGACCATCTATCTGTATCAGATGAAAGGCATCTACGGCGTTAGCGATCGGATCGCCTATGCGCCGCGTCTGGACGAGATGTTCTTCGCAGAAGAGATTACGCTAAAATAAACGGCACGGAACGGGGAACTCTTGCAGTTCCCCTCCTTCGCTTGGAGGAGGCGCGGCGGTGCGCAACTATGTGGTCAAGATGGTGCTGCAAATTGTACCGGTCCTGTTTTTAATATCGCTGATCGTATTTATCCTGGTGCATGTGACGGGCGATCCGGTCAATCTGATGCTGCCGGAGACGGCGACCGAGGCGGATCGCGAAGCGCTGCGGGCAGCGTGGGGACTCGATCGTCCGCTCTATGAGCAATTCGGCACCTTCCTGGGCAATGTGGTGCGCGGCGACTTCGGGACATCGTTTCACTATGGCGAGAAGGCGCTGCCGCTCGTCCTGGAGCGTCTGCCGGCGAGCTTCGAGCTGGCGGTCGCAGCGATGCTGATCGCTGTCGTGCTGGCGCTGCCGCTCGGCATCCTCTCGGCGGTCAAGCGCAACACGGTGCTCGATCTGTTCATCTCCGGCCTCGCCGTCATCGGCAAGGCGATGCCGAACTTCTGGATGGGGATCATGCTCATCCTGATCTTCTCGGTGCAGCTCGGCTATCTGCCAGTGTCGGGCCGCGGTGGTCTGGCGCATCTGGTGCTGCCGGCTTTCACGCTCGGCGTCGGCCTGGCGGCGCAGATGACCCGGCTCATCCGCTCCAATATGCTGGAGATCCTGGGTCAGGACTATATCCGGACGGCCCGCAGCAAGGGTCTGCTGGAGGCGATCGTCGTCGGCAAGCACGCGCTGCGCAACGGCATGATCCCGGTCGTGACGATCATGGGGCTGCAGTTCACCAGTCTGATCGGCGGCACGCTCGTCACCGAGACGGTGTTCGCCTGGCCGGGGCTGGGACAACTGCTCGTCACCTCGATCAACACGCGCGACATGGCGATCGTCCAGGCAGCCGTATTCGTCATCGCGATCACGGTGATCGTCACCAATCTGCTCACCGATCTCGTCTATCGCCTGCTGGACCCGAGGATCAAGTACAATGGCTGACATATCGCAAAGGGGGGAGCCTATGGCAAGGGAACTGGAGCCTGCGGGCGCAGGCGGTCCGCTCGCAGACGGGATGGCTGCGCGGCGGCCGGGCTATCGCAAGCTGCTCGGCCTGCTCTGGCGGAGCAAGACGGGGACGACCGGGGCGATCATCGTTCTGCTCACCGTCATCGTCGCCGTCTTCGCGCCGCTGATAGCCACGCATGACCCGGGCGAGCTCGATCCGCTGCTGCGGCTCAAGCCTCCCGCCTGGATGGAGGGCGGCGTCGACGCGCATCTGCTGGGCACCGACAACCTTGGTCGCGATATTTTCAGCCGGCTCGTCTATGGCGCGCGAGTGTCGCTCATCGTCGGCTTCGGCGCGGTGCTCGTCTCGGGCTTGCTCGGCGCGGCGCTGGGGCTGCTGGCCGGGTATTATGGCCGCTGGGTGAGCGCGACGATCATGCGGACGGCGGATGCCTTCCTGGCGATCCCGTCGATCCTGCTCATGCTGGTCGTGCTGGCGGTCGTCGGACCGGGGCTGACGACGCTTATCTTCGTCATCGGTCTCACCAACTGGGTGTCCTACGCGCGCGTCGTGCGCGGCGAGGTGCTGAGCATCAAGGAGCGGGACTTCGTCAAGGCGGCCCGCTCGGTCGGCGCCAGCGGCGGTCGCATCATGCTGCGTCACATCCTGCCCAATATCGCCTCCTCGTTCATCGTCCTCTCCGGGCTGAACGTCGCGACGACGATCCTGATGGAGGCCTCGCTTAGCTTCCTGGGCCTCGGGATCAAGTCGCCTGACGTGTCCTGGGGCGGCATGCTGAGCGACGGACGCCAATATATTGCCACGAGCTGGTGGGTCGCCGCCTTGCCGGGGATCGCGATCACGATTACGGTGCTGGGCGTCATCTTCCTCGGCGATTGGCTGCGCGACGTGCTCGACCCGCGCATGAAGACGAAGGATTGATCCAGAGCGGAAAGGAGTGGAACAGATGGCGGAATTGCTGGAAGTGAGAGGGCTGCGAACGCAATTCAAGACGCCGGAGGGCATCGTCCCCTCGGTCAACGGCGTCAGCTTCACTGTCTCGCGCGGCGAGACGCTGGCGATCGTCGGCGAGTCGGGCAGCGGCAAGAGCGTCACCTCGATGTCGATCCTCGGCCTCGTCGCCTCCGGCGGTCAGGTGGCGGGAGGCGAGGTGCGGTTCGAGGGCCGCGATCTGCTGAAGCTGAAGCCACGGGAGCTGCGGCGGCTGCGCGGCAACGAGCTGTCGATCATCTTCCAGGAGCCGATGACGTCGCTGAACCCGGTGTTCACGATCGGCAACCAGGTCGATGAGGCGCTGCGCGTCCATCAGCGGCTCAGCCGCAGCGAGGCGCGGGCGAGGACGATCGAGATGCTCGAGCGGGTCGGCATCGCAGGCGCGGCAAGAGTCGCCCGGCGATTCCCGCATCAGCTCTCAGGCGGCATGCGGCAGCGCGTCATGATCGCGATGGCGCTCGCCTGCAAGCCGAAGCTGCTGATCGCCGACGAGCCGACGACGGCGCTCGATGTGACGATCCAGGCGCAGATCCTGCAGCTGATCGGCGAGCTGAGCAGGCAGGAGCAGACCGGCGTCATCCTGATCACGCATGATCTGGGCGTCGTCGCCGAGCTGGCGGACAAGGTCGCGGTCATGTATGCCGGCGAGATCGTCGAGCAGGCGTCGGTGTACGAGCTGTTCCGCCGGCCGACGCACCCGTATACGATCGGGCTGCTCGGCTCGCTGCCCGGCATGCAGGAGCAGCGGGAGCGGCTCGACTCGATCCCCGGCGCCGTGCCCAACCTGCTGAACAAGCCGACTGGCTGTCCGTTTCACCCGCGCTGCGCCTATGCGGACGAGCGTTGCGCGCTGCAGAAGCCGCAGCTGGAGGAGAAGGCCATCGGCCACTGGGCGAGCTGTCTGAAGACCGAGGAGGTGCTCGGATGAGCAGAGAGACGCGGCATGAGCCCGCTGCGATGGCGGAGCAGGAGCAGGCCCGACAGCCGCTCCTGGAGGCGAGCGGGCTGAAGAAGTATTATCCGCTCCGCCAAGGGCTATGGGGTCAGCGGACGGTCCAGGTCCGAGCGGTGGACGGCCTCGACTTCGCCGTCATGGCGGGCGAGACGCTCGGCGTCGTCGGCGAGTCGGGCTGCGGCAAGTCGACGATGGGGCAGCTCATCACCTGTCTGCTGGAGCCGACGGCGGGCGAGGTGCGGTTCGAGGGCCGCAGCTTGTTCGACCTCGACGGCCCGGCGCTGCGTCAGGTTCGGCGCGATCTGCAGATGGTGTTCCAGGACCCGTACTCGTCGCTCAACCCTCGCATGAAGATCTTCGATACGGTAGCGGAGCCGCTGCAGGTCCATGGGCTGGCCTCTGGCAGCACGCTGCGCCAGGAGGTGCATCGGCTGCTCGAGGTCGTCGGTCTGGGCGCGCATATGGCGGATCGCTACCCGCATGAGTTCAGCGGCGGTCAGCGGCAGCGCGTCGGGATCGCCCGGGCGCTGGCGCTGCGGCCGAAGCTGATCGTCTGCGACGAGCCGATCTCGGCGCTCGACGTGTCGATCCAGGCGCAGATCCTTAATCTGCTCAAGGATCTGCAGCAGCAGTTCGACCTGACGTATATCTTCATCGCTCACGGCTTGCCGTCGGTCAAGCATATCAGCGACCGCATCGCCGTCATGTACCTTGGCCGGATCGTCGAGCTGGCGTCGCGCGAGCAGCTGTTCGCACGCACGATGCATCCGTACACCGAGGCGCTGCTCGCTGCCGTGCCGATCCCCGATCCGACGCAGCGCCGCGCCCGGGAGCCGCTGCGCGGCGAGCTGCCCAACCCGGCCGACCCGCCGTCCGGCTGCGCTTTTCACCCGCGCTGTCCGTATGCGACGGAGCGTTGCCGCGAGGAAGCGCCGGCGCTGATCGAGCATGCGCCGGGCCATCAGGCGGCCTGCCACTACCCGTTAGCAGCACAATAACACAGCATGGAGGGACAGAGGATGGATAAGCAACCGATCGTGCCGGAGGACTTGTATCGTTATCGGCTGGTCTCCGAGCCGGCCGGGCGGCCAGGTACGCTGGAGGTCGCCTATGTGGTGAAGCAGGCGGTGCGGGAGAGCAACGACTATCATAGCCAGATACGCCTGGCGGGACCAGAGGCTGGCGCGGATCGTCCGCTCGCGGGCGGTCCCCGGGACAGCGCGCCGGCCTGGTCTCCAGACGGCGCTCGGCTTGCCTTCATCCGTCAGGTCGGCAGCCAGCGCCAGCTATGGATCGTCGCGGCCGACCCGGGCAGCGAGCCGGTGCTGGCCGCCGAGGTGGCTGTCACTGCCGGCCGCAGTATCGTCAGCTTCGACTGGTCGCCGGATGGCCGACAGCTCGTCTATTGCGCGCGCGTGGCAGGCGACGAGCTGCTGCCCGGCGAGCGGGAGGAACGGGAGGTCCACGCAAGCGAGGGCAAGATGTGGACTGGCGTCGGCCAGGCAGATCCCATTCGCGCGGGGGTGCTGCCTGACGAACAGAAGGCCCGTGCCAGCGAGGACGCTCCGCTGACTGGCGGCGGCCAATCGGATAGCACCCGCGCAAGGGGACTGTCTGACGAACGGGAGGCCCGTACCAGCGAGGACGCCCCGCTGACTGGTGATGGCCAGGGCGCAACCGCCCGCGTCGGACTACGGTCCGACGAGCAGACGGCTCGCAGCGCCGATGAAGCGAGCGCGCCCGGGAGCAAGCAGACTGCGGAGCTGACGGCCGGACCGGTCGGCAGGCGCTATGATCGCACCGTGCCAAGGGCCGAGGGCTCGGGCTGGTGGGATGGCAAACGGCCGCAGCTGTTCCTGCTGGAGCTGGAGAGCGGCAACGAGCGTCAGCTGACCAGGGCTCCGCACGGCGCTTCGGACCCTGCATGGTCGCCGGACGGCAGTCGGATCGCCTATCTGTCGAAAGCGCCGCCCGCTGGCATCGACCCTGACCAGTGGTCCTTCAATGATCTGTTCACTGTGGCCCCCAACGGCGGCGAGCCCCTGCAAGCGACGGACTCGACCGTCCTCATCCAGCACTACGGCTACAGTCATGACGGCGCCGAGCTGCGCTACGTGGGCGATGACCGCACATGGGGCAGCGGCACGCACAATCGGCTGTACAGCGTCCCTGCCGTCGGCGGCGGACCTGTCCGCACATGGTCTGCGTGCGATATGCAGCTCGGCAATTATATCCTGAACGACGTGAAGTCGGGCCCGGCGATGGCCGGCCCGCTGTCTGCGGCAGACGGCTCGGTCTATGTCGTCGCGACCCGTGAGGGCAGCGCTGAGGTGTACCGCTTCGCGGCAGGCTCCGGCGAGCCGCAGCGGATCGGCGCTGCGCCGGAGCAGGGCCGCGACGTGTATCAGCTCGCGCTGGCGGGCGACGGCCAGTCGCTGCTCGCCTGCATCATGGACCCGAGTGGCCCCGGGGAGCTGTACCGGATCGACCCGGAGAGCGGCGAGCAGTTCCGCCTGACCGGCTGGAACGACGCGCTTATGCAAGAGCGGATGGTAATCGCGCCGCAGCCACTAGAGTACGAGAGCGAGGACGGCATGCGTTTGCAGGGCTGGCTGCTGTTGCCGGATGCGGGAGGTGCGCTGGCGGGCGGCGATAGGGATGAGAGCGCAGTCGTAGCGCGCACCGTCTCAGCAGCTGGAGACCCCGGAGCCGCCGTCGCAGGCGCGAGCGCCAAGCTGCCGCTTGTGCTCGTCATCCACGGCGGTCCGCACGCGATGTACGCGCCAGCCTTCAGCCATGAGCTGCAGCAGCTGGCGGCGCAGGGCTTCGCGGTGCTGTTCGTCAACCCGCGCGGCAGCTTCGGTTACGGTCAGGAGCATGCACGGGCATGCCGCGGCGACTTCGGGGGCGGCGATTATCGCGATCTGATGGCGGCGGTCGATGCGACGCTGGCGCGCTGGGAGACGCTCGACGCTGGACGACTGGGCGTCATGGGCGGCAGCTATGGCGGCCTCATGACCAACTGGATCGTCTCGCACACCGAGCGCTTCCGCGTCGCAGTCTCGCAGCGCAGTATCTCCAACTGGCTGTCCTTCTACGGGACGAGCGACATCGGCCTGACGTATACGGAGGGCATCGCAGGGGCCAGTCCGTGGAGCGATCCCCAGCTGCTGTGGGAGCGCTCGCCACTCGCCTATGCGGACCAGGTGAAGACGCCGACGCTCGTCATGCACGGCGAGCAGGACCTGCGCTGTCCGGTGGAGCAGTCGGATCAGTGGTACACGGCGCTGCGCAGACATGGCGTGACGGCGCGCCTGATCCGCTACCCCGGCGCAGGCCATGGCTTCCTGAAGCTCGGCAAGCCCTCGCTCCGTCTCGATGCGCTCGAGCAGACCAACGTCTGGCTGCATCGTCATCTCGCAGAGGAGGGGCGCGCATGAGCGGGCAGCATCGCATCGTGCTGCCGCTGCCGCTCGCGCTCTTGCTCGAGAACATTCGCAGCACCGGTCTGACGGACGACGAGATCGTCCGTTGTCTCCAGGCGCGGGACTATGCGGCGATTGAGGCGCTCACACTAGCCGACCCGGCGATGAGCATCGCCGAGCGGGCAGCGCTCGCGGAGGAGCTGGGCATCGACTGGGCGGAAGTGATCCGCAGCGGCTACGAGTTTGGCTTCCTTCATCTGAATGGCCTGAAGCGGCTGCTGGCCTTTCGTTACCGGCTGCATGCGGGGACGGATTACGAGGCAGACGAGGAGCGGTTGGATGGCTTGCGACTGACGGCGGCGCAAGCAGAGGAGCTGTCTGGACTGATCCACCGTCAATGGCTCGTGCAGCCACAGTCGGACCCGGGTCAGCCGGATGGCGAGGCGGGGACTGACGGGGACAGTCTTGTCGGCGCATACGGCGCTGTTTTGCACTCGGTCCAGCGTAAGCAAGGCTGACGACCGTAGACGAGAAGAGAAGAGCGATGAGGCATACACGATATATTGGCAAGGCGAGCAAGCTGCGGATGAACGCGGCACAGCTCGCCTTTTTTGCGTGCTTAGGAATGGATCCTAGACTTGAATTGTTGCAGATCAAAGCCACCTTTACTGTAAGGCTCGCCACGGCGCTTATTTCCCGGTTTTTGGGTCCTCTGGAATCGTAATGCTCGCCACGGCGCTTATTTACGAAAAAACGATCGATCTATCTCAAATTTCCCGAAATAAGTTCCCTGGCGAGCGTTAGCCTGCGACACCTTGCCATTTGGCCTTAATAAGGTCGATGGCGAGCGTTAGGATGAAGGACGCCTCTCCGCAAATACCGTCGCGAAGCTGCTGTCGACGCCCTCGATGTAGAGCGGGATCGCGTAGACGATATCCGCTCCGGACAGGTCCTGATCCAGATTCATGTCCTCGATGATGAATTGATAGCGACCGTCCCCTCGACCTTTCCCGGTCAAGATCTGGTGGAAGCGAATGCCCTCCTCCCTGTGCTGCGGCGAAGTGGCCGAGATGAAGTCAAAGCCGACGGCCCGCAACGCATCAAAAACCATTAAATACTGCCCGGCTGAAGCAGAAAAGCCGGGACCATGATTGCCATAGCGTACCGGGTCTGATGCGCGAAGCTCCCCGAACCCCGTCCGGATTAGCAGCAGCTCGGAGCCAGCGATCTGATGGGCGAACGGCTCCAGATCCTCCTTTGTGATCAGCTCGCCGTCGGATTTGGGGATATCGAGCACCGTGACCCGGTTAAAGACGAACTCATCGAGCGGAATGTCAGTCAGCTTTTTCCCTTCGGGGTTAAAGTGCCAAGGTCCGTCGATATGCGTACCCGCGTGATTAATGGACGTCATGATAAATTGATTGTACGGATCGCCATTGGCGATGCTGAATTGCTGCTCGATCTCTACGGGCGGATTGTCCAGGTAGGTTGGAGTTCGCTTGCTTAGCGGATAAGACAGTACCAGTCGCTTCATCATTCGACGCCTCCTCGGTTTTGATGGCTCGCAGGGCTCAGACCTATCATAAGGACGGACAAAAAAATGGAAGGGATTATAATAAATGCTCAATAAGAGGTGCAATACGGGGAGCTTTGATCCAGGCACAGTGCTGTTTGATGTCGTCGGCTAGACTGGCTCTGCAACGGTAGGACTCGGGGATACCATAACCTATGTATCGAATACGCTCGATATTATCGTTACCCAAGGTTCGGCGATTGTGTCGATCGAAAGTCGTAGCGTAACTGGTCCGACAGGAGCGACAGGAGCGACAGGAGCCACGGGGGATATCGGAGCGACCGGAGTAACAGGAGCGACTGGCCCGACCGGAGCAGGTGTAACAGGAGCGACAGGAGCGACAGGAGCCACGGGGGATATCGGAGCGACCGGAGTAACAGGAGCGACTGGCCCGACCGGAGCAGGTGTAACAGGAGCCACAGGAGCGACAGGAGCCACGGGCGATGTCGGAGCGACCGGAGTAACAGGAGCGACTGGCCCGACCGGAGCAGGTGTGACGGGAGCAACCGGAGCCACGGGCGATGTCGGAGCAACTGGAGTAACAGGAGCGACTGGCCCGACCGGCCCGACTGGAGTGCTCGGACCGAATCCATTTGATGTGTATGTTTTGGCAGGCACGGTCGGGGGAGACGGTACGCAGGCGAACCCTTATGGGACCATACAGGAAGGGGTCACTGCTGTGTCCCCGACCGGGACGGTGCATATTCTTGGCGGTACCTACCCGATTACGAGCCAGATTACCGTCAACAAGACCGGTGTTGTGCTCAAGGGCTACCCAGGCACTTTGATATCTCTCCAAGCGGCGACGATTCTATTCCTTGTGACCGGGAGCGGTATAACGCTTGATGGTTTGACGATTACGAGCGATGTGCCTTATGCTGTGGAATTCGTACAATTCGCCGGAAGCGATCATAGGCTGGTCAACAGTGTCATCTATGGTCCTCCGCAAGCAGGACCGTCCACTGGTTGGGTCGTGAATCGAGGCTTTGTCACCCAATCCAACGTTGTGAATCTAATCGTCCAAAACAATCTGTTTTATTCGCTGCGGCAGCCAGCCTATTTAAATCCAAGCTCTACGGGCAATATTCTGTTTAATGTCGTTTACAACTCGCGCGGTTTTGTCGTCGATGGAGCGGTCTTCGTGTTCTCTGGCAATGCCTGGGGCAGTCCGGTCAATGCCGTCGATATTGCATTGCTCGTCGGTACAATCGCAGGTCCACCCTATGATCCGTTGACGGACCTATCCAACAACAATAGCAGCGCAACAATCAGCGATCAGAGATAGTACACGTTATTGGGCTGGGGAAGGCGAGCTTGTCCCAGGCCCTCTGGCCCCCGAGGCCTCTGCCTTGGGGGCTAGTACATGCTCGCGTAATGAATCAGTCACAAGTCGTAATGATGTCACTTCGCATCATCATATTCTCGCATCAGCTTCACTAAATAAGCATACGTTTCGGCCGTCATGCCAAAAGCTTGGGCGGGATTGTCGCGATAATAGTGCTCGGCCAACGTCACCTGATCCTCATGGATGTGATGGGCATCTAGCACGCGCTCCTTCCAGTAACGGACACAGCCGATCGCTTTCTTATCCCGAATCGTCAGCTTGTGATCCCAGCAGAAGGTGAGATTTTCGATGAATTCGCGCCACTCGATCAGATTGAAGTCAAGCGATCGGTCGCTATGCTTGGTCAGGTTCTCCATTTGCGATGGCGTGAGCGCCGGGTCATTGGCAAGCTGGGAGAAGAGTGGCAGCAGCGCAGGCGTAATTTCCTGCTTGTCCGACAGCTGCTCTTGAAGCCTCGACAAACGCAGCAAACGCAGCTGTAATTGGACCAACTCCGCTTCCGCCCTCCGCTTTTCCGCCTCGATGAACACTTGAATATCAAAGTCGTGTTGGTTGACATACTGGTGGATGTCGTTCAGATTCATTCCCATATTTTTCAGCGACAGGATGACGAACATCTGCGAGAATGAACTGGCATCGTAAAACCGGTGGCCCTGTTCGTTGACGAGCGCCGGCTTCAGCAGCCCGATCTCATCGTAATATTGCAGTGTTCGAACGCTAACCCCGGTCAGCTCGGCAAACGCTTTGGTTTTCATATGATGCTCCATGACTACACTCTAATCCATTTTGCTTTCCGATACAACGCTGGCCAGATGACGATAGAGGCCAGGCACTTCATCCCACTTCGTCGTCTCCATCGCTCTGGACAAGTATGCGAGCTCGGCATCGCTGTCGGTCATGGCCTTATCCTCGGCAAAGGGCAAGGGCTGCATGAGCAGCCCCCTGGTCGCAAGCTGACCCCCCATGATGAAATGACCGGGCAACTGCTCGCTCTGGACAGTGAAATGAGAAAGCAGCATGCCGATGTCATCGATGCGCGCTTCGACCGTCCCGGTGTGCAGGCCTGTATCCCAGTCGCCCGTCGTGATCGACAAGACCGATGGAGGATGGAACAGGTCGGAGACGACCCCGTCAAACTCATGAAGAGCGTCTGCGTACTCCAGGCTGAACCGGGCATTCGTAATCGAGCAAAAAATCGAGACGCCCTGCGATAGACGAAACGTAAAGCTTATTTTTTGGCTCATATCGTTCATCGCGGCTAACAACGTACAGTTTGTAATGACTTGCTCCAGCAACGTACGAATTTCGTCTCTACCTTTGAAGGACAACAATGCTCGCCGGGCAACCTGAGCGGTGTCGGCTATGACGATTCGGTAGTCTTTGTTTATGGAAAGCAGCTTAAGGATGTTATTCACCCGGCATCACCTCAAAAAAAGTGTAGCGTATCACGTAACGTGATACGCAAGTCTTCTTTTGAAAGGCTTCACAGCCCGGGCCATCATACGCCTACTCCTTCACCGACCCAATCAGCAAGCCCTTAATAAAGTACTTCTGCAGGAACGGGTAGAACAGCACGATCGGGCCGATCGTCAGGATCGCCGTCGCCATCTTCACGGACTCGCTGGGCAAGACGGCGTTGACGCCGAGGTCCATCGTCGCCTGCATCGACTGGATCATGCTGATCTCGGAGTTCAGCCGGAACAGCAAGTATTGGAGCGGGTAGAGCGACTCCCGGTCGACGAGCATGATCGCGTTGAACCAGTTGTTCCAGTAGGCGATGCCGTAGAACAGCGTGATCGTCGCCAGCACCGGCAGACTGAGCGGGAAGAAGATACGGAAGGCGATATACGCGTCATTGGCCCCGTCGATCCGCGCCGCCTCGGTCAGCGAATACGGGATCTGCTTCATATAGTTGCGCACGAGGAACAGGTTGAACGGGTTGAATAGCAGCGACGGCACGATCAGCGCCAGCAGCGTGTTGCGCAGCCCGAGCCCGGTGCTGATCATATACCACGGCACGAGGCCGGTGTTGAACACCATCGTGATGAAGAAAAACACCGCCAGATGGTTGCGATACTTCAGATGATTGCTAGAGAGCGTATATCCGGCCAGTCCGGTGATGAGGACGGCGATCGCAGTACCCGTCAGCGTGACGATGATCGAGATCATATAGCTCTGGTAGAGCGGCGTGTTGCCGAACAACAGCAGGTTGTAGGCGTCGAATGAAAATTGCTTCGGGATGAGTTGGTATCCGTGCAACTGGATCATCTTCTCATCCGTCATCGAGACCATCAGGATGAGCAGCATCGGCAAGGTGCAGACCAGCGATACGAGCGTGATGAATACATAATTGAAGCCGTTAAATAAACGATTGGCCGTCATCTGGCCTCACCTCCTTAGAACAACGCATTGTCCGGATTGATCTTGCGCACCAGCAGGTTGCTGCCGAATACAAGGATGAAGCCGACGACTGCCTGGTACAAGCCGATCGCCATCGCCTGCGCGGGATTGCCAATGTTGCGCAGCGAGCGGAACACATACGTATCGATGACATCCGTCGTCGGATAGAGCAGGCCGTTGTCCTTGACGATCGCGTAGATCATGTCGAAGCTGCCGTACATAATCTTGCCGAGCGCCAGCAGCGAGAGGATCGAGACGGTCGGCATGAGCAGCGGCAGCGTAATGTGGCGGATCAGCTGCCAGCGGCTGGCGCCGTCGATCCGGCCTGCCTCATAGTAGCTGCCGTCGATGCCGGTGATCGCCGCCAGATAGATGACGAGCGAGATGCCGATATCCTTCCACACATTGGCTCCTACCAGGATGGCGGTCCAATACTCCGGCGAGGCATACCAGTTGATCCCATCCAGCTCGAAGAGGGCCATCAGCCGGTTGGCGATGCCAAAGTCGGTCGAGAAAATACTGTAGACAATGTAGCTCACCACAACCCAGGAGAGGAAGTGGGGGAAAAGAATCGTTGATTGCGTTATTTTGGAGAACAGGCGACTGCGCAGCTCGTTGAACAGAATCGCCAGCACGAGCGCGCAGATCGTGCCGACGACGATGAACAGAAAGTTCAGCTTGATGGTCGTCCACGTAATCTGCCACGCCCGAGGCGAGGCGAAGAAAAACTTGAAGTTGTCCAGCCCCACCCAAGGCGAGTTGAAGATGCCGGTGCGAAAGCTGAAGCGCTGGAAGGCGATGACCATGTACGGCATCGTCAGGTAGCCGAATACAAACGTGTACAAAGCTGCGGGCAGCACCAAAAGATAAGCGACATAATTTCTGCGCAGTTCCGATACGAAGGAATGCTTTTTTGCGGACTTGGCGGATTGGCTCACCGGCGTCACATCCTTACCCCATGTTTTTGTTGTTGCTCTAAGTCTACGGATCGCGTCCGGGGTACGTAAACTTTGAATAGTGGGCAAGGTTCAGAAATGGACAGTTTTCGGGCTTCATTTTTGATACAATGCGTTTAAATTTGAACAATGGACTTCGAAATGGAAGGATGGATCGGCTATAATGTAGGAATATTCTGAAGCAAGGGCGTGTCTGGATACTCCGAGTGTAGCAGACACGCCCTAGGACGGGGGAGCGATCCAGATGAAGTTAAGACACCGGCTGATTCGTTACTCGGTCTATCGCAGCATGATCCTGAACTTCCTGCTGTTGACGGCGATCATCATCGCTGTCGTGTGCGGCGGGCTGTTCGCGCTGTTCTCGTGGAGCACGGCCAAGGAGGTCGGCAACATCTCCGAAGCGATGCTGCAGCAGAACAGCTTCGTCTCCAAGGTGATCAAGGACCAGGTGTACAATCTCGGCAACCAGCTGCTCAACAGCAAGGAAATTATGGCCGTCATGGTCGATCGCGAACGGGACCGGATCAAGGAGTTCCACGCCGTGAACGAGCTGCGCTCCGTACAGGCCAACTACCCCTTCATCCAGATGATCGGCATCTATAATCCGCAGTCGGCGCAGTACATTAATACAAGCGGCGTCTCATTCGAGCAGGAGGAGGCGCATCTGTCCCGATTGGAATCGCGGCGCAATGCGTACTTCAACTTCATCCCCCGCACGGTCAGTCTGCCAACGGCGGGCAACCGGGCGACGAATGTGCTCACCTTCCTGCTGCTGCCCAGCTACTATACCCAGCTGCCGACGGGCGGCAGCGTCATCGTCATCGATATCAACGAGAGCTACGTGCAGCGGATGATCGGCGGGTACAAAAACTATAGCTCCGACTCGCTGTTCGTCATGAACGAGGAGGGGCTGGTCGTCACCCACTCGGACCCGCAGCTGTTCATGAGCAATGTGGCCAATGAGCCTTACGCCTCGCGCATCCTCACCGCCGAAGCGCCGACAGGCAACTTTACGATGCAGATCGATGGCCGGAAAAATCTCGTCAGCTACGCCAAGTCGCAGGATATGGACTGGGTGTTCGTCAATGTGAGCAAGTACGACAATCTGCTCTTCAACATGAACGAGCTGCGCTGGTCCGCGCTCGGGATCGCTGTAGCGATGTTCGTCATCAGCCTGCTGATCTCGATCTGGCTCACCAATCATACGTATCATCCGATCCGCAAGCTGCTGGACAAGTTCGTCGGTCAGATGACGGTAGAGAAGCAGCGTTCCGTCAACGAGATGGCGCTGCTCGACACCAAGTTCGCGGCGATGACCGGCCAGCTCAGCGCGATGGAATCGACGCATGCGGCAGCCAGCCGGGCCGAGCTGCTCCATTACTTCAAAGGCTCGCAGGCCGGGGCGGAGGCGAAGCTGTTGCAGGATTGGGAGGGTGTGCCGCTGCTCGCCGTGATGATCAAGATCGACTCGCTCGACGCCTTCCGGCGCGCCAATGCGAGCAAGATGCAGTCGCTCAAGCACTTCGCCGTCGGCAACATCGCCGAGGAGCTCGTCGGTATGTATATGGAGTGCAAGCTGATCATCATCGAGGAGGGCGAGCTCGGCATGCTCGTGCGGACCGGGGAGGAGCAATGCCCGCCGCAGCTGGTGGCGCAGCTGCAGGAGCTGCAGAGCAAGGTGAGCAGTTACTTCCATATGGAGCTGTCGATCGGCATCGGGCCTGTCGTCCATACGCTCGCCCAGATCCGGGATTCTTACCGGTATGCCAAGGAGTGCCATCAGCGGCGCTTCTTCGAGGGCAAGGGACGGATCTTCGAATATGAGCGCGCCCATGAGGCGGCGCAGGAGACCCCGGAGCCCAGCTATCCGCTCAGGACGGAGAGGAAGCTGGTCGAGGGGATCCGTAGCAGCAGCCGATCGAAGGCGGCAGCCGAGGTGGAGGCCTTCCTGAAGGAGATGAGCCGGTGCGAGTACCAGCAGGCGCTGTTCTTCCTCAACCAGCTGGCGTTGTCGCTGTACAAGCAGTTTCATACCGACTCCCCCAGCGACGGGACCGACCTGATCTCGGGTCTCTTCCAGCGGCTGCCGGCGTATGAGACGCTCCAGGAGATCGGTGAGGAGCTGAAGCAGATCGCCGGCCAGCTCGCGGAGCGGCTCGAGGAGGCGGCGAGCCAGCACAACAATCAGGTGATCCACGAGGTGCAGGCGTTCGTCGACGAGCACTATGCCCGCGCCGATCTGTCGCTGGAGTGGATGGCTGGCGAGGTCAAGCTGTCGCGCGGCTATCTCGGTCGGATGTTCAAGGCGCAATGCGGCATGTCATTCAGCGATTATCTCAATCGGGTGCGGCTGGAGCAGGCCAAGGAGCTGCTGCGCTCGGATGAGCCGATCCAGCAGATCAGCGAGCGGGTCGGCATTCTGAACACGACGTACTTCTATACGTTGTTCAAAAAAAACTACCAGATGTCGCCCTCGCAGTACCGCGCCCAGCTAAGCAACAATTTGAACAACACGACCGAAAATTGAAGCGTGGATCAGCTGTGCAAATGTTGCCAAAGCCCAGGATCGAAGTTTACGCGTCGTTCCCGATACCTTTACGCTGGAGTAGCTAGCAATCATCATGATCATAAAGGGGATGTTGTGAATGAAGGCAAGTAAACGAACGGTATCCTGGGCTGCCGGGGCCTTGGCGCTGGCTATGCTGACGGCTTGCTCCTCGACACCGGCGAATGAGCCGGGCGGCTCGCCCTCCAGCGGACAAAGCGATGGCGGCGCGACGCAGAGCAAGCTGGTCCGTTATCTGCTCCCGGGCAATGCGCCTCAGGATCTGGACAACGCCGTGAGCGCGATCAACGCTAAATTGAAGGCGGACGGTCTCAATCTCACCTACGATCCGATCTATATCCCGTGGGATGTGTGGGATCAGCGGACGAACCTGATGATGTCGACGGGCGAGGCGTTCGAGCTGATCGCGATCATGCATGATGTGAAGAGTCCGAATGTGCTCGTCGGCAACGGCGGCATCATCCCGATCGGCGACTTGCTGGAGGAGCATGGACAGGACCTGAAGGCAGCGATGCCCGATTGGATCTGGGACTCGGCGGTCGTCAACGGGGAGATCCAGTATGTGCCTAACTTCTGGGCAGACACTGCCTTTAACGGAGGCATGGTGACGATGCGCAAGGACCTGCTCGAGAAGAACGGGCTGAGCGCGCCAAGGTCGCCGGCCGAGCTGCTCGACGCGACCGAGACGATCAAGAAAAACTGGCCGGAAGACGATAAGAACGTCTACATCAAGATGCTCAACGAGCCGGCTTACTATCTGCATAATACGTACGACACCTTCCCGTTCACCGTCGTGGACAATATCATCCGCGTCGATCAGGAAGGCCAGGTCAGCTCGTGGCTGGAATCCGAGGAGTTCAAGATGGACGTGAACTATATGCGCGAGGCATATGAGCGCAAGCTCGTCCACCCCGACGTGCTGACGGTGCCGACCGAGGTGATGAATCAGGAGGAGATCGCCGGACGATATCTGTACCGTCAGGGCGATGTCAGCATCGGCGACAACGTCAGAGAGCGGTTCCCCGGCGCAGAGGTCGACATCTACTATCTCGCCGACCAGCCGAAGTTCCGTTCGTATGCGATCCGCAACTCCAACGGCGTCTCGGCTACGAGCCCGCATCCGGAGGCGGCGATTCAGTTCCTCAACTGGGTGTACAAGGATCAAGCCAACTTCGATCTCGTGCTGTACGGCGTCGAGGGCGAGCATTTCAAGGACGCAGGTACGAACCTGCGCGAGACGCTCAAGTTCAACGACAACGGCGGCGCAGCTTATGAGCTGGCGAGCTGGCTGCTCGGCCATGTCGAGATGAACCGGTTCCCGACCAGCTTTGACAAGAACCTGCTCGAGCGCCGCACGACAATCGCGGGCGACGCCGACGTCGTCAACAGCGTGACGATCGGCTTCAACTTCGACCCGTCGCCGGTCGCCGCCGAGTACGCCAACGTCTCGGCCGAGCTGAAGACGAGCGTCGAGCCGCTGCTCTACGGCGTCGTCAGCTACGACCAGGCCCATGCCGGCATGCTGGCCAACATGAAAGCCGCCGGTCTGGACCGCGTCATTGAGGAGTATCGCACGCAGTTCGAGGCGTGGCTGGCGGACAAGTAACAGGCAAGGCTGGGCGTGGCTGCATACACGCCTTAGGAGGCGCCGGGGGCAACCCCGGCGCTTATTTTTCTTGTCGCATCGTCGCATCGTCGCATCGTCGCTGCCTTTGTTTTTCCCACGCCTCCGAGATGGGTTGGATCGCACGGTTGGCAAAGATAAGGCTGATCAAGAAGATGGTGGCGGCATCGACAGCAGCATTCACGTCGTTGATCGCATCCCTTGATGGCGTGCCGAAAAAAATGCTGTGCTCTCCGTTTTGGCCTACGGAAGTCGTAGCGCCATCGGGCACTTCATGGCTCCAGGTTTGCCCACCGTCCGTGGAATACTGCGCGGCGCCGTTGTCATCAACAGTGACTTGCAGGCTTTCCAGGCTGTTTGCCGCGAACGCCGTCAGCGCGCTGATCGATAGTACAAGCGCCGTGGACAGTGCAATTGCGGTGGCTTTCTTTTTCCCCGTGTTCAGAGCGAGTGCCAATTTTTCTTTCATAGAGATTACCTCCGGTTGGATTCGTATTTTGTAGGCAGCTACCTTACATAACCATCATACGGGCCGAACCTTTAGCGAACCTTTATCAAAAAGGCGGTATAATAGAGGCAGGTATGGAAAGGGGATGAAGCCGATGACTATGCGGCGAATCATCTGCGACCGCTACGGCGAGCCGGCGGAGGCGCTGCGCGTGGAGATGCAGCCGTCCACGGAGCCGCGCAGTGGCGAGCTGCTCGTGCGGATGCTGGCCCGGCCGATCAACCCGTCCGATCTGATCCCGGTGCGCGGCAGCTATGCGCATCGGACGACGCTGCCGATGATCCCCGGCTACGAAGGGGTGGGCGTCGTCGTCGAGGCAGGCGATGCCGCTAACCGCAGTCTGATCGGCCGGCGGGTGTTGCCGCTGCGAGGCGAGGGCACCTGGCAATCGCTGGTGCGTGTGCCGGCGGCGACAGCGGTCGAGGTGCCGGGGGCACTCAGCGACGACCAAGCGGCGCAAGCCTATATCAACCCGCTGACGGCCTGGGCGACCTGCACCGACGAGCTGGCGCTCAGCGAGGGCGATACGCTCGTCATCAATGCGGGCGGCTCGGCGATCGGCCGCTGCTATGCCCAACTGTCGCGGCGGCTCGGATTTGCGCTGATCGCGATCGTCCGCGACGCGCGGCATGTCGAGCCGTTGCAGCGGCTGGGCGCGGCCCATGTCATCGTCGAGGGAGAGCGGTCGAGCCCGGCAGCCGCAGCAGTTGCATCAGCAGCGGAGCTGATAGTGGGAAGCGATGCGGTGCGCGAGTCGCAAGAGCAGGTATTGGCCAGCGATTCGCCACATGAGTCGCGTGAGCGGATGTCAGCCCACGGGGTGCGCTGTGAGTCGGGGGAACTGGCTGCTGTTGTAGTGGCGCTTACTGGCGGTCGGCTGGCTACGGCGGCGATCGATTCGGTGGGGGGAGCGGCGGGGGCTGCGCTGGCAGGCTGTGTCCGGCCGGGCGGCCGGCTGCTGACTATCGGCCTGTTGTCGGGCAGCCCTGTACCGTGGCCCCAGGTGTCGAAGCGGACAGGCGTGCATGTGGGCCTGTTCCATCTCCGTCACTGGAATGCGCGCGTCCCGGTGGCGCGCTGGCGGAGCGAGTTGGAACGGCTGCTCGGCTGGATGGCGGCAGGGCTGCTGGAAGTGCCGACACCGACGGGACGCTACGCCCTCCCGGCGATCGGAGCAGCGGTACAGGCTGCGGAGCGGCCCGGCGCAGGCAAAATCATTTTGACAGAAGAGCAATGAAATGAGGGATTGGAGTGAGCGAACAAATGACTGAACAAACGACCGGACAAACGACCACACAAATGAACGTACAAACGGTCGATATGCAGAATGTGCATGGGAAGCAGACGGCACCTCCGACCCGGATCTATATCGTCCGGCATGGACAGACCGAATGGAATGTGGAGCGCCGCTTTCAGGGGCATCAGGACTCGCCGCTGACCGTCTTGGGCGTGCAACAGGCAGAGTGGCTGGCCGAGGCATTGCGCGAGGAGCGCATCGATGCATTCTACGCCAGCACCAGCACGCGGGCATTCAGGACCGCCGAGATCATCCGGGGCGAGCGCGAGCTTCCGGTACATGCCTGCGAAGGGCTGAAGGAGATTAATCTGGGCGTCTGGGAGGGCGGTATTCAGCAGGAGCTGGAGGCGGCTGAGCCTGAGCGGTACGGGGCGTTCTGGAATGACCCGGAGACGTTCCGCGTCGAGGGCGGCGAGACGTTCACCGAGGTGGCGGCCCGCGCGAGCGCCGTACTGGATGAAATCCTGCAGCGTCATGTCGGCGAGACCGTGCTGATCTCCACGCATACAGTCGTCCTCAAGCTGCTGATGGCCCGCTTCGAGGGCCGGGCGCTGCGCGATCTGTGGCAGCTGCCGTACATTTACCCGGCCTGCCTCTGTCTCGTCGAAGGCAGCCACCCCGACTTCAACATCGTCCTGCATGGCGATACGAGCCATTACCGGGAGTCGCCTGTCGAGGGCTAGCCGTAACCCTGGTGCGCATTGGCGACAGGCTCGAAGGTTGCTCCAAGCCGGGAGAAGTAGGGCCGATCCGGCTCTATAGCACATCTTGGTACAAGTGCGTTGCATTTGTGGCACAAGCCTGCCCAACCCGACGCGAAGGCGCTGCATTGTGCCATTTATGGCACAAGTCTGTTCGATCCGGCGTGAGGGTGTAGCATTTGTGCCATTTATGGCACAAGTCTGTCCAATCCGGCGTGAGGGCGTAGCATTTGTGCCATTTATGGCACAAGTCTGTCCAATCCGGCGTGAGGGCGTAGCATTTGTGCCATTTATGGCACAAGTCTGTCCGATCCGGCGTGAGGGTGTAGCATTGTGCCATTTATGGCACAAGTCTGCCCAATCTGGCGTGAGGGCGTAGCATTTGTGCCATTTATGGCACAAGCCTGCCCAACCCGACGCGAAGGCGCTGCATTGTGCCATTTATGGCACAAGTCTGCCCAATCTGGCGTGAGGGCGTAGCATTTGTGCCATTTATGGCACAAGTCTGTCCAATCCGGCGTGAGGGCGTAGCATTTGTGCCATTTATGGCACAAGTCTGCCCCAACCGGTGAGGTTGTGTTGCATGTGTGCCAGTAGTTCGTACGCGAGGCCGACACTATCCAAAGTGGATACAAGAGGGGGCGAAATTGCGCATGCGCGCTTAGTCGAACTCGTTCCTACTGAGTGCGCACCAAAAAAGCGGCGCTTAGTTGCGCCGCTTCACGGACTCGCCGGTGATCAGCGAGACATAGATGCGTTCGTGCTCGACGGGCTCGCCCTGGATCATGCGAAGCAGTTGCTCCGCCGCCATCGCGCCCCAGCGATGCTTGGAGTAATCGATCGTCGCCGGGCGGGGCTGCAGATAACGCAGCAGATCGATGTTGTCGAAGCCGATCAGCGAGAGCTCCTCGCCGATCCTCACGGGAGCGTCTGTGTCGATAAGGTAGTGGTACAAGCCAATCGCCATCTCGTCATTGAGACAAAATACGCCGGCCGTCCCGTCCCACGACTCGACGATCTGACGGCCCGCCCGCTCGCCGGTCGCTTGTGTGAAGTCGCCCTCGATGATGACCGCCTCCACCTCGGGATGACGGTCGAGCGTCTGGCGGACGGCGATCATGCGCTGGCGGGAGTCGAAGCTGTCCGCCGGTCCGGTTACGATATAGAGCTTGCGATGGCCGGTCTCGATCAGGTGATCCATTGCCAGATTGGCGCCGGCCTTGTTGTCGAGCAGCACTTGATTGATCTCGGGATGATGCAGCTCGCGATCGAGGACGACGAGCCGATGTCCACGATCGGCGAACTCCAGCAGCTCGGCGTCGGAGAATGCCGCATCTAGGATGATCGCCCCGTCGATCATCCGCTCCGGCAGCAGCCGATGCGACTGCTTGCCGCTGCAGACGATGAGATCGTAGCCCTTGCGATTCAACACTTCCTTCATCCCCTGGAGCAGCTCGCCATAGAAGGCCCCGATAAAATCGGTCAGGAACGCGCCGATAATAAGCGACTCCTGCTTTTTCAGTTGCCTGGCGGCCGCATTCGGCCGGTAGTTCAGCTCCTTTGCCACCGCCAGCACCTTGGCGCTCGTCTCGGGCGTCACCTTCGGATTGCCGTTCAGCGCATAGGAGACGGTCGAGATCGACACGCCGGCTTCCCGGGCGATATCCTTGATGCTGACCACTAGCCATTCCCCCTTCTTTTGATCCCCAAAAAACATCTATTTCCATCATATCATCGATTGCGCTGACCACAACCCTTTGCTCGTTAATCCACCGATTAAGCCTCGATCGTCAACGTCGGCAACTCCTCCGCCGATCAAGCTATGATCGTCAGCGTCAGCGGCTCGCCGTTCGCAGGGGCCAAGGCTTGCAGCTGATCGAGATCGAGCGCCACGCCGGTGGCGCGATAGGGCCCGGACAGACGCGTCAGCGCCAGCTCGCGGTCGTCGGCGACGACGCGAGCGATCGGCTGGTTGTCGCCGGTGAGCCGGTAGCGCAGCAGCACCGGTATGCCGGCTATCGCGAAGCGGAATGTCAGACCGTCCAGCTGCTGCGGCAGCACCGGATCGAGCTCGACGCGGCGATCGGCGACGCGCACGCCCAGCACCTGGCAGACGAGCTGCTGCATATAGATGCCGGGGCCGCTGGAGTAGATCCGCCAGCCGCCCTTGACGGACGCTTCGCCGGTCCGCAGCTTGCCGAACTGCTCGGCTGCTTCAGCTCGGGTGGCGAAGTTGCCGTCGGAGCTGCTGAAGTAGGCGTTGCTCTGGCGCAGCTCTGCGCCCGGCACGACGTCGGCGAGGCCGATCGGATTGATCGCCTGCAGACCTTGCCATGCGTCCTGCGGCTTGCCGAGCTTGGTCATAGCCTCGATGTAGCGGATATGAGCGTGCACATACTGGAGGCCGATCTCGCGGCCGAAGTTCGCCGCTTGCTCTGCTCGCTTGAAGCGATGGCTGACGCCGCCCGCATAGGCGGCCGGACGGTCCATCAGGCGCACGCCGTCGGGATAGCTCAGCTCCTCATGGATGAGCGCGTAGTGGGCTGCCGCCTGCTCCGGCGTGATCAGGCCAGCGATCATGCTGCGCGTCATCGGCAGCAGCCGATAGCGGATGCCTGTCCGCTCATCGCTCGGATGGAGCCATTTCACCGGCTGTGTCCCATCCTCCATGTACAGGAAGCCTGGGATGATCTGATCCGGCTCCATATAGCGGTGAAAGTCGGCGCGGATCGCCGCCGCCATCGCCGTCAGCTCGGCTCCGAGCGCCGCAGTCTCTGGCTCGGCGGAGGCGGAGAGCAGGCTACCCAGCCGCTCGGTCGACTGATAGGTGAGCGCCACGGTCCAACTGCTGACCATGTCGGCGCGCAGCTCAGGTCGAGCCGGCTGCAGCGTGTCGTCCCAGTCGCCGTCGCCGTAGCTGGACAGCGAGGTTCCTGGCCGATAGTGGCTGCGGATGTAGCCGAGCTGCCGCTCCACATGAGCGCGCAGCGGGTAGCGCTCGGCGGTGAAGGCGAAGCTGTCTTCGTCCGTGTAGGGCAGCTCAAGAGCGAGCACGCTCTCGTCGCTGGTGGCCGCCAGGTAGTCTCCGAGCAGCTTCAGCGGCCAGACGATGATGTCGCCATGGCTCTCGTGCTGCTGGATCTCGCTGTACTTGTCGAACATGAACCACTGCGGCCAGGTGCCGGAGCGCTCATACTGATGCGAGTAGACGGTAGCCAGGATATCTCGTACTGTATCGGTGCGCTGCATCGCCAGGAAATATTCGGCCGGTCCCTGGCAGACGTCGCGCGTGCCCCAGGCCGCGCCGCCGTATTGCTCGAGGCCATGCGGCGATGCGAAGTGGACGAGCATGTTGTGCGTATACCAGCGCGCCAGCAGATCGAGCCGCCGGACCGCCGGATCATCGCCGGGATGCTGGAGGCGGAAGCCATTCATCAGCCCCTCCAGCCCTGCGCGATAAGCGGCCTTCTCCTGTCGCCAGTCCGGCTGCGGGAGCGTGGATGACAGGTTGCTCCCATCCAGATGACCCTCGATGACGAGACTCCAGTCGGCAGACGCGTCGGCCTCCAGGACGAGCAGCGGCATCTGGCGCGGGGCCATTCCCGGCATGAGCCGGCGATCGTCGGCGGCGCGCAGCGACGTCCCGTGTCCGCTGATACGGAAGCTCAGCTCAGGGTAGGCAGCAGCGGATGGAGCATCGGCCGCTGCCGCGATCCGCCAGCCGCCGTCGCAGGGCTCTAACATATAGCCGCCCTCGTACTCGCGCTCGCGCATCGTGATCTGTGCGGTCGCCAGGTAGCGCCGCGCGATGCCGCTCTGCGACTCGATGCGCAGTCCGGCGAGCGGCGTATCTGCGTCGACGTAGCTCGTGATGACGAGCGTGTCATCCGCCAGCGCATAGACCCAGCGCGCATAGTTGAAGCCGATCTCGAACAGACTAGGCATGGCTAGCATATGGAAGCGACCATCCAGCTCCGCGTACAGCCGCAAGCCCGATACGTGGGCGGCATTGAGCGCGTTGCGTGTATGACTGAGCAGCTTGTTGAACGACGTGTTGCCGAGCACGAGCTGCGAGTGGAACACGCCGTATATATAGGCGGTGGAGGCTAGCGGCGACTCGCCGACCCGATCGGGCAGGCCGCTCAGCAGGATATGGCCGTGCGGACGCTCGGTGCGCAGCTCCTTGTCCTTCAGGACGATGTGCTCGCCATCCGGGAGGAAAAAGCTGAGCAGTCGGCCGTCCCGCCGCTCCTCCTCGATCCGCTCCGGATAGAGCCGATCCAGCTCAGCCATCGTCAGCGAGCGCGCCGATACGGGAGTGCCCAGATCGTCGGCGCGCTGCGGCATCGGCAGGCCCTCGCCGCTTGGCCGCGGCTGCGCCTCAATCTCGCGCCACGCCGCCTCGACCACATCCCCATATGCCGCTTCGACGACAGCCTCGGGATGGTCTGTGCGGAACAAGCCGTAGAACACCGTGCGAGCTCGCCCGTCTGCGAACCGAGGCTTCGTTTGCAGCGAGGTATACGCAAACTCGTACTGGTATACCCGGCTAGGCAGGCGCTCGCTGTGCAGCGCCTCCGGCTCGCCGCTCTCCTTGTAGCTCAGTCCAAAAAACTGGAACCCGTCAGTCGCATAGGCAACGGCCCCGTCCAGACAGCCTTGCTGCAAGTAAGGGAAGCGACCGTCCTGCGGCTGATTTTGGCGGGAGCAGACGATCCAGCCCTTGCGCTCGTCACGATACGCGGAATGGTCGATATATTGCGCGTTGTACGCTTCATTGCTGCGGACCGCGCCAGGCGACGCGAGACCAAGATCCTGGCCGTAGAACAGATCGACGTCCGGATTCGGCGCATCAGCAGCCGCTTCGAGAGCGATCTCCCAGAACCAGACGCCGCGTTCGCTGAGCGAGAATATAACCTCATAGCCGATCCTGCCCGCCTGGCCGCTCCAGCGCAGCCGATTATCGACCCGGTCGATGCGACTGGCGGAGCGTACGCCGAGCAAGGGATAGATCTGGTAGTCGTTGTCCTGGCGCAGTCGGAGATAGATCTGGTTCATGGAGCCGTCGTAGGGGTGAGAGAGCAGTTGGTTGAGCATCAAGTCATCGCCTGTCGCCTCATAGAGGTCTCCGGCAGGGTGGAAGACGAAGCGAAGCGGTCCGGCTTGCAACCGGTAACCGGGTTCGCTGTAGTGGGTGGCAGTAGCAGTCATGGTTAGCGCCTCCTCATGAAGGTTAATGGTGAAGTAAGGGGGTTCAGCGCCCATTCGAAACGTTTCTATTGTTTGTGGTAAAAGTATAACCGGAGCATCAATCGGAAGTCAATCAGCAATTGAATACGGATTCATCCATAAAATTGCTTTTTCCTTTGCTTAGTTGTAGAGAAAAAAAGTGATAAAAAAGACTTGAATGCGATTTCATTCTGTTCTATAATGTGAATCGAAACGTTTCACCAAGTGTAAGGGGCTCTCAAAACAGATGCGGGAGGTATGAAAATGAATAAGAAACTCGCAATAACAACGTTGGCTGCCGTGATGCTGCTGGCTGGCTGCTCGTCAGGCAACGGCGGAGGTCAAGCTGGAGAAAACGGCGGTTCCGGCAACACTGGAGGCTCCGGCGACAGCAAGGTAACGCTGAATGTCTGGGCGATGGGCGACAGCAGCAAGCCGATGGAGGAGATGGGCGCCGCCTATACAAAAGAGAACCCGAACGTAACGGTAAAGGTGCAAGCCATCCCTTGGGGCAGTGCGCATGACAAGCTGCTGACGGCGGTTGCCTCCAAAAAAGGTCCTGATGTGCTCCAGATGGGCACCACCTGGATGCCGGAGTTTGCCGCCGCTGGCGCGCTTCATGATCTGACTGAAGACCTGTCCGGCTATCCGGAGCTGGCTGCGGACAATTTCTTCGAGGGTACCGTCACCTCGACGCAGTTCGATGGCAAGACGTACGCGGTGCCGTGGCTCGCTGAGACGCGGGTGCTGTTCTACCGCACAGACCTGCTGCAATCGGTCGGCTATGACAAGGCGCCGGCGACATGGGATGAGCTGCTGGATGCATCGCGTAAGCTGACGGAGCGCGGCAAGGATATGTATGGCATCGGTCTTGATCCGAAGGAGCCGACGCTGAACTTTATGTTCGCCCGCCAGAACGGCTCGGAGCTGATCAAGGACGGGCAGGCACAGTTCGATCAGCCAGCCTTCAGCGAGACCGTGACCTATCTGAACGAATATTTCACGAATGGCTACGCCCCGGTCGACCTGGGCCTCGATACGTCCCAGACGTTCGGCGGCGATGGCATGGTGCCGATGTTCATCAGCGGTCCGTGGATGATCAAGACGATCGCCGATCAGATCCCGGAGATCGAGGGCAAGTGGGCGACAGCGGTGTTGCCTGCCAAAGAGAACAATATGAGCTCGCTCGGCGGCTCCAACCTGACTGTGTTCAACTTTAGCCAGCAAAAAGAAGAAGCCGTCAAATTCATCGCCTTCCTGAGCCGTCCGGAGAACCAACTGGCCTGGATGAATCAGACCGGCGAGCTGCCGGCAACGATGAAGGCGTGGGAGGATCCACAGTTGGCTGACGATCCGAACGTCAGCGTCATCGGCGAGCAGCTCAAAAACGCCGAGCCGATGCCGCTCGTAGGCGCGTGGGACAACATCTCCCAGAACTTCCTGAAAACCTTCGAGCAGATCTATCGCGCCGGCGCCGACATCGACTCGCAGTTGAAGGACTTCAACGCGCAGGCGCAAAAGCTGCTCGATCGTTAAGCGGCGACATCGATTCGGGCAGATGATTGTCCAGGTTAAGCAAAGGATGTGAAAGCGATGAAAGGCTCCTCGAAGATCGCGCCTTACGTATTTATCGGGCCGACGCTGCTGCTGCTGTCGATCTTCTCCTTGCTGCCGATCGCAGTGGCGCTCTATATCAGTCTGACCGACATGGACTTGGCAGGCTTGGCCGACTACGCCAATATATCTTTCGTCGGCTTCAAAAACTACATGGATGTGCTGGGAGATCCGGTATTCCTCGTCGCGCTTCGCAATACGCTCGTGTACGTGGTCGTCGGGGTGCCGCTCATCATTATGTTCTCGCTCGGCGTGGCGCTGCTCATCAATTACGGCCGTTCGAAGCTGTTCAAAACGTTCCGTATCATATACTACTTGCCGTCCGTCACCAATATCGTCGCGGTAGCCGTCGTCTGGAGCTACTTGTACAATCCCGGCATCGGCCTGTTCAACTACGTGCTGACGACGCTTGGCTTCGACCGGGTGCCGTGGCTGACCGACCCGACGATCGCCAAGTTCTCGCTCATCCTGATGGCACTGTGGCGGGGCATCGGACTTAATATGATTATCTTCATTGCTGCGCTGCAGGGGATTGATCGCTCGTATTACGAAGCAGCGGCGATCGACGGTGCGAGCGCCTGGCAACGGCTGACGCGGATCACCCTGCCGCTCATGCGCTTTGCGATCTTCTTCGTCTCGATTACGACGATGATCGGCTGGCTGCAATTTTTCGAGGAGCCGCTCGTCATGACCGAGGGCGGACCGCTTAACGGGACCGTATCGGCGGCGTTGTTCATCTATGAGAATGGCTTCCAGTACAGTAATTTTGGCTATGCGGCGGCGGGATCGTTTATTTTGTTCTTCATCATCATCGCCGTGACGCTGCTGCAGCTCCGCCTGCAGCGCAAACAAAACGAGGAATAGGAGGGGAGTCAGATGGCTGCAGCTACCAAAGCGAGAGGACCGCAGACGAAGGAAGACCGGCTGTTCCAATGGGCGGCAGGCACCGTACTGTCGGTGTTTGGCATCTTCATGCTCGTGCCGTTCGCGTGGATGATGCTATCCGCCTTCAAGACGGAGGCGGAGATCAAGCGTCTGCCCCCGACTATATGGCCCGAGACATTCACGTGGGATAACTTTGGCCGCTTGTTCACCGAGATGGACTTCGGCACCTACTTGACCAATACGCTGCTCATTACGCTGTTCGCGTTTGTCGGCTTGCTGCTCAACGCGATGGCCGGCTTTGGCTTCGCCAAGTATCGGTTCAAGGGACGGGAGAAAATGTTCCTGCTCGTGCTCGCGACGATGATGATCCCGGGACAGGTGACGATGATCCCGGTCTACCTCATTCTGAACAGCGTCGGCCTCACCAATACGATGCTCGGCATCGTGTTGCCCGGCTTCAGCAGCGCCTTCGGCATCTTCTTGTTCCGCCAGTTCATGTCGACGCTGCCGGACGAGGTGATGGAGGCGACCCGGCTGGACGGGGCCAGCGAATACCGGATGTTCGCACAGATCATCCTGCCCATGTCCAAGCCGATCCTTGCGGTACAGGCGATCCTTACCTTTATCGGCGGTTGGAACAGCTTCCTGTGGCCGCTCATCATCGCCAACGACCAGAAGCTCTATACGCTTTCGGTCGGTCTGCAATTGCTTAAGGGCCAGCACGGCACCAACTTCGCCTTGCAGATGGCGGGCGCAGCATTTATGGTCGTGCCCATCATGATCGTATTCATGTTTTTCCAGAAGCAGATCATCGAGAATTACAATATATCCGGTATCAAGTAATAGTCATCCAGCAACGGCCATCAAGTATCGGTGTCCGAGGTACGCGAAAAAACCTTCCTTCCGGCATTCCGGAATGGAGGTTCTTTTTTGTGCTTGCTAGCACAATCCAATGGTTAAATAGCGGTAAAATAGCGGCAAATATGATATAATAGTAAATGTGGAGGGGATTTTAATGTTTCAACCGAAATTTTCAACTACCGTGAAGATGATTAATAAGCTTCTGGAGATTCAACGATCAAGCGTTGTTATTGACCAGCTGCCGCTGCCCGCAGATATATTACAGCAGCTGCAAAAAGAAGCAAAAGAAACAACGGTGCTGCTCTCTACCAGGATGGAGGGCAATGACCTGGACGTTGAGCAAAAACGAAAAGTTCTTTATCAAAGCAGTCAAGTGGATGCCGAGCAAGAGGTGTACAACCTCATGAAAGCAATCGAGTTTCTGGAGGACTCCGAGTTGAGGAGCCTGCCGATTACGGAAGAATGGATTAAGAAGCTGCACGCCATTATCCGCATTTCTCATGGTAGGCGCCCAAGACTGAGCGAATATCGTACAGAGCAAAATAGAGTAGGATACCGCAATCAGGCAGGGTTTTACATGCCGCCAGAATATGCAGATGTGCCAGTCTTGATGGAGGATTTTGTGGCCTGGCTCAACTCCCCGGAAACACATGAATTGCCCGCGCCGATTCGCGCCGGTATAGCAATGTGGCAGTTTTTGACGATTCACCCTTACATGGACGGTAATGGAAGGACTGCAAGGATGATTGCAACTTATATTTTGCGCCGTGGCAATTTCGGTTTAAAAGGATTGTTTGTCCTTGAAAACTTTTATGATCGGAACCTAAATGAGTATTACAAGGCGCTTCAAATGGGTCTGTCGCATAACTACTATTTCGGCCGTCATGATGCTGACTTAACCGTTTGGCTGGATTATTTTTTGGAGGGTTTGGCAGAAGTCTATACACAGGCAGCGGAAATCGTCCGAGAGAAAAACTCGGAACTGCTGCGAGTTGAACCTGAATTAATCAGGCAACTGGATATTCAACAACGACAGCTATTCAGACAACTGGTGTTCAGACAGGAGGAAATATCAACGACTGAAATTATGATGCTACTAGGTATGGGAGATCGAACAGCCAGGGAAAAAGTAAAGCAATGGATTGAGGTCGGGTTTTTACAGCCCAAAGATCCGAATGCCCTACGAATACGCACCGTTATTTTGTCCAAAGAGTATAGGGAGTTAGCTGGTCAAATTCGAGAAAAGCCTGAGCACTATAGTTACTTGCTTTCAAAAGGGGACTTATAGTCGTCCTTACAGATGCTCGCGGTTTACTTGCTCGTTGCGGATCATCTGCTCGAGCTTTTCGACGAGCCGTTCATGCTCTGTGGGAGCTTTCTTCAGACGGAACCAGGCGCGCCGCTGCTCTTGCTTCAGCAACTTAAGCATATATTGCTTCTCCTTTAGGGTGAACATCGCCTCGGCCTCCTCTTCGTTTCTCGCGCTTATCCTTCTATTGTACTGTCTCACCTGAGGGCGAAGCAAGGCGGGGCGCTCTGTGGGCATGAGCAGGCTCCTAAGGACACAAAGGGACCCGCAGCAAACGGGCTGCGGGCCAAAAGTCGTGCTATATCAAAAAAGGGGGTTGAGTAAAGTATAACCGCACCATGTTAATGGATGATGAAGTGCACATTTCAATTTGATTACAAATTCCTTACGCAAGCTGCAATGTTTGGGGAACTTGCTTCGCTATGCTAAAATAAAGGGAGTTTCGGTGATGTAATCGTGAACACTATACCTGGAGGGATGAGACATGACGAGAGATCAGGACGAACTTCGGCGCAAGCTGTCGCCGATGCAATACAAGGTCACGCAGGAAAATGGCACAGAGCCGCCGTTTCAAAACGAGTTTTGGGATCATAAGGGCGAGGGTATCTATGTCGATATCGTCTCCGGCGAACCGCTGTTTAGCTCTTTGGATAAATTCGACTCGGGCTGCGGCTGGCCCAGCTTTACGAAGCCGCTGCGGGAAGAGCAGATTAAGGAGAAGACAGACAAGAGCCACTTCATGATCCGCACCGAGGTTCGCAGCGCCGAGGGCGACTCGCATCTGGGCCATGTCTTCCCTGACGGACCGCAGCCGACCGGTCTCCGCTACTGCATCAATTCGGCGGCGCTTCGCTTTATCCCGCGCGAGGAGCTGGAGCGCGAGGGCTATGGCGACTTCAAGCGGCTGTTTGAGCAATAGCCCGTGCCTCGTATGGGGTACAACTCGCCTACAATCCGGAGGATTATCGTCTACCTGGCGTTGGGCATCGCGGCCGGTCTGCTGACACTGATCTTCTACGAATTGGCCGAGCAGCTGCTGGAGGACGAATTGGTCGCCTTTGATGATATGGTCTTGTACTATCTGCAACAATGGGCAGGCTCCTCCGACGCGGTCGCGATGACGATGCGCGGCATCACCCGGCTAGGCGACGGCATTGTCCAGACGTTGCTGTGCCTCATCGTCTGTGTGACCCTATGGCTGCGCGGCAGCCGTCGGAACTCGACGATGCTCGCGCTTTGCCTTTTCGGCGGCTGGGTGTTGAATTATATGCTCAAGGCGTGGTTCGGGCGGGAGCGTCCGGAGCAGGAGTTTCTCGTCGATGCAGCGGGCTTTAGCTTTCCGAGCGGTCACGCGATGGTGTCGATCTGCTTTTACGGCATGCTCGGCTACTTGCTCTATCGACGATTGCGCGGTCGCTGGCGGGTGGGCTGGCTATTCCCTGCGGCGGCGGTCAGCTTGGCGATCGCCATCGGCGTCAGCCGGGTGTACCTGGGCGTCCACTACGCCAGCGATGTGATCGCGGGCCTCGCGGCGGGCGGCATCTGGCTGATCTCCTGCATCATCAGTCTGAAGCTGCTCCGTCTGTATCGTTAATGGCAGGCAGACCGCTGCGGATAGGAGTGGGACCGTCATGACCCGCTTGCGCATGGTGCCGGGTCACAGCACGAATCGCCTGCAACATAAATCGAACGCATCAAAACAAGCCCTCCCATTCGCGATAGTCGTGACGGGAAGGCTTGTTTTGATGTGCTCTATGGCTGCTATACGGGCGCTGCTCCAGTCGGCAGGTGGGGCAGGAGCGTGACAGCGGGGCTCCACGACATGACGATGGTTAGACGCTGCCGCTGCATGCCGAAGCGCTCAAGCCTCGGCGGCTTGCTAGAGCGACAGCTCCAGGATGCGCCGCACATCGGCCTGCTCGAGACGGCGGAAGGCGCCGATCGGTCCGTAGCGTACGGCCTCGGCTGCCATTCGGTCGAGCTGGTCGTCGCCGATGCCGAAGTCAGCCAGCCTCGAAGGCGCGCCGATGCGAGTGAAGAAGTCTCGCGTCGCCTCGATGCCCGCCAGCGCGAGCTCCTCGTCGGAGCGGCCGTCCCGCTCGATGCCCCAGACACGCTCGGCATACTGCGCAAACCGCGAGACGCGAGCGGTGTAGACGTAGCGCATCCAGTTCGGGAACAGCACGGCCAGTCCGGCGCCGTGCGCGATATCGTAGATCGCGCTCACTTCATGCTCGATCATATGCGTCGCCCAGTCGTTTTGCATGCCTGTGCTGATGAAGCCGCCGTTGAGCGCGACCGTGCCGCACCACATCAGATTGGCTCGTCCGGCCGCGTGCTCGGGATTGTCCAGCACCGGCTCAGCATTCTCGATGACGGTCTGCAGCACCGACTCGCAGAGACGCTCCTGCAGCGGCGTATGCTCGGTCTGGCTGAAGTACTGCTCGAACACATGCGACATAATATCGACGATCCCGTTGATTGTATGGTCGCGCGGCACGGTATAGGTAAGCGTAGGGTCCAGGATGGAGAAACGCGGATAGACATGGATGCTGCCAAAGGAGCGCTTCAGCTGCGCCTCCCAATTGGAGATGACCGAGTTGCCGTTCATCTCGGAGCCGGTCGCCGCCAGCGTCAGGATCGCCCCTAGCGGCAGCGCGTCCTGGACGACTGCCTTGCCTGTGCAGAAGTCCCACATGTCGCCGTCATACTTGACGCCTGCGGCGATCGCCTTGGCCGCGTCGATGACGCTGCCGCCGCCAACGGCGAGGATGAACTGGATGTCGTGCTCGCGGCAGAGCGCGATGCCTTGATTGACCGTCGACAGACGGGGATTGGGCTCGATGCCGGACAGCTCGACGACACTGACGCCGGCCTCCCCGAGCGAGTGCATCGTCTGATCGTACAGGCCGGTTCGCTTGATGCTGCCGCCTCCATAGACGAGCAAGACGCGCGAGCCGTAGGCCGCCGTCAGTTGGCCGACCTGGGCGGCCTTGCCCTCGCCGAATACGATCCTGGTCGGGTTGTGGAATTGAAAGGCATTCATCGGGTTCATTCCTCCTTGGTAGGTAGTGATGCGGATACTTATCTTATTGTAGCACTGGGAGACGAGCCGCTGTCAAACGGCGGTGCGGACAAGGCGGGCAGTTGTGTAAATAAACCGACCGTAAGCTCCTCGGGAACTGTGCTATAATGGGCAGAGCTAACAATGAAGCCGGCGCGCAAGCGCCGGGACGGAAGGAAGATGGACGGCATGCTGGGACTATCGCGTATCGCTTGGAGACGGAATCCGGTGCCGCCGGAGCGGAGGCTGTCGCGGGATGCGGTAACGTCGCTCATTATACACGGCTGTTTTCAGTTCGGCGCCTCGATGTCGGGGCTTTTTCTCAATCTCTATTTGTGGCGGCTTACCGGAGATCTGCTCGTCAATGGCGTCTACAACATCATCGTCTTTTTCGTGACGCCGTGCGCATTTGCGCTAGGGGGCTGGCTGGCCAAGAAAAAAGACCGGATGGTGACGTACCGGCTCGGGATCGTCCTGATCGCTTTGTTCTATCTTGGCGTTATCCTCGCGCAGGAGTGGGTCGTCGACCTCTATGTCGGCTTTGCGGTGTTCAGCGGTCTGGCGCAGGGCTTCTACTGGACCGGCTACCTCGTGCTCATGTACGATGTCTCGACCGATACGAACCGGATTCGCTTCCTGGCGATTAATATGATGGTATTCAACGCCGCCGGGCTCGCCGGACCTGCCTTGGCGGGTTACATCATCCAACTTAATGAAGGATTGTCCGGCTATGTGGTGACGTTCGGGATCGCCTTCGTCAGCTTTTTCGTGGCGGCGATTATCAGCTTCCGCATCCCCGTGATCGACTCGCATCACCGGACGTACTATCTCAAGTTCGTCGGCGCGGTGCTGAAGCGCAATCGCCAGTGGCTGCTGGCGCTGATCGGCTTCCTCGTGATGGGGCTGCTCCAGGGGATCATGCTGTTCCTGCCCAATATATTGCTGTTCCAGACCGTGGGTCGAGAGGACCGGGTCGGTTATCTGGGCGTGTTGTTTGCGTTCCTGACGGTCGTCACCGGTTATATGATCTCGCGCAAGGCGCGCGAGGAGCACGCGCATCGTTATGTGACGCTGTCGTCGATTGGCGTCATCGCTGGCGCCTCGGTCCTGTTGGTCGATATAAGCGCGTGGTCGGTCGTGACGTTTATGATCGTCTTCTCGCTCTGCAACCCGCTGACGGTCAACACGCTGACCTCCTACTATTACCGAATCATGGGCACGCTCCCGCTGAAAGGCCAGCTGCGGATCGAGTCCGTCGTCATGCGCGAGCTGTTCCTTAACGCTGGCCGCGTCATCTCGATCTCGCTGCTGCTCGTATTCGCCGGCGGCGTCGACTCCGCCATGCTGCCGATCGTCTTGGTCTCGGCTGCGCTCATCCAGCTCAATCTGATCTGGCTGGTGAAGCGGCGGTAGCGGGAGGTGTGATGAAGGCGAAGGGCGGGTACTCAGGCTCTGCGCTCTCAATGGATGAAGCAAAGGGGCAATATCTCTATCCTCTGCCTTCACTGGCTGATAGCGCAGGCAGGTTCTACCGCCCTGCGCTTTCGCTGGCTGAATGCATAGGGCAGGTTCCCGCGCCCTATGCATTCAGCCCAACCTACGATATTGCAACGGCGTCAGGCCGGTTCGTTTGCGGAAGGTGGCGACGAAGTGGCTCGCATCGCGGAAGCCGACCTGCGTCGCGATCGCGGCGACGGTCGACTCTGGCTGGCCGATCAGCAGCTCCTTGGCCTTGCGGATGCGAAGGTTGAGCAGGTAGGCATAAGGGGACAGGCCAAAGGCGCGCCGGAACAGCTCGCTCAGACGGCGACTGGAGATCCCGAGCCGCTCCGCCAGCTCCTCCAGACCTAGCGCCGGGTCAGCGAGCTTCGCCTCCATCGCCTGCAGCGCCGGCCGGAGCTGCTCGAGCAGCAGGGAGAAGTCGCCGCCGCTCTGCGGCTTGCCGTATTTGCCCAATGTCACCAGGAAGTGGTACACCTCGCTGGACGCCTGCAGTCCGAACACATCCTCCGTCTGCTCCAGCTTCTCCAGGAGCGTCTCGATCCGCCAAGGCATGCCGCCCTCCCACCGATAATACGCCGAACGCTCCATATCCAGCGACCGCAGCAGCACAGGGGCCATCGGGCCATCGAAGGTCAGATACATCGTCTGCCATACTCCCGAGGTCGACTCGTAGCTATGGGGGACATGCGGCATCAGCAGGACGCCGCTGCCCGGAGGCAGCGCGAGCGTACGGCCCTCGAAGCGGATGCGGCCTTCGCCGACCGTCGTCTCGATCCAGTGGTAATGGGGGAATCCCGCCGGCCGGTCGATCGGCTCCTGCGCAGTATTGTGGCCGATACTCTCGGCGAACAAGGGGAGCGTGTCCTCCTGGAAGGGCGTGAGCTGCAGTCGACGATGGGGACGGATCATGTGTGTTATCTCCTTCCGATAAGGTGTGGCGGAGCGTCAGGGACAGGCGCCGCCAGGAGTTCCGAATTATTATATGCCAGAGCAGATATCTTATATATATCAAGAGCTGATGTCCGTATACAATGGTCATAACCTTACATTCCATCTTAAAGGAAGTGTCTGACATGATCAATGCGAAGCTCCCGAAAATCTGGTACGGCGGCGACTATAATCCCGAGCAATGGGAGGCGGACGCCTGGGACGAGGATATCCGCATCTTCAAGCTGGCGGGCATCGACGTCGCGACGCTGAATGTGTTCTCCTGGGCGATGATCCAGCCGGACGAGGACACCTATGATTTCTCTTTCCTCGACGAGACGATCGATCGGCTCTACCGGAACGGCATCTATACCTGTCTGGCGACGTCGACCGGCGCGCATCCGGCCTGGATGGCCAAGCGCTACCCGGATGTGCTGCGCGTCGACTACGAGGGGCGCAAGCGCAAGTTCGGCGGCCGTCACAACTCCTGTCCGAACTCGCCGACCTACAGGCTGTACAGCGAGCGGCTGGCGGACAAGCTGGGCGAGCGCTACAAGGATCATCCGGCCGTCCTCATCTGGCACATCTCCAACGAATACGGTGGCTACTGCTACTGCGACAACTGCGCGTCCGGCTTCCGCAGCTGGCTGCAGGCTCGCTATGGCTCGCTGGAGCAGGTGAACAAGGCGTGGAATACCCGATTCTGGGGCCATACATTCTATGATTGGGATGAGATCGTGCCGCCGAATGCGCTAAGCGAGGAGTGGAACGGCAACCGCACGAACTTCCAGGGCATCTCGCTCGATTACCGGCGCTTCCAGTCGTGGAGTCTGCTGGAGTGCTACAAGCTGGAGTACAACGCGGTGAAGAAGCATACGCCGCAGCTGCCGGTGACGACCAATCTGATGGGCACCTACCCGGAGCTCGATTACTTCGAGTGGGCCAAGCATATGGATGTCGTCTCCTGGGACAACTATCCGTCGCTCGACACCCCTTACAGCTATACGGCGATGGTCCACGATCTGATGCGCGGCTTGAAGGGCGGCCAGCCGTTCATGCTGATGGAGCAGACGCCGAGTCAGCAAAACTGGCAAGCCTACAACTCGCTGAAGCGGCCGGGCGTGATGCGGCTGTGGAGCTACCAGGCGGTGGCGCGCGGCGCCGACACGATCCTGTTCTTCCAGCTGCGCCGCTCGATCGGCGCCTGCGAGAAGTACCATGGCGCAGTCATCGAGCATGTCGGCCATGAGCATACGCGCGTATTCCGCGAGTGCGCCGAGCTGGGCAGCGAGCTGGCCAAGCTGTCCGATCAGGTGCTCGGCGCCCGGGTCGAGGCCAAGGTCGCGATTGTCTTCGACTGGGAGAACCGGTGGGCGGTCGAACTCTCCAGCGGACCGTCGGTGGCGCTGAAGTATGTGGACGAGGTCCACAAATATTACGACGCGCTGTTTCAACAGAACATCCAGGTCGATATGATCGGCGTCGAGCAAGACCTGAGCGGCTATGACATCGTAATCGCGCCGGTGCTGTATATGGTGAAGCCCGGCTACGCGCAGAAGCTGGAGGGCTTCGTGAAGGGCGGCGGGACGTTCCTGACGACGTTCTTCAGCGGCATCGTCGACGAGCGCGATATCGTCAAGACGGGCGGCTATCCGGGCGAGCTGCGGTCGTTGCTCGGCATCTGGGCCGAGGAGATCGATGCGCTCTTCCCGGGCCACACGAACCGCATCGTCATGGAGCAGCCTTGGGGCGAGCTGGCGGACAGCTACACGTGCAGCATCCTGTGCGATCTGATCCATAGCGAGGGAGCAGAGGTGCTCGCGCGCTATGGCGAGGACTTCTACCAGGGCATGCCGGTGGCAACGGTCAATCGTTATGGAGAGGGCAAAGCGTACTATATCGCCTCGAGTCCGGATGCGGCCTTCCTGCAGGGGCTGCTCGCCAACCTGTGCGAGGACAAGGGCATCCGTCCGCTGCTCCCGCGCAGCGAGGGCATCGAGGTAACCCGCCGCGTCAAGGACGGCCGCGAGCTGCTGTTCGTCCTCAATCATCAAGCCGAGAGCGGCACGATCCAGACCGGCGAGGTCGGCTACACCGACCTGCTCACCGAGCGGACGATCTCCGGCGCCGTCGAAGTGCCGGCCAAGGGCGTGCTGATCCTGGCGCGGGACGAGTAGAGCTGAGTTAAGGTGAACGGGCTTTGAGACTGAGGGGCTCGGCGCGTTCGTTAAGGAGGCGGGCAGCTAGCTGGAGTATTTAGTTGAACGAATAGGCACCGCGATCGCGGTGCCTGTTTTGTTGTTGTGGGAGGGTAAGGAGGTGTGGCGGGCGGCGGGCAGCGAGCAGTCGGCAGAAAATCTAGCTGCTACATACCTCGCAATCAGTGGCGAATGAGCTAACGGTCAAATTTGGAGCTTAGAAGCACTATCCGCTCGTTTGGGAATTTTAACGGACATATGTGTAGCTTAGCTGACCATTCTCAAGGAAATGCCGCTCTTTTTGAGCTCTAAGCGTCAAAGATGACCGTTAGATTCAGGAACGTGTCTTAATCCCTCTCTAAGGGTTGAAAATGACCGTTAAAGCGGGAGGCAAGTCGGAATCCACCCTTGGCGTTGGCGTCCAATATGACCGTTAGGGCCTTGGCAAGCGGGCTTCACTCCACGCGAGTTAGTTGACTCCAGCGAACAGCAGCCCGCCGCCCGCTCCCCCAGCGTCCTCGCCACGAGACTCCACCGCGCTCCCGCCATCCGTTCACCCCCACGCCCTGTGCCGCCTACCCCTACGCCCCGTGTCAGCGCCCAAGCCACGAGATTCCGCTCCGTGCCACCGCCGCCTCACGAAGCTCCGCCGCATCCCACGAGGCTCCGTCGTGACCCATACCGACTGCTCCCAAACGCAGCCCCGCCCCGGGTCGCCACTACCCCTATGCCCCGCTGCCGCCCTCACCCCGGGCCGCCGCCTCCACGCTCCGCGCCAACTAATTTAATGGTTTTGCAACGGGATGTTCACATTCTTGCTCTTATTTCGACTGCGTTAAGATATAATAGAAGAGACAACTTCCGCAGAATGCCCGTATGTTGGCTGCGATACTTTCATCGGACAGGATGGGATAGCGTGCAGGAATGGATGGATGCTTTAATTGAGCGGCTCGTTTCGATGACAGGCCTGGATGGCTATTCGTTGCTGCTCGCGACCTTTCCGATGGCGCTCATCCAGGGCACCATTACGATATTTCCTTTTGCGACCTTGCTGCTGCTGCACATCTCGGCATTCGGCTGGTTCGAGGGGATGATGGTCAGTTGGGCGGCCGGGACGCTTGCGAGCATCGCTTGCTTTTACTTGAGTCGGACGTTGCTGAGTGGCTGGATCGATCGGCGCTTTGGCGAACGGCTATTGAAATATCACTCATGGCAGCGGCGCATGAATCATTATGGCGTGTGGGTGGTTATCCTGTTGCGTTCGCTGCCGTTCGTGCCGGGCAATATCGTCTCGATTATGGCTTCGATCTCGCCACTCAAGCCGCTGGCCTACATCTGGTCGACGACAGTGGGGATGTTCTCGCAGGTATGGCTGTTTATGCTGCTGACCGCTGAGGTGATCTTTCCCGAGCGTGAGATCAAGCCGATGTGGCTTGCTTATTTTACATTTTGCGGGGTGCTCGTGCTTATTCTAATCGTCGTGCTGCTGCTCGATCGTCAGCAAGAGCAGACGAGCTCGGAGCTGTAACCGCCCCGGGGCGGGCGGATGGCGAAGCGGACATTTCTTTCTGACCGGGGCTGGTCTATAATGAGAGAGATATTGATAGATCTGGAGGAGCGTAACGATGAAAAAACTGAAACTGGTGCAACAACTGTCTGATCTGGGCGTCGTGGCGGTGCTGCGCGGCGAGACGCCGGAGGAAGTCGTGGAGATGGCGGAACAGGCAATCGCTGGCGGTATCAAGGCGATTGAGGTGACGATGACGGTGCCGTTCGCGCTGCGGGCGATCGAGAAGCTGGCGGTCACTTACTCCAGCACGGCTAGCGATCCGGCCAAGCATGCGGTCATCGGAGTAGGCACGGTGCTTGATCCAGAGACGGCACGGATGGCGATCCTGAGCGGCGCCGAGTTTGTCGTGGGGCCTTCGCTTAATCCCGATACGGTGCGGTTATGCAACCGCTATCGCGTACCGGTCATGCCCGGTACGATGACGGTGCGGGATATCGAGCAAGCGCTGGAACTGGGTGTCGATATCGTCAAGCTGTTCCCCGGCAACCTCTACTCTCCGGCGATCATCAAGGCGATCAAGGGTCCGTTGCCGCAAGCGAACATTATGCCGACCGGCGGCGTCTCGCTGGACAACCTCGGCGAATGGATCAAGGCAGGCGCGGTGGCCGTCGGCATCGGCTCCGATCTGACGAACGAAGCAGTCAAAAAAGGCGACTACAGCCTCGTCGCCAAGCGGGCGGCGCAATACATCGACGCTTACAAAGCGGCGAAGGCGTAACCGAACGTTCGGAGATAGCTAAAGAAGCGTTGCTGCGGCACGAATGGCCCATGTTGGCGTAACGTGAGCATGTTGCTGCCGCAAGGGATATGTGGAGTAACTCGAGCATGTTGCTACCGCATGGGATATGTGGCGTAATGTGAACATGTTGCTGCCGCATGGGCCATGCCAGCATAACGTGAGCGTTGGCGTTCATGTGCCATGCGACTCATTCATTTAACTGCAAAAATACCTTTAAATTCGAAAAGATCGCTCGAACACGACAGGTTAACTGCAATTGTACACTTAAATCGATCGATAATTTCAAATCATGGTTGAATCGACGAAAACAACTGCGCTTTTGCATTTACTACCGCTAAAAATGACAGTTTCGCCCCAAATAGATGTAGTTTTGCAGTTAGCGGTAAGGTTTGAGCGTGCGAACTATTTGATGGGCTATGGGCGGATTAGGCGCCGGCTCGCATACCATGGACAGTGAGTAAACAGAGACAGGCAACCGATGCCTGTCTTTGCTGCTTTTGTGATCTAGGGCGGCGACATCGCTGACGGCGTAGCTGTGACCTCTCTTCTTTGCCAGAGCCAGTTTTCGCCGAGCCCAGACAGGGTAAGGAGACACATGCAAGCCATACGTTCCATACCTTCCATACGTTCCATACCTTCCATACGTTCCATACCTTCTATATCTTCCTGAAAGGGGAATACATGTGATGCTCACACTACATAATCAACGCTATTGGCATGTCTATGTCGGGACATATCAGGGGGCGGG
>Ga0160452_100190_pt1 | contig 69016 bp, 67 predicted proteins | sample HID1971I_E6MG_FD_108230 | JGI IMG/M metagenome (GOLD analysis project Ga0160452, IMG submission 108230) | Enriched millipede-associated microbial communities from UW Madison campus, WI, USA - HID1971I_E6 MG | ecosystem: Host-associated > Arthropoda: Insects > Digestive system > Unclassified ...
CGCCACCAGTTGCCAAACTGAGCCGACGAACGCTTGCGGCACGAACAGGATCGCCGATCCGAGCAGCGCCACGGCGAGGATGCGCTCGCCGCCGATCCTGTCGCTCAGCCGGCCGAGGATCGGCGAGGAGATCAGATTGGACAGGCCGGTGACGGAGCCGACGAAGCCTGCCCAAAAGGCGAGATTGGCCGTCGTGCCGTGCAGCTCCTGCACATAGAGCGGCATGAGCGGCATCGGCGACAGCATGGCGAACTGGATCAGAAAGGTGACGCCGTAGAGCGCCATCAGCGGCCGCACATGGCTAAGCTCGCGGAAGCCTTGGAGCACCGAGGCTTGCGGATGCGAGGCTGCTTCCTTGCGGTCGAATGTCTCGCGGACCAGGAACAGCGCCAGCAGCGTCGCGATGAAGAGCATCGCGCCCGTTATGTAGAAGATCGGACGGAAGCCGAAGGCGTCGGCCATGACGCCGCCGATGAACGGTCCGAGGATCGTCCCGGCTACGGCGCCGGATTGCAGCGTCCCCATAGCCAGTCCCATATGCTGCTTGGGCGTGTTCGTCGAGACGAGCGCGACGGCAGCGGGATTGAAGCCGGAGATCGTGCCGTTCAGCATCCGCAGCAGCAGCAGCTGCCAGGGACTGGCGGCGAAGCCCATCAGGGTCATGACGATCGCCATGCCGAAGCCGGAGCGCAGCAGCATCACCTTGCGGCCATAACGGTCGGCCAGCTTGCCCCATAGCGGCTGGAACAGGAACGATGTGACGAAGTTGCCGGCGAAGATAACTCCGGACCAGACGGCGATCTCGTGCGGATCGCTCAGTCCGAGATCTTGCTGGAGATACAGTGCGAGAAACGGGATAATCATGGTCATGCCGGCCAGCACGAAAAATTGGCCAAACCATAATACCCCAAGGTTGATTTTCCAACGTTCCATAGGAAACGTACGCCTCCCTGCTAACATAAGTCGACGATGCGATGCGGCGGTCAAAGCGAAGAGGGCTGCATCCGTTCATTGCATGCTATCATTATACTACGTGTTGCGCCAGCGTACGAATGACCCGCAGACGCGAAAAGACCCCGCCAGCAGCGAGGTCTGTCGATAGGCTAACACCGACGCTCCCCACTGCCGTGAGGAGCTAGTGCAGCGCGCGGTGATCGGTGACGCCGTCCGCGGGACGACGGTTGTCGTGCAAGAGCGGCAGGAGCTGCTGCTCGTTGGCGTACAGGTGGCCGTCCTCGATCTTTAGATCGAACTCGCCGCCGCCAAAGGTCGGGACGATCTCGATCCGGTCGGGCTTCATCTCGGGACGCAAAAACGAAATGTTGCCGATAATGACGCTGTCGCCGAGCTCATACAGAATGTTGTTCCTCCGGGCGATGTCCTCCAGCGTGCTCCAATGCAAATGCGGGTGGTTCATGTGCGATCGCTCCTCTCCTTACAAGTTATGTATACTATTACCCAATTCCTAGCGATTAAACAGCCGACTGTGACGGTTGGCAGCGACAGAGCGGGGCATTGTCAAACTATTGTCATACTAGATCGATTAATGACGGTTGTTAGCCCAGAACAAAAAGGGCATAATGGAATCTGAAGGGAATACGTGAGAAATGGGGAAAGTCGATGAGCTACAACGACCGTTTCATCCGGGCTTGCCGGGGGGAGAGCGTCGATCGCGTGCCGGTATGGTATATGCGTCAGGCGGGTCGCTATGACCCGGATTATCGCAAGATCAAGGAGAAGTTCTCGCTGTTGGAGATTTGCAAGCAGCCCGAGCTGGCAGCCGAAGTAACGATGATGCCGATCCGCAAGCTTGGCGTGGATGCGGCGATTCTTTATTCCGATATTATGAATCCGGTCGCATCGATCGGCATTGATTTTGATATTGTACAAAACGTCGGCCCGGTTATCCATAATCCGATCCGCGAAGCGGCGGATGTCGAGCGGCTGCGGCCGATCGATGTCGAGGGCGATCTGTCGCATGTGCTGGAGACGATCCGGATCCTCGATCGCGAGCTTCAGGTGCCGCTGATCACCTTTGCCGGAGCGCCGTTTACGATCGCCAGCTATCTGATCGAGGGGCGGCCCTCGCGCAATTATCTGCTGACCAAGCAGATGATGTACAATGAGCCGGATGTCTGGTTCAAGCTGATGGACAAGCTCGGCGACATGGTGATCGCTTATCTGCGCGCGCATATCGCCTCCGGCGGCAAGGCGTTCCAGCTATTCGACAGCTGGGTGGGCTCGCTGGCTCCGCATGACTTCGAGCGTTATGTGCTGCCGACGATCGAGCGCATCTTCCGCGAGCTGTCCGACCTGGACGTGCCGAAGATCTACTTCCCGGGCGTCAGCTCGGCGGAGCTGCTGCCGTCCTTGCAGCGATTGCAGGCGGACATGATCGGCGTCGACTGGCGCGTCTCGATCCGCGAGGGACGCCGTCGGCTGGGCGGGCGATTCGCCATCCAGGGCAATCTCGACCCCGTCCTGCTGACCGCGCCCGAGTCGGTGCTCGAGGAGCAGGCTCGTCGGATCATCGATCAGGGACTGGAAGCGCCGGGCTATGTGTTCAATCTCGGGCATGGACTGTTCCCCGAGGCGTCGCTGGACAAGCTGAAGTACCTGACGGAGGTTGTGCACGCTTACTCTGCCGAGCAGATCGGACAGAGACATAGAGAGGAGAGCCGCCATGTCTGAATCGCGCATCGGCGTGCTGGTGATGTCCTACGGCACACCGGCCAGTCTGGATGAGATCGAGAGCTATTATACCCATATCCGTCGCGGCAACCCGCCTACGCCAGAGATGCTGGCCGATCTGACGGGTCGCTACGAGGCGATCGTCGGCGGCGTCTTCCCGCTGCGGGAGAATACCGACGCCCAGGTCGCCGGTCTGCAGGCTGCGCTCGAGCGTATCGAGCCGGGCCGCTACATCTGCTATCAGGGGCTAAAGCATGCGCAGCCTTATATCGAGGACGGCGTCGCCCGGATGGCGGCGGACGGCATCCGCGAGGCGGTCGGCATCGTGCTGGCGCCGCATTACTCGACGATGAGCGTCGGCAGCTACATCAAGCGCGCCCGCGAGTCGGCCGAGCAGCAGGGCATCCGTATGCGTTTCGTGGAGGAGTACCACCTGCATCCGAAGCTGATCAGCGCGCTCACGGATCGCATCCGGGCCGGGCTGGCCAAGTTCGGCGACGAGACGCCGGTCGGCGACATCAAGGTGCTGTTCAGCGCGCATAGCCTGCCGGAGCGCATCCTGGAGATGGGCGATCCGTATCCGCAGCAGCTGCTCGCGACCTCGGCGGCGATCGCCGAGGCCGCAGGCGTGACGAACTGGCAGTTCACCTGGCAGAGCGCGGGGCGCACCCGCGAGCCTTGGCTTGGTCCGGATATTCTGGATACGCTGCAGGAGGTTCGCACAGCTGGCGCCGAGCGGGTGCTGATCGCGCCGATCGGCTTTGTGTCCGATCATCTGGAGGTGCTGTACGACATCGACATCGAGGCCAAGGACGTCGCGGCCAAGCTGGGGATGCAGCTGGAGCGGATCGAGATGCTCAATACGGACCCCCTATATATGGAGACGCTGGCGGAGTCGGTGCTGGCGGCTGAAGAGAGAGGTTGAAGACCTATGCGGAGCAATGAACGTATCGATCGAATTGTCATTATTGGCGGAGGGATCAGCGGTCTGAGCTCCGCTTTTTATGTCCTGCGCCAAGCCGAGGAGCAGGGACGGCAGGTCGAGGTGACGCTGGTGGAGGCCGGAGAGCGGCTGGGCGGCCTCATTCATACGCTGCGCAAGGACGATTTCGTCATCGAGCAAGGGCCGGACTCGTTCCTCGCGCGCAAGCAGCCTATCATCGACCTGACCCGCGAGCTGGGTCTGGAGGATGAGCTGGCGACGCAGGGCGCTCGTCAGAGCTTCATCGTCCACGAGGGAAGGCTGCACCCGATGCCGCAGGGGCTCGTGCTCGGCATCCCGACCGATATCGACGCCTTCCTGGCGACGGAGCTGGTGAGCGAGGCGGGCAAGCAGCGGGCGCTCGAGGATCTCGAGCTGCCAGCCCGGCCGCCGGTCGAGTCGGGCGACGACGATGAGTCGATCGGCGGCTTCCTCGACCGCCGCTTGGGCGCGGAGGTGACGGAGCGGCTGGCAGAGCCGCTGCTGGCCGGGATCTATGCCGGCGAGCTGCGCCAGCTCAGTATGCAGGCGACGTTCCCGCAGTTCCGCCAGGTCGAGCTGCAGCACGGCAGCCTCATCCGCGGGATGCAGGCGAGCCGTCAGACGCCGCCTGCGAGCGATACGGCCAAGCCGTCTCCGGCGATCCAGACGAGCGTCTTCCTGTCGTACAAGCGCGGCCTGAGCACGCTGATCGAGGGACTGGATGCGGCGCTGCAGGGGATCGACCGTAGGCTCGGATCGGCGGCTTGCGCGATCGAGTCGCAGTCCGGCTCAGCTGCGGATGCGGCGCGGTATGTCGTGCGTCTGGCTAACGGAGATACGGTGGACGCCGATGCGATCGTGCTGACGCTGCCAACGTATGCGAGCGCGGATCTGCTGGAGCCGCTGGTCGATGCGAGCGAGCTCCGGGAGATGCGTTATGCCTCGGTCGCCAATATCGTGCTAGGCTTCGACAAGGCAGCGTTCGGGCGCGAGCTCGAGGGCTCCGGCTTCGTCGTGCCGCGCGATGGGGGCTATACGATTACCGCTTGTACCTGGACCTCGGCCAAGTGGACTCACACCGCGCCGCAGGACAAGGTGCTGATCCGCTGTTATGTCGGACATGCCGGAGAGGACGCGATCGTCGATGCCTCGGACGAGACGATCACGGCTCGGGTGCGCGAGGACCTGCGGGCGTTGATGGGCATCGAGACGGAGCCGGAGTTCGTGGAGCTTACCCGCCTCAGCCGTTCGATGCCGCAATATCCGGTTGGTCATGTGCAGCGGATGGCCAGGCTGCGCAGTCGATTGGCCGAGCGTCTGCCTGGGGTATGGGCGACGGGAATGGCATTCGACGGCGTCGGCATCCCGGACTGCGTCCGCCAGGGCAAGGAAGCGGCGACGGCAGTACTGGCGGAGCTGGCTGCGGTTCGCGTGTGAGCGTGACTGCTGCGAAGATTTCGGAGACCTTTGGGTCTCCTTTTTGTTTTTGTCGGATGAGGTTGCAGCCTTCTTGGCCCTTAGAGCCATAGGAACCGTCTGATGATCCTGTTATAATAGGGCTATATGCGCAAGCTTGCATCATCAAGCGTAGCGACCAAAGGAGCCGCACTCATGTCACTATCCCGTTCCGATCAATATCGAAAACAAATGAACCGCAAGCGGCGGCGAATACGCCGTCTCCTGACGCTGAACGGCTTGTTGCTGGGGCTTGTGCTGTTGCTTGCCGCCTTCATCTGGTTCAACCGCGAGACGGTGCTGCCTGGCACGACGAAGCCGCCAGTCGCCAGCGAGTCTGCAGACTCGGGAGCGACGGCAGGTCAACAGGATGGGGCTGCCACAGACGACGCTGAAGCGGGCTTGCCATCCACAGAGCCGGAGGACGTCGAAGCGAGCGGGCAGCCGCCGCAGCCGGAGGAGCAGGAGCCGATAGACTCTGGGGAGCCTCCAGTCACTGACGAGCCCGAGCCTTCCGCGCCGGACCCGCAGGACTCGCCGACGACGTCGGAGCCGGAGGCTGTTGTGGAGCAAGGGGCGGCGGATGACGAGGTGACGCTCTCCTTCGTCGGCGATATCCTGCTGGCGGCATCGGTAGAGAAGCTGATGCGAGAGCATGGCTGGGATTATCCGTACGCAGATGCGCTCAGCTATCTGTCCGACGCCGATCTGACGGCAGGCAATCTGGAAAATCCGATCACGCGCAGGGGGACCCCGGCCGAGGATAAGCAATATGTGTTCAAGGGCGCGCCCGAGTCGCTGCCTGCGCTCCGCGACGCTGGCTTCGATATCGTCGGTCTGGCCAACAACCATACGCTCGATATGGGAGTGGTCGGCCTGATGGATACGATGGAGCATCTCGATGCGGCGGGCATCCCGCATGTCGGAGCGGGCAACGACGACGTGGAGGCGTTCGCGCCGGTCATCCTGGAGGCTCGCGGCGTCAAGGTCGCCTACCTGAGCCTGAGCCGGGTCTTGCCGGTGGCGGCGTGGAAGGCGGATAGCGACCGCGAGGGGGTCGCCGAGACCTACGATCCGGCGCGCGCGGTCCGGGCTATCAAGGCGGCCAGCGAGCAAGCCGACCTGGTCATCGTCATGGTCCACTGGGGCAAGGAGCGGGTCGATCGTCCGCTCGACTATCAGCGACAGCTGGCGAGAGATTATGTCGATGCGGGGGCGGATCTGGTCATCGGCTCTCACCCGCATGTGCTGCAAGGGTTCGAGCAATATAATGGCAAGTGGATCGCCTACAGTCTGGGCAACTTTATCTTCAACATGACTGCGACGCCTGCCACGGCGGATACCGGCGTGCTGGATGCGCGCTGCACGCGCAGCGGGGATTGCAAGCTGAAGCTGCATCCGATGCGTCAGGTCAAGTCGCAGCCAAAGCCGCTCGTCGGCGAGGAGGCAGCGGCGCTGCTGCAACGGATCTCCTCGATCAGCTATGGGGCAGCCATCGACGGCGAAGGCAACATCATCGCCAAGCAATAAGCATGCGCGACGCAGGTCGCTGGCCAATCCAGTTGGGCAACCCAGTTAGGAGAGTGAGGAATACATGAACAATTGGTGCGTAGCGCATCGCGGGGCGTCCGGAGAGGCCCCCGAGAATACGATGGGCGCGTTTAGACAAGCGATGGCTTATGATACGGTGCAATGGATCGAGCTGGATGTCCAGCTGTCCCGGGACGGCATAGCGGTCGTCATCCACGACGACAAGCTGCAACGGACAGCGGGCGTCAAAGGCTTCGTTGGCGAGAAGACGGCTGAGGAGCTGCAGCGGCTGGACGCCGGCCGCTGGTTCGGCAAGTCTTTTGCGGGGGAGCGGATCCCGTTGCTGGAGGAGGTGCTGGAGGCGACGAGCGGCCGCTGTAGGCTCAACGTCGAGCTTAAGACTTATGGGGGCCGCTATCCGGGCATCGAGCAGACGGTCGTCGAGCTGCTGCATGCCAGAGCGCTGCAGCATGACGCCGTCATCACATCGTTTGACGGCGAGTCGCTGCGGCGCGTGCGCGCGATCAGTCCGGACATCCGGACGGGACTCATCATCGACGCTGCGCCTCCATCGCTGCTCGACGAGCTGCAGCGGCTCGATTGCGGCTTCCTGTCGATCGGCTATCGGCATCTCAACGCGCAGCGGATGGAGGCCATCAAGGGCGCAGGCATCGAGACGATGGCATGGACGGTCAACGATCCGGCGGCTATGCGCAAGCTGGCGGCGATCGATCCGGACATTATGATCTGCACCAACTACCCGGACCGCTGGGAGCAAGTATTCGCAGCTGGAATCTAGCGCTTGCCGTATCCGTCGCAGTCGGTGTCAGGTTGCGCATCGCTGTCAGACGATCAGATATCGCTGTATAGCTCGCGAACCGAGAGGAGCGCGGGCAGCTGGCGCATGAAGGCGTCAACTACGGCAGGATCGAAGTGACGGCCGCTCTCTTGCCGCAGCAGCTCGAGGATGCGCGCCAGCTCCCAGGCGGCTTTGTATACCCGCGCGCTGCCCAGCGCGTCGAATACATCCGCCACGGCAGTGATGCGGGCGAACAGGTCGATCGCCTCTCCTTTGAGCCCTCTCGGATAGCCGGAGCCGTCCCAGCGCTCGTGATGCTCGTGAGCGATATTGGCGGCATGACGCAGCAAGCGCCGACCGGATTTGTTCAAGAGCTGGTAGCCGATCACGGTATGCTCCTTCATGCGCTCGAACTCCTCGTCGGTCAGCTTGCCCGGCTTTTGCAGGATGCTGTCGGGGATCGCGACCTTGCCGATATCGTGCATCGGCGATGCCATCTTGAGCAGCTCGGCCTGATCCTGCGACAAGCCGAGACCAAGCGCCAGCAGATACGAGTATTCCGCGACACGCTTCACATGATTGCCGGTCTCTTTGGACCGGCTTTCGCCGATCTCGCCCATTGTAAACAGGATTTCGCGTTGGGTGGCGACGATTTCTTCGTGGAGGATGACGGACTCTAGCGATTTGCCGGCATAGGAGGCAGCCAGAGTCAGGAATTCCAGATCGCGGCGTGTGAAGACAGCGCCGGGCGTCTGCTTGTTGATCGCCTGGTAGGCGCCGAGGATGCTGCCGTCGTTGCCTACGAAGGGGACGGTGATGACGGTGCGCGTGACGTAGCTGGTCTTGTGGTCGTTCGCCGCATTATGGCGATAATCGGAGGCGGCGTCCTCGATCAGCAGCGGCTCGCCATGCGCGATCGAATAGCCGACGAAGCCGGAGCCGAGCGGCACCCGGATCTCCTCGGCGCCGTGGGCAATTGTTGTGAATAGCTCCTGGCGCTTGTGATCGATCAGCCAGACTGTGCATCGGTCGGCCTGGATCATCTGACGCCCCATATCCGCCATCAGCCCGAGGACGCGTTGAAGATTGCGTTCGTCGGCGATCTGAGCTGTATAGTCGAAGATGATGCGGAGCATTTGCTCGGGAGACAGCTCGTCCGGCAGCTCGGAATTGGAAGGCAGAGAAGGGGCAGATTTGCGCAAATGCGGACTCTCCTTTGAACACGAATGGGTCGAATATCGCTCTATTCGACATGGCAAAAGTCGAATCCTGCCGAAAATCTTGATCCACAGCAAAAAATGGCATTCGTAAAAATTGAACTTGTGTAACGGGGGCATTGGAGTATGGAATGGTGGCTCATGCTGACGGATGATTGGCCGGTTCGTCTGGCGCTTGGGGGGCTGGGCAGCTTATGTATCGTCTGGGCTGCCTATCGCCGGCGCTCGTTGTCCGGATCGGGCGCCTGGTCGGCGGCCGTGATGGGCACGGCTTATGTGACGCTGGGAGGGCCGGTCTGGTTCGGCTGCCTGATCGCTTTTTTCGTCACCTCGACGTTCTGGTCGAGCTGGAAGCGGCGACATCGCGCCAAACGGCAGGCAGAGACGCGGTATGCCAAGGGAGGCCGCCGCGACGCGGGACAGGTGTGGGCCAATGGCGGTCTCGGGCTGGCGCTCTGCCTCGGTCATGCGTTATGGCCTGACCCGCTGTGGTTATTTGCGTTTGCCGGTACGATGGCCGCCGCCAACGCCGACACCTGGGCGACAGAGGTCGGCGCGCTCAGCCGCTCGGCGCCGCGCGCCTTGATCGGCTGGCGACCGGTGACGCCAGGCACGAGCGGCGGCGTCACGGCGCTCGGCAGCTTCGCCGCCCTGAGCGGAGCAGCGGTGATCGGCGCGACTGCTGCGGTGCTGGCGGTCCTGGGGCCGCTCGCGCAGTCGGTTGGAGCGCCGGCGCTTGACTGGACGACTGCGGCGTTACTATTCGCGATCGCGACAGCAGCCGGCTTCATCGGCTCGTTTGCCGATTCCTGGCTGGGAGCGGTCTGTCAGGCGATGTATCGCTGCCCTAGCTGCGGCATGGAGATCGAGCGCCAGACTCACTGCGACGTTCCGGCCGAGCGGGTCCGAGGCTGGCGATGGATGACCAACGATGCGGTCAATCTGCTCGCGACGGCATTCGCGGGTGGCGTTGCAGCAGGTATCGCCTTGCTATGGTTGTAGCGTACGTTGGGCGCTGAGCGCATCGCCTTGACAAACCTTATACAACAGCTCTATACTAGCGATGACTAACCAGTCAGTCATATCTTTGGCGACAGGTTGCCGCTAGTATTTTTATTATGTGTACAGTTAACTTGGGGAGGAACCAACATGTCGTTTTTGACCAGATTCAGTTTGAAAAATGCCGTCGCCGTGCTCATCATCGCGGCGCTGCTGATCGGTGGCGGCGTCTACAGCTTCCTGACGCTGAAGTCCGACCTGCTGCCGGATATCGAGTTCCCTCAGCTAACGGTTACGGCCATCTATCCCGGCGCTTCGGCCGAGGATGTGAATCGCAACGTCACAACGGTGCTGGAGGAGCAGCTCAAGGGCGTCGAAGGGCTCGACACGCTGACCAGCCAATCGTTGGAGAGCGTGGCCAGGCTGCAGCTGTCCTTCCCGATCGGGACCGACATGGATGCGGCGACGCAGGCAGTCAACGACGGAATATCGGCGGCCTCGCTGCCAGCCGAGGTCCAGACGCCAAGCGTGAGCCGATTTTCGTTCAGCTCAGTGCCGGTCGTCAATCTGGCGCTGTTCGCCAAGGATGGCGAGGATGCCGAGCAATGGGTGCGAGAGGTGCTCAAGCCCGAGCTCGAGCAGCTGAGCGGCGTCAACTCAGCCGCCTTGTCGGCGGTAGGCAAGCAGTATCTCCAGATTACAGTCGACAAGACGCGTGCTGTGCAGGCCGGCATTACGCTTCAGGCAATCCAGGAAAATATCGACGGCGCGTTTTTCTCCTTCCCGGCCGGAGCGCTGACCGATGAAGCCGTCGTCGTGCCGATCCATATCGAGCAGAAGCTGGAGACGCAGCGCGAGCTCGAGACGCTGACGATTACCTCCCCGGTGACAGGCGAGCCTGTGGCGCTCGGCGATATCGCCGAGATCGCACCGTTCGAGACGCGCAGCGAGCTCGCGCGCTACAATCTGACGGAGAGCATGGCGCTGCTCATCAACAAAAAACAAAATGCCAATACGGTCGAGGTAGCGGACAGCGTCGTCGCGGTACTGGACAAGTACAAGGACAGGGTCTCCTATGTAATGATCTTCGACCAAGCCGATGCGATCAAAAGCTCGATCAAGGAGCTGGTGTCCAAGGGCTTGTTCGGCGCTTTGTTCGCCGCGCTTGTCGTGCTGATCTTCCTGCGCAATATTCGCGCGACCTTCATCGCGGTCCTGTCGATCCCGCTGTCGCTGCTGATCGCCGCGATCTTCATCAAATGGTGGGATCTGACGCTGAACGTCATGAGTCTGGCCGGCATGACCGTCGCAGTCGGGCGGGTTGTCGACGACAGCATCATCGTCATCGAGAACATCTATCGCAAGATGAAGCTTAATCCGCAAGCCGATCGGACCGAGCTGACCAAGCAGGGGACGAAAGAAATGATGAGCGCGATTTTGTCCTCGACGATTACGACGGTCGTCGTGTTCCTGCCGCTTGGGCTGGTTGGCGGCATTACGGGCGCTTTTTTCCTGCCGTTCGCGCTGACGGTGGTCGTCGCGCTACTCGCTTCGCTGCTCGTGTCGATCACGATCGTGCCGGTGCTGGCGCGCGTCTCGTTCGTCAAGCTGCATGAGCAGGAGCGCGAGCCGTTCTACGTCCGGTGGTATGTGTCGATCATTCGCTACAGCCTGCGCCGCAAGGCGGTCGTCATGCTGTCTGCGGTGCTGCTGCTGATCGGCTCCGGCGTGCTCTATCAGCTCAGCAATGTCGGCTTCGTCTTCCTGCCCAATGAGAAGCAGAAGATCGTCTCCGCGACGCTGGAGCTGCCGCCATCGACGACGCTCGAGAAGACAAGCGAGGTGTCGCTGAAGATCGAGGAGCGGCTGGAGCAGGATGCGGAGCGGTATGCGAAGCGGTTCGTCTCGATCGGCAGCTTTGACTTCGCGACCGGCTCCTCGCTGCCTAACCGCGCGGTCTACTATATCGAGCTGGCTGAGGGCCTCAGCACCGACACTGAGATCAAGCGGCTGGAGGGCGAATTCCAGACGGTGCTGGACGAGGTATCGCCTGAGGCTCGCTACTCGATCAAGGAACAGTCGACAGGCGGACCGCCGAGCAACAACAACGTCGATATCGACCTGTTCTCCGACGATCTGACCAAGCTGGAGACGGCGGCAGGTCAGGTAGAGGAGCTGATGCTGGCGAGAGGCGATCTCAAAAATGTATCCAACAATATGCAGGAAAAACAACAGCAGTGGTCTGTGAAGCTCGATAATGCTAAAATGAAGCAATATGGACTATCATCGTTTATGGTGCTCGGTCTCGTATCCGATCGCACCAAGCCGATCGAAGCAGGCGCTTTGACCCTCGACGGTCAGACCCGCGAGCTGAGACTGGCTTATGACGAACCGCTGCAGGGCAAGGAGGAGCTGTCGTCGATCATGCTCTTCGGCTCAGCTGGCCCGGTGCCGCTGTCCGAGGTGGCGACGATCGAACAGACGGAGGTATATACCTCGATTCAGAAGCTTAACGAACGTGTATATGCTAGAATAACAGCCGAAGTCGCGGGCAACGATGTGCGTGCCGTCTCCAATGATGTGGCGGAGCGCGTGCAGGCGCTCGATCTGCCGGAGGGCGTATCGCTGGAGTCGGGAGGCGGCAGCGACGAGACGGTGCAGACGTTCATCGACATCGGCATTGCGATGGTGATCGCGGTTGGATTGGTCTATCTGACGATGCTGATCTTCTTTGGTCAGGCGCGGGTGCCGTTTATTATCATGACCTCGCTGTTGTTCGTGCCGATCGGGGCCTTGCTTGGTCTGGTCATCGCTAGAGAGCCGTTGTCGATGAGCGCGATGATCGGGCTATTGATGCTCATTGGCATCGTCGTCACCAATGCGATTGTGCTCGTCGATCGGATCAATCAAAACCGCAGCGCCGGCATGCCGATTCGGGACGCCTTGATCGAAGCGGGCAAAACCCGGCTGCGCCCGATCCTGATGACGGCGATCGCGACGATAGCAGCGTTGCTGCCACTCGTCTTCTCCACGCCGGAGGGCGGTCTCATCTCGCGTGGTCTGGCAGTCGTTGTAGTCGGCGGCCTGACGACGTCTACGCTGCTCACGGTCATCTTCTTGCCCGTTGTCTATGAGCTGGCCTTCTTGAGGCAGCATCGGCGCGAGCAGCAAGCGGGTACAGTCCGGTAACGTAACATAAGCTAGGAGGGGTTCGGGACATGAGTGCCGCACCGGGCGACAAATGGACGCTCATCCTCGATGCAGCTTATCGACTCTTCGGCACTAAGGGGTTCTACGAAACCAAGATGTCGGAGATTGCCGATGAAGCCGGCATCGCCAAGGGAACGTTGTATCTTTATTTTTCCAGCAAGGAAGAGCTGTTCATGGCCATGACCAAGCGGGATCATGACCGCTTCCTTGGCAAGCTGGATCAGATGCTCGAACAGAGCGAGAGCTTGCAGGAGCAACTGCGGGCGGTGGCAGATCATCATTTGACGTATTATTTCGGGGTGAAGCGTTACCCGAGACTGTTCTTCCAGGCGCCCAACAATGACCAGGCGCTGATGGAGATGATGCATGCCTTCAGACGCACCTATATGGCCAAGGTCGCATCGATGCTCGAGCGCGCAGGGATTGAGGAGGCGCAGATGCATGGGGCTTCGTTTATCGGGATGCTCGATGTGTTCAAGATGGATATTCTGACCAACAACAACTTTACCGAGGCAGACCTCCAGCATCGCATCCAGTTTGCGGTGAGGCTGTTCCATGATGGCTGTAGAGGGGCGAGGGACTAGACGCGGTTGACAAGAAAACATGAAAAGCGTTGCCGGCAAAATCGTCGGCAACGCTTTTTGACATGGTGTGACTCTCCGCCAAGGAGCGGGCAGGCTGTGCAGATTTAAGCCTTGCCGCTCTCCACGAGCTGCTCCATCTGGGCGATCAGCTCCTCGAAGACGCTCATCGCCTGGCTGATCGGCTCAGGCGTAGACATGTCGACGCCCGCCTTTTTGAGGATCTCGATGGAGTAGTCGCTGCTGCCGCTCTTCAGGAAGCCCAGATAACGCTCCACAGCCGGCGCGCCCTCCTCGAGGATCTGCTTGGAGAAGCTCGTCGCGGCCGAGAAGCCGGTCGCGTATTTATACACATAGAAGCTGGTATAGAAATGAGGGATACGCGCCCATTCCATCTCGATGTCGCGGTCGACGATCATGTCTTCGCCGTAGTATTTGACGTTCAGGTCGTAGTAGATCGCGCTCAGCTCTTGCGGCGTCAGCGACTCGCCCGCTTCCGCCTTTTCGTGGATCAGCTTCTCGAATTCGGCGAACATCGTCTGACGGAAGACGGTTGTGCGGAACTGATCGGCATAATACGTCAGGAGGTACATTTTTTCCTTAGGGTCGGTGGATTTCTCCAGCATATAGTTCATCAACAGCGCTTCGTTCAGCGTCGATGCGACCTCGGCCAGGAAGATCGTATATTGCGCGTCGCGGTAGGGCTGCTCTTGGTCCGAATAGTACGAATGCAACGCATGACCCATCTCGTGAGTGAGCGTGAACATACTGTTCAGATTGTCCTTGTGGTTGAGCAGCACGTACGGATGCGTGCCGTATGCGCCCCAGCTATAAGCGCCGCTGCGCTTGCCTTCATTCTCGTAGACGTCGATCCAGGCTTTGTCGAAGCCCTCCTGCAGGACATTTAGATAGTCTTCCCCGAGCGGCTTCAGACTTTCCTTGACGATCGACTTGGCTTGCTCGTATGGGATATCCATATCGAACTCCTCGACCAGCGGCGCGAATAGGTCATACATATGGAGCTCATCGACGCCAAGCAGCGTCTTGCGCAGCTTCATATACCGATGCATGAGCGGCAGGTGGTCGTGGATCGTGCCGATCAGATTGGTGTACACTTCCTTCGAGATATTATCGCCGAACAGCGACATCTCGAGGACGGAAGGATATTTGCGCGCCTTCGCGTAGAAGACGTTTTTGGTGACGTTGGCATTTAAGGTAGCGGCCAGCGTATTTTTCATCTTGCCATACGTCTCATAGACCTTGGTGAACGCTTCGCGGCGTACGTCGCGATTGCGGCTCTCGAGAAACTGGATGTAGGTGCCGTGCGTCAATTCCGCCTCGTTGCCGTTCTCGTCCTTCACCTTGGGGAACTTCAGGTCGGCGTTGTTGAGCATGCCGAAGATCGTGCCAGGCGCCTGCGATACGTTGCCAACTTGGGCGAGCAGCATTTCCTCCGATTTGGACAGCGTATGCGCTTTTTGGCGGCGCATCTCCTTGAGCGTGGAGTGGAAGGTCGCCAGCTCCGGATCGGCGATCATCGCATCGAGCTTGTCGTCTGCCAGCGACAGAATTTCCGGTGTAATGAAAGAGCTTGCCTCGCCCGACTGCACGCTCAGCTTTTTGCTCTTGTCCGAGAGCGCTTGGTATTGCGGATCGGCCATGTCCTCGTGATGACGCATATTGGCGTAGACGTACAGACGCTCCACATGCTTGCTGATCTCATCCTCCAGGGTGAAACAGGCCTTCAGCTGCTCGTGATCGGCCAGTTTGCCCTCGTATTGGGCGATGGCGCGGATCGCTTCCATCGCTTCGGCGTATTCCCGATCCCATTCGGCTTGACTGGCGAACAGGTCCTCCAGCTTCCAGCGGTGCTCCGGCTTCGTATCGGCTCGTTTGATAACAGCGTTCATGGGTTTCCTCCTTAGAGTATGTATCGTATCGCCTGCGCTGGCTGTAGGTTGGACTTCCGCAGGCTGTTGCCATCCGGTAGACTGGATCAGACTCATCGACAGACTGAGCGATAGCAGCAAGGGCCATTTCCTCACGAGGTCTCACATCTCCTCTGCTTGGTGTTGCCCTAGTATGCGCTGCCGCTCGAGGATTCATAACCTCGCCCTCGCGGGTTTAGGAGCCCATCGAGAACAGGCTGTAGACGATCAAGAAGAAGGCGAAGGCGATCAAGGCGATCGCCGCGAGTGCGAGCGGGCGCCGCAGCCTCTCGGGAATCGACTCCCGGTACAGCATGATGACGCCGCCGAGCACAAAGGCGGAGACGATAAAAATAACGGATGTGGTCGTGTTCATCGTGCGTCCTCCAGCGGATAGTTTAGACTTCCTTCAGAGCGGCCATAATCGCTTCCCGCTCCTGCTCCCGGCCCGCGAAGTCCTCGGGACGGTAGCGGTTCTCTGCCCAGTGCATCAGCTGCGGGCGGCTGAGGAACTCATGACAGTCCTCGCCCCACTGATCGGAGATCTCGCGCACGACAAGCGTCTTGCCGCGAACCTCTACCGTGAGCATGTTGTAGTTGTCAGTTTTGTAGATGACGTGTTTTTTGAACATCGGTCGTCCACCTCGGTTTCTAATATACTATGACGGGCTTGTACTCATGATAGCGAAAGAAGGGATACCTGCGCAACTGCCGAGCCTAGTCGACGAAGCGCAAAATGTCGTCCACTTCCTTGCGCGGCAGCTTGCCTGGCTGTGTGGACGGATAACCAAGGGCGATCACCATGTTGACCTGGCGGCTCTCCTCGATGCCAAGGTAGGCTTTGAGCTGATGCTCGGCGAGCAGGACTGGCCCGGTCATCGGACAAGTGGCGAGGCCAAGCGCATGGGCGGCCAGCATCAGATTCTGGGTCGCCAGACAGCTGCTCTTGATGCCCTCTTCGCGCCACACATCGTCCGCAGCGAGGGCGATCGGATCGAAGATCTTCTCGCGGAACTTCGACGTATACGGCGTCGCCAGGCAGACGAGCAGGACAGGCGCATCGGCGAAGGCGGTCGCATACGGGCCAAACGACTTGACCAGCAGCCGCGCCTCGCGGCTCAGTCCTTCCGCCTCGGCAGCGGCTGCCCGCGCGTGCAGCTGCTCCCAGGTCAACGCTTCGATCGCCTGGATCTTGTCGCGGCCGACAACGGCGATGAACTCCCACGTCTGTGAGTTCGTATCGCTTGGCGCATAGCGCGCGCAGTCGATAAGCTCGCGGATCAGCTGCTTGTCAACGGGCTGGTCCGTAAAGCTGCGGACGCTGCGCCGTTCATGGATGATTTGCTTCAGTTGAAGATATGAATCGTTACTCAATGCTTCCACCTGTCCTTTCTTCACCATTATAATAGAGGTTGTCAAGCTTTACCTGCTGCGAAGATGCTTGATCAGGAAGCCTGCGGCAGCGAGCAGCGAGAAGGTCATGCCCGCCTGGAAGAACAGCTCCTTGCCGTGCTGCTCGATGACGAAGCCGCCTACGGTGCCGGCCAGGATGCCGGCAAAGCCGGTCCAGACGACCGCATAGATCGCCTGGCCGGAGGAGCGGTACTCGTCGGGGATGATGATCGACAGGTAACGCAGTGCTGTCGAGAAGAAGACGCCAAACGTAATGCTGTGCATCCCTTGGATAAGCACCATCCACTCCGGCGAGGTGGCGATGCTGAGCAGCCAGAAGCGCAGGGCGTACGTGACGCCTGCGAAGGCCAGCAGGGGCAGCTCCTTGAACCGATGTCCATACTTGCCCAGCAAGTAGAGGATCGGGATCTCGCTGGCAGAGGAGATCATCCAGGCGGTGCCGATCATCGACTCGCTGGCGCCCATCTGGCGCATGATGATGGCGAGGAAGCCTTCATTCATCCGGTGGGCGATCGAGAGGACGAGCACCAGCAGGAAGAAAGCGACGATCTGCGGCTTGCGGATCAGCTTAAAAAATCCGCCAAACTCGATCTTGCGCAGCGAGCCCTGGTAATCCCTTAGCAGCAGCGAGAGCAGGAGCGTCACGGCAATCGCTACGAGCGCGATGTACATCGTCGAGCCCGAACCGCTGTCCTGCAGGAACTGGCCGATCAGGAGCGCCGCGAACGAGAAGCCGATCGAGCCAAAGATGCGGATCGACGGGTAGCTCCGACCGGTATGCGGCTCGGACAGCAGGATCAGGCTGTCGTTCAGCGAGTTGAGCGGTGTTTGGAAAAAATAGAAGCCCCCGATAATCAGGCAGACGAGAGCGAAGTTATGGACCGGCAGCAGCAAGACAATCATCAGCAGTTGGCCGACTAGCAGCAGCGTCAAAATTTTGCGAATCGTCCGATACTTGTCGCTCGCAAGCCCCATGATGAGGTTGGCAAAGATCGATACGCTTGGTCCGATCGAGTACAGAATACCGACCTGCTGCTCTGAAAATCCGCGGTCATAGAAGTATAGCGGAAAGTAAGAGACGACAATCGCCATAATCGTGTAAAAGGAAAAGCTGAACGCGCGCAGCCGCCAGGCCTCCTTGGCGGCCGTCGGCGATAGTTGCGGACTTGCATTAGGCGTAGACATGATGTCTGATTCACTCCTGTATCTCAGTTAGCGTGTATGACCTGCGATTACGGTATCCATCGGCTTGATAAAGCGCAGCGCCAGCGCCACAAAGCAGAACTCGGCGAGCATCCCGACCGATTGGGCCCAAGCGCCAATCGCTCCGTTCCAGTGAGGAGCCAGCCAGATCAGTATGAGCAGCGTAGCCAGGGTACAAGCGAAATTCGTTGCCTGCGATCCGAAGATGAGACGCGTCTGGCCGCGCACCATGACGAGACCATTGAGCGCATCGAGCCAAGGCATGACCAGGGTGAGCAGCACGAAGGCTTGCAGCGTCTGCAGTGTGGCTGCTCGAAGGGCGCCGTCGATGCCCATAATCTGATGCAGGAACCAGTCGCCGACCGGGGTGAAGCCGAGCACGCCGATCAACGTCGCAGGCACGAAGCCGCTCATCAGCATAAAGCGACGCACCGCCCTCGGATCGATCCGGTAGAAGTTGAGCACGATCTGGTGAAAGTAGCTGAAAAAGCTCGTAATCAGACCGACTACGCTAGCGGCGACGGCAAACGAGGCGATCGCCAGCAAGGCGTCAAACGTTTGGCCGAGCATCGCGTTAATCGCCGGGCCGATCCAGACAGTAATGAGCGCCGAATACAGGAGCGGGCGATAGAAGCTGAAGATTTGCCGCCGACCGGGCGACGGATGCTCGTCCGATTGTTCGGGCATCCGCTTTACAAGCGTGCGTCCTTCGACAAAGCTGACGCTGGCTTCGATCATCATGCCGACCAGGAAGATGATCGCTCCGACGACGCCGCTCGTAATGCCGGTATGGATAAAGTAAAGCGACACCAGATACATGCCGAGCAGTCGCACCGCCATGCCGATGGTCAGCCACTTGGTACGCATATTATAGATAATGACGCCTTGGTACAGGCAGCGAATGCCCGAGAACAGGCTGACGAACATGAGCACCCGATAAATCTCGAGGATATCGCCGACTCGAGCAGGCTCGACCCCAAACAGACGGGTGAAGATAAAGACGCCAAGCGGCGAGTAGCAGACGAGCAGACCGAGCGCGATGATGCTGGCAAAGACGATCTGCGCGACGCGCAGCATCGCCCGGAAAGATCGGCGATCCCTTACCAGCGCCGAGCACGTCTGACGGAGCAATACGGCCGGTCGCTCCGTCATGGCGATCAGGCTGAGCGCGATGGCGTAGCTGGCGATGATCCGCTCGGGCTCTTCGGCACGGCTGAGCGTGCTGTTGATGATGACATGCGAGATCGTCACCAGCGAGGCGGCGACGCCGAGCGGCAGAAAAAAAGACCATAAACGCTTCATGGTCACAGGCTTCTCTAATTGCGGATTCATGGCTGAAAGACTCCTTTGCGCAAACCCGTTTGTCCTACCGCTTGCAGACGGGCAAGACTTGCATACGTATCAGTATAGCATGCCAGCCTTGATCTTTCTTGAATAACTTGTATTTTTGGTTAAGAGGGACTTAAGGACTGGATAAATGACCGTGATTTTGGTACATTTAAATGTGGAGGTTTACAGGAGTCTCAGGGATATCCGGGAGGACGGGCAGTGAGAGCTGAAAACAACTGGCAAGCGGTCCCCGCCACGTCGGCGGGGCTGATGTACCGGATGTACAGACATGTGCTGCCGGAGGTCGACAACCAACTCAAACGATGGCAGGGCGAGGCCGAGAAGATTCCCGATCGGGAGCTTCGGCTGCAGGCGCTCGCGAGCATCGCGTCCAAGCGATTCCATTGCCAAGGGGGAGCGGTCTATGCGGCTGCCGAGCCTGGCATGTACGGGGTGCTGATCCCGCTCATCGTCGCGCTTCAGACGATCAGCGACTATCTCGACAACCTGTGCGACCGCAGCGACTCGAGAGATCCGGCCGATTTTCGGCAGCTGCATCAGGCGATGCTCGACGCGGTCACCCCAGGCGCGGCGCCTGGGGCGTACTACGCGTTACGGCCATGCGACGGCGACGGCGGGTACCTGCTAGCGTTGGTGGCGACCTGCCAGCAATGTATGGGACAACTTCCCTCGCATGCGGTCGTGCAGCCTCAGCTGATACGTCTGGTCAGGCTGTATGTCGACCTGCAGGTGTACAAGCATATCGCGCCCGAGCTTCGGGAGGAACGGCTGCTGACCTGGTGGGAGGAGCATCGGCCCGGTTATACGCATCTGCGGTGGTATGAGTTTGCCGCAGCGACCGGTTCTACGCTTGGCATGTTCGCCTTGTTTCTGGCAGCCGCACAGCCCGTGCTCCAGACGTCTGAGGCGGAGGCGATGAGCAACGGCTATTTTCCTCACGTCAGCGGACTGCATATCCTGCTCGATTATTTGATCGATCAGGAGGAGGACCGGCGGGAGGGAGACCTTAACTTCTGCGCTTATTACGAGGACGGGGATACGCTGACCGCGCGGCTGGAGTCGATCGCTTCGCTGGCGTTGGCCGATGTCGCCTCGCTGCCGGGAGCGCGATTTCACCGTATGGTCATCGAGGGACTGCAGGCGCTCTATCTCTCGGACGCCAAGGCTAGCGAGCAGGAAGATGTCCGGCATATCTCGCGATCGATCATGCGACGCAGTCCGCTGATGAGACTGTTCTTCTGGATCAACAGCCATTATATTCGCAGCAAGAGCGCGACCAATCTGGATGGCTGAAGGTTCGATTCGAGTATTCTGAGGAGGAAAAGCAAGATGGCTAACGTAAAAAAAATCGCCGTGCTGACCAGCGGAGGCGACTCGCAAGGGATGAATGCCGCAGTAAGAGCAGTGGTGCGGAGCGCGTTGTACCACGGAATCGAAGTCTACGGCGTTCAGCGCGGTTTTCAGGGTCTGCTGAACAACGATCTGCGTCAGATGGACCTGCGCAGTGTGGGCGACATCATCCAGCGCGGCGGGACGATCCTGCAGACTGCGCGTTGCAAGGAATTCCTGACGCCAGAGGGTCAGCAACGCGGTGCTGATGTCCTGAATGAGCGCGGCATCGACGGTCTTGTCGTCATCGGCGGCGACGGCTCCTATCAGGGCGCGCAAAAGCTGAGCAAGCTAGGCATCAAGACGATGGGACTGCCGGGCACGATTGACAACGATATCCCGTTCACCGACTTCACGATCGGTTTTGACACTGCGGTCAGCATCGTCGTCGATGCGATCAACAAGCTGCGCGACACGATGACCTCGCACGAGCGCTCGTCGATCGTCGAGGTAATGGGCCGGCACTGCGGCGATATCGCGCTGTATGCGGGACTTGCGAGCGGGGCCGAGACGATCCTGGTTCCTGAGGTATCATACGATCTGGACGTGGTTGCCAACCGGATGCACGAGAACTTCCAGCATGGCAAGCGTCACAGCATCATTCTGGTCGCCGAAGGCGCCGGCAAAGGCGAGGATGTAGCGCGGGAGATCACCGAGCGCAACGGCATTGAGCCACGCGTAACGGTGCTTGGCCACATCCAACGCGGCGGCACGCCGACGCACAATGACCGGATTCTGGCGAGTCAACTCGGCGATTTTGCCGTGCGCATGCTGCTAGAAGGCGAGTCTGGCAAAGGCTGCGGCATTATCCGCGGCGAATACGTGATTACCGACATTGACAAGGTCGTTGGCACCAAGAAGGCGTTCAACACCGAGCTGTACGAGCTGGCTTCGCGGCTTTCCCTGTAAGGATGGACGCGGCGCAGAGAAGACAAATCAAAAAACCTATCTCGCCTTTGGAGTCAACACTCCAAAGGCAGGGATAGGTTTTTATGGTTTTGGCTGCCCAAGGCTACTCGTACTTGACGCCTGGCGTATAGCGATTGCCTGCGTTCCAGAGCAGGTATTCGTCGACGCCGGTGTCTTGGAGCGCCTGGATTTGGGCTTCGACTTCTTGTTTGCCGTAAGGGATGTAGTTGCCTTTGCCGAGCCAGCTGGCAGTGAAGTCCTGAATCCATGGCCGGATGACGGGCTTGTAATGGCCGAGCGGCTCCAGCTTGTCATGCGTGTCGAGCATCGAGCCTTTAATCGTCTCGTAGGGAGCCTTGTCCGGCGTCTGTTGCTTGAACCAGCCAGTGCTGTAGTGGCTCGGATACACCATGGGGGAGATGACGTCGACATGCTTGGACAGCTTGACGAAGTCCTGGCCGATCCCCTCTGCTGCAGGCACCGACGCTGCGTAGCCGAAAATATCGACCGAGATGCGGATGCCGAGCGGCTCGAGCTGTTCGCGGGCATACTTGACGAAGTCGGCGACGATCTGCACCCGGCTCTCCCCCGAGCGGTCGAAGGCAAGCGAATCGGCTTTATTCTCGAACCCTTCGGGGAAGCGAACGTAGTCGAACTGGATCTCCTTGAAGCCGAGACGCGCCGCTTCCTTGGCGATCGCGATATTATAATCCCATACTTCCTTGCGATAAGGATTGACGAAGCTCTCCTTGCGACCATTCTGCCAGACAGTTCCGTCCGCTTGCACGAAAGACAGCTCGGGGCGCTTGGCGGCAAGCACGCTGTCCTTGAAAACAACGATCCGCGCAATCGGATACACCTCATGCTGCACAAGTCTGGCCATGAGCGCATTGATGTCGGCGATGTTGCGGCGCGTCTCGCCAAGCTCGAGCATCTCTGCGTTGTCGGAAGGATAGGTTATGTATCCGTAGTCGTCCTTGATGTCGATCACCATGCTGTTGAGCGGGGTGTCGTCGATCAGCTGCAGCAGACCGGCCATTCGTTCGCCGCCTGCGCTGTGGGAGGTGACGTAGATGCCCTTGACGATCGGCGCGTCCGGTTGTGGATCGGTCTTGACGAAGATCGACGGGTCCGCAGCCGGCGGGGCGTCGGGCTGCGTGGCTGCTGCGATGCCGGGTATTGCCTTCCAGGATGGCAGCAGCGGTTTGTTGTTGTCGCCTTCCGGGGAGCTGGTGAACAGATTGTTCAGCACCAGCAGCATTGCAAAAATAAGTTCCATTGATTATCTCCCTGTGTTGGTAGTCCTACCAGTATAGAACAGATACGGGGATAGAGACAGAGGTACATGGTAGGAATATTGTATCTCTGTCTAAAAGTTCGCTGACATGAAAAAGGCTACTCCCGGCCGCCGCATAAGCGGAGGTCTGGAATAGCCATATCCTCATTGCAATAACACATGCTTCTGAACTTCACAAATACTGTGCTGCACGATCTCGATCGCGTCTTCCGGTTCAAGCACCGACAGTCCGTCTCGCAGCACGATATTCAATTGCAGCTCGTTTGCTGTAAGGAACGAAAACATCTCCGGCGCAAGCTTTTCGACAATCCGCGATAGTGTTACCGTTTCATGATCCATCCTGCATCACCCTTTCTGCGAAAATTCTGAGAATTATCGAAAGACAGGGAAAACCAGTGGCGTGAAACTGTGCATCGAGGATTGGTTATAGTATAACAGGAACGCTGCAAAAAACATAGTCGCGTCACTGAAATCCATATTCGTCCTTACTTGCGGAATTCGCCCATCACGCCGACCGTCTCGACGATGTTAACGAAGGCGCCAGGATCGAGCTCAGTGATCAGCCTTCGCAGCTCTGCCAGCTCATATCGGGTCGTCACTGTCATCAGCATATCCTTCTCGGCGTCGGAGTAAGCGCCTCGCGTCCGGATCACAGTGACGCCGCGCGGGCGCTGGAGCAGACGGGTCTTCAGCTCTTGCGTGCGGGAGGTGACGATGAAGACGGTCACCTTAAGATGACTGATATGCAGCCAATCAACCATCTTGCCGGCGGCGTAGATCGAGAGCATCGAATACAGGGCCAGCCGCCAGTCCCCGGATAGCAAGCCGAGGGAGAGGACGACTAGGCCGTTCAGCAGGAAGATGAGTGTGCCGACCGGCACATCGCGGTTGCGAGTGATGAGCGAGGCGATGATGTCAAAGCCGCCAGATGAGCCGCCCAGTCGGAGCGCGATGCCGCTACCGATGCCGACGAGCAGGCCGCCGAATAACGAGCCGAGCAGCAGGTCGGTGACGAGCGGGCGGACAGGGACGACCTGCAGCAACACTGTGGCCGCGAGGACAGAAAAAATGCTCCAGGCGATAAACTGCCTGCCCAGCTTGTGCCAGCCCCAGATTAGCACTGGAAGATTGAGGGCAAAATAAAGCCAGCCGATATTGGCTCCCGTCGCATAGCCGATAATCATCGACACGCCAGAGATGCCGCCGCTGAGCAAGGCGAGCGGGATCAGGAATTGATTGAAGCCGACGGCCACGAGCAGGGAGCCTGCCAGCATGGCCGCAGCTAGCCCGGTCAGATGAAGCTGTTTCATGGGCAATTCCCCTCTCGTGCGCCGGCCGACATCGCTGCGGCCGTCTCTGCTTATAGGATGCGTCTTTAGGTGCGACTGGTATTCATGAACAGATGTGTGTTATAATGAACAGGAAAATTTTCAAGTAAAGCCTTAGATAAAAAGGAGTTTGAGTACGTTTGAAAACATTTGCTGAATTCGGCTTGGAGCCGAAGGTTCTACAAGCCATCACAGAGTTGGGCTTTGAGGAATCAACCCCAATACAAGACAAAGCAATCCCTGTCGCAATGACCGGCAAGGATCTGATCGGCCAGGCGCAGACCGGTACAGGCAAAACGGCCGCCTTTGCGATCCCGCTCATCAATAAGATTCCGGTCTCTGAAGACCGCATCGTGGCGCTGATCATGACGCCAACACGCGAGCTGGCGATTCAGGTTGCCGAGGAGATCGGCAAGCTTTCCCGTTTCAAGGGCATCCGTTCGTTGCCGATCTATGGAGGTCAAGACATCGGACGCCAGATTCGCGCACTCAAGAAGCGTCCTCAGATTATTATCGGCACGCCGGGCAGATTGCTCGACCACATTAACCGCAAGACGATCAAGCTTGACGACGTCCAGACCGTCATCCTCGATGAGGCCGATGAGATGCTGGATATGGGCTTCATGGAGGACATCCAGTCCATCCTGAAGCTGGTCCCCGAAGTACGCCACACGATGCTCTTCTCGGCGACGATGCCTCCGAACATTCAGCGCCTGGCGCAACAGTTCCTGAAGGACCCTGAGCATGTGTCTGTCATTCCGAAGAATATTACGGCGCCATTGATCGATCAGGCGTATATCGAAGTGCATGAGCGCCAGAAGTTCGAAGGTCTGAGCCGTTTGCTCGATATGGAGTCGCCGGAGCTGGCGATTATCTTCGGCCGTACGAAGCGCCGGGTCGACGAACTGAGCGAAGCGCTGCAGAAGCGCGGCTATTCGGCTGACGGTCTTCACGGCGACCTCTCGCAGAACCAGCGCGACAACGTCATGCGCAAGTTCCGCGACGGCAGCATCGATGTGCTCGTAGCGACCGACGTAGCTGCTCGCGGTCTCGATGTATCGGGCGTGTCCCATGTTATTAACTTCGACTTGCCGCAAGATCCCGAGAGCTATGTGCACCGGATCGGCCGTACTGGCCGCGCAGGCAAGGAAGGCACGGCCTGGTCGTTCGTCACTCCGCGCGAGATCGATCACCTGCACTTCATCGAGCGCGTCACTCGTCAGAAGATCTCCCGCAAGGCGCTGCCGTCGCTCGCAGAGGCGATCGAAGGCAAACAGCGCGTAACTGCGGAGCGTCTGCTCGAGATTATCCAGTCGGAAGACTTCAACGAATATAAGGGCACGGCTATCCAACTCCTCGAGCGTTACGATTCCGTACAACTGCTCGCAGCGGCACTGAAGCTGCTGACCGGCGAGAAGAAGGACGTCAACATCGAATTGACGCCTGAGGATCCGATTCGCGCCAAGAAGCGTCGTCCGGACGTTCGCACGAACGGCCGCAAGTTCTCTGGCTTCAATGACCGTGGACGGACGGGCGGTTCGGGCTATCGCGGCGGCCAAGGCGGCGGTCAGGGCAGCGGCGGACGCGGCGGGTACGGCAGCGGCAGCGGACGCGGCGGATACGGCAGCAGCAATCGCGGCAGCAGCTATGGCAGCGGACGCGGCGGCTATGGCAGCCGTGATGAAGGTCGCAGTGGCGAGGGACGCAGCGGCGATGGCGGCAGACGTCCGCGCAGCTCCTCCGACGATTATGTAAACAACTACACGACAAACAACCGGGAATCGATCCATGGCCCCCTTAAGCTTTTGCTTGGAAGGCCGTGGATCCCCCGGTTTTCGTCATGCGGTGAAGGGTCTTTTTAGTACAGGAACGTTTTGGTGATAATAACGAGCAGGATGAACAACACGAGAATGATTCCTGTCGAAGTTCCGAAGCCACCGTGTCCGTATCCGTATCTTTCTTCGCTCATGCGGCAACCTCCTTTAGCGATGTTGGTTTGGATTACACCATATTGTATGGCGGATGGGTGGCAGCCGTTTAGACGAGTGCCCACTGCATGCCAAAAATAGGCGTATGCCAAACGCTATCCTTTGGGACAAGTTGGGTTGAGAACGTTTACGAAAACCTCAGGCCTCGCGCGAGTCAGTATAGTTTTAGGGGGAGTCAAGATGGAAATGAGAGGCCTCATGGGGGGCTTTTACAAAATATCCGAATGGATTATGCGGCTGTCCGTGACCAACGTGCTGTGGATGCTCTGTTCCATTCCATTTGTGTTTCTGATCGCAACGGCGCTGCTTTTTTCGACGACGGAGGACGAGCTGCTCTCCTCGCTCATTTTGGCGGCGATTATTGCTCCGTTCACATTCTTCCCGGCAACGGCGGCTATGTTTGCCGTCGCGCGCAAGTGGGTCATGGGCGAGGTGGATGTGCCGCTTTTCAAGACGTATTTCCGCAGCTACAAGGAGAACTATGTCCAGAGTATGCTAGGCGGAATATTGTACACGGCGCTATATGTAATTATGTACGTGGACTACCGTGTCTACTTGAATGAGCTGTCGTCATTCCAGTTGCTGTCGTTTGTATTCATCGGTCTGATGATTCTCCTGTTCATCTCGATGTTCAACTACTTCTCCATGATGGTTCACTACCATATGAAGACGTTCCAACTGCTCAAAAATGCGATCCTGATTACAATCGGACGGCCCTTCCGTTCGCTGTCGACCGTCATTATGAGTGGAGCCGTTGTCTTCATCAGCTTTCAGTTCACGTTTCTGATTCCTTTCTTTATGGGCAGCATCATCGCTACCGTTTCGTTCTACAACTTCTACCTGATCTACCAGAAGCTGCAGATGCAAGCGGAGAAAGCGGCTGCCGAAGAGGAGGCAAGACGGAGCGAGGAGGAGCAAGAAGATCTCGAGCTGGCTCGCATGGACGGGGCTTCCGTAAAGGACGAGATAGAGGATCGCAAGTAGCTGTAGGGCGCGTAAGTTTACAATCCCGGACAAAAGGACTATAATATCAATACATCCTGCGGTGTGCGTTACGGCATTTCCTTGTTTTGAACCAATGGCTGAATGAAGGGAGACCTATATCGAGATGCAGCTGTCATGCCCCCGAAAAGGGACTTCAAAAGCGTCTCTGCGGACACCCACCTGCGAGAGCGGGTTCAGAAACAAGCTTGCCGGACGGCAAACGCGGGGATGTCTATAGCTATCCGCTCGGCTGCTAGCCGGGTATAATTCAAGCTCGTATAAGCTAAGCCTCTTATACGAGCTTGTCTTTCAGCGCATTCGGGACGTTGCGGCTCCGGCATCCGAAGCCAGTCGCAAGTCTAACCTATAGAGGTTGTCTTGACTCACATATACATAGACGTTGGAGGGGGAGATGTCGTTGTTGAAACGGACACTGATCGGACTGCTCCGCAGTTTTGAACAGACGGGTGACAAGGCAAAGGATCCGTTGTTGAAATCCCATTACTATAAGCTGTCAAAGGATAAGGTATGGGAGGATGTCGTGTCGACGCTCAAGAAGATGCAGGGCTACAAGGTACTTCACGAAGTGCAGTCTGTAGGCGAGATCGTCGTCGAGAAGCGAACGGCAACCGGCAGAACGATGGATATCACGGTGTCGGTCATTAGCATTAATCCGGTAACGACGGCAGTGGATATTTATTCGGCTTCCCGAGGCTCGTTTGGGGACCTCGGTTCCAACTATCGAGTCATCCTTGATATCTACCGGACCTTGGACAAGAAGATGGCCGCCTATAAAACGAACAGTCCATAACACAAATAAAGCGAGGAAGGGGTTGCCTTCACTCGCTTTATTTTCGATTAGAGAGCGGCTTAGATGAGTCCGCGCACCGCTTCGAGCGCTTGCTCGTAGTTCGGATGCTCGGTCATCTCGGGCAGTACCTCGACGTAGCGGATCGTATCGTCGGCATCGATGACGAAGATGGCGCGCATGTCGAGCTTGAGCTCCTCGATGAGGACGCCATAGGCGGCGCCAAAGTTGTTGTCCTTGTAGTCGGAGAGCAGTGTGACGCGGTCAACGCCGGCTGCACCGCACCAGCGGGACTGGGCGAAGGGCAGATCGACACTGACGGTCAGGATGACTACGCTGTCGCCGAGCGATGCGGCTTCTTCATTGAAGCGGCGCGTCTGCGCGTCGCATACGCCCGTATCGATCGAAGGGACGACGCTGATCAGCTTCACTTTGCCAGCAAAGTCCTTGAGCGAGACGCTGTCGACCAGCGATTTGTTCAGTACGAAGTCAGGAGCCGGATCGCCGACTTTCAATTCGGGACCGAGCAGGGTGATCGGATTGCCTTTAAGGGTGGCTACACCTTTACGTTGTTGAGTCATGAGTAACAATTCCTCCTCTATCAGATGCTAAGTATTGGATTACCCCATTCATTATAATCGTTCGTCGAGACCCTTGTCCAATGAGATAAGCGCATAAGGAGGCGTACCGTTGATCTTTTTACGTTATGAGAGCTTCCGCTCCTACCTGAAGCTGTATCCTATCACATCGGCGCTGCTTGCGATCAATGTGGTCATGTTCGCCATCCTGGAGCTGACCGGGGGTTCGCTCAATAATTTGAATTTGTATCGCTGGGGCGCATTTGTTCGGTATCCGCTCGGCGATCCATTCGGGCTGGAGGAGCCGTGGCGTTATGTCACCTCGATGTTCCTCCATATCGGCTGGGAGCATATGCTGTTCAACTGCTTTTCGCTGCTCGTCTTCGCGCCGCCGCTGGAGCGGCTGCTCGGACATGTCCGATACATCATCTTCTATCTGCTGTGCGGCGTCGCGGGCAACTTCCTGAGCTTGATGATGACGAAGACGTCTGAGCTGGCCGAGTTGTCTGCGGGCGCGTCAGGCGGCATCTATGGCGTGTTTGGGGCGTTCCTGCACATCGTGCTGCTGCAGCGGCACAAGCTGGACGCGGCCTCGCGCAAGACGGTTGTGACGATCCTCGTCATCGGCCTGCTTATGTCCATCTTCATTGAGCAGATCGATCTGATGGCGCATGTTGGCGGCGGTTTTGCAGGCTTTGCATTGTATGGGTTGATGCAGCGACGCAAGTAATAGAAAAGCTCGTTCGACGGTCCGGGGACCTGACGAACGAGCTTTTTTGAAGTTGCGTCTAATGTATTGCTTATTCGCGACTGTTGGCGAAGATCATAATGAACTTCAGCAGCTCTAGCAGCGAGATAAGCGCCGCGGCAACGTAAGTGAGTGCGGCCGCGTTAAGCACCTTGGCAACGCCGCCTTCCTCGTCGGAGCGGATAAAGCCCTCGGAGATCATCAGATCGCGAGCGCGGCTGCTGGCGTTGAACTCAACAGGCAACGTCACGAGCTGGAACAATACCGCAGCGGAGAAGAAAACAATGCCGATGCCAATCAGGCCGGAGATCTGGAGGAAGAAGCCGGCCAACAGCAGCAAAGGCGCGATGCCGGACACCAGGTTGACAACCGGGAACATCTTATGCCGCAGCACCAGCATCGGATAGCTGTTGGCGTGCTGGATCGCATGTCCGACCTCATGGCAGGCGACGGAGACAGCCGAGACGGAGCTCTCGTAGTAGACCGGCTCGGAGAGCCGCACGACGCGATGAATCGGGTCATAGTGGTCCGACAGCCGCCCAGGCACAGGCTCGATCTGGACGTCGTACAGTCCGTTGTTGTCGAGCATCTGACGCGCTGCCTGGTAGCCGGTCAAGCCGCTCGAGATCGGGACTTGCGTCCATGTATTAAAAGTGCTCTTGACTCGGAACTGCGCCCACAAGGAGATACCAAACGCGATAAGAATGAGAAAATCCATTGGGTGAAAAAATAACATCTGGCAATACGCCTCCTTATTATAGTGTGAATACGGTAAGCTCAGAAAAGCATCACATGAGCGGACCTTTGCCGAGCAGGAACATCAACGCTTCGATGCAGGCGGCCGTCTGCGGCATCAGTTGCTTGACCATATGCTTGGCTTGCTGCGGCTTGAGCTGATCGATGACCGGCTCGAGCTCGCGCACCTCGCGCTGGAGCTGCTCCAGATGGAGCTGCAGATCGGTCAGCTTTTGAGATACCTGTTCCTCGGCCGATACCTTGTTCCATTGATCCAGACTCGCTTTGATCTCGTCCAATGTATACTTTTCTTTTTTTAGTTGTTCAATACGCTGCAGCCGGATCAAAGTTTCATCGCTGTACAGACGGTAATTTTTGGCCGAACGCTGCTCCGGCGTCAGCAAGCCGATCGAGGTGTAAAAGTCGACCGTTCGCGAGCTGACATTGGCTTTTTTGGCCAACTCGCCGATTCGGTATAGTGTTATATCCCCACCGGATTCACCCTCTTTCCTCACGTACTTTAAGTAAGCAATGTACTTTCTTTCTCTAATTATATGATACCCAATCTAGAAGTATACAGTCAAACGTTATGCTTTGAAGTTTGTTACGAAGCTGTGAAGAAAACCTTACATTTGTGAAAAACACAAACCTGGGACTAATCGGGTGGACCTAGTGCCTGGCGCCTAGAGGACGTCAAAAAGCGAAGAATTAAGGCTTGACAATCGGCTTTTCTTCTGGAAACGGACCTAAAACTTAACATTAGCTGCCACGAGAGAGACGAACGTTAGAGTTTTCTTCACATTTTTTTGTAAATTTTTAAAAAGTGTATTGTCAAATGACCCTTCACTGACTATAATGACATTAAGTCTTTCCTCACCTGTTAGGAAACATTACACTTAAGGAGTGGTCATTGTGGTCAAGAAAGTTGTCAGTTCATTAGGTGGGTTGCTCTTATTATTCCCTGCAATGGCCTTCGCGGAAGAGCCGTCAGCAAGCACCGTTCTGCTCGGCGTCAATCTGTTATGGGTAATGATGGCGGCGATTCTCGTCATCCTTATGCAAGGCGGGTTCATCCTGCTGGAAGCGGGCTCGACAAGAATGAAGAATGCCGGTCACGTTGCCGGTAAGACAATCTTCACGGTCGGTCTTGGTTCCCTGATTTACTGGGCTGTCGGATACGGCTTTGCATTCGGCGGCAATGGCAATTTGTTCATCGGTCTTGGAGATTTCTTCTATAATCCAGGGACGTCGATCTCCGAGGTTAACCCTTCCTCGCTGTTCTGGGTGTTCCAATGCGCTTTCGCGGTCATCTCGCTTTCGATCGCATGGGGCGGCTTCGCCGAACGCGCCAAGTTGTCCTCTTACCTGATCTTCACACTCGTATTCGTAGGCTTCATCTATCCGGTCGTAGCTCACTGGATCTGGGGCGGCGGTTTCCTCGCCGAGGACGGCGCACAAGACTTCGCTGGCTCGACAGTTGTTCACTTGACAGGCGCGATGGCAGCGCTGGCTGCGACGATCCTGCTGAAGCCGCGTATCGGCAAATATAACAAAGACGGCTCGGCCAACCAAATTCTCGGTCATAACCAAGTGTATACAGCTCTGGCGGTATTGCTCCTGTGGGTCGGCTGGTTCGGATTTAACGCAGGCAGCGCGCTTGGCGTAGACGACGGCTTCTTCGGTTATGTGGCCTTCAACACCCAGCTCGGCGCAGCAGCTGGCGCAGTAGCGGCCATGTTGATCACTTGGATCGTATTGGGCAAAGCAGACATCACGACGATGCTGAACGGCGCGTTGGCCGGTCTGGTCGCGATCACTGCCTCTTGTGCCTTCGTTGAGCCTTGGGCAGCAGTAGTTATTGGTCTGGTGGCCGGTGTGTTCGTATTCTTCAGCATGAAGTTCTTCGAGAAAATGAAAATCGACGATCCGATCTTCGCACTGTCCGTCCACGGCGCGGCAGGCGTACTCGGAACGTTGGCTAACGGCTTCTTCGCAACGCCGGAGCTGGCTGAATATACTGGCGTGGGTAAAGCGGGCTTGTTCTACGGCGGCGGCTTCGAGCAGCTGTGGGTACAGTTCCTGTCGGTCGTCGTCTGCGGCGCCTTCGTCTTCATCGTCTCCTTTATCGTGCTGGCGATCGTCAAGTCGGTCATGGGCTTCCGCGTATCCGAGGAGCAAGAGATTATCGGTCTTGACCTGAGCGAGCACGGCGCGTATGGTTATCCTGAGCAAATGAAAAAAGGCGCCAACTTAAATAGTTAAAGAAATTCCCGAAATAATGGGCTTTCGGGAAGCAAAGGGGAGAGCGGCATGAGAGATCCGTCGGGAGACGAACTCCTGCAGCGAATCGGGACGGCCGATGGCTATCCGGAGCTGCGCAGACTTAGAGATCAAGCGCACGAATGGCTCGAGCCGCAGCTCTCCTCCCTGCCTGTCGAACAATTGTATACCGCAATCAACGAGGTGCATGACGCGCTCATCCGGCGCGTCCTGACCCTTACGGAATCGGATATGGCACGGTCGGGGAACGGTTCTCCCCCCGTGCCATATGCTTATTTATTGTTCGGGAGCGGAGGGCGCAAGGAGCAGACCCTATCGAGCGATCAGGACAGCGGCATCGTCTACGAAGATCCGACCGATGCGCAGCGGGCCGAAACAGTCGCCTATTTTGCAGCTTTTGGCCAGCTTGTCGTCGACCATCTGCAGCTTGTCGGCTACCCGCCGTGCGAAGGCAATGTCATCAGCTCCAATCCTCTCTGGTGCGATACGATCAAGGGTTGGTCTGCGAAGCTGGAGCATTGGTTCGAGCAAGCGGAGTTTGAAGATGTCCGCCATCTGCTGATCGTTGCCGATGGTCGGTGCTTGTATGGCGAGCCGGGATTGGCAGCGCGCTTGCAGGACCATTTCTATTCGGATATGCTCGCCAGGCCGCCGATCGTCAAGCGGATGCTCGACAATACGATGCGTCATAAGGTGCTGCTCGGCTTGTTCGGCCAGCTGTTGAAGGAGCAATACGGCGAGGAAGCGGGCAGCGTCGATATTAAATACGGCGCATATATCCCAATGGTCAATGCGATCCGGATGATGGCGATTCAGGGCGGGGTGCGCGCGACATCGACGCTTGAGCGGTTGATCGAGCTGGAGACGAAGGGCATGCTCACAGGAGAGCAAGCGGAGACGCTCAGAGCAGCATTTCGTTCGTTTCTTCAATTTCGAATGATGACGATGAAGGAGCAGGAGGACGGATTGTATTCCAGCAACGGCATGCTGTCTAGACAACTGCTGGACAAGACACTTACCGAGCAGTTAAAGCAAGGGCTGCGCGTCGGAAAGCGGCTGCAGCGCAGCGTATCCCGACAGGTTACAGGCAAGCTCAGGTAGGGCAAGGCGGAGGCGAATGCAATGAAAGAACATCCTAAAGGCGTCGGACGCATGTGGAATCTGTACAAGATGGGCGGCTTTACGCCGGCCATCGCATCGATGATGGGCGCGCAAAACGCCCAGCAGATGGCCTTTATACGATCCGTGAGCAAAGAACAGCGTAAGCTCTCCATCCTGGACGCGCCGCTCAAGGAGCTGGAGATGGTTGTCTTCGACCTGGAGACAACCGGCTTCTACCCTTATAATGGAGACGAAATATTGTCCGTGGGCGGCGTCGTCGTGCGCGGCGATCAAATCGAACGAAGCCAGACCTTCTACAGCCTGGTGAATCCCAAGCGCAAAGTGCCGAAGCATATTACGACGTTGACCGGTATAACGAACGAGATGGCCGAGGAGGCGCCGGATCTGATGCAAGTGCTCCATGACTTCATGGAGTTCGTCGGCAAGCGTGTGCTGATCGCACATGGCAGCGGTCATGACAAGCAGTTCCTGAATGCTGCGCTGTGGCGGACCTCCAAGGTGAATCTGACGCATCGCGTGCTGGATACGATGATGGTGTCCAAGTGGCTCGAGCCCAAACGGGAGATGCATGGGCTCGATGAGCTGCTGGAGAGCTACGGCGTGCCGATCGGCCAGCGCCATCATGCGCTTGAGGATTCGCTGATGACGGCGGAGCTGTGGCAAAAATATTATGCGATCATCCTCTCGCGCAACATCGTAACGCTAGCCGACCTCTATGCCTACCTGAGCAAGCACTAGGTGTCTGCAAACCCGCTCTTAGGCGTCAGCCCAATCTGCTATCCTCGGTGTATGCAGACAGGTCCTAGTGGATACAACTCGCCGTCATGCTCCCGGTACGCCTTCACGAGAGAGGCGTCAGGCGCGGCGGAGACGATGCAGTAGATGCCGCCATAGCCTTGGGGCAGACCGGCATAGTCGGTCGCCGAGGGCAGAGGCGCGCCGCTTGGATGGGAATGGAAAAAACCAACAAGATGCTGTTGGTTTTTTTGTGCGTTGTAATAGGCGCTTATCCAGTCACGCGGATCAAAGGCGAATCGGCGCTCGGGAGACGGACTACTGTTGCGGATCGGTACGATGCTGTCGATCGTTAAGTCGTCGTTGCGCGACAATAGCAGTCCGCACGCCTCCGACGGCAGCGCCTCGAGCGAGCAGGCGATCAACTGACGCAGCGCATCTTGCGTCATGCGGCATGCGTCGTCAGGGATGAGCGGCGGCATTGTCAATTCACCTCGGTCCTTGGGACATTGCCATCAGTATACCGCATCCTCCGGCGGCTGCCTAGCACCGCTAGGGGTCTGGCATCAGGAGGTTCCTCCTGCCTCCGCAGGCGGCTTGACGCTCAGGCAGACCATGATGAGCGCTCCGAGCGCAAGTACGGCAACAGCGGAGAACAGCAGCGTCTGCGAGCGATCTGTCAGCCATCCGAAGAGCGGCGGCCCGATCGCCACGCCGAAGAAGCGGAGACTGCTATAGAGCGAGGTAATCATCCCGCGATGGCTGCGCTCGACCGAGCCGGTGATCAGTGTATTCAGACAGGGCAGGAGCAGTCCGGTGCCGATGCTGCTGATCGTCAGCAGTGTGATCAACAGATACAGGTTCTGATACAGGAAGATTGCGGCGGCCAGCGACAGGGTCATCGCGGACATACCGACGATCATAAAGGCTCGCATCCGCTTGCCGTCGTTTTTGATCAGTCGGCCCGAGAGATAAGCAGTAGCGACCAGTCCGAGCAACGGGATCGCCAGCACGCCGCCCTTGGCGACGCCATCGATGCTGTGCGGCGGCTTCTCCAGCAGGTCGGAGAGGAAGAAGAGGACGCCGAACAGGATGAACAGCGCCAGCGAGCCAATGAGGAAGGCCGGGATGAGCCAATGGCCTTGCTTGCGGAAGACGACGCCAATCTGACGAATGTAGTCGCCAACCGGCTGAGGCTGCTGCTTGGACTTGGGCTCCTGGATGAGCCAGATCATCGCGATGAGCGACAAGGCGCAGAACAGCGGAAAGGCAAAAAACGGCGCATACCAGACGATCAGCGCGAGCAATGAGCCGAGGATCGGACTGATGACCTTGCCGGTACCGTTAGCCGCTTCGATCAACCCAAGCGCCTCGCTCTCCTCGCCGCCCTTGTACTTGTCGCCAACCAGCGCCATCGCGATCGGAGCCGTGCCTGCTGCGCCGAGCCCTTGCAGCGCCCGAGCTGTGATGACGATCCCGTACGAGCCCCATAGAGCGCCCAGACCGGCCATGATGCCTGCCGTGCCGTAGATCGCCAGCGAGGCGAGGATGATCGCCTTGCGCGTGAAGCGGTCGGACAGATAACCGGCTACAGGTATGAAAAAAGCAGCCGTAACCGAAAATAAAGTAATGACCAGACTGGATTGCAGCTTGCTGATCCCCATGCGGCTCACCATGTCGGGCAATATGGGCACCAGCATGGAATTGCCTAGCACGAGTACCATCGGCACGCTGGCCAAGGCGATATATTCTTTCCATTTGCTCTGTTTTTTGTCTTGAGGTTGGCTCGAATCGGACGTTGTTTGGGATGAGGCATCCTCTGCGATCCCTTGCGGGAGCCAGAGTCGCTTGGATTTGACGAAGCCCACGAGGTTTAGCCTCCTTTGGTAGTAGATGGTCGTTCAGTCACAATATCGACGATGTTAATGTGCCCTCGATGTTGAGCGGGCATTCGAGGGCATGGTATTCTGTTAAGTAAGGATTACAGTCGAGAAGAGGGATGGGGTATGAAACGGAGCTGGCTGGTCATCGCCGCCGTAGTGCTGTTGATCGGAGTAGCGGTCTATCAAAACGTGGAAAAACAATCGGTGCTGGCCCGACAAAGCGACGATACCAAGCCTGTCGTGGGGAGCAAAGCGCCGACGCTGGAGCTGTCTACGATGGACGATCAGACAAAGGCGGTCGCCGGCGAACGGGATAAGCTGCTGTTGTTGAACTTCTGGGCCTCCTGGTGTGGTCCGTGCGAGCTGGAAGCGCCCGATCTGCAGGAGCTGCACGAACAGCATGGCGATAAGGTGGCATTGTATGCAATTAATGCGACCAAATACGATAAAGAACGACAAGCCCGCGAGTTCGTCGAAAAGTTCGAGCTGACCTTCCCGGTGCTGATGGATCGCGAGGGCGAAGCGGTCGAGCTGTATAAGGTCGGCCAATTCCCGACGACGCTGCTTATCGACCGCGACGGCGTCATCCGCGAGCGGGTAACAGGCGTCCTGCCCAAGCAAGAGTGGGAGCGACTGATAGAGAAATGGTCGACGACGTAAGTACGTAAAGACGTAAAAAACTAAATGGAGAACAAGAAAAAGAACCTTCCCGGCATGTAAAGGGGAAGGTTCTTTTTGCAATAAGTTTGAGGGAGTTAGTGGTTAATCAGCCCGAGTCGCTCGCGCTCGCCGTTTTGCACAGGCTCGATCTTGGCGGTGTGGAACAGCGCATAGCGGATGCTGTCGACCAGCGCCTCCCAGCTCGCTTCAATAATGTTGCTGGAGACGCCGACGGTGCTCCATTTGTTGTTGAAGTCGGTCGATTCGATGAGGACGCGCACCTTGGCGGCTGTCGCATCCTTCTCGTCCATGACGCGCACCTTGTAGTCGGACAGCGTGATATCCATAATGCCCGGATAGTACTGGACGAGCGCCTTGCGCAGCGCGTTGTCGAGCGCATTGACCGGACCGTTGCCCTCGGCCACCGTGTAGACAGTCTGGCCGTCGACATTGATCTTGACGATCGCCTCCGACACCATCTGGGCGCCAGTCTTCTCGACGATCATCTTGAATGACTCGAGCTTGAAGATCTCGCGCGGCTCGCCGAACGCCTCGCGCAGCAGCAGCTCCAGCGAAGCATCCGCCCCTTCGAACTGATAGCCCTGATGCTCGAGCTCCTTGATCTGATCCATAATCCGGCGCGTCTTCTCATTGTTCGTGGACACATCAAGTCCCATCTCCTGCGCCCGCGAGATGATGTTGCTCTGGCCTGCCAGTTCCGAGACGAGGATGCGCTGCTTGTTGCCTACCAGCTCTGGCTGGATGTGCTCGTAGGTCTTGGCATCCTTCATGATGGCCGAGACATGGATGCCGCCTTTGTGGGCGAAGGCCGCATTGCCGACGTAGGCTTGGCCGACCGGCATCTGCACGTTGGCGATCTCGGCGATATAACGGGCCACACTGGTCAGCTGGCCCAGCTTGTCGCTCGTGATGCAGTCGTAGCCGAGCTTCAGCTGCAGATTCGGGATGATCGAGCACAGATTGGCGTTGCCGCAGCGTTCGCCATAGCCGTTGATCGTCCCTTGCACCTGGCGCGCCCCGGCGCCGACGGCTGCCAGCGTATTGGCGACGGCCAGCTCGCAGTCATTGTGCGTATGGATGCCGATCGGCGCGGTCAGCTCGTCGCGGACGCGGGAGACGATCTCGTGAATCTCGCCCGGCAAGGTGCCGCCGTTCGTGTCGCACAGCACGATCCAGTCTGCTCCTGCTTCTTGCGCCTTGAGCAGCGCCGCCAGCGCATACTCGGGGTTATGCTTGTAGCCGTCGAAGAAATGCTCGGCGTCGTAGATCGCCTCGAGTTCCTTGTGCTTCAGGAAGGCGAAGGAATCAAAGATCATCGCCAGATTCTCCTCCAGCGTCGTCTGCAAGGCCGTATGCACATGGAAATCCCATGATTTGCCGACAAGCGTCGCAGCCTGTACGCCGGATTCAACGATCCGCAGCAGGCTGCTGTCCTGTTCGGCGATGCTGTTTTTGCGGCGAGTGCTGCCAAAGGCGGTAATCTTCGCAGACAGTCCCAGCTTCTGCGCCCGGCTGAAAAACTCGATGTCCTTGCTGTTGCTGCCGGGATTTCCTCCTTCTATATAATGGACACCTAGCGTGTCCAGTTTTTTGGCGATTTTGATCTTGTCGTCAGCCGACAGGCTGATGCCCTCGCCCTGTGTGCCATCTCGCAGAGTCGTATCGAATATCGAGATCTGGTTGGTCATGCGGGACGCGTCCTCCTTTTTGCAGTTCCATTACAAAGTCATAATTTCTATTATACCACCAAAGTAACGCCCAGGGGTATGTTTTTTGCGTCCGCAGCGCGGGATTGACCGCAGGCCAGGCAACAGGTAAGCTGAGATTAGACGAACTAACAAAGTGAAGGAGATGCTGTACGATGGCCAAGTCTCGACCGGTGCCGGAGCAGGCATCGCGTATCATCCTATGAAGGCGCCTCACGAGCATTATCCTGCCAAGGGGCGGGTAATCCTGCATCTGGATATGAACGCCTTCTACTGCTCGGTGCATGAAGCGGACGAGCCGGAGCGCTACCGGGGCAAGCCAAGCGCGGTAGCCGGCAGCGTCGAGCTGCGCAAGGGGATCATCGTCACCAGCTCTTACGCCGCCCGGGCGCGCGGGGTGAAGACAGGCATGACGGTGCGCGAGGGACAGCGACTCTGCCCGGAGCTGATCCTGATCAAGCCGGACTTCGACCTGTATCGCAAGTATTCGCGAGGCTTCATGAGCATCGCGCGGCAATACACGCCGCTCGTGCAGCCCGTCTCGATCGACGAATGTTATATGGATATTACAGGCTCCAAGTCGTACGGTACGCCGCTGGAGATCGCCTCGCTCATCCAGAGTCGGATCGCTAGCGAGTGGTCTCTGCCTTGCTCGATCGGCATCGCTCCGAACAAGCTGCTGGCCAAGATGGCCTCCGATATGAAAAAGCCGGGCGGCCTCACGGTGTTGAGGCTGCGCGATGTGCCGCAGGTGCTCTGGCATCAGCCGTGCGAGGCGATGTTCGGCATCGGACGCAAGACCGCCGAGAAGCTGAAGCGGATGAATCTGCACACGATCGGCCAGTTAGCCGCTGCTGACGAGTCCTTGCTTGTGCGGCAATTTGGCGTCATGGGCTCATGGCTGCTGCAGGCTGCGCATGGCATCGACCATTCGGAGGTCAAGGAGGCGCGGGAGCAGAGCAAGTCGGTCGGCCATACGACGACGCTGCCCAAGGATGTCAAAACCCGCGAGCAGGTATACCGTGTGCTCCTCAATCTGGCCGACCAGACGGCGCGCCGGATGCGGCGGCAGCGGCTAATGGCGCGGGCCATCCAGATTACGATCCGCACCCCCGACATGAAGACGATCACGCGGTCGATGACCTTGGCCGCCCCGACCGCGGAGGCAGATCGGATCTACAAGGAAGCCTGCGCGTTGTATGACAAGCATTGGCAGGAGGGTAAGCCGATCCGGCTGCTCGGCATTACGCTGCAGCAGCTCGAGTCCGAGTCGACGGCGGCGGTGCAGCTCGATCTGTTCGATTATCGCGAGGAACCGCGCAAGGTGGCGTTGACGAAGACGATGGACGCCTTGCGCGACAAGTTTGGCGAAGACGCCGTTTTGACCGCCGGCATGCTTAGCGACGATCCGTCTGCGCTGATCCGCAATCGTCGAATTCGCGGGACATCCTTGCAATTGGACGACGAATTGTTATATATTGATGAGTGAGAGATTCTATACGATGGTTTCGTCCGTATTGCACTTGCGGCGCTATAGAGACTACAGGAGGGAATTACCATGGGTAAGTACACTTGGGTAGAGAAGGACACATGCATTGCTTGTGGTGCATGCGGGGCTACGGCGCCGGATATTTACGACTATGACGACGAGGGGTTGGCCGAGGTAATCTACGAGAACGACGGCAACCGCGGCGTAACTGAGATTCCGGAAGATCTGTACGACGATTTGCAAGATGCTTCCGACGGTTGTCCGACAGATTCGATTAAGATCGCGGACGAACCCTTTAATATGTAATCTTCAGTCCATCCTGCTCGCTTCTACAGAGAAGCGGGCTTTTTATTTTTTGCGCGTATAGGACACATATACCCCAATATATATATTGCCATCCTAGGAAAATGTGAACTAAAATAGTCTAAGAGAAAGATAGATTACATAACAAGGGGGAAGTCATGTCCATCAAAAAATGGCTGAAGGCGGCGGCCGCAGCGGTCGTCATCAGTCTGCTCTGGACGCTGCTGGCGGGGCTGGGCTCGGGAGGCATGCTGAACTTCGTCGAATCGCCGCTGCGCGATCTGATGCGGGCGAAGAGCGATGCGGAGCGGCAGCCGCATCCTGCGATCAAAATAATCAAGATCGACGATTATTCGCTCGAGCGGATCGGGCAGTTCCCATGGGACCGCAGCGTCTATGCCGAGCTGATCGGGCAGCTCGCCGAGGCCGGGGCGGAGGCGATCTTCCTCGATATCGTGTTGGCGGAGCCTGGGCAAAACCCGGATGCCGACGCGGCGATGGCCGAGGTGATGCAGCGGTATCCCAATGTGTATCTGCCGGTCGTCTTCCAACTCGTCGAGCGTCAAGAAGCAAAGGGGCAGCTCGAGACGCGCGCCGTCCTCTACCCGGCGCCGACGATCGATGCGCCGAGAGCGCAGGCGGCGCATATCAACGTCATGCCGGACAGAGACAATACGGTCCGCATGCTGACGATCGGGCTGCAGGATCAGGAGGGCGCTATGGTGCCGGCGATCAGCGTCGCGCTAGCCAATCATCTGCTCGAGGACGGGTTGAAGATTCGCTATGACGAACCATCAGGCAGTTGGTACCGCGGCGACGAGCGAATTCCGCTCAACAGCAAAAGCCAGGTGACGATCGATTTCTTCACCCAGCCGCGCGAGCAGGCAAATGCCGACACCGGCTATGATTCGCAGTCGTTTTTTAGTGTCTGGTCGGGCAATATCCCGGCGGAGTATTACGAGGGCGAGGTCGTGCTGATCGGACCTTACACAACAGGGCTGCAGGACGAATATTACACGCCGCTCAGCCGGACGACGACGATGTTCGGCGTCGAGATTCATGCCAACATGGTGCAGTCGCTGGTGGCCGGGGCGTTTTATTTTGATACCGGGCTGCCTGTCACCGCTGCGCTCATCCTGATCCTGACCTTGCTCGGACTGCTGCTCTTCGAGCTGTATCCCGGACGGACGTCGCTTTATGTGTACGGCGGACTGTTCCTCGTCTATGCCGTTGTCTGGTTAGTCGTCTACCAGTTCTTCTCCCACTTTATCTCCTTTACGTATCCGTTCCTGTCGCTGACGACAGCGGCGGGCTGGGCCGTCGCCTCTCATTATATGCAAGAGCGCAAGGAGCGCAGCCGGGTGACGACGATCTTCGGACGATTTGTGCCGCGCAGCGTCGTCGACGAGATGCTGGCCTCCGGCCAGGATGTCAAGGTGGGCGGACAGCGACGGGACATCAGCGTCATCTTCGTCGATATCCGCGGCTTCACGCCGATGTCGGAGCGTCTGCAGCCGGAGGAGGTCATCGTCGTGCTCAACGAGTACCTCGACCTGTGCACCAAGGCCGTATTCAACTGGCATGGCACGCTGGACAAGTTTATCGGCGATGGGGTCATGGCGATCTTCGGTGCTCCGGTCGATCTGCCGGATCATGCGGCGTATGCGGTGCGTGCGGCGCTGGAGATGAAGCGGCAGTCGGACCTGCTGGAGCAGCGTTGTCTGGAGCGATACGGCATCGGTGTCAAGTTCGGCATCGGCATCCACTGCGGTCCGGCGGTTGTCGGCAATATCGGCTCGGAGATGCTGCGGCTCGATTATACGGCGATCGGCGATACCGTCAATCTGTCGGCGCGTCTGGAGTCCAATGCCAAGCCGGGACAGATCCTGATCAGCGGCGATCTGCATGAGCGTGTGCAGGGCCGCTTCCTGACCGAGGACATCGGGCCAATCAAGGTGAAGGGCAAGGAGCAGCCGGTACAGGTGTATGCGGTGCTGGGAGAGACAGACACTGCCGCAGGAGATGGCGGAGCAGATCGAAGAGAGGAGCACGCAGGATGAAAAGCAGGGTGAGGTATCTACAGATCGTGCTGGCGCTGCTGCTGGCAGCCGGGCCGATCGTCATGCTGGCTGGAGCCAGTCAAGTGTATGCGCAGATCAAGCGCGTCGCCATCGTGACAGAGCTGAAGGGCACAGTCAATGTAAAAAAATCGGGGGGCTCGAAAACCTTCGCTGCCTTCAAAAACATGACGCTCAACGAGGGCGACACGGTGACGACGGCCAAGGGCGGCAAGCTCGTGCTGGAGCTGTCGAGCAGCAAGGCCGAGCAGGACTCGATCACGATCGGTGAGAACTCTCAGGTCACCTTCACTACAATGAAGGACGACAAGGGCACGAAGACGAAGATGAACGTCTGGGCAGGCTCGCTCTGGGTGAAGGTCAAATCGATCACCAACGCCAGCGATCAGTTCGAGCTGGAAACGCCGACGGCGATCATGGGCGTGCGCGGCACTCACTTCCTCGTCCATGTCTCGCCGCAGACCGGAATTACGACACTCTCGTCGCTGTCAGGCATCATCACAGGCAAGCATACGGCCAACAAGTCGGACAGCCAGGTGCTGCCCGCGCAGCAGATCGTCCTGCTGCCTGAGGAAAAAGGCGGACCACAGGATCTGGTGACGATCATCGATCTGGAGGAGCTCGTCGCCGGGGCGGGGCCGGACATCATCAGGGAGATCATCCGCGCGAGCAAGGACATCCAGGAGGAGAACGACCGGATGATCAAGCGCTGGATCGAGAGCGGACCGCCATCGACGATCAGCGTCGATGATCTGAGCCGGATCAGCGGCAATCTGAATCGACTGGTCGATCAGGTGGTCAAGGAAGCGATCAAGCAACAGCAGCTGACCAAGGATGAAGCGAAGCGGTTGGCCGATCAGGTCAATCCAGCATTGCCCGCCAAAAATAAAATCCAGCTCGACGAGGAACAGCCACTCGACTTCTCCGAGGCGGAGAAGGATAAAAAGAAGCGCGTCGACGAAGTCAAGCGCAAAGCGGAAGAGAAAAAGAAGCAAGAGAAAACGGCGCAAGAAGAACAGCGTAAAAAGCAGCAGGAACTCATAGACCGGCTGAGCGAGGCCAAAAGGAAACAGACGGAGGCTAATAAAAAGGCTGCCGAGGAAGCATTGAAAAAACTCGAGGAACAATATAAGAAATCGATGTCGGAGCTGGAAAAGCAGCGCTTCGAGGACGAGAAAAAGAAGCGCCTCGCAGAGCAAGGTCAAACAGGCGCAGAGATGTTCCCGCCGTATTACGGCTCGAATCCTCCGGCTACGATTCAGCCATCCGCGCGTCTGGTGCTGGACGGCAGCGTTGGCAACTCTGCCTTTACACTGGGACTGCAGCTGAGCCAGTATACGGGCACGCGGGCGATCTACGGCTTCCAGATCAAGCTGGCCTATGACGAGGAGCGCGTACGTGTCCAAGACGAGCTGATGTCGGGCGCTGCGGGACTGACGTATCGCACTGGCGGCGGTGTGTTCCGCATTCATCCAGGCACGGGTGACGCGTCGGGCTACGATAGCGCAGATCATTACAACCGTTATAACGGCGGCTTCACTTACGCACTGACGAAATATAGCGGTCAAGCGGTCTCGATCTCTTCGCCAACGATGGTCGTCAGACTGCCGTTCCGGATCCTCTCCGGCGCCCAAGGCCCGACGACGATCCAGATCGTCGAGTTCATCGCTGTCGATGCCTCGGGCGAGCCGATCGCCAGTATCCAGACAGCCGATCTGATCGTCAATCTGCCAACCAACTAACAGGAAGGGTATGGAGCCACTCATGATGAACCGTAAAGTATGGAAAGCGAGCGGTCGGCTGCTGACGACTGTCCTGGCCGCCTCGCTGGCGCTGGCCGCTCCGGGATGGGGTGCTGCAGCATCGGATCAGGATCCCCTGACGGACAGCCGGCCGCTCTATGAGTTGCATACGCTGGCAGGCACTGGCGAGATCGGGCTGGTCGACGGAGCGAACGGACGCGCCGCCTTCCGGATGCCTGCCGGTCTGGCCGCAGCCAGTGAGAATCGACTATATGTCGCCGACACAGGCAATCAGCGGATCCGCCAGGTGAGCGGGACGAGCACCTCCAGTCTGGCCGGACTGGATCTGGGCGAAGACGCGTACGGCAATTTGATCGGCGCCTGGAACGACGGGCTTCGCGAGTCCGCAGCCTTCGACGATATCGCGGGGCTGGCGTTGGACGCTGACGGCGCAGTGATCGCTGCCGACGCCGGCAACCATGCGATCCGCCGGATCACGGCCGAGGGGCAAGCAACGACAATCGCTGGCAATGGCGTGCAGGGCTGGCAGGACGGAGACCGCGAGCAAGCGAGCTTCCATCGTCCGCAGGCTGTCGCCGTCGCGCCTGGCGGCGTCATCTATGTCGCCGACACGCTCAACCATGTGATCCGCAAGATCGAGCAAGGCCGGGTGACGACGCTGACTGCGCCCTCGAGTCGCATCGTCGAGTATTACGCCGGCGCGATCGCAGCCGCTGGGGACTACGCGGACGGTCCGATCGCTGCTGCGAAGTTCAATGAGCCGAGCGGACTGGCGCTGGATGCCAAAGGCAATCTCTATGTTAGCGACACTGGCAATCAAGTGATCCGCTACATCGACTTTGCCGCCGGGACCGTCTCGACCGTGGCAGGCAGCCGTCTCCGTTATGAAGCGGCGACCAGCTACGCCGAGGGCGGGTATGCCGACGGTCCGGCAGCGACGGCCCGCTTCTATGCGCCGCGCGGTCTGGCGGTGACGCCGGAGGGCGGTGTGTTGATCGCCGATTCGCTCAATCACGCGATTCGCTATCTGAAGGACGGCGTCGTCGCGACGGTCGCCGGGACCCCCGGGACGACCGGCAAGTCGGATGGGCTGGCGGGCTATGCCGGACTGAATACGCCGACAGCGATCGCTCCGTTCGGCGACGGCTCCTACGCGATCGCCGATACGGCGAACAATCGGATCCGGCTGCTGACGCCATACCGCCTGCCCGCAGGGGTAACCGCCGATGGCAAGCTCAAGCTGCTCTATGGGCAGGAGCGGGTAGCGACGGATGCGGCGCCGATGATCGTGAGCGGCACGACATTCGTGCCAGTCCGGGTTATCGCCGAGCGGCTCGGCTATCAGGTCGTCCACGATGCGGCGAGCGGTCAAGTGACTGTGTCGCGGGAGGACTTGAGCTACCGGCTCCAAGCCGGCGCAGCTATCGTGCAGCGCGGGGAAGGGGAGGCGCGGTCCGACGTCGCGCTGCCTGCAGCGCCTTTTATCGAGCAGGGACGTCTGTACCTGCCTGTCCGCTTTTTTGCCGAGGAGATCGGACTCGACGTCCAGTGGCTCTCATCGGTGCGCGCGGTTCTGCTGCGCGAGCGACTGAGCTAGAGCTAGGCACAGATCAAAATAAGTTCCGCCTTTGCGGCCGCCCGGTCTACACCGGGCGGTTTTTGCTGCCGATATAGTAGCAGAGACGACAGAAAAGCCGGACAGTCGGCAGGCGCAAGGGGGCGGAGGCTTGAAGCAGCGAGAAGAACAAACCCATCTGAAGCATTATGTAAAGCAGCATCCGGATAATAAAATGGCTTGGTATCTGCTCGGAAAAGAGTACACCCGTCTAGGCAAGACGGCCAAGGCCAATTACTGTTACCTGCAAGCAGGGGATATCTATGAGGCGTTCGAGGACAAGCGTCATCCGCTGGTACGGCAGCAGCAGGAGGCGATCGAGCTCTGGCTGCGCCAGCATAAGCGCAGGAAAATCGTCCGTCGTGCGGTAGCGACGCTCGTCGTGCTGCTCGGCCTGACCGCGCTCGCTCCGGCCCAGGAAGCGCCGGAGACGACTCAGGCAGATGTTGCCGCCACCGAGCAGGCGGAAGCCGATTGGGCGGTAGCCTTCGTCAGAGAAGGCGAGCGGGAGTCGATGAGCGCGCTGCTGGCCGGCTTGCTCTACGGCAGCGGTCGGCCGCATAGCCGCGCCGTCGCCGTCGTCCTCGAGCAGCGGGACGATTATCGACTATGGCAGGGCAAGCGGAGGATCCTGATGTCGGCGGAGCGCTCCTCCGCAGGCGGGGAGCTGGATGTGAAGCTGCATGACGCGGCTGCGTGCCGCTGCGAGCCGGCGGACGCCACCGAGGCGAGCCAACTGCTGGCGGCCTGGAGCGAGCGGCAGGAGGAGCGCTGGACGCTGGCGAGCGCGATCCATCACTATCGTCAAGCTAGCGGGAGCTGGCCGTCGACGCTCGATGAGCTGGTCCGGCCTTACCCGGCCAACTATCTCTCCGGGGATACCCCTGGGATGCGGAGCTTGTTCCCGCGTCTTCTCGAGGAGTTGAAGGCGAAGGCCGGGCAAAGTGGACAAGGAGGAAAGGCCGAACAAGGCGATCAGAGCGGGCAGGGCGGGGACGCATCCGCCTCTCCCGGTCCTGCCGAACGCGGCAGTTGGCTGGAGGCGCTGCAGCTGCCGGAGCAGCCGCTGAGGATCGTGGTCGATACCGAGCGGTACCGGATGGCGGTGCTGAGCGGCGATGTCATCGTCCGCAGCTATGCGGTCGGTCTGGGCGGAGACAAGACACCGACCGGCAGCTTCTCGATCAGCGAGAAAGTAAAAAATCCGAACGGCCGCGACAACGGCGAGTTCGGAAGCAGAGGCATGACCTTATCCAATACGCTATACGCGATCCACGGAACCGACGATCCGTCAAGCATCGGCAAGGACCGCTCGCTCGGCTGCGTGCGTATGGGCAGGGCAGATATCGAGGAGCTGTACGATCTGGTGCCGCTGGGCACCTCGGTGACGATCCAGCCTGGCGGGCTGGACGGCGTGCCGACGCCGGAGGGCGAGCGCTTCGAGCTGACCCCCCGCCACAACGAGACGAATCCGGACAAGGTCTACCGGTGGCTGGACTAGTCCGGCAACTGGGGCGTATCTGCACAACCCTCCGGTTATGCAGATACGCCCGCCCTAGGAGACGATCAGCAGGACAGAGACGCCGATGACGATCACGGCAAACGCAACGCCAAGCCAGATCAACGCTTTTTTGTTCACTTCTTCCTTCGGCTTGCTGGGCAGGGCGGGCGGTCTTTTGCGGGTGGCGCTCATCGATTTCCCTCCTTTCAGGCAGCCTCCGGCTGCAAACGTTCTGTATAGCAAGTGTATCCGTTTTCGCGAGATTGTGCAACGCCGCTGTCACCGAATTTCCTTATGCGGCAAGACATCTGACACTTTTCTTTTAGGAAGGAAAAGGCTAAACTAAATTGATAGTGTTGCCTAGGGTGTGTAGACACGCTCTAGGGCAAAGAAACGGAGTTGAACGAACGTGTTGTATTCGAAACTTGCCAAACCCGTACTGTTCCGCATGGACCCGGAAGACTGCCACCACCTGGTCATCGGAGGAATGAGCATCGCCCAGAAGGTGCCGGGCATTCCCTCGTTGCTGCGGACGATGTACGGCGTCGAACGGATGCCGGAGCTGGAGACGGAGCTGCTGGGCATGCATTTTCCGCTCCCGATCGGATTGGCTGCCGGGCTTGACAAAAACGCAGCAGCGGTGGATGGCTTCTCAAGCATCGGCTTTGGCTTCATCGAAGTCGGAACTGTCACGCCCAAGGCGCAGCCCGGCAATGAGCAGCCGCGTCTGTTCCGTCTGCCGCCCGACGACGGGCTGATCAACCGGATGGGCTTTAACAATGACGGCACAGAAGAGATGCGGCAGAACATGCGGCGTCGGCGGGTGCGGACGATTCCCGTCGCTGTCAATATCGGCAAAAATAAAGTGACGCCGAACGAGCAAGCGCATGAGGATTATGTCGCGTGCATCCGGGCGCTCTATGACGAAGGCGATTTTTTTGCGGTCAATATCAGCTCGCCGAACACGCCGGATCTGCGCGCGCTCCAGCATGGCGACGAGCTCAAGCAGTTGCTGGAAGCGGTGCGCAGCGAGATGGACGCCCAGGGTGCGAAGCGCGGACAGCCGGCCAAGCCGGTCCTGGTCAAGATTGCGCCGGATATGACCGACGAGCAGTTGGAATATACAGTGGATACGATTCATAGGAGCGGAGTTTCGGGTATAATTGCTACGAATACAACGCTTGGCCGGGTTGGACTGACGCACCGGCACGCCTCTGAAGCGGGCGGACTGAGCGGCAAGCCGTTAAAGGAGCTTTCCACCCGAATTATTCGACGCGTTTATAGCCAGACCGGCGGGCAATTGCCTATTATCGGCTCGGGAGGCATTTTTGACGCCAACGACGCATACGATAAGATTTGCGCAGGCGCCAGTCTGGTCGAGATCTATACGGCGCTTATCTACAAGGGGCCGGAGGTGCTGCGCGAGCTGAATCGCGGCCTGCTCGAGCGGCTGCGTCGCGACGGGTTCCGCAACCTGTCCGAGGCGGTGGGCTCCGGGCACCGGTAAGTACAATATGGAGGGAACGGCATGGAAGGAAAGAACGGCTTGGATACCAGGGATTGGGATCTGTTCTTGCTCCCGTACGAGCAAGCGATAGAAGAGCTGAAAGTAAAATTCAAGACGTTGCGGAGCGAGCTCAAGGTAAGGGAGTCTTATGCACCGATCGAGTTCGTCACCGGACGGGTCAAACGAATCTCCAGCATCCTGGAAAAGGCCAAGAAGCTGAATGTGCCGATGGATCGTATCGATACGGGCATCGAGGATATCGCCGGTATCCGCATCATGTGCCAATTCGTCGAGGACATCCAGCGCGTCGCCGAGATCATCCGCAAACGGCAGGATCTGATCCTCGTCTATGAGAAGGATTATGTCACCCATTACAAAGAGAGCGGCTACCGCAGCTTCCATATGATCGTAGAATATCCGGTGCAGACGGCGCTGGGCTTCAAGAAGGTGCTGGCGGAGATCCAGATCCGAACCTTGGCGATGAACTTCTGGGCGACGATCGAGCACTCGCTTATCTACAAATATAAAGAAAGTCTGCCGCCCCATGTCCGCGAGCGACTGAAAAAAGCGGCTGAGGCCGCCTCTCAGCTCGATGCAGAGATGTCCAGCATCCGCGCCGAGATTCTCGACGCCCAGCGCGGCTTCGAGGATCGCTCGAATATCGTCTCCAAGGTACTGAGCGACATCCAGGACTTGTACTTCTACACCCGTGTGCGCGAGGCCGCCCAGTTCCAGCTGAAGTTCAACGAGCTGTGGGATCGCGAGGACGTATGGGGACTGAAGGAGTTGTCGCTGGAAGTACAGGCGGCAATTATGCGCGCCAAAAAAAACAGCGGCCAAACCTGAGCATTTCGTCTGCAACAGAGAGCCCCCCGGGGGACACCCGGGGGGCTTTCTGCCGACAATAAAAGCGTCAGCCTTTATGTTTATTGAAAAAATCGATGAATTGCTGTTCGGTATAGCCTGTGCCGCCGTCGACGGCCACGCCGCCTTCCATTTTGTCTACGAGGGCGCCGTTCTCATAGTAAGCCAATGTAGGCGTAAATTGAATGCCCATCTTCTGGAAGTAAGTATCGAATTCCCGCAGATTAAACTGGGGCAGGTCGATGCCGGCTTGCTCGGCGATCGGCATCAGCACAGGAGTCGTCTGCTTGCAGAAGCTGCAGTCGGAGGCAAAATAGTAAATAAAGGTGCCTTCGTTGCTTGCGATCTTGGACTCCAACTCGTCTGGCAGAATAATGTTCTGATAGTTCGGGTCGTCCAGGATGGCCCTGGTTTGCGGGTTAAGCTCGGAGACCGGCTTTTTGTAAAGATCATTGACATTGGATTTGTTGAGCACAAAAATCGCGGCAAACAAAATGACGATTATGCCTAAAAAGATGCCCATTTTTTTCATAGCCAGCTACTCTACCTCCATGTGCAAAATGTGTTCATGGACTAAACTGAGGTTGTCCACTTACTTTTAGTTATTATACACTATGCAGATGCTTTTGGGTAAGTGAACAATAGAAAATCATTGCAAATCTGTGAACCTTGGAGTGATGAAAAGTGGAAACTGCCTTCCCGCCCTTATTCGCCGAGCAGATGCAGGCACTGCTCGGCGAGGAATACGAATCGTTCCTGGCGTCCTATGACGAGGATCGATGGTATGGCCTGAGAGTAAACCGATTAAAGCTTGACGCTGGCGCATTTCGCAGCCTGTCCGAGCTGGGCAGCCAGCTCGAGCCGATCCACTGGGCTCCGGACGGCTACTACTATCCCGAGGCTGTGCGCCCCGGCAAGCATCCGCATCACCATGCCGGCTTGTATTATATCCAGGAGCCGAGCGCGATGGCGCCTGTCGAGCTGCTCGATGTACAGCCCGGGCTACGCGTCCTCGATCTGTGCGCGGCTCCCGGCGGCAAGTCGACGCAGATCGCGGCCAAGCTGCAGGGGCAGGGGCTGCTGGTCGCTAATGACCCGGCGAGCGATCGCGCCAAGGCGCTGGCCAAAAACATCGAGCGCGCAGGGGTACGCAATGCCGTCGTCTTGCAGGAGGAGCCTGCGGCGATGGCGAAGGCATTCGCAGACTACTTTGACCGCATCTTGGTCGACGCGCCCTGCTCGGGAGAGGGGATGTTCCGCAAGGAGCCGTCGATGATCGCCTACTGGGGCAAGCAAAGCGCTGCAACCTATGCAGCGCTGCAAGACGAGATATTGCGGCAGGCGGCGGCGATGCTAGCCCCTGGAGGGCGTCTCGTCTATTCGACCTGCACCTTCACGCCCGAGGAAAATGAATGCCGTATCGCCGCGCTGCTGCAGGAGCACCCGGAGCTGAGCATCGTGCCGACGGCTCCGGCCCATGGCTGGCAGCCAGGGCTGGGGCAGTTCGGGGGCAGCGTCGGCGAGTCGCTGCGCGGGACAGTGAGGCTATGGCCGCATCATGTGAAGGGCGAGGGCCATTATGCGGCGGTGCTGACGCGTAGTGTCGAGCCCGTCACACCGTTGTTCGCAGCGTCGGACGACGAGGGCATGGGGGACGCGTCGCGGCGCGCAATAGCCGATACATCGCGGCGCGCAGTAGCGGATACATCGCGGCGCGCAACAGCGGGTGTGTCGCTGCGGTCGCAGCCGCCTTCGTCCGCCTCGCGCCGCGACCACAAGGCGAGCCAGCCAGTGTCGGCTGGCAAGGGCGGACGAGCGGGGCGGGGCGTATCCGAGTCGGCGCAGCCGAGCCCGGCCGAGCAGTGGAGTCGATTCGCCGCCGAGCAGCTCGCGCTGTCTGCGCCGCTCGCCGGCAGGCAGGTCGCCTACGGGAGCAGACTGTATCTGCAGCCGGAGGGGCTGCCCTCGCTCGACGGGTTGCGCGTCATGCGGCCCGGCTGGTATATCGGCGAGGCGGGCAAGCATCGCTTCGAGCCTTCGCAGGCGCTGGCGATGGGACTGGCCGCTGCCGATGCGGTCCGCATCCTTGATCTGGAGCCAGACGATCCGGCGGTCTGGCGCTATCTGCGGGGCGAGACGGTCGAGGCAGCGGCCGAGCGGGTCTGCTCCGGCGCGACGCGCCTCGCTGCCGAGGAGCCCAAGGGCTATGTGTTGGTCTGTGTGGATGGTTATCCGCTCGGCTGGGGCAAGTGGCAGCAAGGCGCGCTCAAAAACGAACTGGCGCCGGGTTGGCGCATGATCTGATCATAAAGGAGAGAGCGAGCATGGCCAAGACGATCCGGCTGGACAAGCTGTTGTCCCATATGGGACACGGCTCCAGAAGCGAGATCAAAAAGGCGGTCAAGCAAGGGATGGTCGCCGTCAACGGCACGGTCGTCAAAGATAGCGGACTGGCCGTCGACCCAGAGCGTGATGTCGTGCAATGGCAGGGAGAGCGGGTCGTCTATCGAGACGTCGTCTATCTGCTCTTGCACAAGCCGCAGGGGGTCATCTCGGCGACGGAGGATGCAAGGGAGAAGACGGTCATCGATTTGCTGCGCCCGGAGGACCGGCTGCTGCAGCCTTTTCCGGTGGGGCGGCTGGATAAGGACACGGAAGGCTTGCTGCTGTTGACCAACGACGGCCAGCTGGCGCATGAGCTGCTCTCGCCGCGCAAGCATGTCGACAAGACGTATGAGGCTGCGGTAGAAGGCAAGGTGACCGAGGCCGATGTGAACTTGTTCGCCGAGGGCGTCACGCTCGATGACGGGTATGTGACGCTGCCGGCAGAGCTGCGGATCGATGAGGTGGAGGAGGACGAGGATGGCGCTGCGCGCTCGCGGATTACGCTGACGATCCGCGAGGGCAAGTTCCACCAGGTGAAGCGGATGTTCGCGGCGACGGGCAAGCGGGTGACATACCTGCGCCGTATCGCGATGGGGCCGCTGCAGCTCGACCCGGCCCTGCCTCTGGGCAGCTACCGCGAGCTGACGGAGGAAGAGCTGGTCGCATTGCGCGAGCCGAGCGGACGCAGGTAGTGCCTGACTCCGATCAAAAGAAGAGGCCGCCCCACGCGCGCTAAGCGCTGGAGGCGGCCTGTATTCCGTTGCGGGGATGGTTCCCGTCGATCATGCAGTCGCTCAAGTCTATAGAGCTCGCACTAATACAGGAATGTGCAGGATATGATGACCAGCAGGATAAACAGGACCAGAATTGCGCCTACCGAACTGTACGCGCCGCCTACAACACCGGACATACGTATTCCTCCCTGTATCGTATTCCGGAAGGAACTGCCGCGTCTGTAGCGCTGTCTTCGCTCCCGGTATGTGGTAGTATATGCCCGCCCGCCGCTGTGGACTGGACGACTGTCCCGGGTCGCGGAGGATTGGGCGCTCCCTGGCAATTGGCATACGATGGAAGATCGCCGAATATCCATAACTAACTGCATGTCCCGTCTCTCGGGCAGCTAGGCCGCTGGCGCTGTCAGGCGGCTGCGGCGCAACGCGCAGAGGATATGCAGGCAATCGATGGAGGCGATGACTGATGGATAAACAGGAGCAAGGAATAGCAATCAATGGCATCGGCCTGGCGGTGCCTCCGTATCGGCTGGAGCAGCGGGAGACCGCAGCGAGGCTGGCCCTGGCACTCGCTGAACGGCCGGACGAGGCGCGCTGGGCGAGACGGGTGTTCCGTCAGAACGGCGTCGAGACGAGATATACATGCGAGCCCAATCTGCTGGCGGCCCCTGAGGACTGCCGCTACTTCCCGGCTGCTGGACAGAAGGGGCTGCAAGCGCCGAGCACAGCGGAGCGGATGGCGATCTACAAGCGGCAGTCCGTGCCGCTGGCGGAGACGGCGGCCTTGGCGGCCTTGTCCGATGCTGTCGTCGAGCCGGAGCGCGTCACCCATCTGATCACCGTCAGCTGCACGGGCCAGTTCCTGCCCGGCCTTGACGCCGAGCTCGTATGGCGGCTGGGTCTGGCTGGGAATGTGGAGCGTCTGCCGCTGCAATTTCTGGGCTGCGCTGCCGGCTTGAAGGCGATTGGACTCGCGCGTCAATGGGTCGCTGCCGATCCGGAGGCGGTCGTCCTCATCGTCTGCGTCGAGCTCTGCACGTTGCATATTCAGCCGTCCGGGGATCGGGAAGCGCTGTACGGCGCGTCGTTTTTTGGCGATGGCGCGTCTGCCTGCGTCATATCGACCGCGAGCGACCGCGACCGCTTCCTGCTCGGCGAGCCCTACAGTGTCTTGTTGCCCGACAGTGCGGAGCAGATGAGGTGGGGGCTCGGAGACCACGGCTTCGACCTGTACCTGTCGCCGGAGGTGCCGAGGCTGATCGCGCGGCATATCCCGGCGGAGCTCGAGCGGATGGCAGGCGGGACGATGCCGGACTGGTGGGCCGTGCATCCCGGAGGCAAAGGGATCGTCGACGCGGTCCAGATTACCTTTGCTCTCTCGGAGGAGCAGGTAGCGGCCAGCCGCTCGGTGCTGCGGCGTTACGGCAATCTGTCCTCGGCGACGATCCTCTATGTGCTCGATGAGCTGCGCCGTACGCTTGATCCGTCCCGGGACGCGTCCCCGCAAGGGCTGGCGGTTGCATTTGGTCCGGGCCTGACCTTCGAGGGGATGCGAATGTCCTATGCCAGCGGGAGCGGCGCTGCATCGCGCGATCCGGACAAGGCGGGGGTCGGTTATGCGTAGGCTGCTGACTGAGCGGGCCGTCCGGCCAGAGCTGATGGACGATGCCTCGGCGGGCGGTCCCGAGCTAAGCGCGGCGCTCCGTCAGCTGCGTGTGCTGAACCGCATCTTCCATGCGTCAGGCCCGACGGTGTACGGGGTCGAGCGGTTGTGGCGGGCGGCAGGCCGCCCCCGCAGTCTGCGGATGCTGGACGTCGGCTGCGGCTCCGGCGACGTCAACCGCGCCTTGCTGCGCTGGGCGGACAAGCATGGCGTCGACATGGCGATCCGATTGATCGACCAGAGTGCCGAGGCATGCGCCGAGGCCGAGGCGATGCACCGGGACGAGCCGCGGATCGTCGTCGCGCGGGAGGATCTGTTCGGGCCGCCTGTGGGCAAAGAGGTTGGACCGTCTGTGGAGGAGGAGGAGCGGGTAGATATCGTGACAGCGACGCAGCTGCTCCATCATTTCGAGGGCGAGCGGTTGACTGCGGCGCTGCAAGCGATGCTGCGGCGAGCCAGGCTAGGCGTCGTCATCAACGACATCCACCGCCACTGGCTGGCCTGGCTGGCGGTCTGGAGCGTGTCGCGACTGCTGCCTGGCAATCGGTACATCCGTCATGACGGCCCGCTCTCGGTGGCCAAGGGGTTCCGCAGTGCCGACTGGCAGGCGCTGGCCGGCAGGCTGCCCGGACAGCGGCTAACCTATCGCTGGCGGCCGCTGTTCCGTTATGTGGCGACGGTGACGCCGCTCGGACGAGGGGGCGGTCCGAATGGCTGACGTCGATGTGGTCGTCATCGGCGCAGGCATCGCCGGCAGCGCGGCGGCGATCGCATTGGCCCGGCGAGGCTGGCGAACGTCGCTGCTGGATCGTCAGCGCTTCCCCCGGCACAAGGCGTGCGGCGAGTTCCTCTCGCCGGAGTCGCTAGCCATGCTGGCCGAGCTGGGGCTGTCAGGCGCGGTCCGGGCGAGCAAGCCTGCGGAGATCCGCGAGGCGGCGCTGCTGCTGCATGGACAGCGAGAGCTGCGGCTGCCGCTGCCAGGGACGGCGCTCGGCCTGAGCCGTTATCGCCTCGATCAGGCGCTGCATGAACAGGCGACGGCGAGCGGGGCGACGCTCGTCACCGGCGTCGCTGCAAGCGCTGTGCGTCGCTGCGACGACGGCTACATCGTCGAGCGGAGCGGCGCAGGGGCGGAGCCGCTCCATGCCCGGGCCGTGATCGTCGCCACAGGGTCGACTGCGCGGTCCGGCATGCCAGGCGCGGCCTCGCGCGCTGGAGTAGGGCAGCCGCGCTATATCGGGGTCAAGACCCATCTGGACGGTCTGGCGATTGGCGGGACGGTGGAGCTGTATTTCTGGGAGGGAGGTTATCTCGGGCTGGCGCCGATCGAGGGAGGCCGGGTCAATGCGGCTGCGCTGCTCCGTCAGGATGCGACGATGCGAGGTCAAGGCTCGATCCTCGAGCTGTTGGAGCAGGCGTGTCGTCGCCATCCCGCGCTGGAGCGGCGACTGCAAGGCGCGCATCCGATACCCGGCACGCAGGCGGCCCTCTCGCCGGTCCCGATCGGGCGACGGCTGTTGGCCTGGGACGAGGTCGCTCTGACCGGGGACGCCGCCTCCGTCATCCCGCCGCTCTGCGGCGACGGCATGTCGATGGCGTTGCGGTCGGCGCTGCTGTGCGCCGATCAGGCCGATCGCTATCTGGCGGGGCGTCTCGATCTGGACGGCTGGCGGCACGACTATGAACGGGAGCTGCGGCGGCAGCTGGCAGGTCCGCGTCGTTGGGGCGGGCTGCTGCAATGGGCGCTCGGCAGACCGGCACTGGCTCCGCTGCTGCGCGAGGCTGCTGCGGTCGCGCCGCGACTGGCTCGCGGTCTCGTCCAGGCGACGCGTCTGAGCCCGTGGCCAGTCGGCCGCGGGCTTGGCGAGTAGGTCGCGATGCCGGGGGCGCTGCTGACTCGACTGTCGCATCGTTATCCGCTCCTCGTCGTCGCTGGCTGGCTCGTCCTGCTGGCGCTGCTGGCCCCATGGGCTCCGCGCCTGACGGAGTCGCTCCAGGGCCACGGGTTGCTCGCTGCGGACGGAGAGCATGCGCAGGTGCAGCGCTTGCTCCAGCGAGCCTACGGCATCCCCGCCGATGCCGTCATCGTCCTCTTCGAGCGTCAGCCTTCGGTGACCGCGCAAGCGATGGAGTCGCATATCCGTCAGACGGTCGAGTGGCTGCGACGCCAGCAGACGACGGACGCGGTCGTCTCTCCGCTCGAGCAGCCATATATGCGTCAAGGCAACAGCGCCTACGCATTGCTCAGCTACCGCGCCCCGGTCCATACATGGGCTCCGCTGCTCGCGCGGACGGCGGAGAAGCTGCCGTCCGCCCCGGGGATTGCCGCGCGGCTCACTGGTCAGCCGGTCATCCAAGCGGAGGTGGATGCGGCGAGCAGCCGCGATATTCGCCGGGCCGAGCTGATCGGCCTTCCGGCGGCTTTGGCGATCTTGCTGATCGCCTTCGGCGGGCTGATCCCGGCGATCATCCCGATCGTCGCCGGACTGGCGGCGGTCGGCGCGGCGACGGGGATCGTCGCCTGGTTCGCGACCAGACTGACTTTGTCTTCGTTCGTACCGAGCGTCATCCCGATGGTCGGTCTGGCGCTGACGCTGGACTTTGCCCTCTTGCTCGTCAGCCGCTACCGCGAGGAGCTGGCCGGATCGGACGCCGGATCGGATACCGACGCGGCGCTGGCCCGGACGATGCGGACGGCGGGGAGGTCGGTATCGTATGCGGCCGCAGCTGTGGCGCTTGCGCTGCTCGGGACGCTATGGATCCCGCTGCCGCTGTTCCGGTCGGTGGCGCTGGCGGCGCTGGTCGCGCTCGGTATGAGCCTGCTCGCGGCCTGGACGCTGGTGCCGTCTCTTCTGCGCTTGCTGACACCGTCGCTCCTTGGCCGCTCCAGCCCAAGAGCGTCACCGCGCTGGCCCGCGCGATGGGCGACCCGCGTGATGCGGCATCCTCGCCTCGCAGCGAGCGTGGCTGCCTTGCTCCTGCTGCTCTGTTGCCTGCCGCTGGCTGGCCTGAGGCTCGCGATCCCGGACGCGGGCTCGCTGCCTCGCGACTCGGAGGCTCGCATAGCCTTCGAACGGTATGCGGCTGTCTACGAAGCGCCCGGTCAGTCGACGCTGTACGGCGCTCTGACGGCGACGGACGGGACAGAGAGGGAGCAAACTATGGACGGGACGAAGAGGGCGCAAGCGGCGGAGGGAATGGAGGGGACGGAGGGATCGGTGCAGCTTGCTGGGGCGTTGGCGCTGGCCGATGCGCTGCGCGAGGACCCTCTGGTGTCGGAGGCGCTGGCGCTGCCACCGACTACAGGTCATCCAGCCTTTGTCCGGTTCCGGCTGGCTGGCGAGCCTGGCTCAGCTGAGGTGTCAGCCTGGCTCCGCGAGCGGGGGAGCGAGCCAACTTCAGACCCGGGCTCGCTGCTGCTCGGAGGCGAGGCCAAGTACCGCCAGGAGGTGCAGGATCTCATCTACGATCATTTGGGCAAGACAGCGCTGAGCATCGGGGCGGCGAGCTTGCTCGTCCTGCTGCTGGCCTTCCGTTCGGTCGTGATCGCCCTCAAGACGCTGCTGCTCAATCTGCTCAGCCTGGCTGCGGCCTTCGGCTTGCTGACGTGGTTGTTCGATGCAGGGTTGTTCGGCTTGACGGCCGGTCCGATCGCGATTATGATCCCTGTCTTTATCTTCGGACTGGCGTTCAGCATCAGCATGGATTATGCTGTCTTCCTCGTCTCGCGCATCTATGAGGCCTATCAGCGCACTGGGGACAATGAATCGGCTGTGGTGACGGGCTTGGCGCATACCGGGAGGATCATTACGTGCGCGGCGGCGATCCTGATCGCGGTGACGCTGCCTTTTGGCTGGGGGGAGGTGGCCGGGGTACAGCAGCTTGGCCTTGGCATCGCGCTGGCCATCTTCATCGATGCGACGCTGATCCGCTTCCTGCTGCTGCCGGCCTTGATGAGGCTGCTCGGGCGGTGGAACTGGTGGGGGCCGCGACTGCGTCGCTGATGGGAGATATGCGCGACAGTCGTGTCTTGTGATAAACTAGGAATACTAACAACACGGTTGAGGATGAGACGAATGCTATATTACTTCGCTGCGTTAATGTCGGCCGCTGCCGTCGTCTGGCTCGTCCATCCCCGTCGCGACGCCAACCGTTGGGCCGGCATCTTCCTGTTCAGCGCCGCAACAGGCGGCACCTCGGAATGGCTGGAGGGGCACGGCTGGCTGCTCGCATCGAGTGTGGTCCAGTACGCCAATCTGACGGTTACGCCTTATGCCGCCTTGGTGTTCGCCCTTGTCTATGGCGGCTGGCTGCCTACGGGCGCTGCGCGCCGGATGGCCAAGCTGCTGCCGCTGGCGCCAGTCATCGGCATGGCGGGCTGGACGACATGGACGCCGGCGTTTGCGATCCACTATCCGCTGCTGGCGGTGTGGGCGGGCTTGTACTATCTCGCCGCCTGCGCGCTGCTCGTGCTCGCCTGGCGCCGCGAGTCGGACCGGCATTTGCGGCGCAGCCGCCGGATCACCGCCGTCATCATGACGCCGACGCTGCTGGCTGTCTATGGCCTGATCTATATCGGACGCGCGATCGACCCGGACTTCCCGTTCTTTGGCTATGTCTCGGGGTTCGTCGCTTACTCGCTTGGTCTGGGGCTGCTGCTCTCCTGGGGGTATGGCGTGCTGGGTGTGCGCGTCCGGGTAGAGGGCGATCCGATGGAGCCTGCGCTTCAGGCTGCCAGCTCTGGCGCTTCGATGCTCCACCATGCGATCAAAAACGAACTTGGCAAAATCGCCATCAGCACAACCAATCTGCGCCGCGAGGTGGAGGGCCGGGAGTCCGCCGAGGATCATCTGCGGATCATCTCCGCCAGCTCCGAGCATCTGCTGGCGATGGTCTCGCGCATCCACGGCCAGATGAAGGAGCTCTCGCTCCAGTTAGAACCGTGCTCGCCGCAACGGATCATCGAGGAGCTGCTGCCGGCTTATCGGGAGCGGATGGCTGCCGCAGGCATCGCCGTCGTCACCGATTACGGGCCGCAAGCGAGCGTGCTCGCCGATCCGGTGCATCTGCGGGAGGCCTGCAGCAACCTGATCAATAACGCGATCGAGGCGATGCCGGAGGGCGGCGAGCTGCGGATCGTCACCGAGCTGCAGCGTCGGCAGGCACTGCTCCGCTTTACGGACAGCGGACATGGACTCGCTCCTGCTCAGGCGGCGCGGGTGTTCGAGCCATACTACAGCACCAAGGGCGGCGGCTCCAACTACGGGCTCGGTCTGACCTATGTCTACCGGGTGATGACTGGAAGCGGCGGCATCGCCCGTCTGGAGAGCCGAGAGGGCGAAGGGACGACGGTCACCCTGAGCTTTCCCCGCATGCGACAGAGAGAGGAAGTGAGCTTATGACGGACAAGCCGTTAATCCGCGTATTCATGGTCGAGGATGACCCCGATTGGGTGAAGTCTGTCACAGCCTTCCTGAACCATGAGCCGGACCTGCTCGTCGTCGGGGCGGCCGCCTCGGAGGAGGAGGCGCTGCGGCTCGCCGAGGGGCTGGCGTACGACGTCGTGCTAATGGATATCCAGCTTACGCCGAGCGGTCGCGAGGGCATCTATACGGCGCTGCGCATCCATGAGCTGCGACCGGTCCCGATCATCATGCTCAGCTCGCTGACCGACAGCGACGCGATCATGCAGTCGTTCACCGCTGGCGCGGCGAACTATCTGGACAAGACGCGCTTCGCTGAGCTGCCGCAGACGATCCGCCACGCCTATCGTCAGACCTCGGCGATGGAGCCGCTCTTGCAGGAGTTCGCTCGGCTGAAGCGAGAGGAGCAGCTGCAGGCGCTGACGCCAGCCGAGCGCGAGGTGTACGAGCTGATCGAGCAGGGCTACACGCAGTCGCAGATCGAACAGAAGCTGTACAAGGCCGAGAGCACGCTGAAAAATCAAGTGAACAAAATATTAAAGAAGCTGGGCGTCAAGAGCAGTAAGGAAGCAGTGGAACAGGTGAGACGGCGCGGGTTGCGCCGCCAGCCCCCGGACTAATGCGGACGGCATCGCTTGCGGTAAAATGAAAAGAACGGCAGCGGCTCCGAGGAGTCGCTGCTGTTTCCGCATGAAGAGGGGCCTACGTATCATAGGCCCTGTCCGGACAGACTCCCATAAAAGTTGGCGCTGCCCGAACAGCGACGAATCAACTACACTTAAGCAAAAGGAGGTGGACGGCATGCGGAACAACCAGACAGCTCGTCAGGAGCCGATCATCCTGCTGGTCGATGGGGAATGCCTGCTCTGCCGCGGCGTCACGCGATTCGTCATCCGGCGCGATCCGGCAGGGCGGTTCCGCTTCGCAGCGCTCCAGTCGCCGCTCGGGCAGCAACTGCTGGAGCGGGCGGGTTTGCCGACAGGCGATCTCGATACCTTCGTCATGATCGACCGAGGCGTCAGCTATACCCGCTCGACTGCAGCGCTGCGTACGCTGCGCGAGCTCGGCGGGCTGTGGCGGCTGTGCTGGGTCGGCATGCTGGTACCGGAGCGGCTGCGGGACGCGGTCTATCGGTGGATCGCGGGCAGCCGCTATCGATGGTTCGGGCGCAGCGCCGTCTGCGCGCTGCCGGATGCCGAGCAGCGCGGACGCGTCCTGGAGGGAGGAGAGTCGCGATGAGCAGATCCAAGCCTATTTATGTCGAGCTGGAGATTGATACGGATATGGATACATTATGGGAGCATACCCAGGTGCCGAGCTTGCATGAGCAATGGGATTTGCGCTTCAGCAGCATCGAGTATTTGCCGCGAGCGACTGCGGAGGCGCCGCAGTCGTTTCTTTATGAGACCCGCATCGGCTTTGGTCTGGCGATCCGGGGGACTGGCGAGACTCGGGCCAGCCTGACGAGGAACGGCCGGCTGTCGACGCTTGCGTTCGGCTCGGAGCAGCCGCTCTCGCTGATCCGACGAGGCGCTGGCTACTGGCGCTACGAGCCATTGCCAGAGGGGCGCGGCATTACGTTTGCGACCCGCTTCGATTACGAGACGCGCTTCGGCCCACTTGGCCGCTGGCTGGACCGCCTGCTGTTCCGACCTTTGTTCGGCAGGGCGACGGCGTGGAGCTTCGACGCGCTGCGCATCTGGGTAGAGCGGCGCATCCCGCCTGCGGTGACGATCCGGCTGACGCTGCTCCACTATGCGCTTGTCTTCCTGCTGGGGGTGCTGTGGGTGTACCAGGGGCTCGTGCCCAAGCTGCTCTACCCCGAGGCGGGCGAGCTGGCGCTGCTGCAGCAGACCGGGATCGCCGCAGGCTTCGAGCGGCTGGCCTTGACGGGGCTCGGCTGCGCCCAGATGCTGTGGGGCGCGACGACGGTCGTCTGGCATCGACGCCGCTGGATGTATCCAGGCCAGGCACTGCTTATCCTGGGCTTGACCTTGCCGGCGCTCTGGCGTCAGCCCGAGCTGCTGCAGCTGCCGTTCCAGCCGCTTACGCTCGCGTTGGGCATGCTGGGCATCGGGCTGGGAGCTGGGCTGACACGGCGCTTCGTACCGCGAGCGGGCCGTTGTCGGCGTACAGAGCGAGCGGCGCGAGAAGAGAGGAGGGGTGACGATGCCATCGATCTATCAGCAAGCGTTAGGTGACGACTATGAGCGACTCCATCCCCAGATTCGCGAGCGGTTCGGCCTCCAGAGCGAGGATGGCGTCGCCTGCATCGGCCGCGGCGTGATGGACCGCATATGGTACAATCGGGTGGCTGCGCTGCCGCTGGCGATTGGCGCGCGTCGTCACTTGATGTTCCCGCAATCGGGCGAGCAGGTGCCCTTCACCGTACACAACTATGCGTATACGGATCGCTGGGGCCGCGAGACGGTCAGCTGGGTGCGCAAGTTCCGATTTCCCGGCCGTCTCCGGCAGTTCGATGCGACGATGATCTACAGCGACGAGCGCCGTCGCATCGTCGACTATCTCGGCAACCGTCAGCATCTCGCCGTCGATCTCGAGCTGTCCGTTGATCCGCGCGGCGGCATCCGCATCCGCTCGGGCGAGCAGCGCTGCTACGAGGGGCCGCTGCAGTTCCGCTGGCCGGAGCTTTTCACCGGCGTCGCCGAGGTGTGCGAGTGGTACGACGAAGCGGCGGATTGCTACCGAATCGAGGTTGACGTCACGAGTCCGCTGCTCGGTCCGGTGTTCCGATATGCCGGCCGGTTCCAGGCGGAGTTCGTGGAGTGCCCTCCATCGGCGCTGCCGCTGGACATCCAGCCGCTTCGAGAGGAGCGGCGCGAGTAGTGAGATTCGTTACCTCGGTCGTTCACAAGACATTCCTTTGCCAAATGAGCTCAGTTGAGATATAATCAAATGAGAATCATTCTAAACTGGCGTGTCTGGAACGACAAACGGAGGTGTTGGATATGATACCTATAGTCGAAGAGCTCGGCAAGATCAACCATCAGCTAAAGATGAAGGGCTACAAGCTGACTCCTCAGCGCGAAGTGACCGTGCGGGTACTGCTGGAGAACGAAAAGGATCATCTGAGCGCTGAGGACGTATATATGCTGGTCAAGCAAAAATTTCCCGAAATCGGTCTGGCGACGGTGTATCGGACGCTGGAGATGCTGACGGAGCTGCAGATCGTCGAAAAGGTCAACTTTGGCGACGGCGTCGCCCGCTTCGATCTGCGAAGCGACGACCATGCCCATATGCATCATCATCTGATCTGCCGCGACTGCGGCGCGGTCCAGGAGATTAAGGACGACTGGCTGCAAAGCATCGAGGAGCGGGTCGAGCGCGAGTTTGGCTTCGTCGTCAGCGATCATCGCCTGGATTTTACCGGCGTGTTCAACAAGTGCGCGAAGACCAACAAGTCGGAATGCCGCAAAAAACGCAAAGCCGTCTAACGATAAAGCAACCGCAAAGCTCCTTGCCGCGTAGGCGGGGACACGATGCAGCGCCGATTGCCGGGCTTACCGGCAAGGCGCTTTTTGTGCTACAATGAATGGAAATGCTTGTCAGACTTCAGGAGGGGATACGATGATCGAATACAGCAACAATCACGTACAGGAAGCAGCCGATGTGGCGGAGGTGTTCCGGGCATCTGGCATGAAGCGGCCCTATGACGATCTGCATCGTATCCAGCGTATGATCGATCAAGCCGATGTGCTGATCACCGCATGGGAGGATGGCCGAATGGTCGGCGTGGCGCGGGGCATTTCGGATTTTAGCTATTGCTGCTATCTCTCCGATCTCGCGGTCATCGCAAGCCATCAGAAACGCGGGATCGGCAAGCAACTGATGGATCGGGTCCGTCAAGCGATCGGCGAGGAGTGCTCGCTTGTGCTGCTTGCCGCGCCGGACGCCGTATCCTATTACCCGCAACTCGGCTTTGAGCGGTCGGAGCGAGCTTTTGTGCTGGCCAGGGGGCGCTGAGCTTGCCTTTTACGTTTGCCCATCCATTGTATGCCTTGCCCGCTCGTCTCGCTATCCGTCGTCTCAGCCTGAGCGGGCTGGTGCTTGGCAGCATGGCGCCTGACTTTGAATATTTCCTCGCGTTGGAGCCTTATGCAACGATTGGCCATACGTGGCGAGGCTTCTTGCTGCAGGCGCTGCCTCTTGGCGTGGCGCTGGCTCTGATGTTCCATTATCTGGCGAAGCGTCAGTTGCCACGTCATCTGCCGTCGCTCGGGTCGCTTGATCGACGAGCCGCAGCTTTGGCGGCCGCTTCGACGAATTATAACGGCTTGCGTGACCGCATCCGGGCGGGTCTTAACTTCTTGCTGGCGCTGCTTATCGGCTTCGTCTCGCATATTGTGGTCGACGGCTTCACGCATCGCGGCGGGTATGCCGTCGTCCGCGTGTCCTGGCTGCAGCGCGAGCTGGGCGGGTACCCGGTGTACAAGCTGCTGCAGCACGGACTGTCGTTGCTCGGACTTGCGGTGCTGACGGTGCTGATGCTACGAGCGCTGGCCGCCGTCAGGCTGACGTCCTCCTCGCCACGTTCGCTGCCCGTCTCGCGCAAGCTGGTCTATTGGGCTATCGTGGCTGTGATTGCGCTAGCGACGGTCATCCTCAAGCTGACCCTGTCAGATAGCGCCAATCTGCTGGGCATGACGGTAGTCAGCACACTCTCAGGCGGGATGCTCGGCATCGTCGCTGCCTCGGTCTGGTCCGCCTGGTTCATGCGTCGGCACGGATAGCTTCGCAGCATCGGAATCACGGCAAAGAGGCGAGCCGGGAAAAATCCCTGCATCGCCTTTTTGCTACAGCTTGTCCAGCCCTTCTATTTCTTGTCGGCCAGATAAAGCGAGATGTTGAATGCTTCGTCTTCGGAAATCTTGCCTTCAAAGGGAGGCATGCCGTTGCCGCCATTCATAATGGTGCGGTAGATTTGCTCCTTGGTCAAGGTCGAGCCGATCTTGTCGAGTGCAGGACCCATGCCGCCTTCGAGATTGCCGCCGTGGCAGCCGATGCAGTTTTGCTGGCTGAGCAGCGTCTCTGCGGCGCCGGCGTCGATGTCGCGGACCGGCACTTCAAAGGCCGCTTCCTGCTCCGCCTCTTCCTTGCTAGGCAGGGTGAACAGGATTAGGTAGATACTGAGTAGTCCGGCCAGACAGAAAACCCCAAACATCGTCCATTTGTACATATACAAGCTCCTTTCTTCATGCTAAAATTTTATTCAATACATTCCAGTACATAAGTGAATCCGTCATGCAAACGCGAGCAATGGTGCCGGTACACGCGCCGGATCTTTCCTGGGTATGTAGAATATCAAAGTAATCGATGCGCAACAAGGAGTGATCATGTGAAATCTAGAAAAAGCAGCAATTGGTTGTTCCTGGCCTGGGCGGCATCTGTCATCGCCACGCTGGGCAGTCTCTACCTGAGCGAAGTTCTCCACTACGTTCCCTGCAGTCTGTGCTGGTATCAGCGCATCTTTATGTACCCGCTGGTGCTCCTGCTCGGGATCGCCACTGCGCGCGGCTCTTCGGTTATTATACCCTATGCGCTGCCGCTTGCAATCATTGGCGGCGGATTTTCCGTCTATCACATCATTATCCAGCATATTCCGAAGGACTCTGCACTGGCCAACGCCTGCGGCGCCGTGTCTTGCGCAGAGGACTATCTGAACTGGTTCGGGTTCATTACGATCCCGATGCTGGCCCTGGCGGCATTCATCATTATTATAATTGCTCTGCTGCAGGTTCACAAGCTCGAGAAACGTTACGGCTACTAAAATCGAGCCTTTTGAACAGAGGGAATGGATAAGGAAAGGAAGGATTACGAACGATGCAATTCCGGCCATGTATTGATCTTCATCAAGGCAAGGTAAAACAAATCGTCGGAGAGACGTTAAATACCGAGCAAAAACCAATTATCGAAAATTTTGTGTCCGAGCTCGGATCGGCTCATTATGCGTCCCTTTTCCGAAGAGATGCGCTGCGGGGCGGCCATGTCATCATGCTGGGCGGCGGTAACGAGCAGGCTGCGGCAGAGGCGCTGCAGGCGTATCCGGGCGGTCTGCAGATCGGCGGCGGCATCACGGCGGATAATGCGGCGCGCTATCTGGAGCTGGGAGCGACGCATGTCATCGTCACCTCGTATCTGTTCGAGGGCGGAGAGCTTAATGAACGCAACCTGCAGCGTCTAGTCGCCGAGGTAGGCAAGGACCGGCTCGTCATCGATCTGAGCTGTAAAGCCAAGGACGACGGCTGGTACGTCGTCACCAAGCAATGGACAGTCTTCAGCAGCTTCGCGGTCGATGAGACTCATCTGCGTCAGCTCGCCGAATACTGCGACGAGTATCTGATCCATGCCGTCGATGTCGAGGGCAAGCGCTCCGGCGTCCAGCGCGATCTGGCCAAGGCGCTCGCGGAGTGGGCGACGATCCCGACGACCTATGCGGGCGGCTGCCGGTCGCTGGATGATCTGGAGCAGTTCCGCTTGTTGACCGATGGCAGACTGGACATTACGATCGGCAGCGCGCTCGATATTTTCGGCGGCGCACTGTCCTACGAAGAGGTCGTGGCTTACAATCGCCAGTTGGCCCGATAAGCATGGCAAAGACCGCGCTTCCTTTCGAGGGGGCGCGGTTTGCGTTTGCGGCATCTGTGCGATTAGCGAGCAGCGAGCAGCCCTCAAGCGGCCGTACGAAGCTCGTCATTGAATACATACCGATGCAGCACCCACTCCGCGACACCGACCAACAGCCCGAGGAATGCGGCTTCGCCCCAGCTTAGTCCCAGTTCCAGCAAGGACGAGAACACGCCGAAGTAGAGGGCTGCCAGCACAACATCGCATACGGCGGCGAACACGTTGTTCGTTGCGCGCAGGATCATCTGATCGCCGATCAGGTAAGACAAGGCGGTTAGCCCCGTCGTCAGGACGGCTGCCGTGCCAAAGGTTGCATTGGAGTAATACATCAGAAAGGATACGACAATCGAGCCGTTTACGATCCATTTCAACAACAGCTTGAACATGTACAACTCCTCCTCCCTAATTGTTCTTCTTTTCTTTCGTACTGACCCTAGCTTCCCTCGGGCAGTGAACATTATGCATGGCTTGCCTTGGAAGCATAGGCTTCCCAAGACTATGAAATTGTTTTCCTGGCTAGCTGTCCGGGTATGGAAAGCTATAACGCTTAATAGTTTTACAACTTGGAAACAAGTCGACACGATGGTGAGATATCAGCGCCCTATACTCATGTCCAGGGATAGCAGGATGAGGAGGAAGGCATATGAAACTCTCAAAAACGTTAGTAGCGGCAGGAATGGTGATCGCCTGTACCGGGTATCTGGCGCTGGCTCAGACGCCGCTTGATCAATGGCTCATCAAACGGGCAGCCTCGGAACCGATGGTTCACACGATAAAAGGCGCGGCGATCCAGCCCGCTGCTGCGCTGCAAGTCGCATCGGCGGCTGCCAATGCCAAAAACATGTTGGAAAACGCGCTGGCGGCGATGATCCAGACCAATCGGGCGGACAAGACGATCGAAAAGCAAGGCGGCAAACAAGTCGTCACCAACCAGACGAGCATGCTGGTGCTCGTCAATAAAAAGCGCGAGCTGCCGGCCGATTATGTTCCCTCGGACTTGACGGTGCCGGACGTGCCATTCACCTTCGAGGAGGATCATCCGAAGAAGCAGCTACGTAAGCCGGCAGCCCGCGCCCTTGAGCGGCTGTTCGCAGCGGCGAAAGAGGACGGAATCGAGCTGAAGGCCGTCTCGGGCTATCGCTCGTATGCGACGCAGAAGGCGATCTTCGAGCGCAATGTCGAGCAAAAGGGCGAACAAGAGGCCAACCGGACAAGCGCCCGGCCGGGGCAAAGCGAGCATCAAACGGGACTGGCGATGGATGTGTCAAGCAAAAGCGTAGGCTATAATCTGGTCGCCTCGTACGGTGAGACGACGGAGGGCAAATGGCTGCGGAAGCACGGGCCGGAATATGGCTTTATTATTCGTTATGAGCAAGGGATGGAGAAGAAGACCGGATATGACTACGAGCCATGGCATCTGCGCTTCGTCGGCGTCGATGCGGCCAAGCGGATCGCGGAGAAATCATTTATTCTCGAAAGTTTTTTGGCTGGGTAAGCACCGGGGAATTATCGGGTCGATGCATAAGATTGCGGCAGCTGCGGATAATGGAGGTAAAAAAGGTGGCTGATCTCCATGTGCGAACGATTTTCGTTGACCGCTGATATTGACGAGCTGCAACACGCTTTTGGTCTGACCCAGATTCTTACCCCTTATCAAAGACGTTACAATATTGCCCCGTTGCAGCAAATCCCCATCGTCATCGGCAGCCGTCACGAGCGCAAGCTGGTCGATTCGAGATGGGGATTGTTCCCGTATTGGGCCCCGGACTCGGTGAACGCCGACTTTGACTCTGTGAGCGGCAAGAAAATTTTCGAGCGCATTTTGAAGCGGCAGCGTTGCATCATTCCGTGCAGCGGCTTTTACAGCACGCGCTCCGAAGGCAAGGAAAGCCGCTCCGTCCGGATCGTGCTGCGAGAAAAGGCGGTCTTCGGCATGGCCGGTCTGTATGAGACGCGTGTCGATCCGCGCGGCGTCAAGCATCGCACCTTCACCGTCATTACGACGACGCCCAACCGTATCGTCTCCGAATACACCGAGCGGATGCCGGTCATCCTCGAGCGCGAGGATATGGAGCTGTGGCTGGACGCCGAGGCGACCGACCCGACGCTGTGGTCGACGAGGATCTATCCGTACGCCGCTTCGCGAATGGACAGCTATCCGGTTAATCCGCGTCTTCAGCAGGATGGGATGGATTCGCCTGATTGCATCGTTCAATATGAGCCTGGCGTCCTTACGGTGAAGCGCTAGACTCCCGGCACCCCTGCGCGCAGTCTCAGTGCGCGTAGTATGGCGGCATGACGGCGAATCATGAAGAAAGCCGTATCTGCTTTGACAATCGTCCCCGCTTCCGTGGATAATGGTGGTTACACCTGATCTTACGGAAATGGGGGCTTTTTTGGCATGAAAGCATTGGTACTGGCAGAAAAGCCGAGCGTCGCCCGAGAGCTGGCGCGCGTGCTCGGCTGCCATCAGAAGCAACAGCATCATTATGAAGGCGGGCAATATGTCGTCACCTGGGCGCTCGGACATCTGGTGAC
>Ga0160452_100191_pt1 | contig 68144 bp, 44 predicted proteins | sample HID1971I_E6MG_FD_108230 | JGI IMG/M metagenome (GOLD analysis project Ga0160452, IMG submission 108230) | Enriched millipede-associated microbial communities from UW Madison campus, WI, USA - HID1971I_E6 MG | ecosystem: Host-associated > Arthropoda: Insects > Digestive system > Unclassified ...
GGTCGAGCGCCGACCCAGTTCATGGCCGGATTAAATCCGTATGTGGACAATCTGACGAAGGACAACTTCGCGGTGAAGGACACAGCGGGGCGGCAAGTTGAGGTTATCGATGCCTATTACGATCCCGGTTACCGTCTCTACATCGTGACCTTTGCGGGCACGGGCGGTCTCGATTACTACGTGTCCGCGCATGCCGACGGCTATGACTTCGGCGCGCCCAAGAAGATCCATGTCTACGGTCAGACGACGGTTGGCGAGGTTTCGTATGACGGCTTTACGCTGGCGCTTGCGCCGTCTACGCTCATTAACACCGAGTATGGCTTCCAACTGAGGACGACCGCGGGCCAATCGTGCCCGATCCAGTCGGTAGACAACCTCGATGGGGTCGGCGGTCTCTACCGGATCAACGCTCGACTGGCGCCAGGCGCTTACTTCCTGCGCGTCGACGCCAACCTGGATTCCAACAACTTCTATGTCAATGTGCCGCTGATCGCGACGATGGCCGTCGATCAAGTGACGGACAGCGGGCTCTCGGTCACATTCGACTATGCGGTCGGTGGTCTGAGCGCGAGCAGCTTCGTCCTCGCCAAGACCGACGAGCAGGTGGATGGAGCGCCTCGGCAGATCGCGCTCGATGCCGCCACGACGGCGGATCAGGGCAAGAGCTATCGCCTGTCGGCGAGACTGGCTGCAGGCAGCTACAATCTGAAGCTAAGCAGTCATCTGCCGGAGGGCGGCGTCTCCTTCCAGGTCGGCAACACTACGGATGCAGGGGCCACTGCGGTGTCGAGCGTCTCGGCAGCGGGCTTCACGCTCGCCTTCGAGCACGCCGTCCCCGGCCTGCTCCCGGCGAATCTCGACATCCGGGATGCGCAAGACAACAAGCTGGGCGGCGTGAAGCTGACGACGAGCGACGGCGGGTTGACCTACCGCGTCAGCGTCGCGCTGAGCACCGGCGCGCAGTATACGGTACGGCTGCACAAGGATTACATCGTCTTCGACACGCCGATTGCGCTCCATGTGAAGCCGATGATTCGGGCGACCGTTACCGATGTGACGAGTGCCGGGCGGTTCATCCTGACGTTCGACCGGGCGTTCCCCGAAATCGCCAATTACCTCGGGCTGTCGATCACAGACCCGGACGGGCAAATATATAGGACGAATTACTTCCAATCGGCCGACCACGGCGCGAGCTACGAGGTGCGCGTGCCCAATCAGGCCCTTAAGCCAGGGATCGATTATACAATCCGGCTCGATCACGAGCTGTACGCGATGGAGCCGGTAGGCTTCGCCGTTCCGGGCATGCTCGGCGTAGTCGAAGCCGGCGTATCCGGGCTGAAGGTGGAGTTCGACGTCCCGGTCAGCGGGCTGACCAAGGCGAACTTCGCCATCCGCAGCTCGACCGGAGAGAGCTTCGTCGTCTCCTCGGCGGCGACGACCGACGGAGGCGCGACCTATACGATCGCCGCCGCGCTGGCGGCAGGCAGGACGTATACGCTGCAATACAAGCCAAGCGATCTGAGGAAAAGCGTAGATCCGGTCCCCTTTGCCGTGGTACAGCTCGTCACTGCCGCGCTCAGCGACATCTCGACCTCGGGCATGAAGGTGACGTTCAGCGCCAGAGTGCCGAATCTGCAGCCGTTGCAGCTCGTGCTCTCCTATGGCGGCGCTCGGATGCCGACGGACTTTTACACGCTCCGCACGACGGATGGCGGGCTCAGCTACCAGATTACCTTCGTCAGTCTGTTCCCGGACAGCGGGTATACCCTCGACCTGGCGAGAGAGGAATACAAGCTGGCGGCCCCTGCGGGGTTTGGTATTCCTGTCAGCAAGAACCTTAAACTGCTCAGTGCGACGGATACCCGGATTGCCGTCGATGCCGGGGTCGTTGGCCTGGCGGCGCAGCAGTTCGCGCTGTACAATGCCGGAGGGCAGCGGATCGCCGTTACGGTGACGGAGACCGCGAGCGGCTTGTATATGCTGACGGGCGCCTTTGACATCAACCAGAGATACACGCTTCGCGTCACGGATCCCAGCTATACGTTCGCACCGCTCGTTGTCGGCTTCAAGATCGAGGTGACTGCCTTCGTCTTTGGCTCCCAGAGCGGATTCAAGCTGCTGCTCTGGCCAGGCGTGGACGGATTGACGCCTGCCGACCTCATGGTGACAGACGATGCGGGAGGGACGGTGGCGGTGACCGATGTGCAGACGGCGGACGCCGGCTGGACGTACTATGCCAAGGCGCCGCTAGCGAGCGGCAAGCAGTATCATGTGGCGATCGCCGACCAAGGGCCGTATACATTCAAGCTCTCGTCCGATGCGGCGATCTCATTGCACACGACCAGCGTGACGGTCGACCGGCTGACGCTTCAAGGCTTCCGTCTCGTATTCGATACGTCGATTTACTTGACAGAGAGCGATATTCGTCTGATGGATGAGGATGGGCAAGCGGTTCAGCTGCGCGCCTTCTATTCCTCGGACGGCGGACTCACTTATGCTGTCGATGCGACGCTGGCAGCGAGCAAACGCTATACACTTGCCTTCGACAAGTTCGGGTACGACTTCGGCGGCGACATCCCTCTGTCCGTGCGAACCGTCCAGACGACATTCGAGGGGATGGAGAGCGGCAACAACGACGCTTTCACGCTCCGCTTCGATCAAGCGGTGCCAGGCCTCAAGCCGAGCGACTTCACTATCCTGCGCTACGGGCAGCGCGCGCCGCTGCCGGTGCTCGATGCGACGACCGAGGATAACGGCTACACCTATCGCATCGAGTCCAGCTTCTGGGGCTCCGAGACGGTGACGGTGCTGCCGTCCAGGAACGGCTATGACTTCGGTGCTGCGGTGCGTATCCTCGTGCCGGTCATCGTCAGTCCGGCGGTGCTGAGAGTGGGGGGAGGCTTCATCGACATCGGCTTCAATCCGGCCGTCCCGCATCTGGACCCGGGCGACTTTATCGTCAAGGACAGCACTGGGGCGACGATGGCGCTGACCTCGGCGGAAGCCTTTGACGGCAGCTTATTCTACCGGCTGTCGGGGCCGTTCGTCGGAGGCGAGACGTATACGATCCTCCCGCGCCAGACCGGTTACGACTTCGGCCGCGAGTCGCTGACGGTCGCGCTGCCCCGAGCCGTTGTGGTCGAGGCGGCGGCGATTGACGAGTCGGGGATGACGCTCCTACTGACTCCCGGCATCTCGGGCCTCGGCGCCAGCAGCTTCACGCTCAGGGATGGGGCTCAGCAGCTCGTCTCGATCGAGGCGGTGGAGGAGATAGACCACGGCACGGCGTATCGGATCAGCACCGAGCTGATGGCGGGTGCTGCGTATACGTTGACCGTGACGGCAGGTGGATACCAGTTCGGCTCGCCGCTCCGCGCGACAGTGCCGGTTCCTATCAGCTTCACCTATGCGGGCGTATCGACGAACGGCCTTGCGGTGCAATTCGCGAATCGGGCGATCCCGCTCACTGCGAGCAGCTTCAAGCTCGTCGACGAGCAGGGACGCAGCATCCCAGTCGCGTCTATCGAGGCGTTAGACGGTGGCGCTGGTTATGCGTTGCAGGCGAGTCTACCGCACGGGCACAGGTACACGCTGAGCATCGCCGCGAGCGGCTACGACTTCGGGCCTGGCAGCGCCTTTGCCGTCAAGCAGCCGGTAGCGGCGACGGTGCGCAACGCGATGCTGAGCGGCTTTACGCTTCATCTCAATCAAGCGGTCCACGATCTGACGGCTGCCCACCTCTCGCTCAAGGATGCTCAGGGCCGCGCCATCCTTATCGATGCGCTGACCGCATCAAGCGACGGGCTGACGTACAAGGCAAACGCCAAGCTGATCGGCGGCGAGACCTACTCGCTTGCGATTTCTTCGCCGCGAGTCGATTTTGGCCCGGCGCTTGCGTTCGAGGCGCAGCAGATGATCGAGCTTGCGCTCTCAGGTCTAGGTACGACCGGCTTCGACGTTGCCTTCAGCGAGCCGGTGCCAGGTCTGGAGACGCTCCAGACCGCCCTCGTCTCGGAGGACGATGCGTCCCATCCGGTGCGCTGGGTTGTCGTACCCGGCTCGGGCAACACTCGCTACCGCGCGCAAGTTACGATAGCGCCTGGCGTGATGTACACGTTGACTATTACAGGAGAGGATCGCGCGTTTGAGGCCCCGGCCCCATTCGTCATGCCGATCGCTGGGACCAGCACGGTGACCGCCGTATCGGACAGCGGCATCGCGATCCGGATCAACCGAGCGGAGGCCGACCTGGCGGCGTCGGACATCGAGCTGTTCGACGCGGACGGCGATCGGGTCAGCGTCGCTGGCGTCCTCGCCGGCGAGACCGCCGGTACGTATACGGTCCAGGCGTCGCTGGCGCAAGGCTCGACGTACTCGCTTCGCATCCACAAGCCGAGGTACAATTTCGGCGCAGCTGCGAGCGTCTACGTGCCTTATCAGGTGAGTGCCCAAGTGACCGCCCTTCACGAGGGCGGACTGACGGTCCGCCTGTCGATGCCGGTGGCAGGCCTTGATGTGCGGCTGATCGATACCGCGAGCGGCAGCGACTATGCAGGCAGGGTCACCACGCCAGACCAGGGACTCACGTATGTCATCGAGGCAGCCGTCTCGTACAACAGAGCCTTCACGCTCAAGCTGAGCAAGCCGGGGTATGTGCTCGGAGGCGATCTGCCGGTCAACAACGTGAGCGCGCCGCCACAGGTCGTATCGGCAGTGACGAGCACCGACGGCAAGAGCATCACGCTTACCTTCGACAAGCAATTGAGCCGGACAGACGGAAGATCGGTGTTCTCCGTCAAGATCAACGGGCAGTGGCAGAGCGAGGTGCTGTCCAGACTGGCCGCCGATAACCGGCAGATCGTGCTTACCTGGACCGGTCGAGTCATCGATGAGAACGCCACTGTAGCGCTCGCCTCCAGCGGTGTGAACCGCGTGTATGGCGTCAACAAGACGTTCATGGCGCCGTTCGAGGAGACGGACGTCGCCAATGTGGCGACGATGCTCGGCATGGTCGAGAGCTATGTGCATCGCGACGATATCGCGGACCCGGCCCGTGCTGCGGCGCAGATACTGCGCCAGCAATACAGTCTGACGCCGACCGAGGCGGCTGGCAAGCTCTACGAGGGCGGCTTCCAGCCGGATGTGCTGTTCGCGGCGGTCATCCGCGAGTACAGTATGGAAGGGCCGCCAGTGGCTGAGTTGCTGGTGTCGATGCACGCCGAACCGCACATCCTGTACGAGGTCTACAGACGGATACCCGCGTACGACTACGACCGTGCGCGCCTCGTCAGAGAGCTGAGCGAGGCGGGGTACACCTCTCGCGAGTATGGTCCGGTGCTGCAGCGTATGGCGCTGTCGAGCCGCAATGCAGCCATCGCGCTCAAGCAAGCAGGCGTGAGCGCCGAGGAGGCAGCGCAAATGCTGCGGTCCAGCTACCAGGAGACGAGCAGCGGCGCCGTCACGCAGATGAAGTCGGCGACGTATGCAGCGAAAGATATCGCAGCGGGTGTCAGCAGCGTCTATGCGCTAGATGTCGCTGAAGTCGTAGAGGCGATGGCGGAGGGCGGACTGACCGTCCAGGAGATCGCCGCCATCGTGCAGTCGCTCTATAGCAAGGATGCAGTGACGAATGCGGAGCTATTGGTCCGGGCCGGCTTTGACGCGGCTGCGATCGGCGGCGCTCTGGCGCAATTGTACAGCTACGAGAACGAGGATGATGCGTTAGATGTGTTCCTCGGAGCCGGCTTCTCGGCTGCCGATGCCTACAGGCTGCTGCGCGATCAATATCCCCGCGAAGCGCTCGCCTCGGGACTGCTCGGCAGAGGCTATGGCGCCCGCGAGATTGGGGACGCGATCCGACAGGCTGCCGACGGCGCCGGAGTGCTGATCAGCGCCATGAAGGACGCAGGAGATTCGGATCGCGCCATCGCCCAGCTCGTCCAGGATATCTGGCTGTCTTCGGGGGCTGACCTCAGCGACATCCTCCAGCAGTTCGCTGCGAACGGCTATACGCATGAGCAACGCGCCGCGCTGCTGCGCGAGGCGTTCGGTACGGATGTAGCCGAAGCGGCGAGCGCCCTCGGCGCAAGTCTGGACTACAGCACGCGAGGCAAGCTCTATCCGATCATGCTGGCAGGCGGATACGAGCCCGCCAAGCTGATGTTCTACTTTATGAAGAACGGCGTTCATCCACACGAAGTATATCGACAGTTCAAGGCGGCGGGCATGACGACCGTCGACGCCTTGCAGAGCGTGTACGACGCGAAGGCGCAAGACGGCGCCCCGCTGGGCTTGGACGATGCGATGGCAGTCCTGCTGAGCAATTATAACCGTCCGCCGACGGCGCTGGAGGCCATCGCGGCTGTGAAGACGGTGTTCGCCCAGGATGCGAGCGTGACCCTGGACGCTGTTACCCTGGCCGCCACGGCGAGCAACCACTGGGCGAAGCTGGATATTGCCAAGGCGATCCAGGACCAGCTCGGAATGACGCTGAAGGAGTACGTCGATCTGCAAGGGTCGGGAGGCTTCTCGACGTTTGGTTGTCCTTGTGCAGCCATCACGGTCGTCCGGGAAGCGCCGTATCTGTTCTCGGGCGTAACGATTCAGGAGCTGACCGCTGCGATGAGCCTCTCCGAGGCTTATAGCCTGCGCGATGTGGTAGCGGCCAACTTTGATCTCCAAGACTCGCGGTATGGACGCGACCGCAACGCCGCCGCACCGTATGTGATGGCGGCGCTCAAAAATGCCGGCTACGCCTTCGAGGAGGTGGCGGCCGAGTTCGAACGGTTGAGCCTGAACGGCTGGATCGCAGCCTTCTACAAGAACGGCATCGCCGCCGGCGATGTAGCTGCCTATCTGAGGGGGCAGTCCGTCACGGCAGAGGATACGGTCGTGAGACTGGCGCCTTATCCGCTGAAGGACCGGGCGCTCGTCCTGCGCGAGATCTACAGTCTCGACGCCGCCGCGACCATCGCGGTATTGACGACGCAGTCGGGAGAGGATCACGAGGATATCGGCCGGGCCGTCGCCTGGGCTTACGGAGCCGATCCGATCGGCTTGTGGGTGCAGACGCTGCGCTCGCAGGGCGGGACGGCGACGTCTGTCATGAACACGATCCTCGCCCGGTATCCGAGCTATCGCGACGCGGGCACGATCGGGCCGATCCTGATCCAGGCCGGATTCTCGCAGGATGAGGTGCTGGAGGCGATGATCACGATCGCCTATCGTTACTATGGCGTTGTCCAGCTCAAGGATACGATCCGCGTCTTGCAGTCGCTGTACGCGCAGCAGCAGATCACGATCGGCAAGCTGCTGCAGTCGGCATCGCTGACGAGTCCGCAGAGCGGCATCGACTTCCTGTCGGGCCTCGGCTACCAGCCGGGCGAGATCGCGGGCGCCTTGAAGGATCACTATGGTCTGACCTCCGGCGAAGCGTCGGCGCTGCTGGTGAAGCAATATCCCAACGACAAGCGGGCGATCGTCACCATCCTGGCCAGCCTGTATGGGCAAAATCTGTCGACGACGATGGCCGAGTCGTTGGAAGCGGCCGGCATGACGACTGCCGAGCCTGCGCTCGATTACTTGCGCTATGAGGGCTTCGGCATCGAGGAGCTGGCGGTCCTGTTCAAGGACCGGTTCGGCTGGTCGGTCGACCAGACGGCGGCAGCCTTCAGCCAACGCAATATGGGCGGGACCAAAAACGTACTCGTCACCGCCATCGCAGCTGCATACGAGCTTCCGGTAGAAAAGGTTGCCCATGCGATGCTCGTATCGACGGGGATAGCTGCCTATGCGTCTGCGATCTCCTGGATCTATCACGCGCCGTTTAATCTGGCGACCAGCGTGAGGATTGCCAAGGATGGCTATGGCGTGTCGTCCGGCGAAGCGTTGAAGGCATTGCTAGCTTCCGGGTTCTACCCAGAGTCCAATGTCATCGCCGCTGTCGCCCAAGGGTATGGCGCCTCTCAGCGGGCCAGCATCGTCGATTCCTTGACGAGCAATGGATTCGATACGCTCTCGAGCGCAGTCGCGTTTTTGGGGCGGATGGGCTTTGGGCCAACCGACATCGTACGCGTCGGCAAGGAGCATTATCAATTAACGGCGGGGGGGACCGCTGCCGAGCTGGCCGGTCTGCTTCCAGCGGATGAGATTCAACGGTCTGTCGCTTACGTCTATGGTCAGACGATGACGCAGACGATGCTTGACACGCTGACTGCCGCCGGCAAGCCGGAGTTCTCGGACGGCATACAGGAGCTGCTCAGACTGCTGTACCCGTTGCCTGACATCGTGCTTGCGGGCAGAGACTACTACAAGCTGAGTCCGGGTCAAGCGATCTACGCGCTGCTGGAGGCCAAGCGATTCGCGACGGCTGAGATCCTGGCTGCCATAGCCGAATACTATGGCAAGCCGATCGCTCAGAGCGTCGAGACCGTGCTGGAGGAGAGCGGCATCCAGACGATCGGCGACGCCGCCCTGCTGATGCAATCGATGGGCTACTCGCTGCGGGACGTCATCGAGATCTCCAGAACGTATTATGGCAACACTTCGCAGGCTACGTTCGAGGCGCTCACTGCGCTCGGCTTTGAGGATGAGGCGATGATCGAATGGACGGTGCGCAACGTATACGGCGAAGCCTCGGGAGGAGCCTCCGATACCCTCGCGCCGCTCGCGGCGCTGGAGAAGGCAGGCATTACCGATGGCCAGGCGGCGGTCGAATTCCTGTGGAACGCAGGATATTCTGCCCTGGAGATTGCGCAGCTGCTGAAGGCATTCCACGGCAAGACGGCAGCGGAAGCGGCTGGCATGCTGCTGGCGACTTCATCCATCGACCCGTCGGCCGTCTTGTACAGTATGAATGCGGTATACGGCTCGACGTATGACGAAGCGATGATTGAGGCGTTCAAGCGCCCCGCGATCTTCGACTCGGCCGAGAAGGCTGCGCAGATGCTCAGCGGCAGCGGATATCGGATGACCTATATCGCCGAGACGCTGAAGCTGAGCTACGGCAAGACCTTCGCGCAGACAGAAGCAATCTTGACCTCGCTGGGCCTGTACTCGGCATCGGCTGTCCAGTCTACCGTGTCGCATGTCTATGATTCGGTCAGCATGTCCTCCGGCGCGCTCGGGCAGGTGCTGCAGCTGTACGGCATCCAGTCCAGTGAGGCGGCGATTGTCTTCCTCAAGGAGCAAGGGGTGCCGGTGCTGGATATCGTACAGTACTTGAAGGATACGTATGAGCTGGGCGCCGACGAAGCGACGGAGCTGCTCGTGCCATACTACCCGGGCTCGGACCTCGGATTGGCTATCGTCAAGACGTATTACAGCGACAATAGCATCCGATTCGTCACGCAAGTCATCTCGGGCGATGGCAATACGCCAGCCTCGGCGGTCAATGCGATGAAGGGTAAATTCGTCAACGTGGACATCGCCCTTGCGTTGAAGGTGATGTTCCGACTGGATGCGCTCGCGGTCACCGATGCGATGACAAATGGAGCAATTCCGGCCGAGGCGGTACGGACCGCTGTCGCCGAAGTGTTCGGCGAAGATCCGTTGTTCGCGTATCTGAAGCGGATGAAGGATAAGGGCAAGACGGCCTATGACATCGCGGCCGAGCTCAATCAGCGCGGGCTGCTGGAGGCGAATCCGTCCGGTGTGCTGGTCGATCTGCTGCTGCAGCTCGACTATGACAAGGCTACGATTCTGAACGTGCGCTACTTGTATTACAACACGAGCCTTCGCAATGAGGGCACCGAGCAGGAGCAGGGGACTCAGCTTGCACAGCTCGGCGTAACTTCACCCAAGGAGATCGTCACGCTGCTCGGAAGATGGAGTCCGTTAGCCTATAAAGTAATCACCATCGTGCGCGTGGCGAATCCAAATGCGACGCTGGAGGAGATCGCGCTGGCGATGAAGGGTTACGGGCATTGGACGATAGCCGACATCATGGGCGGGCTTAGCGCGGTTGGCGAGAAGCCATCCTCGTTGGCGCCTAGATTCAAGCGACTGGGCCTCAGCGCTCGCGAAGCGATGAACTATTCCTCCGACCTGTCTACTGTAGATATGGTTCGCAACCTGATCGCCAACGGCTATCCGATCACCGACTATTTCCGTTACATTTCCTTGACCGGCGTGAACGCGAGCGAGCCGATAACGGTGTTCAAGGAAGCGGGGCATTCGGCCAGGGAGCTGGCGAAGCTTATGTCGCAGTACCATAACCTGGATTTCTATCGAATAGCCAAGGTACTGTACGATGGCGGCTTCACCTCGATCCGGGAATTGGGGGATGCGCTGCTGGCTGCGAATAATCATAAGCTGTGGATCATCTATTATTTGGACGAAATCGGAGGCTGGACGCATAAGCAGATCGCGCAGGAGCTGCTGGACGGGGAGCTGCTCTCGATGGTCGAGCTGGTGGGCGCCATCCGATATGCCAACGGCAATCGGCTCGACGACGCGTATCGGATCCTCAAAGACATCTCGACGAAGCAACGGCAGTCCTACTATGATGCTCTCGATTCGGTCAGCCGCAAGCTGCTCAGCAACAATGACATCGCGGTGCTCGTCGTCATCTCGACCTTGCGGCATGCCGATGTCAGCTTGACGGAAATCGCGGAGCAGTTGTTGCGTACCGAAGGCCAGAGGGATCTTATGGGCGCGATCAAGATTCTGGCCTACGCGGGCTTTAACGGGCTGGACATCGTCTCGACGATATGGGATGTGTATCGCGACATTATCGGGGCGCAGATCATCAAGACGATGATGGCGAAGGCCGCGGGCAGTTACATCGCAGAGTTCAAGCAATATTATACGATGATTACTCATCTCTATCGAATCGTAAATCTGATCATCAAGATTGCGGAATAGCAAACGGAAAATAGCTACTCCATCGGAGCCTTGTTCTTCAAGGGCGCACTCGCTTTCTCAGAGCGAGCAGCGCCCTTTTCGAATTTGGAGATGAACTGAATCAGCTTGTCCTTCTTCCAATAGCCTAAGATGAAGCCGAGGACGGCGATAACCGAGATGACGATCGTCACGCCGTATTGCTCCAGCTGCAAGGAGGAGCCGACGACGGCGGATGCGGCGATCCAGGGCAGGCGACCGAGGATGAGCAGCGTGAAAAACCGCAGCGAGCTGATCGGCGTCAGGGCGGCGACATAGACGAGCAGGTCCTTTGGCAAGCCAGGGATGAAGAAGAAGAGCAGCAAAAACGCCGACAGCTTGTTTTGATCCTTAATGACCGCCAGCCACTTGAAATTTTTGCGCTCGAGGTAACGCTCGATCATCGATCGGCCGAGGAAGCGGGTGAAGTAAAAAGCCATCGCCGATCCTATGATCATGCCGACCATCGTATAGAGCGTGCCGAGGCCTGTCCCGTAAATATAGCCTCCTGCGATCTGGACCACCTCGCCCGGGATTGGCGCGATGACGATCTGCAAAATTTGGAACAAAATAAACATCACCGGTCCCCAGTGGCCCGTCGAACGAATATAGTCCCGGAAATTGTCCATCGAGGACAAGATGTTAAGAATGGCGGGGGCGTGGCGGATAAAAAGCAGCAGCGACAGGGCCGCGAGCAACAGCATCAGCATTTTCAACAGGTTGGTTCTAGTTAGCTGCATCATGTGTGTAACCTCTCCTTCGAGAAAGCATTGACTTGAGATGCTCTCAGTATAGGAGACAAACCTTAAAATCCACCCGGCCAATTCTTAAAGATTCTTAACGAGAGAGCTCTGACACCTGATCGCACAGGGACTGGCATAACGGCACATCTGACGGTATGATGGATGCAGATGCTACAGGGCATATGCACGTTGTATGCCGAGGAGGACCAGACAGATGTTTAAGATTATGATTATCGAAGACGACGCGACGCTGTTCGAGGAGCTGAAGACGCGGCTTAGCCTGTGGTCCTACGAGATCTACGGCGCGCGGCAGTTTGACCGGGTCATGCAGGAGTTTACGGAGACTGCCCCTGACCTGATCATCATGGATATTCAGCTGCCCAAGTTCGACGGCTTCCACTGGTGTCGGATGATCCGGGCGCATTCCACCGTGCCGATTATCTTCCTCTCCTCGCGCGATCATCCGATGGACATGGTGATGGCGATGCAGCTCGGCGCGGACGATTATGTGCAGAAGCCGTTTCACTTCGAGGTGCTGCTGGCCAAGCTCCAGGCGATCCTGCGCAGGACGTACAACTACGGCACAGAGCCGGCGCTGCTGAAGACGTGGCGGGGAGCTGCGGTCGAGTATATGAAAAATACCGTCGCGAGCGACCAGGGCAAGGCCGAGCTGACCAAAAACGAGATGCTCATCCTGGCCATGCTGCTCGAGCGCAAAAATACGATTGTCAGCCGCGAGGAGCTGATCGAGAGCTTGTGGCAAAACGAGCAGTTCGTCAGCGACAACACGCTGACCGTCAATGTGAACCGCCTCCGCAAAAAGCTGGAGACGATCGGACTCGGCGCGTACATCGAGACCAAGGTCGGTCAAGGCTACATGGCGACGGAAGAGGCAACGCATGATACGTAGCTTCCTCGTCGAACGCCGGAGCTGGCTGTTGCTGCTGCTCTTCATCCACCTGCTGCCGCCGCTCATCGCGGCCATCGACGTGTCCATCCCGCTGCTGCCGGTGCTGTATATTACACTGCTGTCGGCTCTCATCTGTCTCGTCTTCCTGATCGTCAGGTATCCGAGAGAGACGAGCTTCTATCGACAGCTGAGAGACTGGGAGCCGAGCGATGGCACGGCTGCGCTGGCGGAGTCGGATCATCCATTGGCGCGTATCGTGGAGACGGCTCTATCCAGACAGGCGCGGCATTACAAGCGCGAGGCCGCTCGTCAGGGAGAGCTGCTGGAGCAGGAGAAGGATGAGCTGCTGTCCTGGATTCATGAGGTGAAGACGCCGCTCACGGCGATGCAGCTTGGCATGGAACGGGTGTCCGATCCCACGGTCAAGGCGCGGCTTGCTTACGAATGGCTGCGTATCCATCATCTGCTCGACCAGCAGCTGCATCAGCGGCGGCTCCCCTATATGGACAACGATCTGTTCATCGAGCGGACGAAGCTCGTGCCGATCGTCGTCCAGGAGATTCAGCCGTTGCGCTCGTGGTGCATGCAGAAGGGGATCGGTTTTGAGATGGATCTGCAAGCGGAATACGTGCTTACCGACGCCAAGTGGCTTGGCTTTATTATACGCCAGCTGCTCACCAATGCGGTCAAATATAGCGATACGGGCGATATTGAGATCATCAGCCGCGAGGCCGACGGTCAGGTGATCGTTGAGGTGCGGGACGTCGGTCGGGGCATCAGCGCCAAGGACCTGCCGCGCATCTTTGACCGGGGATTCACATCGACTTCGATGCATCAGGACAGCGCGGCCACCGGCATGGGGCTGTATCTGGCGCACAAGGCGGCCCTTAATCTGCATATCCGTATCGAGGTTGAGTCCGTCAGCGGCAGCGGCTCAACCTTCCGGTTGCGATTTCCCGTCGCCAACGAGATGTCCCGAATGGGAGGCATGTGACGATAATGTCACATGCTTTTCTGTTTTGTTCGGCGAAGCGCAGGAGATTACTAGAGGGATGGGGTACGATAGGGTTATCTGATACAAAGGAGTGGGACACAGGTGGTGATCCTCGAAGCGAAGAAGGTTCGCAAGGTGTATGGCAACAAGTTTAATCGGCAGGAAGTGCTGAAGGGCATCGACCTTCGAGTGGAAAAGGGCGAGTTCGTCGGCATTATGGGCGCCTCGGGCTCCGGCAAAACAACGCTGCTGAACGTACTGTCCTCGATCGATCAGCTGAGCGATGGCGAAATCGAGATTGAGGGACAGCAATTTACGGGCATGAAGGAGAAGCAGCTGGCTGAATTTCGCAAGCGGCACCTGGGCTTTATCTTCCAGGAATATAATCTGCTGGACACGCTCACGGTCAAGGAAAACGTGCTCCTGCCCTTATCGATCCGCAAGCTGTCCAAGCGAGCAGCGCTCGACAAGTTCAAGGAGATCGCCACGGAGCTGGGCATCGAACAGCTGGGGGACAAGTATCCCGGGGAGATCTCCGGCGGTCAGAAGCAGCGCACCTCAGCGGCGCGCGCCTTCGTCCATGAGCCTAGCCTTATCTTCGCCGATGAGCCGACGGGGGCGCTCGACTCCAAGTCTGCCTCCGATCTGCTCGCCAAGCTTAATCATATGAACGCCAAGCATGCCGCGACGATTGTGATGGTCACGCATGACCCTGTGGCGGCGAGCTATTGCAGCCGGGTCATCTTCATCAAGGATGGTCAGATCTATACCCAGCTGCACAAGGGCGAGGAGTCGAGACAGACGCTGCTCAACGATATTATGAAAACCCAAGGCGTGCTGGGCGGTGTTCAAGGGTGAGTCTGACCACGATCATACTTCGCAACCTGCGCAAAAACATCAAGCATTATTATCTGTACGTCTTTGCGCTTATCTTTAGCTCGTCCTTATACTTCTCCTTCGTGACGCTGCAATACGATCCGTCGATGGACGAGACCAAAGGCTCGGTCAAGGGAGCGGCCGCGCTCGCAGCAGCTTCTGTCCTGCTGGTCGCGATCGTCGCGATTTTTCTGCTCTATGCCAACACAATCTTCATCAAGCGTCGCAGCCGGGAGATCGGCCTGTTCCAGCTGATCGGTCTGACCAAGACGCGGATTCTGGGCATTATTACGGCCGAAAATATGATTTTGTATTTTGGCTCTGTGTTGGTCGGGATTAGCGCCGGCTTTGTCGTTTCCCGTCTGGCCCTGATGGTCCTCTTCCGGATTATCGGCCTCGAAGAGATGGCCGAGCTGCGCCTCTCGCCGGGAGCGATCCTTCAGACGATGCTTGTTTTTGTGGTGATCTACATGCTGATCATCGCGATGAACTATGTCTTTATTAAGAGGCAGACGATCCTGATGCTGTTCCAGGTCGCATCGTCAACCGAGCAACGGGTCAGCAAGCGCAGCGTGGCAGGGACGGTTGTTGGCATATCCGGATTGTTGTTGATCCTGCTCGGCTATTATGTATCGACCGAGCTGTTCAGCGGGAGCTTCACCAGTATGGGCGAGCTGGCGTTTGCGATGATTTTTATTTTGTCCGCCGTCATTATCGGGACGTATCTGTTCTACAAGGGCTCGGTCGGCGTCATCTTCAATGCGATCCGCCGCAGCAAATCGGGTTATCTGTCGATCGGGGAGGTGCTGTCGCTCTCCTCCATCATGTTCCGCATGAAGTCGAACGCGCTGCTGCTGACGGTCATCACCACAGTCTCGGCGCTGGCGATCGGCCTGCTGTCCTTATCGTATATCTCCTATTACTCTTCAGAATCGCAAGCGCGGTACAGCGTGCCCAACGACTTTGCCTTTGTGGACGAGCAGGGCAAGGCGCAGTTCGCCGATGCGCTGGATAGCCAGCAGATCGCTTACAAGGTCGTGCATAGACAGCCGATCTATGTCGAGGCGGATGTCTCTGATATTACCTCGGTCAACGTCCAGTCCACCCTGGGAGACCAACCGATGATTACCCCGGTGCTCTCCGAATCGATGGTAGAGGGTATCGAGCTGGAAGCGGGAGAGGCGATCTTCATGGGGTACAACGGGGCGCTGGAGAAGATTTTCCCTTCCATTGGCAAGGGGGCCTTCCGGTTGGTCGGGCAGAGCGGGAGCGTGGAGCTGCAGCTTGCGGGGACAAGAGAAGAGTCGGTCTTGTATTTTATGTACAGCTCAGGCAAGCCGACCATCGTCGTCGATGACAGCGCCTATGAGCAGCTAAGACTGGACATCGACCCTGCGGTGCAGAAGTTCACGGACTACTATGGCATCGATATCCCGGATCCGTCCGCCAGAGAGCAAGCAGAGCAGTACTTTTCAGATGAAGGCTTGGCGGAATCCAATAAAGCCTTCTCGCAGTATGCGGATATGATGAATAGTCGGATGAATATGGGACTGATCATGTTTATTGTCGCGTTTCTTGGGCTGGCATTTCTTATTACCTCAGGCTGTATCCTCTATTTCAAACAGATGAACGAGAGCGAGGAGGAAAAGCCGAGCTACACCATCTTGCGCAAGCTTGGATTCACCCAGAGCGATCTGCTGCGCGGCATTGTTTTCAAGCAAATCCTCAATTTTGGCATTCCGCTTGCGGTGGGCCTTAGTCATAGCTATTTTGCAGTAAAGTCGGGCTGGTTCTTTTTTGGCACGGAGCTGATGACCCCGATGCTGATCGTCATGGGAGTTTATACGGCGTTGTATTCGATCTTTGGTTTGCTCTCCGTCTTGTATTGCAAGCGGGTCATCAAGGAATCGCTTTAGAGAGGAAGGGTGAAGGATGCAGGATATCATCCATGCCATTATACTGGGCATCGTCGAGGGGCTGACCGAGTTCCTCCCGGTGTCGTCGACAGGACATCTGATCCTTACCGGAGATCTGCTTGGCTTCGATGGGGAAGCGGAGAAGACCTTTATGATCGTCATCCAGCTTGGCGCTGTCATGGCTGTATTGCTGCTGTACTGGAAGCGATATATCGCACTGCTGCGGGATATGGTGAAGCTGGACTTCAAGAAAAAAAAGCTGAACGTCATCCATATGTTCCTGGCGATGTTCCCGGCGCTGATCGTCTATCTGTTGTTCAATGACTATATCAAGCGGGTGTTGTTCGGTCCCGGACCGGTGCTGATCAGTCTCGTGGCGGGCGGCATCCTGCTCATCATCGCGGCCCGCGCGAAGCGCAAGGTGACGGCTGAGGAGACGGACGATCTCTCGTACAAGCAGGCGCTTGGCATCGGGCTGTTCCAATGTCTCGCGCTGTGGCCCGGCTTCTCGCGCTCGGGCTCGACGATTTCGGGCGGGCTGCTGCTCGGGACGAGTCAGAAGGCGGCGGCCGACTTTACGTTCATGATCTCCGTCCCGGTCATGATGGGGGCGACGGTGCTCGACATGTACGCCAGCCGCGACGCGCTTGTCTCCGACGACCTGGTTTTGTTTCTGGTGGGATTTATCGCCGCCTTCGTCGTTGCTATGTTGGCGGTGGTCACGTTTCTTAATCTGATCAAGCGACTGCGGCTGGAGTGGTTCGCCGCTTACCGCTTTGTGATCGCGATTCTGTTCTATGTGTTCGTGATGGCTTGAGTTCATGCAGCCCTCAAAATAAAGCCTACGGTCACGGGATCGTTTTTCGGCTTTTTGAGGGCTGCCTGTTATTTTGGGTTTGTTCTATTGATTCTTCCCGGCTCCTCAATCTGCACCATAATCTGCACCAGGTAGTCGTCGGGCTGCTGCAGGACGACCTCGTCGAGGAGATACTCCTCGTACGCGTCGCCGATGATGATGTAGCCCTCGCGCGCCACCGTCTCAAAAATCTGCGGAAAAATCCTCTCCGTGTCGCCATAGTCGCCTCTCGCATAAGCCACCAGATAATAGCCCTCCGGCATGTACGTCTGCTCATGTTGCGCTGTCGTCATCCGACAGTACATGCCGGATATCGCATCGCCGTCGCCGCGCAGCATCGCCTCCCGGGGGATGATCACGCCATTGGGATAGCCAAGCGGCGCATGCTCCCGCTGCAGGCGCTGCTGGAAGTCCTGCCACAGCTCCTCTGGGAATTGCTGCTTGGACGCTTGTACCGCGCATCCGCGCAGCACGGGCGTACGAGCCTGCCAGACGACATGCATGTGGCGGGTATCGATCTTCATCGAGGCTTCGATATTGTCTGCTCTTCGCACGATCATCTGCCGGGCCAGCTCGAGCTTCATCAGCTGCTGCCGGACATGCTCCTCCTGCTTGCGCAGCAGCTTCAGCGTCACCTCGGGTTCGCGCTGGTCGAGGTAGGCCCGGATCTCCCCGAGCGACATGCCCAGCTCCTTGAAAAGATGGATGACGCCAATCGTATCGAGCTGGCTGCGGTGGTAGTAGCGGTAGCCGTTGGCTGCGACATGAGCCGGCTGGAAGAGGCCGAGACGATCATAATAGATAAGCGTCTTGCGGTTCACTCCGGATAGCTTGGAAAATGCGCTAATGGTTAACAAGTCGCTTGGCTGCATATATACCCCCACTAAGATCGGATTGACTGTATAGCCGCTATACAGTTTATAATGACTTCTATTGTACAACAAATGAGGTGAAACCGGTATGGTAGTGGGGAAATTGCTGCAAAGCGTGCGGGAATACAAAAAGGCGACCTGGCTGACGCCGTTGTTTTTGCTGGGCGAGGTGGCGATGGAGGTAGCGATTCCCTTCGTCATGGCCGAGCTGATCGATCGGGGCATTAGCGGCGGACAGATGAATCTGGTGACGAAGTATGGCCTGATCCTTGTATTATTTGCGCTGGTGTCGCTCATATTCGGCGCATTGGCCGGCAGGTATTCCGCCGTCGCGATGGCGGGCTTCGGCAAAAATCTTCGGCATGACCTGTTCCGTCACGTCCAGCAGCTGTCGTATGCCAATTTGGACAAGTTTTCGACCTCGGGCATTGTGACGCGGCTGACAACCGACATTACGCATGTGCAGAATGCTTTTTTGATGATCCTCCGCATCGCCTTCCGCAGTCCGGTGATGATGCTGTTCGCGACATTGATGACCTTCCAGATCAGTCCGACGATCGCCAGCTGGTTCCTGATCGTGACGCCGATCCTGGCTGTCGGCATGCTGCTAATCATGAAGTATTCCTTCCCGATCTTCGAGCAGGCCTTCGGCAGCTACGACGAGCTGAACAAGGTCGTCCAGGAAAATGTGCGCGGCGTTCGCGTCGTCAAGTCGTATGTGCGAGAGGCGCATGAGGTATCGAAGTTCCAGGAGGTGTCGCAAAAAATCTTCGCGCGCATGGTCAAGGCGGAACGGCTGCTCTCCTACGAGCTGCCGCTCATGCAGGTGGTCCTCTATGCGGTGATGCTCATGATCTCCTGGATTGGCGCCAAGCTGATCGTCGGAGGCGCGATGACGACCGGGGAGCTGACGAGCGTATTTGCCTATGCGATGCAGATCCTGATGAGTCTGATGACGCTCGGCATCGTCGCGATCATGGTAGCGATCGCCCGGGCCTCGGCCGGACGGATCGACGATCTGCTGCGCGAGCAGCCGGATATTACGAACCCGCCCGAGCCGGTCACAGAGGTGCGGACAGGCGAGATCGAGTTCCGCGACGTATCGTTCCGCTATGCTGCGAGCGCCGAGCGAGCGGCGCTCTCCGGCATCGATCTGCGTATCCTGCCGGGCCAGACGGTCGGCATCATCGGCGGCGCCGGCAGCGCCAAGTCGACGCTGGTGCAGCTCATCCCGCGTCTGTACGACGCTACTACAGGCGAGGTGCTCGTCGGCGGCATCCCGGTGCGGCAGTACGATCTGCGCGTGCTGCGGAGCGAGGTGGCAATGGTGCTCCAAAAAAATGTCCTGTTCGAGGGCTCCATCAAGGACAATCTTCGCTGGGGCAACGAAGCGGCGACCGATGAGGAGCTGGTCGAGGCGTGCAAGGCGGCGCAGGCGCATGAGTTCGTCTCGGCGCTGGCCGAAGGCTACGATACGCAGCTGACGCAGGGCGGCAGCAACCTCTCCGGCGGGCAAAAGCAGCGGCTTTGTATCGCTCGGGCGCTCCTGAAGCGGCCGAAGATCCTCATCCTCGACGACTCCACCAGCGCCGTCGATACGCGGACCGATGCGATGATCCGGGCCGTGTTCCGCGAGCAGATCCCGGAGACGACCAAGATCATCATCGCCCAGCGGATCGCTTCCGTCGAGGAGGCGGATCAGATCCTCGTGCTGCAGGACGGCGAGCTGGTCGATCGCGGGACGCATGAGGAGCTGCTAAGTCGCAGCGCCATCTACAGAGAAGCGTACGAGACGCAGACGAAGGGAGGGGAAGAGGTTGCAGGAGCGCATTAGTTATGTAAGTACGATCAAGCGGTTGCTCGCTCACTTTGGCGACTACAAGCTCAAGTCGGGACTGGTGCTGCTGCTGGTCCTCGTCAGCGCCTCGGTCTCGGTTGTCTCGGCCGCCTTCCTGCGGCTATTGATCGACGACTTCATCGTTCCGCTGCTGGGCGATCAGCACCCGGTGTTCGACGCCTTGTCCCGGGCCTTGGCGATCCTGGCCGTCATCTATGCTGCCGGCGTGGTCAGCACCTTCGTCTCCAAGCGACTGATGATTACGATCTCGCAGCATATTATGAAGAATATCCGGGACCGCTTGTTCGCGCATATGCAGAAGCTGCCGATCCGCTATTTCGACCGCAAGGCGCACGGCGATATTATGAGTCACTATACCAATGATGTCGATACGCTCAACATGATGCTGACCGACGGACTGCCGCAGCTGCTCTCGACGGTAGTGACGCTGCTGGTCGTGCTAGGCACGATGCTCTATCTCGATGTGCCGTTGACGCTCGTCGTGCTGGCAGGCGCATTCGTCATGATAGGGACGACCAAGCGTCTGGGCGTCCAGGCGACGCGGCATTTTTTTCGGCAGCAGGAAGCGATCGGCGCAGTGGACGGCTACATCGAGGAGATGGTCCACGGTCAGAAGGTCGTCCAGGTATTCGGACGCGAGGAGAAGGCGCTGGCGCAATTCGACCGCTACAACGAGACGTTGTACGAGAGCTCGTCGACGGCCAACAAGTTCGCCAATCTGCTCATGCCGATCAATGCGAACCTCGCCACGCTCATCTATGTGCTCGTCGCCATCGTAGGCGGCGCGATGTCGGTATCCGGCTGGAATGCGAGTCTGACGCTCGGCAGCATCGCAGCCTTCCTCAGTCTCTCGCGCAACTTCACGATGCCGCTCGCCGAGATCTCCTCGCAGCTCAATATGTTCGTCGTGGCGATCGCCGGCGCGCAGCGGATCTTCGGGATGATGGACGAGCAGCCGGAGACGGACGAAGGGCGCGTCACGCTGCAGAGCGCGCAGGCGGGATGGCTGTGGCGGCTGGAGGATGGGACGACTGTACCGCTGGCCGGGAAGGTGGAGCTGCGCGGCGTCTGCTTCTCGTATGACGGTCGCAAGCAGGCGCTGCAGGACGTGACATTGTACGCCAAGCCGGGACAAAAGCTCGCCTTCGTCGGCGCTACCGGCGCCGGCAAGACGACGGTCGCCAATCTGCTGAACCGCTTCTATGATATTGCCGAAGGCGAGATTGTCTACGACGGCATCAATATTCAACGTATCCGCAAGGCCGATCTGCGGCGCTCGCTCGGCATCGTGCTCCAGGATACGCATCTGTTCTCCGGCACGGTAGCCGACAACATCCGTTACGGGCGGCTGGAGGCGAGCGACGAGGAGGTGAGACGAGCGGCCAGACTGTCATACGCCGACAGCTTCATCGCGCGACTGCCGGAGGGCTATCAGACCCGGCTGGACGGCAGCGGCAACGGGCTGTCCCAGGGACAGAGCCAGCTGCTGGCGATCGCGCGGGCGGCGATTGCCGATCCGCCGGTCATGATCCTCGACGAAGCGACGTCCTCGATCGATACGCGCACCGAAGCGCTGGTTCAGCGGGGCATGGATAATCTGATGTCAGGCCGCACCGTCTTCGTCATCGCTCACCGCCTGTCCACCGTGCGCAACTCCGATGCGATCATGGTCATGGCGCATGGACAGATTCGCGAGCGCGGCAGTCACGAGCAGCTGATCGGGGAGAAGGGGATCTACTACCAGCTATATACGGGAGCTTTTGAGTGGGAGTAAGCGGACTGTCCTCAAAGCAATGGCTATGGTCATGGGATCGATCTTCCGATCGCTGTTTTCCCCAGATTTCTTGATTTTTCACCGCAGCCATCGCTGCAGCTCGCTCCAGATGCGGCTGAGCCAGCGGGCAAAGGCCTCCTCCTCCTCGAATTGGGGGAAGTGGGCGGAATGCTCAAACACGACAAAGTCCTTGCGGGGCGCATCGAGCTTATCAAAGTAAGCTTGGGCAGACTGCACGGACGTCATATAATCGTACTGACCCATGACGAAATAGGCGGGAATCTCAAGGCGTTCCACCTGCTCGGGCAAAGGCTGCTTCAATACCTCGTCCAGCAGAGGCCCTTGGGTCGCGGACACGCCTCTTACGTAGCGCAGTACATCAAGCAGATTGTACTCCGGATGGAGAAGGAAGCCGGTGTAATAATCCATGTTGTCGTCGATCAATCGGGAGGCGCCGCCGTATTTGCGCACCAGCTCTCTTGGAGTCAGGCGCTCGCCTCGCGCGATCTCGTCCCTCAGACGCTCTGCCCGTTCGATATCGGCGGCATCTCCGGCGAGCGTGGCCTGGTCGATCACATAGGCCAGACTGTCCAGCTCGCTTGCGACAGCGTCGGCGACTTGTCCGATGCCGATATAGGCCGCATAACGCTCGGGCGCTTGGGCGGCGGCCTTCATGCCGATATACGTGCCGAAGGAGTGTCCCGCGAGCAGCAGCTTGTCCGCTCCGAGCTCGGCGAGCACATAGTCAGTTAGCGCAATCAGGTCATCGACGAGCAGGTCGGTCGTCAGGCCGGAGTAGTCGTGGAAGAAGCGGTACGATTTGCCGGCGCCGCGCTGATCGTAATGCACCACGGTAAACTCCTGCTCCAACAGACGCTGATACTTGCGCACGTAAGGAATCTCCGAGCTGCCCGGACCGCCGTGCACGAACAGCAGCACCGGATTGTCGCGGTTGACTCCGCGGATCATCACGGTATGCTCGGCGCCATTGATCTCGATGCTCTTCAGTACGCTGATGCTGTTGTCCTCTTTGATGGCTGGCGTCCAGGTCGGGAATACCAGTCCTGCGAGTAGTAGCAGAGCGAATACGATGAGGGTGACTTTGGCGATACGACGAATTTTTGATTTCAATGAAGATGCTCCTTGTTTGAATCGAGTGCTTATCATTATATCACGCAGCATCCTGTAGCGTAATTTTGCCTCGACAGCGCATTAAAAACTGCTACTTCCGTCCCGTTGTAGCGTATAATCTATCCATAGCATAATAGGAAGAGATTATGATCGCAGCAAGGAGGGCGGCCGGTGTCGTTTATTCAACTAAAATGTCCCAATTGCAACGGGACGATCGAGCAACAAGACGGGCGTACCTTCAAGTGCCCCTTTTGCCGAACCGAGCTACTATTAAAGGAAAATCATGTGTACTATGTCGACCAGTCGGTGCATCACTATCACGGTACAGCTGCCCCGCCAGCGCCGGCGAAGCGAGCGGCGAAATCGCAGCAAAGAGCGGGGTTTGTCGCGCTGCTGCTCATCTGCGCGTTCATCGTCTATATCGGCTGGACAGCCTCGCAAAACAGCAGTACCCTCTCGGGAGGCGTGCAGCATACGATCCGCACGGAGCCGCAGAGCGAGGTGCTGCTGGCATTCGTCCGAGATATCCTGAACAAGGGTGAGGCGATGCCGACGCAGGAGGACCTGGCCAGTCTGCGGGTTCTGGCAGCGGGCAAGGAGGACGACCAATGGCGCTTCACCTACAGCTTCGATGATCCGTTCACGAATGAGCAGGCCGAGCTGAGGGAGTACGTCGTCGTCGACAAGCGGCTCAATGGTCAGAAGATCGAGCAACAGGACTTCGAAGCTTTCCCGGGACTGGCGGTGCTGGATCTGCGAGGCGAATACGATATCGAACGCAGCGACAATCTTACTTACAGTCATATGAAGGACCTGAAGAGCTACTCGGGCTCCTTTAACGAGTCGTTTTCGTCCTTTATTCACTACTTCGCCGACCCCTCGAAGATACGGGAGCTGCGGACGCAGATCCGCAGCAATGCCGAGCTAGCGCTGCTGACGCAATTCACCAATCTGCAGTCGCTGGATCTGACCTATGTCGATGAGTCGGTGACCGACTTCCACCTGCTGCAGGAGCTGCCGCTGCGGTCGCTGTCGGTCTATGCACTCGATGATCTGAGATGGCTGTCCTCGCTGAGCGGACTGGAGTCGCTGACGATCACCCACAGCGATACGACCGATGTGAGCAGTCTGTACGCTCTCAGCCAACTGCGCGAGCTGAAGCTGGCCTACACGCCCAATGTGAAGACGCTCGACTTCATCGCGAGCATGCCGAACCTGCAACGGCTGGATCTGGAGAATACCGAGCTGGCGAGCCTGGAGCCCTTGCGAGGCAAGCTGTCGCTGACCAAGCTGCGGCTGGTGCGGGCAGGCGCGGCGGAGTCGATGGAGGCGGTAGGCAGCCTCGGCTCACTGACGGAGCTGGCGATCAGCGGCTACTACGGGACGACGCTAGCGCTCTCGCTGCCCCAGGTGCGGCGGGCCGAGCTGCCGGCGAGCTTCATCCCGGAGCTCGAGGCGCCGGCGTTGCAGACGTTGACCGTCAGCCTGAGCAGCGCCGAGCTGAGCGGCGCGTCGCTGCGCCGCTTCCCGCAGCTGACGCGACTGTCGCTCGTCGACGGCGGCAGCATGACGGATGTCGCGGCGCTCGATCAGCTGCCCGAGCTGCGGGTCATCGATGCGGTAGATACCTCGTTTTATGATGAGACTCGCGCCTTGTTCGAGCTGCAGCACGTGACCGAGCTCAGCTGCGACGACTGCCAGCTCGATATCCAGGGCGACGAGCCCTTCCGCAATGAGACGCTGCAGCAGTTGACGCTGGCTCGCAGCTATTATCGAGTGAAGGATCAGAATGTCGATGATCTGGATCGGTTTACGCCTTACTTGACCGGATTGACAGGGCTGCGTTCGTTTACGCTGCAGGACAGCACCATACAGAAGCTGGATTTCATGAAGGGGTGGCAGCAGGCGGAGGAGCTCCATCTGGAGCATAATGCGATCGCCGACCTGGGGCCGCTGACCGCACTGCCGCAGCTGAAGAAGCTCTACTTGGCAGGCAACCCGGTGCAAAACAAGACGGTGCTGGGCGAGACGGTGAAAATCTACTAAAACGCAAACAGGTACTTTCCCGCACGGTTGGGGAAAGTACCTTTTGTTGATGACTCGGGTGCTGTGGCCTGTTGATGCGGTGGTCTGGTGCTAAATGCAAATTATTCGTTGCGCTTTCTGCGCTTCTCGTAATGGTGAATGCCGAGCACGACGGCGATCAGCTCGTAGTCATCGAGCTGGGGCGATGTGTTGAGCAGGCAAAAGGCGCCAGGCTGCAGCCACTTGCTGGTCTTCTCGAAGGTCGCTACCGTCGACCCGCTTTCATCGAAGATCGTGTAGGAGCGGGAGAAAGCGGGCGCCTCGATCGTGTAGGAGCCGCGATCTGTCGCCTCGTACTTATACTTTTTGCCGAAGAGCGCGTAGTGATCGCTCAGCAGGCCTAACGTGTGATCGGACGGATCGGTGACGATCCATTTGTAGCCCCAAGTGCGGATTTTGCCTGAGCAGCGCAGATCCTCGTCGGGGCCATAGACGGACAACGAGGAAGTCAGCATACCCTCCAGATCAACGAAGCCGACCTTGTCGCCGTTGGCATTCATAACATCGGACTTTCCGCGGCTAAGCAGCCGATCATTGAAATACAGTTCCAAGGGGATCTCCTCCTTTGGTATGGCCGTATAGAAAATATACGGTGGAGGAAGGGGTTGCGTTGCAAGCCATGTTTGAGCCTGTCGGACCTTAGCGGCTACTTCGCAACCCGCTCGTTATCGTTGCCGGTTCGTTGCCTGCTCAAGCCACTCCCGTTTCAGGATGGCATACTGGTACGTGTTTTCGTACTTGGGCGTGCCGTCCTCGTTGTTCGTGAACGAGATGAACTCCTGGAAGCAGCCCTCCTGGCGCATCCCCAGCTTTTCGCATAGCTTTTGGGAGCGGAAATTGTTATCCTCGACATAGGCATATAGTCGGCGAGCCTGTCGTGCTTCGAACAGATACATGAGCAGCGCCTCCGCGCTTTCCTTCGCATAGCCCTTGCCTTCAAACTGGACGTTGAAGCTCCAGCCAATGCCGTAGGTGTCGGGCTCTTCGAAATAGTTGAACAGCTCCCCGATCACAGCATCGCTTTCCTTTAGACAGACCGCCAGATAGCCGTCCTCGCCGCTTCTCTTCTCCAGCCGGGCTATGGCTTCCTCCAGGGTGGATACCTTGTCTCGCACAAAGCAGTTCACCCGGGGATGGGCGGCATAGGCCATATAATGCTCCGCATCAGCGATGGTAAAGTTTCTGATTCGCAAACGCTCGGTTTCAATTGCTTTCATAACAGTCGTCCACCTCTCCAGCAATAATCGATACAACTTGGGCCCCTATCGGAGAGCCGATGTTATTATAATCTGTATAGCGGCTATACAGTCAAAGCAATTCTTGCGCAACATAAAGACGATTGCCAAAAACATTACCGATACGTTCCTGCAACTGGTGTAGGAAGGAAAGAAGGAGATTACGATGTTCACACCCGCACAGAACAGTCTGAATTCGGACCCGGCCAAGCGGCCGAAAATGGTAGGCTCGCACCGCTCGGATGACCCCGGTCCGGTCGATCCGACCGATCCGACTGATCCAGTCGACCCTGGAGATCCGGGCAATATCGCTTACCAAAAACCGGCCAGGAGCAACCTGTCCAAGCATCTGGCAAGCCAGGTCACCGATGGCGACCTGTCGACCGCCTGGAGCGGCATCTTCTATCCGGCCTACATCGATATCGACCTGATGGCGCAATACGACCTGAGCGAGCTGAAGGTGTACTTGCCGCCAGGCAAGATCGCTTACTACACCATCTACGGCAGCAACGACGGCGCCATCTACGACCGTCTCTATCAGAAGCGGTCCAGGACAGCCGCCACGGCGGACGGCGATCGGATCGTCCTGGAGGCGCCGGCCTCGTACCGGATCGTGCGCGTCTACATGGAGTATACGCAGGGCGAGAATAGCGCGTACCTGTCCGAGGTGCGGGCGTATGGCGTCAAGACGAGCGTTAATACGGACCCTCTGCGGACCGGCTCGCTGGAGGAGATTCTTGGCTTGCAAGACTTCCGGGACACCTCCTATGCCGAGGAGATCACCGACCAAGAGACGTATGACAACATCTACGGTATTGTCGAGCGCACCGTCGGTCCGCAATACCGGGACTGGTTTTCCTTTGAGGTCGCGCCGAACACGGCCAATGACAAGGACTATTATGAGCTTAGCGACCGGGCCGGGAAGGTGCATATTACAGGCAACAGCGGCATTTCGATTACAACCGGTCTGAATGACTACTATAAGAACTATCTGAACGTGCATATCTCGGAGCAGACGATGCAGGTGAAGATGCCTGAGACGATCAAGACGATCGGCGCGCCTGTGCGCAAGGAAACCGAATATAACATTCGGTATGCCTTCAACTATTGCACGCTCAGTTACTCGTTTGCATTTTTTGGCGTCGAGGAATGGCAGCGGGAAAACGACTGGCTGGCGCTGAACGGCGTCAATGTCGTGCTTGATCTTGCGGGACAGGAAGCGACCTGGGTCAAATTCCTCATGAACTTTGGCTATTCCTTCGATGACGCGAAGGACTGGCTCACTGGCCCGGCCTACAATGCCTGGCAGTTCATGGCCAATATGGAGGCATTCGGCGGACCGCTGCCGGATGGCTATATTATCGATCGCGCCGAGCTGGCGAGAAGCACCATGCGCTGGAAAAATTCGCTTGGCATGCAGACCGTGCTCCAGGGCTACGCTGGCGTCGTGCCGACCAACTTCAACGAGTTCCAGCCGGATGTAGCGGTCATCAAGCAGGGGCTGTGGAACGGATTCAGTCGGCCGGATATGATCGCGACCGATTCGGCGCTGTATGATGAGTACGCCAGATTGTTCTACGAAGCGCAGGAATTCGTCTACGGCAAAACCTCGCAATACTACGCCGCTGACCCGTTCCACGAGGGCGGCAAACGACCGGCGGGACTGAGCGACGGCACGATTGCCCATGAGGTGCTGAACTCGATGCTGGCCTATGATGAAGATGCGGTGTGGATCGTCCAGGGCTGGCAGAGCAACCCGACCAACGATCTGCTGCGTGGCATGGGGGATCGGAGAGAGGATCACGTCCTGATCGTCGATCTGATCAAATACCCGCTCGCCAGCTTTACGAAGTATAACAAGACGTCCTATGACAGCACGCGACTCGATGCGGTCGAATTTAACGGCACGAGCTGGGTATGGGGACTGCTGGCCAACTTTGGCGGCAACCCGTCGATGCACGGTCAGATGGAAGTGATGGTCAACGATATCCAGAATGCCAAGAAGACGAGCAAGCATATGGCCGGGCTGGGCATCATCTCGGAGGCGCAGTACGACAACCCGATCATCTATGATCTGATCTTCGATCTGGCCTGGGCGGATGAGAGCTTCAATCTGAACCAGTGGATCGACAAGTATATCGAGCGTCGCTACGGCGGCAGCTCGGAGAATGCCCGACTGGCTTGGAACATGATGAAGGATGCCAACTACAATTATGGAGTCCGGTTCACGACGCAAATCTACGGCATGAAAAATACGACGCCGCAAAACTACGGCCAACAAAACATCGCGTACGGCGCGGAGAAGCTGGAGGCTGCGTTCCGTCTACTGGCTGAAGACTTCGACAAATTCAAGGCGAGCGAAGCGTATTTATATGATTTGACCGAGATCATGCGGCAACTGGTGAGCAATTATTCGGTCTTTGCTTATAATGAAGTGCTAAAGGCGCGGGACAACAAGGATCTCGAAGCGTTCAGAGCCGCCAAGGCGGATTTCCTGTATTCCTTTGACGTGCTCAATGCGATCCAGGCGACCCAGCAGGATCAGCTTGCCGGCGAGTGGATCGGCAGAGCTCAGGATCTGGCGGCGCCTTACGATGATTTTACGAATGATGCGTTCGCGATGAATGCCAAAAGCCTGATTACCACATGGGGCTCGCGCCAATCGCACGGCAGTCTGAAGGAATACGGCTGGCGCAACTATGAGGGGATGTTCATCGACGTCTGCAAAAACGTCTGGGAGACGTATCTGAACAAAGTGGAGGCCAATCTGGAGAGCGGCACGCCAATCCAGACGATCAGCGTCTCGGGGTACTTCAATCTGTATTGGGATTGGGTGCTGGGAGAGCAAGACTATACCCGGGAGGCCAAGGATTCCGACGAAGAGCTGAAGGCGGTCGTGGAGCTGGTATTCGACCATGCGATGCTCTCCGGCGAGCTGGACCCGAATATCGGCAACCGAGCGCTGGAGCGGATGGCAACGGCCAACACCGCCAACGTCTCGGGACGCTTACAGGCGGCAACCGACGGCAAAGCGGAGACGAAGGTCGCTCTTCAGGCGAGCCCTTCGATACCGGAGCCGGAGCTGATCATCGATCTGATCGGCGCATTCCAGTTGTCCAAGATTCAAGTGTTGGCCGATCGCGTGACATTTGCCTGCTATGAAGTGTACGCCAGCAGCGATCAGGCGACGTGGCACAAGGTGGGCGAAGTCGCGGCTGGCGAGGCGACTAGCACCGGCAATGAATGGCAGGTAGCCAACCTCGAAGCGCGTTACGTCAAGCTTCGGGCGATTGCCGCCGATAAGCCGGGGGGCGAGGAAGAGCTGGCCCTCAATGAAATCAGAGTGTATGGCGAGCGCATCCTGCCGACGCTCGATCATCTGCGGGCATTGGTGCGGTTCGCCGGGTCGATCCCGCTGGACGCCAGCGAGCCCAATGCAGCGAGCGCCTTCCGGAGCGCGATGCAGCAGGCAGAGCAGGCGATCGAGATCGAAGCCGCCGTCGATCAGGTGAACAGTGTGTACTGGAGTATGTATGATACGATCCTGAGGAGCATGATATCATAGGCTATGATGGCATCGACCCGACCGGCCAGGCGACACGGGCCGAGATCGCGGTGTTGATCGAACGCTTGTATCGGCACGTATACTAAGAGCAACAAGCCGAAGCTGCGGCCGCCCTCGGGCGGCCGCTTTTTTGTTGCGCTTGTCGTATTGCAGCCTGTCGGGCAATTGGCCTGGGATAAGAATAGATCAATAATCGATGCGGATTGATCATTGTTTTACATTATACAATCACGTATGATAATTTCACGTTAATGTAAGCGTTGTCAAAAATGGAAAGGAGTGAAAGGGTGCGCCCACAAATTCGCAGCACGAAACGCGCGTCGGTACGGAAATTTCTCTATATCGCTCCCTTTATGGCGTTGTTAGCTGTTTTTGCGTACTTCCCGCTGTACGGTTGGGTGTATGCCTTCTTCGACTACACGCCGCCTATTCCACTCTCCAAGTCGCCTTTTGTCGGCATGCAATGGTTCCGTTCGCTGGTGGAGAACGAGGTGAAGATTGATCAATTGCTGCAGGTCATTAAAAACACGTTTGGCATGAGCGGCCTTGCCTTGCTGTTCTCCTGGCTGCCGATGATCTTCGCGATCTTCCTCACCGAGATCAAGGCAGTGCGCTTCCGCAAGTTCATTCAGACCGTCACCACCTTGCCGAACTTCATCAGCTGGGTACTGGTGTACTCGCTCGCCTTTACGATGTTCTCCAGCGAAGGCATCGTCAACGGCTTCCTCAAGCAGGCGGGCCTCGTCGATTCGCCGATCCTGTTCCTCCAGAGCTCCAGCCATGTCTGGCTGACGATGTGGGCATGGATGACGTGGAAGTCCCTGGGCTGGTCGGCAATCCTCTATATCGCGGCGATCATGTCGATTGACGATTCCTTGTATGAGGCGGCGCATGTCGATGGCGCGACCCGGATGCAGGTGATTCGCCACGTCGTGTTGCCGAGCATGCTGCCCACCTATTTCGTCTTACTCATGCTGCAGATTGCCAGCTTCCTGAACAACGGCCTGGAGCAGTACTTCGTCTTCCAGAATGCGTTCAACAAGGATACGATCCAGGTGCTTGATCTGTACGTCTTCAACCTGGCGATGAGCGGCGGCAGCTACTCGGTCTCGGTCGCGATCAGCATGCTGAAGAGCTTGATCAGCGTCGTCCTGCTTTTCGCGGTGAACGGGCTGTCCAAGCTGCTGAGGGGAGAGAGTATCGTATGAGCGACAACACCCCCGAGTTGATCCCGAGCGAGGCGGTACGCGACATTGCCGCAGCCAAGCCGATCAAATACCAGACGAGTCCCGCCGACAAAGCCATTACGGTATTGATCTACACCTTGTTTTCGCTGTTTGCCTTTATCTGCGTCTATCCGTTCTACTCGATCATCATCAATACGATCAGCGCCAACGATATTAGCGCCCGCGGCGAGGTTATCTTCCTCCCGAAGGGCCTTCATCTGCAAAATTACCTCGACGTCTTCAAGATCCCCGGTCTGCTTCAGGCGGCGATGATCTCCGTGTCCCGGACCGTCATCGGCACGAGCTTGACCGTAGGCGCTTCCGCCTTCCTTGGCTTTATGTTTACCCAGGAGGACATGTGGATGCGGAAGTTCTGGTACCGCTTTACGATCATCACGATGTTTTTTAACGCCGGGATTATCCCGTGGTACCTGACGATGCGCACGCTTCATCTGACCAACAACTTCCTGGCGTATGTGCTGCCGGCGATCGTCGCGCCCTTCTTCATCATCCTGGTCAAGACATTCGTCGAATCGACGCCCAAGGAGCTCCAGCACGCAGCGAGCATCGACGGGGCCGGGATCATGACGATCTTCTTCAAGGTGATGCTGCCGATCTGCAAGCCGATCCTGGCGACCGTCGCGATCTTCGCCGCCGTGGACCAGTGGAACTCGTTCCAGGACACACTGCTGCTCGTCACCGATAGCCGGCTCTACAGCCTGCAGTTCATCCTGTACAACTATATCAACCAGGCGAGCTCGCTATCGACGATGGTCAATCTGCAAAACGCCGGCTCGACCGCAATTGCCAGTCTGGCAACCAAGCAGACGACGACCTCGATTCGGATGACCGTGACGATTATCGTCGTGGCGCCGATCTTGCTCGTGTATCCGATATTCCAGCGTTATTTTGTGAAAGGAATTATGATCGGCGCAGTCAAGGGATAAGCCGCGTCGTTATAATACAATCATGGTTATTGGAGGATGGGGAACAATGGGCGACAACCAGACGAGAAGATCGATCAAGCTCGCGATGACGGGACTGCTGGCGGCGGCCGTAGTCTTGAGCGGCTGCGAGATAGGCTCCAAGAGCGAGAGCGGGGGAGGGGGCTCGTCCGAATCCGGTACGACGGGCAAGCCGTTGACGATTACCGTATTCAACAATGCGGCCAACTACCAGGGCGAGCAGACGGGCTGGTACGGCAAGCTGGTCAAGGACAAGTTTAATCTGACGCTTAATATCCTGGCGCCGCAGGTCGCTGGCGATCAGCTGTACAAGACCCGGACGGCTGCGGGAGATCTGGGCGATCTGCTCATTATCGACAACAGCCAGCTCGAGGAGCTGATCCCTGCAGGGCTGATCATGGACATCTCCGACCGGGTACAGAACACCAAGTATCTGTCCCAGTATATCGACAACCACTTCAAGCCCTTCAACGCGGCGTTCGAGGAAGTTAATCCAGAGGGCAAGATCTATGCGCTGCCGACCTTCACGGCGGACACGTCGCCGACGACCTTCTCGGAGGAGATCCCGTACTCGAGCCCGATCATGCCTTGGGATTACTACAATGGCATCGGGGCGCCCAAGCTGAACAATCTGGACGATCTGCTGGATGCGCTCAAGCAGATGCAAGAGAAGTATCCGACGACGCCGGACGGCAAGCCGATCGTGCCGATCACCCTATGGAAGGACTGGGACGGCGGCAGTATGGAAAATGTGCGGTGGCTCGGCAACTGGTACGGCTATGAGCATCCGAGCGGCACGACGACGATCCAGTTGAACGCCAAGGGGGACATCCTCGAGCTGATAGATGACAACAGCATGTACAAGAAGATCCTGGACTTCTACTATAAGGCCAATCAGATGGGACTGATCGACCCCGACTCGCCGTCTCAGGACTGGAACAAGGTCAGCGAGAAGCTGACCAACAAGCAGGTGCTGCTGCTCTGGTACTCGTGGCAGCGGGGCTTCTATAATACGATCGAGCGCGGGCACAATGGCGACGGCAATGTCGCGGTGCCGATCGCGGATTCGCGCATTATCCAGAACAGCGACGCGTATTATGGCAATGGTCGGGTGTTCGCAATCGGCGCCAAGGCCAAGGACCCGGACCGGATCATCGAATTCATGGATTGGCTAGTCTCGCCGGAGGGCATGCGCTATTACACGAATGGCTTCGAGGGCTTTAACTATGAGAAGACGCCAGACGGCAAGTTCAAGCTGACCGAGGTCGGGCAGACGGCCTTCCAGAACAATACGCCGGTGCCGGACGAATACGGGGGCGGCGGCTACCAGGACGGGCAGAGCAAGATTAACAGCATGATTATGAGCGACTTCGTCTACGATCCGGATACAGGAGAGTTCTATAACAACAACTACTGGAGCTCGACGATCGAGGCTAACAAGACGGCGCTGACGACGGCGTGGCAGGAAGCCTATGGGGCGACCAATCCAACGGACTACTATATCAAAAACAACATGATCGACATCGTCCCGAACATCAACACAAGCCTTGGCAGCGACTCGTCCGATATTAAAAACAAACGCAGCCAAGTGTCCGATTATGTGAAGAACACGTCCTGGAAGATGATTTTCGCCAAAAACGAGGCGGACTACAAGCAGCTCTGGGACAAAATGAAAACGGATGTCGTCGGACTCGGCTGGAACGAGGTCGTCGCTGCCGACAAGGCCAAGGCGGAAAAAATCGTCAAGCTGCGGACGGAAGCAATGGCTAATCAATAACGGCAATACTCTAGTTGCCTGTGAAAGGAGAATGTAGCGATGCTAAGAGAGGTCGAGGTGGAGAACGGTTGGCTGCGGGGACTGCCTGCAGCCGACCCCCGGATGACAAGCTTCAAGGGAATCCCCTTCGCTGCGCCGCCGGTGGGCGACAATCGCTGGCGCGCGCCGCAGCCAGCCGCAGCCTGGGACGGGGTACTGGAGGCGTACACCTTTGCGCCGGTGCCGATGCAGGTGCGGCAGGAGCTCGACGACGCCAACATCTATACCCGGGAGTGGGCGGTCGAGCCGGATATCGCGATGGCTGAGGACTGCCTCTATCTGAACGTCTGGACACCGGCCAAGCAGGCGGATGAGCAGTTGCCGGTGTACGTCTGGTACTTCGGCGGCGGACTGCAGGTTGGCCATACGGCCGAGATGGAGTTCGACGGAGAGCGGCTAGCCCGCCGAGGCATCGTCGTCGTGACGGTCAGCTACAGGCTTAATGCGTTTGGATTTCTCTGCCATCCCGAGATTACGGCCGAGGCGCCGGAGGCGCCGGCCAACTTTGGCCATCTCGACCAGCAGGCGGCGACGCGCTGGGTGCAGCGCAACATCGCCGCCTTCGGAGGCGATCCGCAGCAGATCACGATCGGCGGCCAGTCCGCCGGCGGCGGCAGCGTCATGAGTCAGCTCGCCTCGCCGCAAAACGAAGGCCTCTTCCAGCGGGCGATTATCCAGAGCGGCGTCATGTCGCCGCTCTACCCGGGGGCGGGCATGCCGCCGTTTCTGCGCGAGCTGTCCGTTGCCGAGCAGGAGGGGATTCAGTTTTTCGAGTATCTGGGCGTCTCTACGCTGGCAGAGGCCAGAGCGCTCGATGCGGTCTATCTTCGCGACAAGGCGGTGGCATATCAGGGCTTCTGGGCGACGGTCGTCGATCAGCAGTTTTGCGTAGATGCGCCGTTCGAGCGCTTCCTACAGGATCGCTGCTGGCCGGTGCCGGTGCTGCTAGGCCACACCTCGACCGAGTTTTTTAGCGTCCCGGCAGCGTCTGACTTGGATGAATTCCGAGCGATGGCTGGGGAGCTGTTCGGCGAGGACGCCCACACCTTCCTGGCGTTGTGCGACGCGGCATCCGGCGATCTGGAGCGGGCCCGGACGCAGGCTTCGGTGAGCAATATCGAGTATGCTATACGTCTGGCAGGGCAGGCCATTGCCGATACGGGCGCCAAGCGCCGATTGTATTATTATCAATTCGATGCCGAGATACCAGGCTGGGATAATCCTGGCACCTTCCACTCGGTCGATCTGTGGTTTTTCTTCGAGACGCTTGCCAAGTGCTGGCGGCCGTTCGTCGGCAAGCATTACGATCTTGCCCGGCAGATGTGTACGTACTGGGCTCACTTCATCCGCTCGGGCGATCCCAACGGCTTGGATGCCACCGGCGACGCGCTGCCGCGATGGGAGCCGTACACGCCAGATGCGCCATACGGGATGCTGTTCGCCGACGAGGCCCGTTTTCACAGTGAGCCCCCGAGCGAGATCATGCAGTTTGTCGTCGCGCAGTATTTCAAGAACCGTCTGACGCCATCCTCGTAAGCGGCTTTTGCAGCTGGAAGCTTCGCGGCGTACTGCCTGTCACTTTTTTGAATTGCCGGCAGAAGTGCTCGACATGCTGATAGCCGCACTGGAAGGCGACCTCGGCGATGCTCTGGGAACCGTGCAACAGATATTCCTTGGCGAGCCGGATGCGGCAGTTGATGACATCCTCCATACACGAGATGCCGAACGTTTTTTTGTAGAGGATTTGCAGGTAACCCGGGCTCAGCCGGAGGACGTCGGCCATTTTTGGCACGCTCCACGGCTCGCCCGGGTTATTCTGTATCGCGGCTCGCAGCTTTAGCAGACTGTAGTATTGGGCAGAGAAGCCCTCATAAAAGTAGGATTCGAGCAGTTTGTTGAACAAGGTGCGGAGCAGACAGTCAATGGAAGATTCGCGGTAATCTCGATTGAAGTTATGCTCGACGACGAGCAGCTCGAACAGCTTGTGGCAATAGTCGGGATCATCGAGGGCAAAGGGGGTGCCGATGGGCAAGGAAGTTTTGGTCACGTATGCCTCATCGGTGTCAAAGCGAATCCAGTTGTTGACGAACTTGTCCACGCACGCGCGATAATAGATTTTCTGATAGGCCGGATACAGGACAGCGCTGTGGGCGGGGTACTGCTTGAGAGTGCCATCGACCGAAAATAGCGCTGGGGTTTTCGTCATAACGAGCAGCCAGCAGCGATGACCTTGAGGCATATCAAAAACAAAATTACTCGCATGCGTGGCATCGCATTCAACGTAGTAAATCTGATTCATTCCACCTCAATCTCCTCTCGCACCATCATCACCTCTATCATACCCAAATAATAGGCGATCGTACAGAATGAGTAATTAGAAGAAGGTTGAGGATTATTAGTGGAAAATGCTGTTAGGTAACGATTACAGGATCGATATCAAAAATTTTATTTATTTGATGCATGCCAAAAATGATTGCGATCAGCTCATAATGGTTGAGCCACGGAGAGTGGTTGCGCAGACGGAAAGCATCTGCTTGCAACCAGCCATTGATCTGCTGGAAGGTTGCCGCTATTGATCTATAGGCGTCGACAACTGTACAAGCCCCCATGAATGGGGCAATCTCAATGGTATACACTCCCCGGCCCTCAGTTTCGTACTGGTACTTTCTTTTGAAGAAAGAGCTGGAATCTCTGATCGTCCCCATATTTTTCCCCTTTGCATCCTTAACGTCCCATTTCAAAGAGAAAGTACGGAAGTTGCCCGTGCAGATCAACGCATCGCTAGCGTCATAGATGGCAATGCTGGAAGTCCAAGCGCTTTTCAGATCAATGACGCCGACCTTTTCTCCCTTGCTATTCAAAATATCGCTTAACCCCTTCGTCCAGGTACGCTCGTTAAAATAAAGATCCATCTACTCGGCCCCCCCGCTTCTAAAAATATAATTAACTTTGATACGAGCTATAGATTCCCTTGGTTTCATAGAGTTGCCAGGCATGGACAGCCCGGCGGGCTTTGCGCTACTATGGAGAAGGAGAATGGAGGCTTCCGTTCATCACGAGATATCCAGGAGGTAGTTAATTCATGAGTTCAGCCCAAGATGCGATTGCTCAAGTCCGCCCGACGTCGTATGACATCGACCCCATACATATTCAGCGCTGGTCGCCGCGCGCTTTTTTGGAGCAGGAGGTTCCGGAGGACAAGCTGCTCAGCGTTCTGGAGGCCGCTCGGTTTGCGCCTTCCGCTTTTAATTTCCAGCCTTGGCGATTTATCGTCGCTCGTACGCCGGAGGACCGGGAGACGTTCCGCTCGTTCCTGGTCGAGTTCAACCAGATCTGGTGCGAGAAGGTGCCGGTCCTTATCCTGATCGTCTCGCAGAGCACCTCGGAGAAGGGCGCCAATCTGACTCACGCCTTCGACGCGGGAGCGGCTTGGGGCGCGCTGGCTTACGAGGCTGTCCGTCAGGGGCTGGTCACGCACGCGATGACCGGATTCGACTTTGATAAGGCGCGCCAACTGCTGAGCGTACCGGAGGAGTTCACGATTCAGGCGGCTGTTGCGCTCGGCTACCAAGGCGACAAGTCGTCCTTGCCGCAAGCGATGGCCGATCGTGAAGGCCCGTCGCCTCGCCGTCCGCTCGACCAGTCCGTATTCGAGGGGAGCTTCGGCGCAGCGCTTCGCTAGTTGGATAAGCGATAGCTAATAGAAGCTGATGCGGCTGATTTGCAATATCGCGATTGAGACTCATCAGATAGGACACCTTAAGGGAGCCGCTGCGGTGGCTTCTTTTTGCGCTACAGCGCATTTCTTGCGCAATAGCGCCAATCCGGGCCGTAGCGGGCGCTCCAACGAAAGTTTTTTGCGCAACAGCGCCGCTCCGCTCCTTCGTCTGGCATCCCCTCCCGCATGGGTCGATTTCCAGATTTGAACAAATGATCATATTAGAAAAAATGTTCTTGCAAACCCTTTCAGGATGTATTATGATGTGTTCAGAACAAATATACTATAATGAACAAATGTTCAAGGGGAGGGGGCATCGCACATTGTGAATGATGCTAGCCAAGAGAAAACGAGGTTGCTGGTCAAAGTCAGCACGATGTATTACCTGGATGGCATGAATCAGCAGGAGATATCGAATCGTCTCGGCATTTCTCGTCCGCAGGTGAGCCGAATGCTGGCTGCTGCCAAGTCGGAGGGGATCGTACAGATCAGTATTCGCAATCCGTACTCGGAGGAGCAGGCATACGAGCGGGCGATCGCAGAGACCTTTGGCATCCACGACGTCATCATCGTCCATGTGCCCAACGCCGACCGGCAGATGATCGAGCTGCATGTCGCCCGCGCCGCTGCGGCGCTGCTCGAGAGCGCGATCAAGGATCGCGAGGTCGTCGGCATCATGGCGGGACGGACGATCGCTGCTGTGGCGAGCGAGATGCATTACACGGGCAGGAAGGACGTCCAGTTCGTACCGATGATCGGCGGCTTTGGCTCGGACGGCGGAGCCTGGCACGCCAACTCCAACGCGCGCGTATTCGCGGAGCGCCTGAAGGCAAGCCATCTGCTGCTGAACGCGCCGGCTGTCGTCGCATCGACGCAGTCGCGGGATCTGTTCCTGAACGAATCGGAGATTGCCAAAGTGCTGGACGCGGCGAAGCAGGTGTCGCTGGCCCTGGTCGGGATCGGTCAAGTGACGGATCAGGCGACGATTGTCCGTTCGGGCTATTTCAGCGACGAAGAGATGGAAGAGGTACGAAAGCAAGGCGCGGTCTGCAATATCTCGACGTCATTCCTGGACGAGCATGGAGAACGTGTTCATTATGATGGCGAATCGCGTATGATCGGCCTTACCGTTGACGAAATTAGAGCTATCCCCAATGTGATCGCGATCGCTTCTGGCGATGACAAGGTCGAGGCGATCGTCGCCGCGCTTCGGGGCAAACGTCTGGATGTGCTCGTAACTGATATGGATACCGCCAAGCGAGTGCTCGATTGGCAACGCAAGCACCCTGCCCGGTCCTCCGGGTAGGTCTTCTGCGGCGAGGCGCCGCGCTTCTTACACCAACTGCTCACACCAACTACGATATGGAGGCATTCCAACCTATGAAAAAAGGAATCTTGCTTTTGACAGCGCTTTTATTGGTAGCTGCACTGACAGCTTGCGGAGGCAAATCTGGCGGCAACAGTGGCGCCAAGACGATATCCATCCTGACGCCCTATCTGTCCTCCGTGACGACCAACGAAATGGTCGAGTCGCTTAAGAAGCAGGCGACTGAGAAGGGCTGGAAGGCCAACGTGGTCGACACCAAAGGCGACATGGGCCAGCTCGCGAGCCGGATGGAGGACGTCGTCTCCTCCAAAACTGACGCGATCGTGCTCGTCAGCACCGATCCCAATCAGCTGAAGAGCCAGATCGCGCGCGCCAAGGATAAGAACATCCCGGTATTCGGCGCAGACTCGGGTTACATCGACGGTATGGTCATGAATGCCACAAGCGATAATAAAGCGATGTCCAAAATGATCTCCGAGCATTTGTTCCAAGAGATGGGCGACCAGGGCAAGCTGGTCATCCTGACGCATCGTCCGCATCCGGGTGTATTGGCCCGCACCGTGCAACTGGACGAGCTGCTGAAGGACAAGCCTGATATCTCCAAGGTGACAGAGCAGCAAGTCGAGGTGCCGGGCCCGATCGAGAATGCCCGCAAGCAGATGGAGAGCCTGTTGCTGTCTAATAAAGCCGAAGGCTCGATCACGGCGGTATGGGCAGGCTGGGACGAAGCAGCGATTGGCGCGGCGCAAGCGATCGAAGCTGCCGGACGCAAGGATATTATCGTCACCGGAATCGACGGCAACAGCCAGGCGGTCGAGATGATCAAGAAGGGCTCTCCGCTCGTCGCCACCGTGAAGCAGAACTTCACCGGCATGACCGAGCTGGTCATCCAGCAGATCGCCCTGGTGTTCGAAGGCAAGCCTGCCGAGGGCACCGAGCTGTATGCTCCGGCCAGCCTGATCACCAAAGACAACGGCTAATCCGCATCATCGACTAACTACGGCGAACGGGGCGACGCTTCACGCAGACATGCGGCGCCCCCGAGCTATTCGTACCTAAGGAGGCATCCTAACTTGACCCTATTAAGAGTGGAAGGGCTGGACAAAAAGTTCGGGCAGCATTATGCCCTTTCCGGGGTGGGCTTTGAAATCGCGCCGGGAGAGGTGCATGCGCTTGTCGGCGAGAACGGGGCGGGCAAGTCGACCTTCATCAAAATTATTACCGGCGTCTACACGCTCGATGCAGGCAGGATAGAGTGGAAGGGCGTGCCAGTCGATATTGTCGACCCTGCGGCCTCCAGGCGAATCGGCATCAACGTCGTGCATCAGGACCGGCATCTCGTCCCGTCGTTCACCGGCTATGAGAATCTGTTCCTCGGTCTGGACTATCCGACCAACGGATCGCGCATCGGCGTGAGCTGGCGGACGATGAAGCAACGGGCGGAGAAGCTCAGAGACGACTTCGGGGTCGACATCGATCTGGACAAGACCGCGGACCGAATGTCGCCTCCCGAAAAAACGATGTTGGAAATCCTGCGGGCGATGATGCTCGAATGTCAGCTGCTGATCCTCGACGAGCCGACAGCTTCGCTGACCGACCAAGAGGCGGAGCGATTGTTTGCGCTGATCGGCAGGTTGACGGAGCAAGGGACGGCGATCCTGTACGTCTCGCACCGGATGGATGAGATCTTCCGACTGTCCGACCGGATCACGGTGTTCCGCAACGGGCAGCGGGTGGCGACCTTGGGCGTCGCAGAGACCGACAAGGACGGCCTGGTCCGTCTGATGAGCAACGCCGAGGTCCAGAAGTCGCAGAAGCGCGAGACGCGAGCGGCTGCTGGCAGCGAGACTGTGCTGGACATATCCGGCCTGTCGACGAAGGACGGCAAGGTGCAAGACGTCACTCTAAACGTTCGTCGGGGAGAGATCGTCGGCATGTTCGGTCTGGCGGGCGCCGGGCGCACGGAGCTGCTGGAGACGATCTATGGGCTGCGCGAGTCGGCGGGAGGCAGCATCGCGGTAGCCGGACGCCGTGTGGATGCGCCGACTCCTGGCAGCTCGCTGGCCAGCGGAGTCGTCTTGATCCCGGAGGAACGCAAGCGCGACGCGCTTGTGCTCGGCATGTCGATCAGGGAGAACATGACGCTGCCGGTGTTGAGCCGATTTGCGAGTCTGTTGAAGCTGCGTTCGCGCGCCGAACGGACGACAGTGAACGACTGGATGCAGGAGATGAACGTCAAGGCGGCCAGCTCCGAACAGAAGGTCGGAGAGCTTAGCGGCGGCAACCAGCAGAAGGTCGTGTTCGCCAAGGCGCTGCTCTCGAATCCCGTGCTGTTCCTGTGCGACGAGCCGACGCAGGCGGTCGACGTCATGACGCGCGAGGAGATTCACCGGCTGCTCAAGACGCAAGCGGACAAGGGCTGCGGCGTGTTGTTCGTATCCTCTGATCTTCAGGAAGTATTGGATATTGCCGATCGTCTGTACGTGCTGCACGATAGTCATATCGTCGCCGAGCTGGACAACGACGGCGTCAGTCCCGAGCAGGTGCTCGGCTATTGCTACAGTCACGGAAAAGGAAGTGGACATCATGGTTGAAGCGCGGGCGGGAATTCCTTACGTCAGACTGATCCGCACGTACGGCACAGTCGCTGCGGGCTTGCTCATTATTCTGGCATTTTCTATCCTCAGCACGGACTCATTCGCGACGATCGACAACGCGATCAACATCAGTCGTCAGATCTCGTTTCTAGTTATTATCGCGCTTGGCGCGACGTTGGTCATGTCGGTTGGCGAGTTTGATTTGTCAGTCGGGGCAGTCGCCAGCTTCGGCGGCGTATTCGCCGCTCAGCTCGCCGTAGCGGGCTTCCCGATCTGGCTGACATTCCTGATCCCGATGGCGGCGGCGCTTGTCCTTGGCTTCGTCAACGGCTGGATCGTTACGCGCTTTCGCGTGCTTTCCTTCATTACGACGCTGGCGATGGGCACGATACTCGGCGGCATCAATTTCCGTCTGACCGGCGGGGCGACCGTATTCGAGAATATCCCGAGCGGCTTCCAATATCTCGGCCAATCCGAGTGGGCGGGCATCCCGGTCTTGACCTTTATTATGCTGTTTGTGACGGTGATTTTCTGGTATGTGATGTCGCATATGGCGTTCGGACGCAAGCTGTATGCGATCGGGGGCAACGAGTCGGCATCCCGGGTCGCGGGCGTGCGCGTAGCCTTCAACAAAAATATGGCGTTTGCCCTGTGTTCCATGCTGGCGGCTCTGACCGGTATCCTGATGGCGTCGCGACTTGGCTCGGCGCATCCGACCGGCGGCGACGGCTTGTTCCTGTCGGCTTATGCGGCAGCGTTTCTGGGGATGACTTCCTTTAAGGAGGGAGTGCCGAATATTTGGGGAACATTCGTAGGCGCCGCCATCCTCGGCATCCTGGCCAACGGATTGACGATCCTTGAGGTGCCGACGTTCATGCAGGACGTCATCACCGGCTGCATCGTGATCGCGGCGGTGCTGATGCAGAAGCTCGGGAAAGGAAACGGATGACGATGACCAAACTGTACAGTCTATATAACGAAGAGGCTCGTCATGCAGCACGTAAGCGAGGGGAGGCGCTGCTGATCGGCTACCTGGTCGCTGGCGACCCCTCGCTCGGCGAGTCGCTCGAGATGATCCAGGCGAGCGCGCAGGCGGGGATCGACATTATCGAGCTGGGCGTCCCGAGTCAGGATCCGTTCGTCGACGGACAGGTCATCCAGCGTGCCCACAAGCGGGCGCTGGGCGCTGGCGCTGCGCCCTCCGAAGGGCTGCTCGAGCTGTGGCGCGGCATCCGGCGCGAGGTGGCGCGACCGATCTGGGCGATGGGCTACAAGTCGGAGCTCGTCGAGGAGGAGCTGTACCGCACCTTGGCGGAGGAGCGACTGATCGACGCGCTTGTGCTGCCCGACTGCTCGCTGGAGGAGCAGATCCGTCTGCAGCGCGAGGTCGGCGCGGCAGGCATCGATGTCGTCCGGTTCATCAACAGCGCGATGGACGAGGCGGAGATACGCAAGGTATGCGACGGAGCGACGATCATCTACGCCCAGTCCTACGCGGGCGCGACGGGCGATCCGATGGCGAGCGTGCAAGGCTTGGCCGAGCTCTGCGCCCGGATTCGCCCGCATCTGCCGGAGGGGATGATCGTCGCCGGCTTTGGCCTCCGCACGCCAGCTCTCGTCGGCCAAGCGGTGCAGGGCGGCTTCGATGGCGCAGTCGTCGGCTCGGTGCTCGTCCGCTGCTGCGAAAATCGGGAGAAGGATTACTTGTATCGGCTCGTAGCGGAAATGAAGCTGGAGACGATGGACTCCGGCGCAGGAGGTTGAACCGATGAACTATATCGCTTCCTTTGATCTGGGCACCACCAATGTCAAAGGCATGCTGGTCGCCGCCGATGCCGCCATGTCGCTGGAGCAAAACATCGAGCTGACCGTGCTGCGCCGAGGCGACCATATCGAGCAGGAGCCGGTGCAGTGGATGGATGCCGTACGTCAGATCGCTGCCGCATGGTTCGAAGCGGGCATCCGGCCCGAGGAGATCGGGCTGCTGACGTTCAGCGGCCAGATGCAGGACTGCATCCCTGTCGGGAATGAGCTGGAGGCGCTGCGTCCCGCGATCCTCTATGCGGACGGCCGGGCGGCGGAGCAGGCGGCTCGCCTCGTCGCCGACCTCGGGACAGCCGAGATCCACGGGACGACCGAAAATCATATGGACGGCTCATTGACCTTCCCCAAGATCTTGTGGCTGCAGGAGCACGAGGCCGAGACATTCAACTCTACGCGCAGCTTCCTGGTCAGCTCCAAGGACTACGTCGTGGCGCGACTGACAGGCGTCTGCGTCACAGACCCGACCTCGGCGGCGACGACAGGCTGCATGGATGCGAGGACCCGCTCGTGGATCATGCCGTGGCTGGAGCGCTATGGCGTCCCCGCTGACAAGCTGCCGACGATTGCCGCGCCAGACAGCGTTGTCGGAGCGGTCACGGCAGCCGGGGCTGCCCAATCGGGGTTCGCCGAAGGGACGCCGGTGCTGTGCGGCATCGGCGATGCCGGGGCGTCGACGCTGGGAGCTGGCGTATATGAGGATGGCGAGGTCTACGCTTACGTAGGCACGACTGGATGGGTAGCGAGCGCAACATCCGGTTATATCGATGTACAGAGCGGCGCCTTTAACCTGGCTTATATCGAGACGGGCCGCCAGATCGCGATCGCGCCGCTCGCCAATGCGGGCAATGCGCATCAGTGGGCGGTCGGCGCGTTCGGAGAGGGACGGACGGGGGACACGCTGTCCTATGCTGCATTCGAAGCGGCGGTAGCGGGCACCGAGCGAGGCTGCGACGAGGTGCTGTTCCTGCCGTATCTGAACGGCGAGCGCTGTCCCGTCCAGGACATGAACGCCTCGGGCTGCATGATCGGCTTGAAGCCGACGACGACGAGAGAGAGGATGGGCACTGCGGTGCTGGAGGGCGTCGCGTACGCGATGCGTCAGGCGCTCGATCTGGTAGCGGAGCCCGAGCCGGGCGCGTGGCTGCGGGTGACGCTGATCGGCGGCGGCGCGAAGAGCGCGGCTTGGTGCCAGATCATGGCGGATGTGCTCGGCTGCGAGCTCGTCGTGCCGCAAGATTCGCAGTACTTGCCCTCGCTCGGGGCAGCTGCACTGGGCTTCCGCCAGATGGGCTGGAGCGCCGGCTATGCCGAGCTTTGCGGGAGCTTCCGCAGCCTCGGCATGGCGCAGAGCTATGCGCCGGACGAGCGATTGCGGTCGTATTATGATCGCCAATACGAGAAGTTCAAGCGGATGTACCCTGCTATGGCCCCATTGTTTGTCGAATAAATTGGGGCGCTACACGGGATGCTATGCAGTACTGTGTGACCGATTGCCAGAGAGAAGAGCAAGACAACTGCGATATGATGCGTTGTCTTGCTCTTTGCATTTTCGGAGGCCGTCGACAAGACAGATGACGATGTCATTGACTGCGACTAAATAACCATGCTATGATCATTATAGACTGACGGTCGGTCAACGGATTATTAGACAAACAAAGAGGCGTATACTTACGAGGGGGAACCTAATGTACCGCAGAATTATCCGCCGCGACATCGCGCGGAACAAGCTGATCACGCTGACTATGACGCTCTTCGTCGCTGCGGCAGCGCTGCTGGTGGCGCTCGCGGCATTGCTCATCGTCCACCTGTCAGGCTCGATCGATACGCTGATGACGCAGGCCCGCACCCCGCATATGACGCAGATGCATGCCGGCGACCTGGACGCTGCGAGACTCGCCGCGTTTGCCGAGCAGAGCGAGCATGTCGAGCAATACCAGGCCGTCGAATTCGTCAACATCGACGGTGCCCGCATCCGCATCGGCGAGCAGACGCTGGCAGGCTCGGTGCAGGACAACGGCTTCGTCAAGCAAAATGAAAGCTTCGACTATCTGCTCGATCTCGACGGACAGGTCATCCAGCCCCGCGACGGCGAGGTGTATATCCCGATCGGCTACTGGAGAGACGGCACGGCCAAGCTGGGCGACACCGTCACCGTGGAGGACAAGACCTTCACCGTATCCGGCTTCCTGCGCGATTCGCAGATGAACTCGCCGCTCGCCTCCTCCAAGCGACTGCTCGTCAGCGACCAGGCGTTTGCCGAGCTGAGGCCGCTGGGCAGCATCGAATATTTGATCGAGTTCCGCTTACGGGACCTGTCCACATTAACGGCCTTCCAGACCGAATACACAGATGCAGGACTGGAGGCCAATGGGCCAGCGCTCACCTATCCGCTCTTCCGTATGCTGAATGCGATCTCCGACGGCATGATGATCGGCGTGCTGCTGCTCGTCAGCTTGCTCGTCGTCGTCATCGCTCTGCTCTGCATCCGCTTCACGCTGCTGGCGAAGCTCGAGGACGACTACAGGGAGATCGGCGCGATGAAGGCGATCGGTATGCGCTTAGCCGATATCAAGCGGCTCTATCTGGCCAAGTATGCGGCGATCGCCGCCGCAGGCAGCGTGCTCGGCTTCGCGGCCGCTTGTGCGCTCCGTGGCGCGCTGCTGGACAATATCCGGCTCTACATGGGCGAGAGCGGCAATGATGCGCTCGCCTTGGCGATCGGAGCTCTGGGCGCGCTCCTGGTGCTGCTGGCGATCCTCGGCTATGTGAGCGGCGTGCTGCGCCATATCCGGCGCATCCCGGCGGCGGAGGCGCTCCGCTACGGGGTGTCGCAGTCGGATAAGGTCGGTGCTCGGCGACTGCGGCTCAGCCGCAACCGGCTGCTGCCGGTGAACCTGTTCCTCGGCGTCCAGGATGTGCTCTCGCGCAAGAGGCTGTATGCGACGATGCTGACAGTGCTCATCCTCGCCTCCTTTATCATGATCGTCCCGCATAACCTGCATCATACGATCTCGCAACGCAGCTTCAGCGGCTATATGGGGATCGGCGCTTATGATCTGCGCCTCGATCTGCAGCAAAGCCCCGACATCGCCGAGCGGGCGACAGCGATCGCCGATAAGATGGCCGCCGACCCCGATATCTCGCGTTATACGGTACTAATGACCAAGAGCTTCCAGGTGAGGACGGCAGAGGGTACGACCCAGACGATGCGGATCGAGCTAGGCGATCAGGACGCGTTCCCCGTGCAATACAGCAAGGGGGGCTCGCCTCAGACGGCGGACAAGATCGCGTTGTCGGCGCTCCAGGCCGAGGAGCTGAAGGTGACGGTCGGCGATCCGCTGGTGCTGGCAAGTGACTCGGGAGATGTCCGCCTGGAGGTTAGCGGTATCTACTCGGACATCACCCATGGTGGCAAGACGGCCAAGGCGTCCTTCGCTGACGACTCGGGGGACATCGTATGGGCGGTCGTCTATGCCGAGCTGACGGCATCGTCCGATGCGGCGGCCAAGGCCGCAGCTTACAGCGACAGCTTCCCCTACGCCAAGGTGTCCGATATCGAGGCGTTCATCGACCAGACCTTCGGCTCTACGATCCGCGCGGTCGGTCAGGCGTCGCAGGGCGCGATTGCGGTAGCGCTGTTGATCGCGCTGCTCGTGACGCTGCTGTTCATCAAGCTGCTGCTAGCCAAGGACCGTTATGCGATTGCGGTCATGCAGGCATTTGGTTTTACCAACCGCGACATCAAGCTGCAGTACATTACCCGGTCCTTATTCGTCCTGCTGCTTGGCCTGTCTGTCGGCACACTGCTGGCCAACACGCTCGGCGAGCGGCTGGCCGGCGCGGTGATCGCCTCGTTCGGGGCGTCGTCCTTCGAGTTCGCGATCGATCCGCTATCCGCCTATGTAATCTATCCTGTGCTGATGGGCTGCGCAGTCGGGCTGGCGACGCTCATCGGCACCTCGGGCTCGGGCAATATCATACTATCTGAACATATAAAGGAGTAGCCTATGAACAAGATTATAGTCGGAGATCAGATCGTCAAGCGTTACGGAATTGGAAGCGAGGCGCGTCAGGTGCTCGACCGCGTCTCGGTCGAGATCGGCCAAGGAGAGTTCGTGGCGGTGATGGGGCCGTCCGGTTCGGGCAAGTCGACGCTGATGTTTTGCCTGAGCGGCATGGATGCGATCGACGAAGGCGTGGTGCTGTATAACGGCAAGCCGCTGTCGCAGATGGGAGAGGTGGAGCTGGCCGACCTGCGCAGGAGACGGATGGGTTTTGTCTTCCAGCAGCCGACCCTGCTGCGCAATCTCAATGTGCTCGACAACATCCTTTTGCCGTCGCTCCGCGACAACCGCAAGCGTGTCGCCGAGCTCACGGACAAGGCCCGCTCGCTGATGAAGCGAGTGGGCATCGCGGGCCTCGAGTCGCGCGAGATTACGCAGGTATCGGGCGGTCAATTGCAGCGGGTAGGCATCTGCCGGGCCTTGATGGGAGACCCCGACATCATCTTCGGCGACGAGCCGACCGGCGCGCTCAACTCAGCCTCGGCCCAAGAGATGATGGAGCTGTTCACTGCGATTCATACGGAGGGAACGGCGATCATGCTCGTCACGCATGATGCGCAGGTCGCGGCTCGGGCCGAGCGTGTCCTGTTCATGCGCGACGGCGCGATCGCCAGCGAGCTGCTGCTCGCGCGATACCGGCAGGAGGAGGCCGCAGCTCGCGTCAGCCGCATCACGGACCGGATGACCTCGCTTGGGGTGTAGCGGTTAGATTAACCTTGTGACAAATTCTCGCGACAGTTGGATCGTGTTAGGCAGCGACAGCTCATACTGGATCGGCGCACCGAACATCTTTGCCTCGCAACGATATTTTTCAGATCAGGCGTTCCATCAAGCTTTTGGTCAGCGAACGGCTGTCGGGGAGCGTCAGCTCGTAGTATAGCGGAGGCCCGAACAGACGGCTGATCAGGAGGTCCGGGGTGCTCGAGGACAAGTAATAGAGGATCGCGTCAAAGAGAGAGTCGGCAGCGAGGCCTCCGGCAAAGCCGCCAATCAAGCCTCCGAAGATCGCTCCGAGCAGTGCGCCGCCTGGCCCGGACAAGACCCCGAGCAGCCAGGCGCCTGCCTCGGCGCCGATCTGGCCTGCAAGTATTGCAGGCGGGATGGAGAACGCCGCCCGGGCGCTGGCTTCCAGTCGATGATCCGACTGGACGATTTGCCATACCATGATTACAGCGGTCAGCAAGGCGAGACCTTCTCCAGCGCTGCGGAAGATTCGCATCAGTTGTAGATCGGCTTGTTCTATGTTAATGAATGTATCTTTAGCGACACTTATTTGATCTGAGGTGGATAACTTTGATAGTTTCGCTTTCGGATTGTATTTGTTTTTGTTTACTACGCTATTCCATCTATCATTTTGGTTAGCGATGAACGTCTTGCGCGTTTCATTGAATGTAACTATCCAGTCCTGACCGAAGGCTTGGGGCGTGAGAGCCGGATAGCTGCGTGTGCCCCATTCTGCGAGCAGTTTTTTCATATCGGTGATGTGTTTTTCCAATGACTGAAGCAGCGTTTTAGCGTTTTTCCTCAGACCGTTGTTGGACAATGTATTAGCCCTATATTCCGGCGAATTATGAATGTCATGTAGCAGACCATTATAAACTTCAGTTATTTTTCCAGTTACTGATATATATTCCCGACGAAGAGAGAGATTTTTGATCGCGCCATAAGCAAAGCGGAGCGTCCCTTGGGAGACTGCTCGGAGCTGGTCGCTCAGATCGTTCAGGTACTCATCATCGCCAAAGCCTGACGTCGCGTCCCCCTCCAGCAGAGCACGGGCTTCCTCGTAGACCGCTTGACTATACTGCAAATCCTTCTGTTTGTTCCTTTGGCTGCCATACCTATGGGACCTAATCGCGCGAGACTCCTCTTCGTAGACGCGTGTGGCGATTGCCAAGGTTAGGTCATAATCCTTCTGCGGATCCATTTCTCTCAACTCCTTAAGTCTGTTTAAGTCATACGATCAATCAATTTTTTGGTTAATCACGATCCGTTGCCACGCTTTGATGAAGCGGTGAGCTGCACCTTCTCCAGCAAGCCCCGGGCCTCATCGTAGCATTCCTGGAAATATTTGACGCGTTGATATAGTCCGTGGTCAACTTATCGAAGATCAACGCCATGCCATCTTGGTTACCTAAGCTTTGCTATGAAATCGCGGGAGAGCTGCATCGTATTGGGCAACGTTAGCTCGTAGCGAATCGGCGTTCCGAACATCTTCAGTTTCAGTCGGTCCGGAATCTCCGTGGAGAAGGCATGAACGACCGTTTCGAAGAGGAAGTCGCTAGCCAGGCCGCCGGCAAAGCTGCCGATGAGCCCACCGAAGATACCGCCGATCATGGAGCCGACCGGACCGGCCAACATCCCCACCCATAAGCCAATCTGCGTACCCGCATATCCCATAGCTATCGAGGAAGGGATAGAAACAGCGGTTTTGGCTGTCGCTTTCCACGGATCGGTATCCTGCAGAATAAACCAGAGCATGATGCCTGTCGTAAGGACGCTGACCGCTGCCCCGAGTCCGCGCAGCAAGGCGAGAGTATATTCATGCTGCACTGCCAATTGTCTAAAAGCATTCTCGTAGACCTGAACTAATTCTCCTTCTGCTAGCGCAGGATTAGCTCCGGTGTTTATACGCAGATATTGAAGCTTTTCTGTTTCCTGCTGCAGCAAGGTTTCCCAGCCTGGGTTGCGGTACCAACTGAGGCGCCAGGTCTTGGAGCTGGCATCCGACCACTGATAAAATTTGTATTGCAAATTCTCGATATGTCTGCTTGCCCAGCTTTCTAGAGCGGCTTGTCCGCCCTTTGCTGGCAATTCTCTTAAGGAGCTTTCGATTAGATTGGCAATTTGGAAATTAGCCCCGATATAGTGCTTTCGCAGACGGAGATTAATAATCGCCTCGTAGCCGAAGCGTACGCTGCTCCGGGCGGCCTCCCAAGCCATCGTTCTAGCATCGCTCGTATTTTCATTCATCTTGTTTGGGATGGAAGAGAGCAACTGATGAGATATGTCATAGCTTTCGCGGCTACTGCGCAGATCCTCTGCGCGGGTTCGTTCGTTGCGATAGCGGTGCATCTTAATCGCTTGTTGTTCTTTGGCATAGATATGATTGACGAGCTCTATCGTGTCTTGACGACTCAAGGAACGCATCATCGTTTTTTGGCCTCCTTACTAATACTAAGTGTGTTCTTGTCCAATCCTAAAACACTGCTTCCAATAATGTATGTCCTCATCCATTCACCTGCTTGTTCGCTTGTCCCGGTGAACAAAAAAAAATGCCTGGCATGATGCCAGACATTCCAGTTATGTCCATAAACGACCCTCTGATGCGGAAGGGATTGAACGGCGTTGAGAAGGGCTATCCGTCAGAGAGTTAAAGGCGGGGGACGTACCAGCAATGCTTTCCCTCAGCGTCTGAAGCCACGATCAGGAAGTGCGCTCCTCCGGAGCCGCTGCCTCTATCTCTGGCTCTGCCTCAGCATAACGCGCCAGCGCCTTGGCCGAGGACTCCCGCATCCGATGGATCAGGTAGTCGCCCTGTACGACGCGTACACGCCTGCCGAGGAAACGGAGCTTGGAGAGCAGATACTCGATCTCGTCGCCGAGCAGCGAGACGCGCACGCGGTAGAGGTCGCCGCCACTGTCGTAGTCGACCGACTTCTCGAAGCTGGAGAAGGCGTACAGGATACGCGAGAGCTCGGCGTTGTACAGCGGCACGATCTCGATAACCGCCTCGGTCCGGCGGGCGGCGATCGCCTCGGCGATCCGCTGCTGTGCGCGCTCGGCCGTGTGCGAATCCAGCGGCTCGGCGGCAAAGGCGCGGATCTTTTGCAGCCGCGTGCTCATGAGCGACGGCTGGCGGAGACGATACCAGAGCAGATACCATTCGCGCTTCACCATCGAATATTCCAGCTTGTAGGGCAGGCCGGGGTGATCGGTATACTCGCGGTCGTCCTTGACCGCATAGGTGAGGCGCACGCCTTGGCGCTCGGCGATCAGACGCCGCAGCGGGCGCAGATGCGGGTGGTACACCTGCCGTTCCCGAGAGCGCGCCTTCTCGATGAGATGACGGGCGACGTCGAGCTCCGCCTCGGGAGCCAGCACCTCGCGCAGCTTGGCCAGCGTATCGGCAGCGAACGCTTCGGCCGCCGCCGGATGCGCCAGCATCGTCTTCAGCCAGGCCCGCTCATGCGAGGTAACGGTAAAGGTGCCCGACTCCTCCAGCCGCGTCATGATCTGGTGGTTGAATATTTTCTCAAATGGATTCATAGGTCGACTGTATCTCCTTCCACTCCGAGATCATCTCTCGCCGCAGCTGCAGCGGCTCCAGCACCTCGCAGCTCGAGCCGAAGCTCCGCAGCCACGGCCGGATCTCGGTCGTTCCGTTGACCACGATCTCGTAGATGAACGCCTCGTCGTCCTCCTCGACGATCTGTCCCCATTGCCCCTGTAGCAACACCCGTTCCTTGACGAAGTTGCGCGCCAGTCCCGTGTGGTAGAAGCGGGCGCGCACGGTGACCGGCTTGCCGGTGTCGATGAGCCAGCTATACCGCAGCTTCTCCGCCAGCTCCGCCTGCTTGTCCTCGTACCCTGCCGCATCGACGGCATCCTCCAGCTCGATCTGCGTCACGCCCTCCAGCCGGTACTTGCGGAGGCCTTCCCTGCCGTGTCCTAACAGATACCATCGTCCATACTGATGATCATAGACCAGCTTCAGCGGCAGCGTCCGCTGCTGCTTGCCCTCCGTCTCTCGCTCGAACAGCGGATTCGTATTGCGCGAGGCGTAGCTGCGCTCGGACTTCGGCGAGAAGTACAGGAAGCGCACCCGGAGCCGCCCCTCGATCGCGTGCAGCAGCGTAAACAGATGCGCCTCGTCGAGCACCCGCGAGTGGTAGTGGTATTTGTACAGGAACGGCTCCAGCTCATGCGTCTGAGCTTGCCCGCGCAGCAGATGTTTTTTCAGGCCGTCGCGCAGCAGGTAGCCCTGGACCGAGGGGAGCTGCGTGTTGGCCATCACATCGATATAGTCGTACAGGTCGAGCAGTTCCTCCGGCGAGAGCGCCTGGAGCAGATCGTCGTTGACGCGGTAGCGGTAAGGGCGCGCCGCGCTCTCCTTGCGGATGACGCCGACGCTCTCCAGATACTTCACGTCGCTGCGGATCGTCTTCTCGTCAGGCATCGGCATCTCCTCTATGGTCGCCGTCTCGTCTGAGGGCGGGCTGCAGCAGATGTCGAGCAGTTCCATCACGGTCAAGGCTTGGCCGTCCATCGCCGACAGCAGCAGCGAGAGCCGGTAGCTCTCCGACGCCTTGACCGACTTGGCGCGGAACAGGAACAGCAGCAGTGGATCGGCCGACTCATAGTAGCTGTAGCGGATCGCCTCCGACCATTCGCGGCTCTGCTCCTGCGTCAGATGCTGGTGCATCGAGCCCAGCACCTCCTTGAGCCGACGGATCGTCTTGTCGAACGTATGGACGGAGATGCCGAGCCGCTCGGCAAACTGCGTCCGCGTGAACGCCCCGCTCGTCAGCGCCAGCATGCGCAGGATCTGGATTTCCTTGTCGAAGCTTTCCTTGGCCATGCGTCATCCTCCTTTTTTTCATTGTAACAGGAGTCGTCATACTTCTGCCATGTTCGGATCGGTCGAGATGAGCGATGATAGATGCTGTAAGGCGCCGATGCGGCGCTTTGCAATCGTCACAAGCGCTTATGCGGCGGTCGTAACGAGGCGAGGATGTCAGACATCCTGCAGTGCCGGGCCTGTAGGCTGCGGTATCCTGTACGGCTGGACCGGTAAGTGCAAGCGGGGTTCGATTCCCCAATCGCTTAGGGAGCGATCTATGGTGTAGAGCTACTCGACTGCAAATCGAGCGATGCAACAACTCACAAGGGACCTGAGGATGGAATCCCGTGCGGCTAGGGTGTGCAGACACGCCCTAGCGCAAGCGCGCTGTCGGGCGGCTATGCAATCTGCGGATACCGACGGGCGGGAAGCAGCAGCAGGACAGAGAGAGGGACGCAGCGGGGCGACGGCCGAAGTCGGGCCGCGCCATCGCCCGGATCTCCTCTGCGAAGCTCTAGCGGACGCTCGTCTCAAGCGAGATTCCGCCGCACCGGCAGGGGGATTCCTATCCGACGGCATGTAAGAACAGGGGGAGTATGAACATGATGAACAAGATTATTATCCAAGACGACCAGCGCGGTCTGCTGATGCATAAAGGAAGCTATGAGAAAAAACTGATGCCGGGCACCTATCGTTATGCGCCATGGTCGGAGCGGACCGTAGTCGTCATGAATACGGCGAAGCCATTCGTCGTAGAGGGCAAGGAGGTCCAACTGTTCCTGCAGGACGATGCGCTGGCCAGCGAGCTGGACGTCGTCCGCGTCGCCGATCATGAGTATGTCTTGCACTATGAGGACGACCAGTTCGCAGGGCTGCTGAAGCCTGGCGTCCACGCGTTCTGGAATGTGCTGAAGCGGCACACGTTCGTCCATGCCGACACGCGCAATCCCGAGCTGCCTGCCGAGGTGAGCCGGGCGGTCATCGCCAAGCTGGGCGTCTACGTGCAGTCGTACGAGGTCGGCAGTGGCGAGATCGGCTTCCTGTACTACGACCATGTGCTGCAGCGCCAGCTGACGCCCGGCAAGTACAGTTATTGGAAGGGGCCGGTGACAGTCGCGGTCCGCACGGTCGAGCTGCGTCAGCAGCAGATGGAGCTGATCGGGCAGGAGATCATGACGGAGGATAAGGTGACGCTGCGGCTCAACTTAGTCTGCCAGTACCGGATCGCAGAGCCAGAGCGCATCCTGGAGATGAAGTCGCATGAGGAGCAGATCCACATCCTGCTGCAGCTGTCGCTGCGCGAGTACGTTGGCACATTGCGGCTCGACGACCTGCTGAAGCGCAAGGAGGAGGCGGCATCATACGTCCTCTCCCAGCTGCGGGAGCGGGAGGCGGAGCTGGGCATCCAGTTCCTGAGCGCTGGCGTGAAGGATATCATCCTGCCCGGCGAGATGAAGGCGATCCTCAACACGGTGCTGATGGCGGAGAAAAAGGCGCAGGCCAACCTGATCACGCGCCGCGAGGAGACGGCCTCGACCCGCAGCCTGCTCAACACAGCCAAGCTGATGGACGAGAACCGCACGCTGTATCGGCTCAAGGAGCTGGAGTTCCTCGAGAAAATCTCCGAGAACATCGGCTCGCTCTCGGTCTCCGGCGGCGGCGATCTGCTCGAGCGGCTGAGCGGCCTGCTCGGCGAGAGGCGGGGAGCTGGGGAGTGAGGACGTGGAGGGGAACGGAGCGATAGCCGGGGGGCGGGGCAGGATTACTAGGTAAAGCCGCGAGTAGCTGCACCTTCCCTTCGGAACAGCGCCGGATAGCCGAAATAGAGGAAGAAAGGTGCACTGGAGGGATGGTTATGAAGAAGAGTGAACATGAGGAGAGGGAATCGTACAAAGCCCATAAAGAGCGGCATGCGGACATCGCGGCGGCGCTGGAGCGCATCGAGCGCGAGGAGCGGGTTCGCATCCTGTACGCTTGTGAGTCGGGCAGTCGCGCTTGGGGCTTCCCGTCGAGAGACAGCGACTACGACGTCAGATTTCTCTATGTGCGGCAGCCAGACGACTATCTGTCGATTTTCGAGCGGCGCGATGTCATCGAGCAGCCGATCAGCGAGCTGCTGGACATCAACGGTTGGGACCTGCGCAAGGCGCTGCTGCTGTTCCGCAAGTCGAACCCGCCCTTGCTGGAGTGGCTGCAATCGCCGATCATCTATCGCGAGGACGGGACGGTTGCCGATCAGATTCGAACGCTTGCTGCGGCCGCTTTCTCCGCTCGCGCTTGCACGTACCACTACCTGCACATGGCCAGGGGCAACTATCGGGAGTATTTGCAGGGTGAGCGCGTCAAGATCAAAAAATATTTCTACGTCCTGCGTCCGATCCTGGCCTGCGAATGGATCGATCGCTACCGGACGATGCCGCCGATCGCCTTCGAAGCGCTGGTCGAGGCGATCGTACCGCAAGACAGCGAGCTGCGACAGACGATAGATGAGCTGCTGGCGCGCAAGAAGGCCGGAGACGAGCTGGACATCGAGCCGAGGATCGCAGTGTTGAACGACTATCTCGATGAGCGGTTGGCCCTGTACGATCAGCGGGCGGCGGAGCTGCCGACCTCCGGCGAGGGAGCGGACGAACGGCTGGATGCCTTATTCCGATCGGTGCTGCGAGAAGCTTGGGAGAGCTATATGTGACTGGGCATTATGCCACTCTTATCGCGAAGGCGAGCCGATCTTCCGTTAATGACACTCCAAAAAGACCGCCTCGCCGATCGGCGGTGCGGTCCTGACTTGAAATATAGTTCCTACCGTCTCGCGATAATCCCGAAGCGGTCGGCTGTCGTGCGGATGCCGCGGTCGGTGCGATGGGAATCGATGTAGCACTCCAGTACTCGCAGGTCGTCCGGATCGCGGCCGAAGTCCGGGATGATCGGCGTATGCGTCAGCAGGAAGATCAGATCGTCGACGGTCTCGTAATATTCCGTGACCGTGTAATCGAACGCACGGATGTCCCGGAAGCCCGCGGCCTCCAGCTCGGTGCAATAACGCGTCTGCAGCGCGCCCGGCGGCTCGCCCCAGCTCTGGCCGCGTCCGAAAGCTTCCTTGAGCTGCCGCTTGTCGCCCTCGCCGACCTGCTGCGTCACGAAGACGCCATCGGCTGCGAGCACGCGGGCGATCTCCCCTGCATGCCACTCGGAGTGACGGGAGGAGACGAGGTCGAACAGGCCGTCTGGGAAGACGAGCCGCTCCGCCTCCATCTGCAGGAAGCGGGCGTGCGCGTGGCCAGCGCGTGCGGCATTGCCCTTCGCCGTCTCGATCATCTCGGCCGAGCGGTCGATGCCGATGAGCAGGCGCACCGCTCCGGCGATCGAGAGCGCCGCTTCGCCGCCGCCGGTGCCGATGTCCAGCAGCAGCGAGGCGGGTGTAGCGAGCTCTTCCACTTCGCGGTACATCTCCCAGGGCGCGCCTTCGGTTACGCACTTCACTCGGCTGAAGTCCCAGCCGTTCGTTCGACCGATCGCGTCATAGAAGGTTTTGTAGTCAAAGCTGTTCATTGGATATCACCTTCCCCTTGTTAGAGGTAGCAGACTAGACTGTGCTGTCGCAAATAGCTTACAATCAAAACGGTTCAACACACCTGTCACCTCGGCGGAAAGAATAGCTACAGTATAGTCCAAACCATCGCGGAGTGACAAGATCACAAAGGAGAGGCGGGCGTATCGTGGATGTCGTAAGCCAATTGAGGATATTGAAGCAAATCTATAGCGAGAGCACAACATGGGATGAGGATAAGAGGGTGTCGGTGCATCGAATACCGTCAACCGTCACAGCACAGGAGATGGAGGCGCTGGAGCAGGCGGGACATGCGCCGAACAACTGGGTCTATCCTGCGCATGACGAGACGTTGGCCGAGCTGAAGCGGCTGGCCCAGCGATGGACGCTCGCCGAGGCTGCGGATGCTTTCGTGGCTTCGCTCTGGTCAGCGCCGATGATCTGGCGCGCGCTACTCCCGGGCAAGCTGCTGGCGGAGGCGATGCCTGAGCATGCGTACGAGCCTTATCCGAGCTCCGCGACCTGCCAGGTCTGCGGCTTGGCGGACGGGGGAGGCGTCGATGTCAGTCTCCAGTGGTACTTCCGCATGATCGAGTCGACGCCGCTCGACGGCAACCCGCACGGGTATGTGCTGGCGCTGCGCGAGCTGTCGGCTGCCGGTCAGGTGCCGCAGCCGACAGCATCGGACCATTATGCGCTGCGACGCTTGCTGACGATACTGAGGGAGCTGCCGCCCAAGACGCGTTATAGCAAGATCGATCCGCTCCTCAAGAAGGAAGCGCTGCTGCCCGTGCGCGACAGGTACCCGTATCGCGGCCTGCTCGAGACGCTCGGCCTGATCGGCGTCCTCGATACGGAGGCGTACCCGGGACTGGCGACGACCTTCCTGTCGTACCGCAAGCGGGACGAGCGGCCCAATACGAGGGTGGAGATCCAGGCCCCGCTCGCATGGTGGGATTCCTCGGTCGGCATCAATGAGCGTACGCTTGCGCAGCTGTTCGCAGCCTACGACTTGACTGATGTCTCCGCGTCGGACAAGCCCGAGCCGACCCCGGCGCTGGCGGAGACGGTGACCGGCGCGCTGGCGAGCAGGAAGGCGCCGCGCGCCGCGACCCCCAAGGCGTCCCCGGACGCAGGCAAGGGGCCGGTGGAGGCAGGGGATGTGTATGCGGTGCGCATCCGCGAGGGCGCATGGGTGACTGTCTACTGCCATGAAGTCAAGGACAATCGCGCCCGCGTTGAATACATGGACGGCATCTATACCGAGATGCCATCCAAGGCCGAGCTGAGCCAGACGTTCCGTCCGCGACCGGACGGCAGATGGCAGTGCCGGGCGGCGTCCATCGACTCGACGAGCTGGGTCCGGCGTGTAGCCCGAGGGATCGCTTGTCCGCAGTCGGAGCTGCCGGAGCCGGATCGCTACCCTTTCCATGGCGCCAAGGATTTGTCGCATATGGCGCTCTGGTGCTTTCCCGAGTTGAAATCCTGAGGCTTAAGCCAGAATAGCCGCCTTCTTCTCGTCGATCTCCCATGCGAGCGGTTCGCCCGCCAGGTAGCGGCCGAGCTCATCGGCCATATACATACCCATCCGGGCGATCTCGTTGCCCAGGCTGCCGGCGATATGCGGCGTCAGCACGACATTGGGCATCGTATACAGCGGCGAGTCGTCGACCGGAGGCTCGGGGTAGGTCACATCGAGGATCGCAAACAAGTCGGGACGCTCCTGCAGCGCCTCGATCATCTCCGGCTCGCGCACGATCGCGCCGCGAGCCGTGTTCAGGAACGTAGCTCCGGGCTTCATGCGGCGAAAATGCTCCCCGGTAATCATGCCGACCGTCTCCTCCAGCCAGGGCGCATGGAGGGACACGACATCTGCGCGTTCGAACAGCTCGTCGAGCGTGCATAGCTGCACGCCGAGCGCCTCGGCCTGTTCGCGGGTCGCGAAAGGATCGTAGGCGATGACGTTCATATCGTAAGCCTGGAGTCGTTGGCACACTTGCCGCGCGATCATGCCCAGCGAGATCAGGCCGACGGTGCTGCCAAAGGTGCCGACGACCGGGAACGCAGCACGCATGCCGCGGTTCGTCTTGGGGTCTTGATAGGCGCGGGACAGCCGCCATCCGTTTTTCAGCGCGAAGACAATCTGCGACACCGTGTATTCCGCGACAGGGATCGCGTTGGCCGCGTAAGCGCTAGTCAAACGGATGCCGCGTTTCCAGAAGGCCTCGGTCACCATGCCTTTGACCGACCCTGCGCCATAGAACACCATTTTCAGACGTGGAGCCGCTTTCAAAAATGCCTCATCCAGCTTGGGCGCGCCCCAGCCCGAAAACAACACTTCCACGTCCTGCAGCACATCTAGCGATTCTGCAATGGATTGAGACGTATAGGCTTGGGTTATCATGTTCACGCGGCTCTCGATCTTTTGGCGAACGCGCTCGGGGTAGATATCGGAATACGATGTCTCGCCCAGAATATAGATTCCTTTATACACATTAAGTCCTCCGCTTCAAATAGAAGTCATGTCCATCCTGCCTATTATATAACGAACTGAACCCGGCCGTCAGCAGGAACAGCCGGGTTAGTCCGCTTACGATTCGAGCGGGCGCTCCCTCGAGCGCTTAGCCCTCTCCTCCCGAGAACAGCTTGCGGTATTGGATCGGCGTATGGCCGGTCTCCTTCTTGAAGCGGCGGATGAAGCTCGGCGCATCGTGGTAGCCGACGCGCTGGATGATGTCCTTGAGCGGATCGCTTGTCGTCGTCAGGTCGGTGATGACGGCGGCCATCCGCTTTTTCCAGATGTACTGGACAAAGTTGATGCCGACCGCCTCCTTGAACGAACGGCTGAAGTAGGACATTGAGATCGAGTACCTGTACGAGATCTCCTCCAGGCTGAGCGAATGGTCCATATAGTGTTCGTCGATATACGTGATGATCTGGTCCATCAGCGAGTGGGCTTCCTTCTCTTCCTTCCACTCCACCTGATCGCACACATGGCCGACCAGTTGCGCGCAATGCCGGTACAGCTCGTCCAGCGAGGCGATGCTGTCCGCCGCAGGCAGCTTCGCTCCGACATGGGCGACGCCGGCCTCCAGCGCGGTTTTGACGATCGTGTTGATCAGGTCCAGGCTCATGTAGCGGACGAACTTCACCGACAACCCGGGCTGCTGCAAATAATCGACCGCCTCGCGCACCGTCTGCTCCGCGACCTCCCGATTGCCCTGCTTCAGACTCTGATCGAGCGTCAGCAGCACGTTTTTGGGCAGCCAGCACGCCTCGTCGCCGGAGGCCGACAGCTTGCTGAAGTAGGAGATCGTGCCGCCCGGAGCGAGACGGGCCTCATAGGCCGAGCACGCCTCGATGAACGACTGGTTGAGCCGGTCCGGCGAGTCGTAGCAAGCGCCGACGCCGATCACCGGATGGAGCTGGTAGATGTCGTGCAGATGATCGTGCGCAGCCTGGACGATGCCATGCAGCTGGCGCTGCTCCTCCATACCCGGGAGCGCGTTGAAGCTGGCGATCAGCGCGATCTGATCGGGGCTTGGCAGCTCCACGCTGTACACGCGCGCCTCATACTCGGGGAATTCCACCTCGAACAGCTGCTGCTGCATCGTCTGCCATTCGATTGCAGGCTCGTCCGTGGCGTCGCCGTCCTTGCGCCCGATCAGCATGACGAAGTGACGGCTGCGCTCGAAGCTCAGGTCGAGCGTCTGCAGCAGCTTGGCCGGCAGCCGACTGACATTGCCGTGGCGCAGCAGCATGAGCAGTAGATGGTTGCGAGCATACGGCTCCTGCAGGTCTGCGCGATCGCTGTACTCCTCCAGCGCCGAGCGGATGCGCTCCAGCTCATTGCCCGGCGCGGGGGCGTCCGATGAGGGCTGCTCTGCCTTGAACCGGGTGTTGGCGTACTCGGACAGGCTGAAGATCGGGTGGTACTGACGGCGCGCGAGCAAGAGGGCGAATACGCCGCCGAGCACGACGACCGCCGAGAAGAGCAGGATGATGACGCTGCGGATATGCAGCACATTGCCGAAGAACTGGGCGCTTGGCATCAGTGTTACGTACTGCCAGCCGTTCTGGCTCGAGCGGACCGAGACGACCGAATGGTCGACGCCGCTCAGCTTCACATTATGGATGCCGGGCGCAAGACCCACCAGCCCTTGCAGCTCGGCAGCGGTCAGCGGCGCCTCCCGATTGCTCTTGGAAGCCAGGATCTGGCCCTCCGGACTGACGATGTAGGAGGAGCCCTGGTAGTTGCCGAGGATCGTATCGATGAGCCCGGTCAGCTCGGACTCCCGGATGACGTACATCAGGGTGCCGTGCGGCGTCGGGCTGTTCGGCGTGATCGGCATCAGATAGGCCAGCATCGATTGGTCGAAGCCAGGCTTGCGGTGGAACAGATCGGCCGGACGCATCGTCGCATGCTGCAGCCCATTGAGATCGTCCGCGATCGCTTCGGCGCTCCAGTTGCGGAACTTGAACGTCTCGGCGAACACCTCCAGACTGTTCATCCCCTCCGTCGAGAAAATCTTCGTGTCGCCGCGATAATAGAGATACATCTCCTCGATGATCGGGCTGGTCGCCTTGTACAGCTTCAACGCCTCATTGGCATCGAGGACGAAGTACGGGTCGTTCACCCGATAGCGGGCCAGTCGCTCGTCATAGGCCGCATAGGAGGAGATGTTGCCGAGCTGCTTCATATGACTGTTGACGATCGTCTCGGCTTGCGTCAGCTGATTGAGATGCGACTGCTCGATCTCGGCGCGCAGATTGGTCACGGCATTGCGATAGATGAGTAATGTCAGGCAGATGAGAGGTATGAGCAAGATCAGCAGATAAGATGACATATATCGCAGGAAGAGTTTAGATTTGAAATAGTTCAGCTTCATACTTACCCCCTGGACTTTGCAATAATTTTCAATGTATGCGTTTTAGAAGATGTGTGGTTTATGACCCTAACCGTACACTATTTTTCCTGAAATGAGAAGCTTCGCCGATGTGCCTTTTTTTACTTTGCCTGCTCCCGCCTCGTCCTGTCAAGTTCGTCAAGCCCAGTCGCGCCAGTCATGAAGGCGCTGTCTTGAGCCGTTTTCTCCAACCCCGCAAGACATCTCTATCGCCATTCCCGGGTCAAAAAAAACATAGTCTGTCTGACAATCCGCCGCCGCTCTATGTACAGCCTTTTCAAAATCGTGAGGTATTCTAACATATCCGGCCATGCCATAATCGCCGGCTGGCAGAGCAATGGCCAAAATGACATGTTTACCGGTCGCTCTCGCTTTTATAGACTGTGGGTAATCGAGCCACAAATCGTGAGGGGAAAGGAGAGGTCCGATGACAGAAGGCAGCAAGACGACATTCGACGTGTCCGTTGCTCCGCTAGGACAGCAGACAGGGCGCAGGAGGGGCAGGACGCTCCATAAGATCGTCCGCAACTGGCGTTTGTACGTATTTATGGCGCCGGCATTGCTGACGGTGTTAATTTTCAGCTATTTGCCGATGTACGGGATTCAGATTGCCTTCAAAAACTACATCCCCGCCTTCGGGATGGCAGACAGTCCATGGGTCGGTCTGGATCATTTCATTCGCTTCTTCAACTCGTATTACTTTTGGGACTTGCTCTGGAACACGCTCAGCATCAGCTTGTACGGGCTGGCGGTAGGCTTCCCGCTGCCGATCTTGCTGGCGCTCGCCTTCAATGAAGTGCGCGTCGGCTTCTTCAAGAAGACGGTGCAGACCGTCACGTATGCGCCGCACTTCATCTCGACGGTCGTCATGGCCGGGATGATCATCACGTTCCTCAGTCCGTCCTCGGGAATGCTCGTCAATCTGCTGGAGGCGCTCGGCATCTCGCCGCCGAACTTCCTGACCGATCCGCGCTGGTTCAAGACGATGTATGTCTTCTCGGATGTGTGGCAGGCGACGGGCTGGGGCACGATCATCTATCTGGCGGCGCTCTCGGCGGTCGACCCGGGCTTGCATGAGGCGGCCATCCTGGACGGAGCGTCGCGGCTGCAGCGGATCCGGCACATCAACATTCCGGTCATCATCCCGACGATCACGATCCTGATGATCCTCAATGTCGGCAGCCTGCTCAGCGTCGGCTACGAGAAGATCCTGCTGCTGCAAAATCCGCTCAATATGTCGTCCTCGGACGTCATCGCCACCTTCGTCTACCGGATTGGTCTGCTGGAGGCGCAGTACAGCTACTCTACAGCGGTCGGTCTGTTCAACTCGGTCGTCAATGCGATCCTGCTGATCGTCATCAACCAGGTCGTGCGGCGGACGAGCGAGAACAGCCTGTGGTAGGACAACGAAGAAAGGAGTGAAGCCCATGGTATCGGCAATCAAGGAAACGAAAAGCGACAAGGTGTTCCTGGCCTGCGTCTATGTCGTGCTGACGCTGGCGCTCGCCGTCGTAGCCTATCCGCTCATCTATATTATCAGCGCCTCGATCAGCAATCCGAACGTCGTCGCCTCTGGCGAGATGTGGCTGCTGCCCAAGGAGATCACGCTCGAAGGCTACAAGCGGGTGTTCGACGATCCGGCGATCTGGAACGGCTACCTCAATACGATCATCTATACGGCGGTTGGCACCGCGGTTAACCTCGCCGTCACCTTGCCCGCTGCCTACGCGATGAGTCGGCGCGACATGGTCGGCCGCAACCTGTTTATGATGCTGTTCATGGTAACGATGTTCTTCAGCGGCGGCCTCGTGCCGACGTATCTGATCGTCAAGAGCCTTGGCCTCGTCAACAGCATGTGGGCGCTCATCCTGCCGGGGGCGACGTCGGTGTGGAATCTGATCGTCTGCCGCACCTTCTTCCAGTCGACGATGTCCAAGGACCTGCAGGAGGCGGCAGAGATCGACGGCTGCAGCGACTTCCGGCTATTCTTCCAGATCGTGCTGCCGCTCTCGACGGCGCTGATCGCGGTCATGGCCCTGTTTTTCGGAGTCGGCCACTGGAACAACTACTTCTCCGCGATGATCTATCTGAGCGATCAGGCCAAGTATCCGCTGCAATTGGTGCTTCGTCAGATCCTCGTACTGCAGCAGATGTCGGCCCAGTCGGGCGCGATCAATGCAGAGACGGCGACCTCGCTCAACAACAAAGCCGAGGTGGCGGCGCTCGTCAAGTACGCCGTAATCATCGTTTCGACGCTGCCGGTTATCGCGCTCTATCCGTTCCTGCAGCGCTATTTTGTCCAAGGTGTCATGATCGGCTCCGTCAAGGGCTGATCTTGCCATAGCATGCTCGCGATGTCGCGGGACCTACAAATGGGTTATGATGAAAGGGGAGGATTGTCTATGAAGAAAAGGCACAAGAAGGGGACCGTCGCGGTATCGGCCCTGATGGCGATGGCGATGATGACAGCAGCTTGTTCGTCCGACAACGGGGGGACCAACGCTCCGGCTGCGGGAGGCGGCGAGGGCGCTGCCAGCGTCAGCCGCGAGGGCTTCCCGATCGTCGAGGAGCAGATCACGCTCACGATGATGGCGCCGAGCGCCGAGATGGCCAACTGGAGCACGATGCCGACCGTACAGGCGATGGAGGAGCTGTCCAACATCAAGGTGGAGTTCGAGACCGCGCCGATCGATAGCTTCCCGACCAAAAAAAATCTGACCTTCGCCGGCGGCGAGCTGCCGGACATGCTGTACGCCGCCGATCTGACGCCGGCCGAGCAGGTCAACTACGGCAGTCAGAAGCTGCTCATTCCGCTTGAGGATCTGATCGACAACTATGCGCCGAACCTGAAAGCAGTGCTCGACGCCCATCCGGATGTCCGCAAGTCGATCACGACGACGGACGGCCATATCTACGCGCTGCCATTCATCGATACGACAGCCGTATGGTATCGCGGCCCGATGTGGTACAACGGCAAGTTCCTCGAGGCGCTGGGCGTCAGCGAGCCCAAGACGACTGAAGAGCTGTACACGTATCTGAAGCGGGTTAAGGAAGAGGACCCCAACGGCAACGGCGAGGCGGACGAGATCCCGCTCACCTCGGTCAAGCTCGACGATCTGCGCATGTACTTCCTCGGCTTCTGGGGCATCTACAATGAGGTGTACTATGCCGACAAGGAAGGCGTCGTCCACTATACGCCGCAGGAGGAGGGCTATCGGGGCTACCTGACCTTCCTGAACAAGCTGTGGCAGGAGGAGCTGCTCGATCATGAGACGTTCTCGCAGACCGACGACATGAAGAAGGCGAAGGGCGCCAAAAACCAGATCGCGCTCTTCAGCGACTACCATCCGTACTTCACGCTCGGCGGCGAGCCGCGGACGACCGATCCGATGATGACGCCCGTCAGCAGCGAGATCGCCGGTACGCCGGTCTACGGCAAGCACCCGGGCATCTCGTCCAACGGCAACTTCGCGATCACGGCGACCAACAAGCATCCAGAGGCGACGATGCGCTGGATCGATTACCAATACAGCTATGAAGGCGCGACGCTCTGGACGCAAGGGCCGGAGGGGCTGATGTGGGAGTACGAGGACGAGGCCAACAAGGTGAAGCGCTACAAGGAAGTGCCTGGCGGCGGCGACCGCGAGGAGTACCGCGCCACCCTGACGCCGAACTACGGCATCGTCACCCCGGGCGTCAACATCCCCGAGCTGACGAATGGCTTGCGCTCCGAGCTCGACGACTGGATCCGGGAGGAAAACGAGGCGAAGCTGGTGCCGATCGCCAAGCCGCCGTTCCCGCGCGTCTATCTCGACAACGAGCGGCAGACCGAGGTATCGGCGCTCATGTCCGATCTCGACACGTATGTGAAGCAGATGGAAGCCCGCTTCGTCACCGGCGCGGAGCCGCTGGCCAACTGGGATGCGTACGTCGCTCAATTGAAAAAGATGGGCAGCGACCGCATCGTCGAGATTTACCAAGAGGCTTACGACCAGTGGGATAGCGAGAACGCCAGCTAAATAGCGGGCAGCACAGGCGGCTGTTCCCTGCCGGGATCGGCGGGGAACGGTCGCCTTTTTTCCGGTTCGGACAAGTGCGGGTTCGAATCATGCCATCTTTAAAAAGGAGGAATTGTTGTGGGAGAAGCACAGGAGCCCGTCGTCCATGAGGGCGTACATAATTACAGCAGCGAGCAGGACTGGGTCGAGCCGCAGGAGCCGCTGCTGCGGGAGCGGCTGGAATGGTTTAAGGATCAGAAGCTGGGCCTGATGATGCACTGGGGGCCATACTCCCAGCTCGGCGTCGTCGAATCGTGGGCGCTCAGCGACGGCGATGCCGACTGGGCGCGCGACTGCATCGACTGGGGCGTGGAGGGCGAGGAGCTGAAGCGCGAATACTTCGATCTGAACCGCACCTTCAACCCGATCCGCTTCCAGCCGCAGCGTTGGGCGGAGTTGGCGGCCGAAGGCGGCTTCAAGTATCTGAACTTTACGACCAAGCATCATGACGGGTTCTGCATGTGGGATACCCATACGACCGACTACCGGATCACCGGCCCCGAGACGCCGTTCCATCGGCACAAGTATGCGGATATTTGCCGCGAGCTGTTCGATGCGTTCCGCGAGCAGGGGCTGGCGATCTCGGCGTACTTTTCCAAGGCGGACTGGCATACCCCATCTTACTGGGCGCCGGGCATGGAGCGCGGCAGCCAGATGTGGCGCGGTCCGTCGTATGATCCGCAGCGCTACCCGTGGCTGTGGGAGCAGTTCGTACAGTTCACCCACCGGCAGATCATGGAGCTGATGACCCGCTACGGACGCATCGATATGCTATGGCTCGACGCCGGCTGGGTCAATGCAGCGCAAGGTCAGGATATCCGGCTCGGCGAGGTGGTCGAGCAGGCGCGCCGCGTGCAGCCGTGGCTGCTAACGGCGGATCGTACCGTCGGCGGACCGTACGAGAATCTGATCACCCCGGAGCAGACGCTGCCTGAGCGGCCGCTGCATGTGCCGTGGGAGAGCTGCATTACGATGGGCACCTCGTTTTCCTTCAATTATGACGATCGCTACAAGTCGGTCCGCCAGCTCGTGCATCTGCTCGTCGAAATCGTCGCCAAGGGCGGCAATCTCGCGCTTAACGTCGGCCCGCAGCCGGACGGGCGTCTGCCTGCGCCGGCGATCGAACGGATGAAGGGACTGGGCAAGTGGCTTGGCGTCTACGGCGAAGCGATCTACGGGACGCGGGTGTGGGAGCCCTACGCAGCAGGCGCCGTCCGTTTCACCCGCAAGGGCGAGGTCGGCTATGCGATCGTATTGTGTCAGGAGGGAGAGCGGCTGGAAGAGGAGCTGATCCTGCCGCTGGCGACGGAGCCGACAGCCGTCGATCTGGTTGGCGGGGCGGAGCAGCTCGAGGTGCGGCGCTGCGAGGGCGGCTACGCTGTACGTCTGCCTGAGTCGGTGCGCGCCGAGGAGACGCCGGAGGCGCTGGCCTTCCGTATCCGTTGATAGCTGGAGGAGCAGGAGTATAGAGGACGGGAGGAAGAGACGATGAAGTGGAGCGCAGTACCGGAGCCGGTTATTGATTATGCGCCCAAGAGCTACCCTTGTCTGCGGGCGGAGGGGCCGCTCATGCTGGACGGCCGGCTGGACAAGTCGTTCTGGGCGCATGCGCCGTGGACCGAGGATTTCGTCGATATCGAGGGCGACCTGAGGCCGCTGCCGTCGAAGCGGACGCGGGTGAAGATGCTGTGGGATGACGAGTATTTTTACATCGGCGCTGAGCTGGAGGAGGATGAGATCTGGGCGACGCTGACGGAGCGGGATTCGGTGATCTTCTATGATAATGACTTCGAGATCTTCATTGATCCCGACGGCGATACGCATCAGTATTACGAGTTCGAGATCAACGCGCTGAACACCGTCTGGGATCTGCTGCTCGTGACGCCTTATCGGGATGGCGGCCCGCCGGTCAACGGCTGGGACATCCAGGGCTTGCGGACGGCGGTCCATATCGACGGCGAGCTGAACAACCCGGCAGCGGACAATCGGCGCTGGAGCGTCGAGGTGGCGATGCCGTGGCGCGCGCTCCAGGAGTGCGCGCCGGACAAGCGGCCGCCGCTTGCCGGCGAGTTCTGGCGGGTTAACTTCTCGCGGGTGCAGTGGCGGGTCGAGGTGCAGGACGGTCAATATCGCAAGCAGGTGAATCCGGCTACCGGAAGGCCGTATCCCGAGGATAACTGGGTCTGGTCGCCGCAGGGCGTCGTCAACATGCACTATCCCGAGCTGTGGGGCTATGTCGTCTTCAGCGACTCGGGGGCAGCAGCCGCCAGCGGACTGCTACAGGCGGACGTCTGCGTGTTGAAGCCGGACGAGCGGATCAAGTGGCTGCTGCGTCGGCTCTACTACAGACAGCGCAACTACTATGCCGAGCATGGACGATTCACCGACGAGCTGGCGCTGCTGGCCCGTGGCGAGCGAGAGCTGGAGGAACTGGCGCCGCAGATCGAGATTGGCAGCGGTCTGTTCCGGATCGCGGCGCCGTCGGCTGACGGCGGGGCGACTTACTGGATACGCGAGGACGGCAAATTGTGGAGGGAGTGATACGGATGAGCGCGCAGCAGACGATATTGTCGCTTGGCGAGGTTGAGCTCGCCGAGCTGGAGCGCAAGTACGAACGCAGACGGGAGCTGGCGGGACATCGTGCAGGCCCGCTGTTCAGCGTGCTGGCGCAGGAGCTGACGGACGAAGAGACGGTGGCCTTGAAGTTCCTGTACGCCAATATGCCGATATGCGATCTGGCCGATCATGACGGCGAGCTGTTCCTGACCCATATTCGGCAGGCGCTCGCGACGCGTCAGACCGCGCCATGGGGGGCGGGTGTGCCGGATCGGCTATTCCTGTA
>Ga0160452_100192_pt1 | contig 68067 bp, 48 predicted proteins | sample HID1971I_E6MG_FD_108230 | JGI IMG/M metagenome (GOLD analysis project Ga0160452, IMG submission 108230) | Enriched millipede-associated microbial communities from UW Madison campus, WI, USA - HID1971I_E6 MG | ecosystem: Host-associated > Arthropoda: Insects > Digestive system > Unclassified ...
GCACGCACAGCTATCTGGCGCGAGCGGCCGATACGCTGCTGATGGCGCATGCCATCGGTCTGCCCAATGCCGGCGTGACGATCGATACCGGCCATTCGATCATGGCGGGCGAGAATATGGCGGAGGCGGCCGTGCTGTTGCAGCAGAGCGGCGACAAGCTGTTCCATATGCACTTCAACGACAACTACAGAGCCTGGGACGACGATATGATCGTCGGCTCCATCCACCTGGTCGAGTACATCGAGCTGCTCTACTGGCTGCGGGAGACTGGCTATGACGGCTGGTACTCGATGGATCAGTATCCGTATCGGGAGGACGGGCCAGGGGCGGTCGCGGAGAGCGTCGCCTTCCTGCAGGGCATCGAGCGGATGCTCGACGCGTGTACGATGGAGGAGATCCGCTCGCTCATCGCCGATGGCGATGCCGTACGATCGACCCGCTGGCTGCGCAACCGCATTTTCCATCAGAACTAGGGAGGCTGAAGACGATATGCGCTTCAAGTTTACGTTCCTGATCAGCGCAGCGGCGGCAATCGCGCTGCTCTGCGGCAGCTTACAGGCCGAGGCAAGCAATATGCAGATGGGCATCTCCGCCGCGACCGCCTCCTCTTCCCAGTCCGGCTATGGCCCAGACAAGACCAATGACAACGTCTATGACAGCTCCGCCAATCGCTGGGCAGCAAACGCTGCCCCGTCCTCCGGCGCGCCCCAGTGGATCCGCTATGATCTGGGCAGCCCGCGTTATGTCGGCGCGATCGAGCTGTATCCCGAGCCGGGCTACGGGCCCAAGGACTTCACGATCGAGACCTCGATCGACGGCTCCGCCTATACGGTGCAACGGACTGTCAATCTGACCGCAGACAAGCGGACCTTCTGGGACTGGACGCCGCAGAAGGCGAGATATGTCCGGATCCAGGCGACATCGGGGTTCAACGACGCCTTCCAGCTGCGGGAGGTCGATCTGTTCTCCGACATGCTGCCGCATCGGGTCGCGACGCTGAGCGCCGGCGACCTGTCCGAGTTCTCGCGCCTCACCAATGCGGGCTTCGATGCGCTGCGCAAGGCCAACATCCAGCTCGTCAATCCCGTCCTGGCCGGCTACGCCCCTGACTTCGTGATGCAGCTGCTGCCAAACGGCGGCGATCCCGGCAACGATGCCAACTACAGCTGGGCCACCTCCGATGCGATGGTGCAGCGGTTCGGCTCGCATGGCATCGACCTGTTCCTCGGCTATAATCTTGGCGCGCTGCAGCAGCATTGGCCGCAGATCAACGTGCCGATCATCGACGAGCACGGCACATCAGCGACGGGCATGGTCCTCTCCAACCCGTTCGTCACGGATACGCCATTGCTCAAGAACATGTTCTACAAAAAGGTTACCGCGCATTATAACGACAATCCGTACGTGCGGATGTTCGGCTTGATCGGCCCCGGATTTTTTGGCGGTCAGGAGCTGTATGCCGGCAGCATCTTCTCCCCGAGTCTGTATGTGTACGACGATCACGCCAAGGCCCGGTTCCGCGAATGGCTGCAAGCGCACTACGCCAATCTGGCCGCGCTCAACACCGCGTGGGGTTCCTCCTACAGCTCGTGGACGAGCGTTCAGCCGCCGCTGCCGCAGCGGACCGGCATGCCCGGCGCGTACGACACCCGTCAGAGCTGGTCCGACCTGATGTTCTGGCTGCGCGACTTCATGGTCGACTTCACGGCGGACAACGCAGCGGCGCTGCGCGAAGCGACCGACAAGCCTATCTATGTCAACATTGACGGCAACCATATGTTCAGCCCGATGGAGAGCCAGGCCAACGTCGGTCTGATCGCCCGCACCGTCAGCGCCTACAAGCCGTTCGTGCTGGCGACCAGCTCGGCCGACGAGAGCTTCGGCCCGGCGGCTGTAGCGGCGGCGGCGCGGTTCTACGGTATGGACTCGGCGATGGACAACGCCAACTTCGAGAATAAAAAGCTGAGCGACGACACAATCTTCAACCTGCTCGCCAAAGGCATCGGCACGTTCAATAACAGCAATATGGCCGAGGACTTTATGGGCGACGGCTGGACGGGTGTCGGCTCCGGCTGGAACCCATCGGCCACCTATACGGGTTCGGCGGAGCTGCACCAATACGCGCAAAAGTCAGGTCGGCTGCTCGCGGTCGATCCGCAGCCCGAGCCCAGCGCGATTGCGGTGTACAATTCCTTTTACTCGAGCAACTACCGCAAGGGATATCGCTACGACGATTATATGAGCATCTATGATCGCGACCATGGCGTCGGCTTCAATGTGCGGCCATTCGCAAGCTGGGCGCATAACCTCGACTCGCCTGATGTCATCGACGACTTCCTGATCGAGGATGGCGCGCTCGCCGGCTACAAGCTGCTGGTGACCGCCAATGCGAGCCTGACCTTGACCTCCGATACCGCGCAGACCAACCTGCTCAATTGGATCTCGGGCGGCGGCGCCGTCGTCGGCTTCGGCAAGGACAGCTTCAACTACAAGCTGAACCTGGCGACCCGCGCGATCTCCGGCGGCACGAGCGTCTCGGACTGGATGATGGGCGTCTCCGGCGGTACGAGCGCGACGACGACCACCAGCCGCAAGGCCATTGTACCGGCGAGCAAGCCGGCATGGCTGACCTCGCTGAAGGCGGGCGACACGGCGGAGTTCGCCGTGGCAGACAGCAGCCAGGCGCAGGCGTTCACCTCGCTGATGAGCGGCGCCGTACCTGTGCTCGTCGACGGCAACGGCAACACGCTGATGGCGGAATACAGCTACGGCGCAGGCAAGGTGCTGTTCGCGACGATCCCCGTGAGCGACAGCGAGCTGTTCCACGACGGCTTTATGGGCAAGATCCTGCGCGATTATGCGGCGCATGTAGGAGCAGCGAGCAAGATCAGCTACGACCGGGACCTGTTCCATGCCGCCTACATGGGCACCAACAAGCTCGATGACAGCAAGCTGATCGTCGTCGCCGACCCGCAATATATGGCGAACGGACAGTATCAGTCCAGAGGGATGACCGGCGATCCGCAATATCGCGGCAACCCGCAGACGCTAGCCATCGGCACCGACGCCAGCCTCGACGGCTCCGTCGTCAAGGTCGATCTGACCGCCCCCTGGACGAACATCATCGGCGGCACGACGACCGAGCGGTTGGCGACCCCGCCGCAAAAGCTGATCGCATTCACAGCGGATCATACGAAGCCCTTCCTCGCGCAATCCCGGACGTACGGCGCGCTGCCGATCGTCGGGATCACCGCGGGCATGGCCGACAAGCCGTATAGCGCCAGCCGTCTGATCGACGGTCTGATGGAGGACTCCGGCTACTGGAAGGGCGGCAGCGCCTCGGCAGCGAATCCGCAGACGATTACGGCCGATCTCGGCGCCGTCTATCCGGTCAGCGGCATGGAGCTGTACCCTTGGGCCGATGACGACGGCAACGAGCTGTTCTCCTTTGAGGCCGGCGGCTACGACGGCTGGACCGTCACAGGCGTGGCGTTCGGCACAGCGCCCAGCTCCGGCACGCATGGCGGCGCAGTAACAGGCATCAAGGGCAAGCTGTGGGCCGACTCCCGCTGGGGGACGGATAGCGCGACCGGGACGCTCAGCAGTCCGGTATTTACGATCGACAAGGAGCTGCTCACCTTCCGCGCGGCAGGCTACGACGGACCGTCGGGGACGAGCAACCAGAACTATATCCTGCTGCGCCGGGCCTCGGACCATACCGTGCTCGTATCGATGAAGCCGCCGCAAAGCGACGCGCTGACGGTCAAGAAGGTCGAGGTGGGCGCTTATATCGGCACCAATGTCTATCTCCAGGTCGTCGACGGCAGCAGTGCGTCCTCCAATGGATGGCTCGGCATCGATGCGGTGACGCTCAGCAGCTACAAGGATACCCCGGAGATCGGGAACTTGACGTTCGAGCGCGGCACGTATGCGGGCTGGAGCATGACCGGCACGGGCTGGGGCACCTCACCGACGTACCAGAAGTCCGACTCGGTCCCTGGCGACTGGGGTCGCAAGATCATCCCGATCCCGGGCTATGACGGCAAGTATTATGCGACGACGCACGTCAACGGCAACGATGCGACAGGCGTACTGACGAGCGCGAGCTTCGTCATCGACAAGCCGGTGCTGCATTTCCGGGGCGCAGGCTACGACGGGGCGAATGGCACGAATAACCAAAACTACTACTGGCTGATGCGGGCGTCGGACAACCAGCCGCTCATCGCTGGCAAGCCGCCGCAGGACAGCCGATTCAAGTCGTACTACTGGGACGTCTCCGCCTACATCGGCACCGAGGTGTACGTGAAGGTGGAGGATGGCGTCGGCACCGGCGATTACAACGGCTGGATCGCCTTCGACGATCTGCGGCTGATGGACAACTTCAACTTCGAGACGGCGACCTGGACCGGGTGGACGACGAGCGGCTCGGCGTTCGGCGGATGGCCGGAGATCATCAGCCCGACCTCGAGCGTCAGCGGCTTCCGCGGCGAACGATATGCGACGTCCGTCGCGGGCGGCGTGAGCGCTACCGGCTCGATCAAGAGCCGCCGCTTCGTGCTGGAGAACAATCTGTTATCCTTCCGCAAGGCCGGCTACGACGGACCTGCCGGCACGAGCAACCAGAACTTCTATTATTTGCGGCGGGCCTCGGACAATGCGATCCTGTTTACCGCTAAGCCGCCGCAGAGCGATATCTTCGTCACGCATACCTGGGATGTGTCGGGCTATGAGGGGACGGAGGTGTACTTCGAGGCGGTCGACGGCTCGACCAACTCGTGGCTGGGCGTCGACGATCTCAACTGGCGAGGCGCCGGACCGCGGAGCTTCACCGTGCAGACCTCGACCGACGGTACGACCTGGAGCACGCCGGTGCTGAGCGTGACCGAGCAGGGCAACCGTTCGGACAGCTACGCCTGGACGCCGACCAATGCCAGGTATGTCCGGCTCAATATAACGAAGGGCTATGCCTCGAACGTCATGATCAAGGAGCTGGTCTTCCTCCGAAGCGCCCAGGCGATCCCGATCGCCGCCGCGACCGCGTCGTCGTACGCGCCGGACTACGAGCCGGCCAAGGCAATCGACGGCATCACCGAGTCGGACAGCAATATGTGGGCCCCGATCGGCACAGCGCCGGCATGGCTCCAGCTCGATCTGGGCAGCGCCAAGACGATCGGCGCGGTCGAGGTATTCAGCCGCAACAGCACCCTGGGTCAGAAGCTCGGGCCCAAGGACTTCGCCATCGAGGTGTCGACAGACGGCACGACGTGGCGGACCGTCTACACCGCCATCAATAACGGCGAAAACGACGCGATCTATGCGTTCCCTGCGACAAGCGCCCGATATGTCCGACTGAATATCGCCAGCGGCTGGAACAACACCGCGCAGATCCGCGAAGTCCGGGTGCTGCCATGAGTCGCAGACCCGACTTCTCCGGCGTGATCGAGGTCGCGCCGGAGACGGAGCGATACCCCGAGCTCGACTGCACAGGCGATCGGGGCGTCATCCGCGCGCTGTTCTATCGCGGCATCGATGTCGAGGGACGCCGCACGCGAGTATTCGCCTACCTCGGCGTCCCGGAGCACGCCTCACCGGAGCGTCCGGCTCCGGCGATCGTGCTCGTGCACGGCGGCGGCGGCACCGCCTTCGCGAGCTGGGTCCGGCGCTGGGTCGAGCGAGGATATGCGGCGATCGCGATGGATACGAACGGCAACCTCCCGGCTTCGCCTGGCAGCGAGGACTTCGTACGGGACCCGGATGCGGCCGCAGGCTCCTCTGGCGACCCGTTCTTCTCCGGCATCGAGCTGCCGGCGGAGGCGCAGTGGATGTATGCGGCGATCTCGAGCGTCATCCTGGCTCACTCGCTGCTGCGCGCCGATCCGCGCATCGATCCGAGCCGCATCGGTCTGAGCGGCATCTCGTGGGGCGGCCTGATCGCCAGTCTCGCGACGTGTCATGATCCGCGCTTCGCCTACTCGATCCCGGTCTACGGGTGCGGCTATCTGCACGAGTCGTGCGGAGAGTTCTCGACCCGGATCACGCCCGGAGCGGTCGCCGATCTATGGGACCCGTCAGGTGGGTTGGACAGCGTATCGACGCCGATGCTGTGGCTCAACAGCGATATCGACCCGTTCTTCTCCGCCGACGCCAGCAGTCGCTCGGCCGCCGCCTCCGGCGGCGCGCTGACGCTGCTGCCGGACTTCGGACACGGGCATCATGAGGGCTGGAGCCCTGCAGAGATCTATCGATTCGCCGATCAGCAGGCGCGAGGCGGACTCGGCCTGATCCAGGTGACGAGCGAGGAGCATCGCATAGCCGAGCAGATGCTGGTCATGCAGCTCGCCGTCCCGGAGGATATGGGCGTGGCCGAGGCCTGTATCCGCTGGCTGGAGGAGGAGCCCGTCTATGCCAAGGATAGCGACGGAGCCTGGCGGCTGACGTCGCCATGGCACACTCGCCCGCTGACCGTCGACCCGGCAGCGCGCATAGTGGAGGCTCACATCCCGCCGACCGCGCGGTGGTACTACGTCAATGTGATCGGTACGGATGGCGACGAGCGATATACGACCTCCTCGCGTCTGTACCGCCGAAGAGAGGAATGAAACTATGCAGCACATCCTGGAGACGATGGTGACCAAATACCCGGAGCTTCAATCGTGTAGAAATGAAACTGAGCAGGCGGGCCAACTGCTCATCGACGCCTATCGCGGCGGCGGCAAGCTGCTCGTATGCGGCAATGGCGGCAGTGCGGCAGACAGCGAGCATATCGTCGGGGAGCTGATGAAGGGCTTTATGTCGAGGCGTCCGGTGTCGGACGAATTCCGGACGCTGCTCGCCGGACTGTACCCCGAGTCCGAGGAGGGCCGCTTCCTCGCCGAGCGGCTGCAGGGCGCGCTCCCGGCCATCTCGCTGGTGAGCCAGACGGCGCTGCTGACCGCCTTCGCCAACGATGTATCCGCCGAGACCGTGTTCGCCCAGCAGGTGTATGGCTATGGCCGTCCAGGCGACGTGCTGATCGGGCTGAGCACGTCCGGCAGCTCGATGAATGTCGTCCGGGCGATCCAGGTCGCCAAAGCGCTCGGCCTGCGCACGATCGGACTGACCGGCGCGGACGGCGGACGGATGCGCGCGCTCTGCGATGTGACGATCCGGGTCCCCTATGACCGCACACCGGACATCCAGGAGCGCCATCTGCCGATCTATCATGCGCTCTGCGTCGCTGTGGAGGAGGCGTTCTTCGGACCATGGAGCTGATCGCCGGGATCGATATCGGAGGGACGAAGTGCGCCGTGAGCCTCGGCGCGCGCGATAGCGACGACGGGATCGCGATCGTCGCCAAGACCCGCTTCGCCACGCCAGCGACGCCGGGCGCAGCGATCGCGCAGCTGCTCGACGCGCTCGATCAGGCGCTGGCCGAGCGGCCGGGCGACACGCTCGCTGCAGTCGGCGTCAGCTGCGGCGGACCGCTCGACAGCCGTCGCGGGCTGATCCTCTCGCCGCCCAATCTGCCCGGGTGGGATGCCGTCGATATCCTCACCCCGTTCACGGCGAGATATGGCGTCCCCGCCGCGCTCCAGAACGACGCCAACGCCTGCGCGCTCGCCGAGTGGCGTTGGGGCGCGGGCAAGGGCTGCGCCAACATGATCTTCCTCACCTTTGGCACCGGCATGGGGGCGGGACTGATCCTGAATGGCGCGCTCTACGCCGGGACCAATGACATGGCAGGCGAGGTCGGCCATATCCGGCTCGAGCCGGACGGACCTGTCGGCTATGGCAAGGCGGGCTCCTTCGAGGGTTTCTGCAGCGGCGGCGGCATCGCGCAGCTGGCCCGGCGCATCGTCGGCGAGCGGCTGTCCGCGGGCGATCCGCCGGCATTTTGCCGAGGGGCGGAGGAGCTGGCGGGACTGACCGCCGAGCAGGTCGGTCGTGCGGCAGCCGAGGGCGACCCGGTCGCGCTGGAGATCTACCGGCTCTCTGCGACCCGGCTCGGCCGGGCGCTGGCGCTGCTCGTCGATGTGCTCAACCCCGAGCGCATCGTGATCGGCAGCATCTACGGCCGGCAGCAGGCGATCATGGAGCCGACCGTCCTGGCGGAGCTGCGCAGCGAGGCGCTGCCGCATGCGCTCGCCGTCTGCGAGATCCTGCCCGCCGGGCTCGGCGAGCAGATCGGCGACTACGCCAGCCTGTCGGTAGCGTACCATCATCTGGCCGAGAGCGGCTACGTACGAGGAGGATAACGATGTCTACACCAAAGAAGCTACACATGATCGGCAATGCACACCTCGATCCTGTCTGGCTGTGGCGCTGGCAGGAGGGCTTCCAGGAGATCAAAGCGACCTTCCGCTCCGCGCTCGACCGGCTGGAGGAATACGACGACTTCATCTTCACCTCCAGCTCGGCCGCCTATTACGAATGGATCGAGCACAATAACCCGCGCATGCTCGAGGAGATCAAGGCGCGCGTCCGCGAGGGTCGCTGGGTGCTGTGCGGCGGCTGGTGGGTCCAGCCGGACTGCAACCTGCCGAGCGGCGAGTCGTTCGTCCGTCAGGGCTTGTACGGCCAGCGCTACTTCCGCCAGACCTTCGGCATGACAGCGACGATCGGCTACAACGTGGACAGCTTCGGCCATCACGGCATGCTCCCGCAGATCCTGCGCAAGAGCGGGATGTCCCACTACGTCTTCATGCGGCCGATGGCTCACGAGAAGGAGATGGATCAGAGCCTGTTCTGGTGGGAGTCGCCCGATGGCTCGCGCGTGCTGACGTACCGGGTGCCCTTCGGCTACAACACCAATACCGACCAATATAGCGAGCTCCAGCAGCGCGTAAGCGAGGCCGAGGCACTCCTGGGGCAGGAGCAAGCGGCGGCCGGCATGGCGTTCTATGGCGTGGGCAATCATGGCGGTGGCCCGACCAAGCGCAACATCGAGCACGTGCGGGAGCTGGCGGCGGCAAGCGACGACATGGCCATCGCCTTCAGCTCGCCGCTCCGCTTCTTCGAGGAAGCGATGGCGAGCGGCACAGCCTACCCCGTCCACCGGGACGATCTGCAAAAGCACGCCTCCGGCTGCTACTCCGTCCACTCCGGCGTCAAGAAGTGGAACCGCCAGGCCGAGCATCTGCTCGTCAACGCGGAGGCCTGGGGCGCGATCGCGGCATGGACGACGGGCGCGACCTATGCCAGGGAGGATATGCACCGCGCGTGGAAGGCGACGCTGTTCAACCAGTTCCACGACATCCTGGCAGGCACGAGCATCCAGGAGGCGTACGAGGACGCGCAGGATCTGTACGGCGAGACCAAGGCGATCGCCGCCCGCGCGATGAATCACGGGATGCAGGCGCTCTCCTGGGACATCGCGATCCCGCCGGAGGAGGGCATGCTGCCGATCGTCGTCTGGAACAGCCATCCGTGGGAGGTGACGCAAGCGGTGGAGCTGGAGGTCAGCTTCCCGGGCTGGGTCGCCCTCAGCTCGTGCAAAGGCAATGAGCTGCTGCTCGACGACGAGGGTCGGGAGGTCGCCTGGCAGCTGCTGCAATCGCAGGCGACGGCGGACTTCCGCACCCGGATCGCCTTCGTCGCCGCTGTCCCCGCCACCGGCTACCGGGTATACCGGCTCTATCGCCGGCCGGAGGAGGACGCGCCGCGCGAGTACGGACCGGCGGTCGCTGTCAGCGAGTATGTGCTGGAGAATGCCAAGCTGCGCCTTGAGCTCGACCCGGCGACAGGCACGATCAAGAGCCTGCGAGACAAGCAAGGCGGCGGCGAGGTGCTGCGAGCGGGCGGCGGACGGGCGCTCGTCCTTCAGGATCTGAGCGACACCTGGTCCCACGACACGGTGCGCTTCGACGACATCGTCGGCGAATTCCAGGCGGTGCGGCTACGGCTAGTCGAGCAAGGCCCGGTCAAAGCCGTCATCCACGTGGAGAGCGAATACCACCGCTCCACCCTCGTCCAGGAGTACCACCTGCACGCGCAGAGCGATGCGGTCGAGGTACGGGCGGAGCTGGACTGGCAAGAGCCGCGCGCCATGCTGAAGCTGCACTTCCCGCTGGCCGGTCATGCGGAACGGGGCACGTACGAGATCCCCTACGGACATATCGAGCGTCCGCTGAACGGCGAGGAAGAGCCGGGGCTGCAATGGACCGACCTGTCCGGCACAGACCACGGACGCCGCATCGGGCTAAGCCTGCTGAACGACTGCAAATACAGCTTCGACATGCGGGACAACGCCATGAACATGACCGTCACGCGCAGCCCGATCTACGCCCATCACGTCCCGGCCTCGCTGTCGACAGAGCGGGCTTACACGCACATCGATATCGGCATACAGACGTTCCGCTATGCGCTGCTGCCTCATCAGGGGGACTGGCGGCAGGCCGGTACGGTGCGGCGCACGATCGAGCTCAATCACCCGGCGATGACGCTGCTCGAGACCTATCACGAGGGGCCGCTGCCGCAACGCGCCAGCTTCGTGTCGATCGATCATCCCGCCGTCATCGCCTCGGCGATCAAGCTGGCCGAGGACGACGACGCCCTCATCGTGCGCTGCATCGAGACAGCCGGCACGGCGGCCCGGGCGACCATCCGCTTCCCGTACTGGGATCGTGCCTTCACGGCCGACTTCACCGCATGCGAGCTCAAGACGTTCCGCATCCCGCGCGATGCACAGGAGCCGATCCGGGAGGTAGATCTGCTGGAGATGGGGCTAGCAGAGGAACGATAAAATAAGCGCAGCACAACCAATAGACCTCTTCTACGCGTACGTAGAGGAGGTCCATTGGCGTTACTGCGTCTGAATATCGAGCTTTATCCGATGTTGACCTAGAAACGCCAATAGATCGTTACGTAGATGCATGATTTCACGGCTTGCCTGACTTGCATAATCCGGCCGTCTCATATCCTTGACCATGTTGGTGCGCAGCCATGCCCTAAAGAGCCGATCCACGACCCCGTTCGGCCAGCGCAGCATCCATCGAAATAAAGGCGGATCGGTTGCTATACCTGCGCTTTGCAAGGCATGGACGTAGGCTTTTAAAGAGGTTGTAATTTGGCGAGCCGTGGCTCGGGTATCCCTCGCGTTCTCTTCAAGGGCGTCTAGTCTCAGCGCGCCGAGCAGCGCAATATCCCACGCCGCATGGGTCAGGAGATACGCTCGCATATCCTTTGTAAGGGTGCAAGGGAGCTTGGCGGCCTTGAACAGAGCCACGAGTGTGCGCACGCGCTCGGTCGCTGTACCGTTGATCTCTCCCAGCCGAGTAGCCGCGAGTATTTTCGGAGGAATCCTGGCATACAGCACATCGTCCTTGATCTGTCCGCCCACGCCTGGGAAGGCTGGCAGCAGACGCTCTCCGACGATCGCCTGCCACGGGGCAAATCCTTTGACATTGCTGATCATCGTGACGATGTTGGGACTTTGGTTATCCTTTAGCGCCAACAACGCCGATTCAGCCCCGTCGTAACGCACGGCAACCAGAATATAATCATACCGATCCTCAGGCTCCAGCGTATCGATGACCTTAATGGGGATGGATCGAATCTTACCCTTGTCGCTATATTGCAGACCGTTTTCCTTCAAGGACCGGTATCGCTCCGATCGTGCGAGCATCGTCACGTCTTGCCCCGCTTCCACCAGCTTGATGGCATACGTGCTCCCGATTACGCCAGCGCCAAAAATTAAAATCCGGCTTCGTTGTTCCGACATCTCATCACCCCATTTAGTGTATGAACCTCCATACTTGACTATCCGACACGATGTTGTATGATGTAATCCTAAATGCTGAGTCGGCTATGATCAACCATCAGATTTCCGGGATTTGTCGGATGTCTATTGTTTAATGGGGGGATACGATGAATACCTTAATTACGGACCACTGGTCTGCTAAGCGCGAGCTGCCCGGGATCGATTGCATTGCTTTTGCCGATGGCAACCTTATCATGCTAAGCATCCAGAGCTTTTACGACCCTAACAACCATGAGAGCACAATTAGCTGTTCTCCCCTGTGCGACACAACCATTGAAAGCCTTTTGAAATACGACAACGAAATTTGGACCCTCGTCGATGCATGGACGAGTATTGACTATCGCGGCGGTAAACTCTATGGCGGCGACGGGCAGATGGGAAATGAAGGCTTTATCGCATGCTCGGACGCAAACGACGATTTGCAATGGGCGATCTTTTTTAGTCAGACCAACCCTATCAAGACATTACGGATCGAAGATCGAGCATTACTTGCGATGAACGAACATGATGAGATAAGGATCGAAATTAATTTGGATACTCTGATCGATATAAAAATAATAAAGGTCAAATGAAGCTGAATGAACCGTGACCTTTAGATTTTCAATCCATCAAACGCCGTTCCGAGTGTTCAAATTGACCATCTAGAGGGTTAAAACGATAGGTAACCGGCTCCCCATCCACATTCAAATAAATGTAATAGGTATAATGAATGATTTTCAGTTAAACTCAATATACAATTAATTCTCTATAGTTATTGTCTGTCCTGTTGTATCGTTTTTAACAAAAAAGTACAAATATTCATCTTTCATAAAGGTTATGAAGTCCGGAGAATAAATAACTTCATTGAATTTTATTTTTACATCATAAGAAGAAGGATTTTTCAAAACGCCTCCCCAAAGACTTTTAAAGACTGCTGCACCATTCTGATAGCCTGCCGGATATATAAATTCAATGGAATCACGATCAGACATTAATTCTTTAGGCTGATATTGGTTTAATTTCCAACCTAGTCCGTTTTCTCGTTTATATACTTGAAGAATACCGAATTCACTTTCTTTCTCGTAAAGGTAAAATTGAAAATTATTAATCCTCATAGTTAGTTTGACCGTATCTCTAGATAAGTCATGTCTCCACAAAATGCCCTCCTTAGTAAAGTAAACATAATACAATCCTACTCCAGATAAAGCAATTGCAAATGCAACAAAAAAAATAATAATTTTCTTAATTGTTCTCAATAAGAGCCCTCCTAATTTGTTTTGTTTTTTAATAATTATAATTCCCCCTTCTATTTCTACCTCAAACTCAATAAAACCAGATTTCCTGATACTAATTAGATATATTCTTCACAAAAATAAAAAACCCTCCTAGAAAAGAAAAATATGGGTTTACAAATTAAGGGGCCTGTGGTTATATGATATTATACTAAATTTAGGAGAAGAGGTGTAGAGGTGGAATTTCGCATTAGTCGTTCGATGTTACTGATTATGTGTTGCATAGTGTTTTTTTCATCATCAAATGTTTTTGCTAGCAGCGATGCAATTAGTCCAGAATCTTTCAATCGAGCTGAGCAGGCAGAAGTAGATGAATTGCTAGATGAATTGGTTTATCATCGTTTGCTTAAACAAAATCAATTGAATTACGGTTTAAAAGGATACGACAATCTAGAAGATGAGATAATGAAAAAGTTGAATGCAAAGGGTGTCCGATACGCAACTCAAGAAGAAATCAATACAATAAGCAAGGAGAATTTATCCACGGGAGTTGGTACATTTAATGCCAGCCCGCCAACTTGGGGACCTTACGCGGGTACAGATATGCTTAATGGTGGACAAAAAACAATTAAAGTAAACGGACAAACTCATACCATATGGATTTTTTATGCAATACCAAAGGCTAGTGGTGGTGCACCTCTTTCCAGATTCTACGATTCTGTTGATTTGAATCAAAACACGTCTTTTAGTGCGACTAATTTTGCATACAAAGTGCTAGAAATTTATTTACAAAAAGCATTTGGTGCCTATGTTAAAGAGCTTGAGTGGGTCCCATGGGAACTTTTTTGGCCGACTCAAAATGTAAACTTCACATCAGTTAACCGTTACGATTTAAGTGTTTCTGTCGGTTCACGCATGAAATATGTTTGGCAAAAAAGTAATAATGACTGGAATCTAAAAGCCTCTTCAAATAATGTAACTTTGGCCGAGACACATCTAATCAGAGGCATTAAGAATGGTGGAGTGGATCATGATACCAAGACTAAACAAAATGTAATATATGCAGATGAATATACAAATGTTGAAACCTTGGCGGTAACTAATTGGTCTTACCAATCTTTTGCTGTTGGACAAATTACTTATAAAAATATTCATGGGCAGACGGCGCGTTCCTTTTACCCCCCTTATGCGGCTAATGCAGCAGATCTAATTTAGTTTACGTGTGGTTCATCTCGTTCGAAAAGAGACTATTTTTCATAAGAATTCACTTTCACCAATATAACGCAAAAGGCTGTCCCAAAATTCACTCGACTGTTGGTTGTTGGAATAACTCATCGAATAACAAATGAGTAAACCGAGTAGTATGCTACTCTTAGTTAAGTAGCCTACCTCTTACACCACCGTAAGCACTTTATTATACTGTGGTTCAACCGATTGAATGCAATTGACGCAAGCGCTCGCAATGTGCAGGGAAGTTATAATACCCTGCCTGTGCGAGCCTTTCGTTTGTTACAGAGCGATTCAGCAATGTGCTTCCGGCTATTCGCCAATAGCCCAAAACGTCTTTTAAATAAAGCTATACTATTTAACCACCATTAAAAGCCAAATCCGCTTTAAAGACGACTAAGCCCTCCTTGAAATTCCACAAGGTTTTTACTCCACTAAACGCCGTTCCGTTTGTTCAAACTGACCGCCTATGGGGTTAAAGCGATACGTGACCGGCTCTCCATCCACATTCAAATAAATATAATAGATGTAGTGTGTGATTTTTAAGTAAGATGGGCTCCCGACGCCAAGTTTATCTTCCCTGTGCTCCGGAATTTGTACTTGAACAGATTTTCCAGATTCCCTTTCATATGCCTCCACTTTGTTGGCTGCTTCTTCGTAAGTATAAGCTGGCAGACTGGTATAAAAATAAACTACAAAACCCGCAAAAGTAAGGATTGATGCCCCTATTAAATACAGGATCTTTTTGATCGGACTACCTTTGGAGAAGAAGTAAATGAATACTGCACACGCGAGGACGACCAGGCAACTTGTCGCGTAAAAATCGGCGACATTTAGAATGCCGAGATACTTTCCGTTAGGAATGTGAAAGAGGATACGGCCCAAGATACCAACAGCAAGTAAGTAAACAATTATCAGAACGCCTATCTTTTTTCGATTCGTCATCACGCAGCCCTCCTGCTCCTTACAAGTTCTCCCTTTTCCTCCCTCTACTATAACGTTTTTCATTTGTCTTACCTACCACGATTTAAACGAATGCAAAAACAGGCTGTTTTGAATGTGACTTCAAAACAGCCTTGATCTACCTTGTTTACTTATTTTTTTGTGCCAGCATGTTCAAGATCACCGTTACCGCCTCGGCTCTGGTCGTTTCATCTGCTGGAGCGAAGCGGTTCGCGCCTTTGCCTTCAATGAGGCCCAGGCTTTTGATAGTGGCTACAGCGCCCCTCGCCCAGTTCGGAATGTCTTGATCATCTGCAAAGCCGGAGGTCTGCGCTGTTTCGCCCTTCAGACCCAAGGCCTTTGCAACCATTGTAGCCATCTCCGCACGCGTGATGTCCGCATTCGGACGGAAGGAACCGTCCTCATATCCGCTAATAATGCCCGCTTCCACCGCCTGTGCGATCGATCTCTGCGCCCAGGAGCCGATCATCGCCTGGTCGGTAAATGTCAGGGCCACTCCATTGCCTTGCGGCTTGAGCGCATGCATCAGCATAACCGCAAATTCCGCGCGCGTCACGGCGCGACCGGGCTTGAACGTGTGGTCTAGGTAGCCGCCCACGATGCCCGCGCTTACCGCTTGCTTGATCCTGTCTTCCGCCCAATGTCCGGTCATATCGCTGAAGGTCATTTCTGTTGGTTCTTCCGTTATCGGAAGAGGCGCATCGGCTACTGCAAATACGGCGTATTTGGCGAAATGATCGACCTCTGCAGTAATGCTGTCGCCGCTCACGGCGCCGCCGACCTTCACCCATTCCTTCTTCGCTTCCTCATAATAGAAGACGACCGGCTTTTCATTATCCTTCAAGCTGCTCGGGTCAAATTTGACGGTGAGCGTGACCGGCTTGTCGAATTGATCCGCATCCGCAAAGTTGTTTTTCATTTCGAATACCGGGCTAAGCAGCGCATCCTTACTCGAGATTAACGTCCTTACATCCGACTCCGACACTTTGTCGATCGTTACGACCAACTCTCTGCTAGTAGCGCCGGCAGGAATGACGATCTTGATCGCATCGCCTTGGCTCACGTCTCCCGCTTTGCCTGGCGGCAGCGTTAATCGCCCATCTGTGCTGCTCGTCTTGGGGTCGCTTGCTGGCGGAGTTGGCACATATGAGCCGCTTCCAGATGTGCCTGAGCCGCCATCTCCGCCCGTTGCGAGCGACACCGAGAGGCTTGCGCTGACATTCGAAGTATTGCCTAGCCTGTCAACAGCTATTGTCGTATACGTATACGTCCTGGAAGCAGAAAGTCCGGTATCGACAAACGTATTTTCAGTCGTTTCTCCAAGGAGCAGCCCGTCACGGTAGATCAGATATTTAGCCACGCCCGAATCATCGTTCGCGGCAAGATGCAGCGTAATCGAGTTCACCGTCTTTGCTCCCACGGTGATGACCACTTGGTCCGGTGCGGTGGTATCCGCAAGCACGCCGTAAGTGGAGAAATGGCTGACCGTCGTCTGGATGCCGATGTCCGTTACTTGAGAGGGGAGATACTCCCATTTTCCTGTAGACACGTTGTAATAATAGATTGCAAGCTTGCTCGGATCTGCGCTCTCGTCATACCCTAGCGTAATCTGTACCGGTTGCGTAATGGTCATGCCTTCAAACTGAAAATCGATGATTTGTCCGGCTTTGGCCAGTTTGATCTCCCCGGACGGCACGGTGCTCGAATCTAGTACCGTCAGTACCGCTCCTTCGGGAATCGTCAGTCCATCAGGCAGCTTGATGAGGAGGCCGCCCGGGAACGTAAGCGTATGAGCCGAAGGGTCTAATGGCATCGGTTGTCCCAGGACGCCTTCCCGCGTGATCGTGACCATGTATGTCGTGCTTGAGCCGTCTTGCGCCGTCACTGTAATCCGAACCGCGTTGGGTCCGACGATCAAGCTTGACGCATGGTAGGTATAGTCATTATTCGTTACCGAATCGTAGTCCGCCCCCGTCACCGTCAGGGTTTGGGTAGTATCCGCTGTATGCAGGACAAGATTAAGATCAGTAACCGAATGCTCGATTCGTACCGCATAATTCGTCTGCGAAGGTACGAAATCGAGTGTCCCGTGCTCCAGTGACAGGCCGGTCAACAATGCGTTCGCTGATAGCCATTGTGCATACAAGGTAACATTCTGAGCGTCTATCAGGAAATTCGCCCCACCAACATAGCTAATGCCGCTGCCGTCCGCCGCTGTATTCCAGCCTGCAAACGTATAGCCCGTCTTCGCCAGATTGCCGCTGTTGCCCGCAACCGTTACCGGATCGCCATGCTCATACGAGCCGTTGTCGGTCGGCACGCTTCCTTCCGTACTGCCGTTATCGTTATAGGTCACCGTATAGGTCGGGATCAATACCCACTGCGCATACAGCGTCACATCGGACGAACCCATGCTGAACGCAGTACCAGGAGCATAGTCCGTACCGGACCCATCCGCTTGCGTGTTCCAGCCTACGAACGTATAGTGCGCCTTCGCCAGATTGCCGCTGTTGCCCGCAACCGTTACTGGATCGCCCTGCTCATACGAGCCGCTGTCGGTCGGTACGCTTCCTTCCGTGCTGCCGTTGTCGTCATACGTCACCGTATAGGTCGGGGCCAATACCCACTTCGCATACAGCGTCACATCAGACGAACCCATGCTGAACGCAGCGCCGGGAGCATAGTCCGTACCGGACCCATCCGCCTGCGTGTTCCAGCCTGCGAACATGTAGTGCGGCTTGAGCAAGCTTACCGTATCGCTATATACGTAGACGGTTCCGCCTGGCGAATACGACTTGCTGTCAATCGGCGCACTCCCGCCTTCGCTCCCGTTCCCGTCATACGTCACATACTTCTGTATGGTCAGAAAGTAAGGATATCCGTTATTGCGCGATGAGCTTATCCCCCAAATGCTGGTGAAGTCCCAATTCGCATCGGCATAAGTGCTCTGCGTCTGCATCTCCGTCGTTGATCGGCCAACGCCTTTGTCTGTATCCGATTGCCCTGTAGTACCCAAGTCGTAGAAGCTGTCGCTGACCGTTCCGCTATTTTCGCCTACCAGACCGCCTACATCGGCGCCGCTTCCTGTTACGCCTCCCATTGCATAACTGTAGTTGATTTCTCCATTGTTGTACCCTACCAGACCACCTACAGCATTGCCGCTTCCCATTATACTTCCTGTTGCATAGGCATAGCTGATCTCCCCGTAATTGCTGCCCACTAGACCCCCTACATAGCTGTTCCCTGTTACATTTGCTGTTGCGAAGCTGTTGATAACTGTTCCATAGTCATTGTAGCCTATCATGCCGCCTACACTGGAGCCTGTTCCTGTGACACTTCCCGATACATAGCTGTCTCTTATCTCCCCTGCGCTATAGCCTGCTAGGCCGCCTACATATGTTCTGCCTGCAACATTTACTTGCTCTAGCACCATATTGGACACACTTGCCCCATACTCGATGTAAGCAAACAGTCCGGCAAAATTATCATTCGGTCTATTGATCGTCAAGCCTGTGATCTTGTGTCCATTACCATCCATATGTCCGGCAAACCCGCCACGATAACCCCCGGCCTCGATAGGCCGCCAGCCTTGGCTGTAGCTGCTCAAATCAATATCTGCCGCCAGCTTGAAATACAGACCCGGAAACGTATAATTCCGAACCGTATCCAGCTCCTCGGCGGTTGTAATCTGAAAAGGGTCGCTTGCCGTACCCGTTCCAACGTCTAATGTCTTGATCCATTTCACGTACAGCGTCACATCAGACATAATCGTGCCTTCATCGTAGGGGCCATAATCCACCCCTTGTCCATCCGCCTGCGTATTCCAGCCTCCAAAAACATAACCTGGCTTCGCCAGATGTCCGTCGTTGTCAGAAATGGTCACCTGAGTGCCTTTGTAGGAGAAGCTGTTAGCAGGCACATCTCCTTCTGTGTTGCCGTTGCCGTTATACACCACCGTATATCTGGGGTGTACGGTAACCGTAGTCGTCGCTTCAGTTGCGGCATGGGCGTCGTCGCCTGGAAAGGCAGCGGTTATGGTGTGTGTACCGATCGCCAGATCGGATGTAGTAAAGCTGACGCTCGACGAGGCGCTCAGGAGCTCTTCCCATCCCACCGTAACCGTCCTATCATCTTGCCCCCAGAAGGTGAACGTCCGAGCAGCAGCATCCATCGTTATATTCGATACATACCGTGCGCCCGGCTTTTCAAGTTGATGGACAAGATTATTGGAAGCGTCGTATGTTCTAATGTCCATCGCAAGGCGATTATCGTAAAAACTATGCGCCCGGATTGTGTATTCTCCCCATTGAATAATGGGACAATCACGGCCGCAGTTGATGGACGTAATTTCGGGTTCGGCCGCAGTTAATCCAACCGTCGTAAGTTCTTCATTACCATCCTTGAAGGTAACTGTACCACTGGGAGTCGTCCCACCGATTACCGGATCGAATGCCGTGACGTTAAAAGCCACATCCTCCCCATACGTTGAGTCGATGGAGGTTGCTGAAATCTGCAATATCGCCGTCCCCTGAGCTGTGGCGCCCCCCGGATAAACGTTGATGAGTACTGCCAAAACGAGGAGGACCGTGAAGATGTTTTTCGTTTTTATCGTTTCAGAAAAATGATGCATTCGTATTCTCCTTTGTTATATGTAATAGAAAGCAATAAAGCATAGTAGGGGTGCTCTGCTAACATATCAGACTCAGTTTAAGAGTAGGTTAATGAATACAAAAAAAGCTACCGACAGCAAGGTGTCCGTAGCTTTCCATGTTCACTATTCGTTGTCCAAGCCTTCCATTGCCACCAGATAAGGCAAGCCCTCCCGCCAGCCAATTTCCTGCATGGACAAGTACCAGCTCTTACCTAGGTCGTTATTCCCCTGGTAAAAAAGATACGTCCGGTCGTCTTCGTCCCGGAACAGGAACGGATGGCCCGATTCGCTGGCGTTCCAGCTGCCGGGTTCTCCATTGCGCAGGAGCGGCTTATCGAAGAGCCGAGTCCACGCGATTCCGTCCCCACTCACGGCGCAGCCGATCTGCTGCGGCCGGTTGTTGTACGCCCCTGCGTAGAACATATACAGCTGTCCTTCCCGCTCTACGAGCGCTGCAGCTTCAATACACTGCTCCTCCCAAGGCAGCTCCGGCTTCAGGATCGACGCATCGCACCGCTGCGTCCAGGCATCCCGGCCAAATTCCGAGTCCAGCTCCGCCGTTGCCACGCCCTGCATCTGAATCTCACCTAGCGGATCGCGGGTAGCGAAGTACATCCACAGCTGACCTCGATAAGCAACCACATCGGCATCGATGGCCCGGCCGTTGTTCCACTCGCCGGTCGGGCGGAAGACGGGGTTGGACGCATTCTTGCGGAATGTCAGCCCATCCTCCGAGACCGCATGGCAGATCGCATCCTTTGGACCATTACCGTAAGTCTGGTAGAAGAGATGAACGCTGCCTCTGAGCGAGATGACGCCAGGCGCGCAGATTCCGTTACGTTCACATTCCTGCTCCTGTGGCACTTCGCCCACCTTCTGCCAAGTCACCAGATCGTCGCTAACAGCGATACCGATGCCCCAGCCCGCTGGCGCCCGGTCCGGATCGAGATGAGGTGGTACCGAGTAATACATATAGTATCTGCCCTGGTGCTTCACGACCGCCGGATCCTTGGCCATCGGCCGGCCACGGTCGGTATCTGTGTACATCATCACGAGACTAGTCCTCCTTCACAAATTGCCACATATCCTTCGCAAGGAACGCTGTGTCCTTGTTCTCATCGTACCACTGCACATAGAACGCTTCCAGTTGCTCACCACCGGAGCGGTTCCACAGTTCAAGCGCCTCGGTGTAGGCCTGCTCAATGGTGAAGGATGTACCGCCGACGATGGCTTTGTTGTAGATATCGTCGATCTTGGAGACATTGGTCTGCACGACACTCAGATCGTCGGGCAGGGTCGGCATATGCTCGCCATGCGTAATCGACGCATACTCGACGTCGGCGCCCAGATTGGCTTCATTGTTCTGCTTCACCAGCTCCAGGAATTCTGCCTCCAGCGGCTTCTCGGGGTCCAGCTGACTCAGGATGCCCGCACAGGGCTCCAGTTCGATCTGAGACATCAAAAGCTGGAAGTCGAGGTTCCAGGATACTTCCTTGCTGAACTGCGCGGCATCCTTCGGTCTCGGGCAGCCGTTTGCGGCCTTCTCCGAATCGCTCCCGTCCACGCCATAGCGCAGCATCTCGCCCGCTTCCTTGGATGCCATGAAGTCAATATACTGCATCGCAGCTTCCGGATTTTTGGCCTGCCTGTTGATGACCGTCGTCATCTGTACCGGATTGTTCACCCCTGCCGCAAAACGGCCGTATTCGGAGCTTGGCAGCTTGATGGCAATCACCTCGGCATCAGGCACATTATGCTTCAGCGGTTCATAGTACTGGGAGACATTGACGGGATCGATCGTACGGCCAACGAAGATGCCTGTCTTGCCGCTGTTCCAGTCCTGCTGCGCCTTCTGCCCGTTATTATCGGCCAGGAAATCTTTATCAACGAGGCCGGCATCGTATATCTTCTTCTTAAACGCGCTGGCCTTGTTCTGCTGCTCCCAGCCCCGGACCAGCTTGCCGTCCTCCAGCACCCAATCCACGTCGCGGAACATCGTATTGATTACCGCCCCGGTCTCCCCGCTCAGCGCAATGCCGAAGGTATCCTTTTGACCGTTGCCGTCGGGATCCTGCTCTGCAAACGCCTTGGCCACCTCGAACAGCTCATCTACCGTCTCCGGCACCTCCAGATTCAGCTGATCCAGCCAATCCTTGCGGATGAACAGCGCCTGGAAACCGACCAGCTGCTGGACGCGGCCGAATTCGTACATGCTGCCGTCTGGCTTGGTGGCCGCTTTCCTGAGCTCCGGATAGTTCTCAAGCAGCTGCTTGTAGTGGACGCTATGCTCCTCGATAAGGTCGTCAATCGCCAGGATCTGCTTCTGTTGATACAACTGGTTGCGGAAGCTGGTCGCAAACTCGGATACGACATCCGGGGCGTCACCCGAGGCGAACAACAGATTCAGCTTCTGTACCGATTCGCCGCGCGGGATTGGCACATACTGCGCTTCCACTGTGCCATTTTCGTTCAGCCACTGGGTCCAGCGGTTGTTGTCGATCGTCCCCATCTCCTGTGGCACATTGCCGCGATCATAGATGGAGACGGTGATCTTCGGCTTGCTGGTCGAAGTGCCTTCAGATGAGGCTCCACCGCTTGGCTCTTGGTCCCCGTTCGAGCAGGCTGCGAGCAGCATCGTGCCTGCCAATAGGCAGGCTGCCGCTGATGTTGTGCTTTTTGTCCAATTGTTCATGGTTTCTGACCCCTTTATAGACTGGAATGGATTATCCTTTGACCGCGCCGATCATGACACCCTTTACAAAATGTCGCTGCAAGAACGGATAGACGGCCATCATCGGCAGCACCATGATGATAATCGCAGCCGCGTTGACCATCTCCGGCGTCAGCATGATCTGCTCCGAGGAGCCGGAGGCGGCATTCATTTGTGAGAGCATCGTCTGGCTCTGGATCATCTGTTGAACAAGCACGGCGAGATTGAATTTGGCGGGCTCGTTGATAAACATCAGTACGTTGAAGAAGGCATTCCAATAACCGACGCCATAGAAAAGTGCAAGCGTGGCCAAGACCGGCGTCGATAGCGGCAGCACGATCCGGAGCAGATAGCGCCACTCGCCGCAGCCGTCGATACGCGAAGCCTCGTCGACCTCGGTAGGGATATTCTCCATGAAGGTGCGCAGCACCAGCAGGTTGAAGACGCTGACCAGACCGGGCAGCCATAGCGACCAATAGGTGTTGATCAACTCCAGGCTGCGGATCGTCAGATACGTGGGGATGAGTCCGCCCCCGAACAGCATCGTGAAGACGATGCCAAAGGTATACGTCCGCCGCCCGATGAAGTACGACCGTGTCAACGGATAAGCTGCCAGTATTGTAAACAGCATACTAAAGATGACGCCTAACACCGTGATCTGCATGCTGTTCCAGAAGGATCGCATGATCGGCGTGCCTTCTAACAGTTGCTTGTAGGCATCCAGTGAGAAGCCGATCGGATAAAAAGTGACGTGTCCCGAAGCGACCGCCTGCAGCGAGCTGGAGGACACGGACGCGATATGCACCAGCGGCAGCAGACAGAGCAGTCCGGCCCCCGCGAGTACCATATATACCGCCAGCAGGTAGATTTTTTCGCCGAGAGACGGTTTCATGTTAGCCCTCCTCAAAGTTTTCCGAAGGAAAACTACTTCGTAAGCATAGGCTTACCATAGTCCGTTGCCGTATTTTCTTGCAATTGCGTTGGCGATGAGGACAAGAATGAGACTGATCAAAGATTCGAACAATCCCAGGGCAGCGGTCAAGCTGAATTGCGAGCCCATCAGACCGATCTTGTAGATGTACGTGCTGATGACCTCTGAAATATTCGACACCGTCGAATTCTGCAGCATGTAGACTTGGTCAAAGCCTACCTCCATCACCCGCCCCATGGACAGAATGAACATCAAGACGATCGTCAGCCGCAGTCCCGGCAGTGTCACATTCCAGATCTGCCGCCACCGCGAGGCGCCGTCCATGCTGGCCGCTTCATACAGTGTCGTATCGATGCTGGTCAAAGCGGCAAGATAGATAATCGCACTAAAGCCGGCTTCCTTCCAGATGCCCGAGCTGACGAAGATCGCAAGCCACGAGCCTTCCCGGTACAGGAACGGGTAGGTCGAGCCGGTAAGGCTCTCCCAGATCCCGCTGACCAGACCGTTCTGCTGGGAGAACACCGTGATGACGATCCCGCTGACGATGATCCAGGAGAAAAAATGCGGCAGATAGACCAGCGTCTGCACCACCTTCTTGAACCACATGCGCCGAACCTCGTTTAGCATAATCGCCAGTATGATCGGAAACGGGAACCCGACGAAGATGCTCAGCAGACTGATTACCAGTGTATTGCGGATAATCTGAAGTGTCGTCGGCGTGCTGAACAACAGCTTGAAGTTATCCCAGCCAACCCATGGACTATGAAGCATGCCATCGGCAAAATTGTACTTCTTGAAGGCGATGACCGCGCCGAACATCGGCACATACTTGAACAGAATAAAGAAAATGATCACGGGCACGAACATCATATAGAGAGGAATATTGCGTCTCCATAGCCGGATCATTCGTTCACCCCCTCCCTGCCTAACTTGTGGCTCTGACTTGCTGCAGCAATCCTCCGAACCTTCCTTGACTATAGGCCGGGATGCGGCAACGAGCAATGTTCAGTTTTCCCCGCGCTTAACATATTGGTCGAAGGCCTGTACTGGATCAGCGGGTGATGAAAAGGAAACACCGCCCTTACGTGATAAGGACGGTTGTTGATCGGTGGCCCGCGTCGTGGACGGAGCAGCGCAATATACCATTCTCCCCTCATTAACCTTGCGGTATATCGGCCTCTGAGGGATGCTTGCGGTACTCCCCGGGTGTGGTTCCGGTGAGCTTCTTGAACGAGCGGATGAAGGAGATGACCTGCGTATACCCGACTTGCTCGCTGATCTCCTGCACGGGGAGCTCTGTTTCACACAGCAGCCGCTTGGCTTCGGTCATCCGCAGCTCCATAACGAAGTCCACGAACCGCTCACCGGTGGCCGCCTTGAACAGCTTACTGACGAGGCGCGGCGCCAGCCCGAAGCGGTCACTCAAATAATCCAGCGAGATATCGGGGTTGCGGTAGTGCTCCCTCAGATACATCTCGATCTCCCGCGCCGGCGTCGACTCCGGCTGCTGGTGATGCCAAGCCTGCAAGGCCTCCGCCAGCTGTTGCAGCAGGCTCGCCAGCTCGCGCTGCATCTCGTCGATCAGTTCCTTCTCCAGGATGCCCGGCAGCGAACGCCGATTGAACGGCTCAGCCCATGCGGCCATCATGTCTTCCGGCATCTCGTTCATGTCCTTCTGGATGGCGTAGAAGATATACTGGACCACCTCCACCGTCTGCTCGCGGGACAACTCCTCCCTCCGGATGTCTTGGAACAACCGGTCCAGCGTATCGGGCCAGGCCGCGTCGGCCGCCCGGAGCTGTCTTACCATCTGCCTGGCCGTATGCAGGTGCGTATACAGATCGCCCTGTACCCGCAGCTTCCAGTCCGATGCGGCATAGATTCGGTTGTACCCGTGCAGCGTCCGGTATTGTCCCGCCTGCATCGCGTCCCTATACGACTGATGGATATCCTCGATCGTTTGAACCGTCGTACCGACATACAGCGAGACCGTGAATTGGAGATTGCTGCTCACCCACGCTTTTAGTTGGGAGGCCAGGTCGAGCACCTTCGCACCTTGTTCCGGATCGTCGAAGTAAAGAATCGACAGCAGCTGGTCCGCATCCTTCCACTCCGACCAGACCGACCAGCCCTGCCCCCGACTCAACTCCTCCAGCACGCCCTGTACCACGAACTTGAACAGCATCTGATCGCGCTTATTATATTCGCCGCCGAACTGCTCCCGGTTATCCAGCACCGTTACCAACACGAGCATAGGTGCCTCATACGGCGGGATCTCCAGCTCGGACGCCTCGCGATCCCATTCCTCCTCCGTCAGCGACAGATGACCGGCGATCAGCTCATTGAACCAATACCGCTTGCGGATCATCAGATCATCCTGATGTTTGGCCTCATACTCGTTGGATTTCTCCATCATGTTGTCCAGCGCCAGCGAGATGAACTGAAACTCATTGTGATCGTCCCTTCGCCCGAGCTGGAAGCTGCGCTTCAAGGCATAGCGGTCGATCCGCATCATAATTTCCTCGATCGGCTTGTAGTGGCGGTGTGTCACATACGTCAGCGTCACGATGCTAAGCAGCAAAGCAATCAGTGCCGGGAGCGTCCAGCCGTTCAGGAATACCGACATCAGCTGCTGCTCTGACTGGGCGATCCCTACCGTCAGGTGCCACCCGGTGTAGCCTGATGTCACCGTGCTGATTCCCCAGGCCGCGCGCGGCGGCGTCTCCTCCTGATACAGTACCGTCGACTGGTCGGCGGCGGTCAGCTCCAGGAAACCCGACGTATCCGCATTGGCCGCCCGCAGGACGCGTTCAATCGCGGACAGCTGAACATTCACCACGACCAGCCCCTTGGGGACGGCCGATGTGATCGGCACCCGCTTCACCAGCGAGATCACCGATACCGGCGCGTCCGCTGGATACAACCGATAGGCACGCGGCGCCGACCAGCCCAAGCTGTCTCCCCGATCCTTCACCGCCGCCTGGAGAAATGCCTGATCTGCGAACGCATCTCCAGGCTTGAATAGCCCGGAGCTCGACACCACCTCGCCGCTGGTTGACTTGTACAGATACACATCTCCAGTAAAGGGAAACAGCGCCCGCATATCCGTCAATCGCTCGGTCAGCTCGTACATCGTATACGGCGGCACTGTGCCCGGCGCATGCAGGTAATCCCCCAACTCCTCGTCCGATAGCATCTGCTGGATGACCAGCTCCTCCGTCGACTTCATCGCCGATTCCAGCACACTCATCACATGCGTGGCAAACAAGCCATTCGTATTCTGAATCCGCACCTTCGTCTCCGCCGTCCACTTCCCGTAGAAGAACAGGATGAGCAGCAGCACCAGCACGAATAGGATTGGCGTATAAGAGAGCAGCAGACGATAAAACCATTTTTTCTTCATGAAGGACCCTCTCTCTATGGTTCGCATAGCATGGAATAGATAGGGAAGCGCATACATAAATGAATAGAGATGCCCACTATAACGTTTGGAGCGCTCGAATGCAATAAGCAATTCTCCCCGGATATACAGACGTGCTACCCGTTACGATTTGCAGGCTCGCATTGTGGAAATGCCTTTTTGCCGGTGCGCTTCCGGTCCTTTTAACATGTCGGTATCGGCCAAGAAAAAAAAGACGCTCGGGAGGCTCCCAGCGTCTCTCTTTCCAATCCCTGACCGGCTATTTGCCGCTCTCGAACTCCCGTTTTGCGGTTTCCAGCATCGTTTGCCAATCCGGAAAATCCGTCTCCCGGTCAATATGCCGATCTAACAGCTCGCCGGCTATTTTATCCATGTCTTGCAGCGTATCCGCCTGAAAGTTTCCTTTTTCCTGAAGCTCCTGGAAGCTGTTGAATTTGGAATGCTTTTTCATAAACGATGCAGGGAAAAGCTTCTCCAAGGAAGGCTGACTAGGGTCGTCTTGAATCGTTTTCTGCCCTTGCAGATCCTTCAGCAGATCGTCAAAGGACATCGGTTGTTTTTTTCTCAGAATACCACTCCTCAAATGTTGTTCGGCAAGTTCCATCATACCATATCTTCTCCTAAATGGAGAAACAAACAATTCCCAAATGTCCCACCCTTACAGGGTGGACTTTTTCTAGTTTTCCCCAATTGTTTAGATTCTGTCGAGGTCCGTCGATTACACTATCCGGGAATGTCGTTTGTAGGTTTAGAGACCTAATGGCAAGCGAAGAGTTAACAGTATAAAGGAGGAAAATTGGTGAAGTTGAAAAACAGAACGATGAACCGCATTGGCGTGTGGCTGCTGATCGCCGCCATGCTGAGCGGGATGCTGCCCGCGTACGGGTGGGCGGCGCCTAGCCCACCAATGCACGGCCTGAACAACTACGTCGTGGAGTTAAGCTCAGATCCGTCGACGTCTGTACGGCCTACTAGCTTAGATGACGGACGCATTTGGACAGACAAATCGGTGTCCGTAAACGGAACAGATTTTGACGTCACCCTGTCGGCATTAGCCCAGGAATACATTCGCACGTCTACCGGCGAAGTGCGGGCACAGGCCGCCGCGGACGTAGCGATGGTATTGGATATGTCGCAGAGTATGACGACGGCTCGTGTTACCAGCATGAAAAATGCCGTCAATAAAGCCATCGATATGATTATGGCTGCCAATCCGAGGAATCGGATCGGGATCTATTATTACGGCGCCACCAACAACCTAGGGACATTGTTTGAACTGGCCTCCTACTCTACTCCTGATACTGGAAATAGCGCAACCGTTACGGATCGCTATATCACCAGCAGCAATCAGAGCATCACCAAGAAGGCAGGCGTGACCCAAAAATCGCTGGATGGAACAACGAAAACTACTACCACCCAAACGATATCTGTCTCTCCCGCTACAGCCACTCAAATGGGGCTGTATACAGCGATTAATGCTTTAAAAACAAACATAACTAATCTTACTAAGAGCAGTCAAGACACGGAGAGGGTCCCATATGTGCTGCTCCTCACCGATGGTGAAGCCAACAATGCCTATACGAACTGGTATAACAGTCCACCAAACGGAGACACACGAGCGGGCAGCGGCGCGAGCGGTACGGCTGAGATTGCGGCGCTGACCATCTTGAGCGCGGCCAAGCTGAAGGATGAGCTAAAAACAGCGTACAACGACCATAGCGGCGGCAAGGATGTCGTATGGTTTAATGTGGCCTTTGGTCTCTCCGAAGGCAACAATCTGGCCACGGCCCTTTTGAAGCCAAGTACGCTGGCATCGGCTTCAACAGGCGCTCTATCCGACGTACGCGCACAACTTAACACCTATACCAACAGCGCACCCGACGGTAATGATAGGTATGGTGTCGGAGGAACGCCAGGCTATGTCTATGCCACCGATTATATTTATTTTATCGCCTCGAATGATCTGACCAAGGTGGACCAGGCGCTTGGCGATCTGGCAGCATTGGTAGAGGCAGCTACCAAGGAGAAAATCATCCCGTTCGAACAGACGAATGCGGCTGGCGAACCGCTGAATCTGGTCATCACCGATGTGTTAGGGGAAGGGATGGAGTTAAAAGCCCCTCCTAGCATGGGCGCCTTGACAGGAACGGAAAAAACAACAACCGGGACTGTAACAATCTATGAGTTCGCAGGCATAGGCACGACGGTCGAGTATGACAGCGCAACACGGGAAATTAAATGGATCATCCGTCCCGATGAAGTGCCGCTGATTATGTTCGGCGATCGTCAAAATCCTACATCGGGCCAGTACTCCAATGCCAATCTTCTCCCGCTGCAGCTTACCTATACCGTGGGATTAGCTGAAGCTTACGATTCCGGTACGTTCTACAGCAACGAGTATGTGGCCGCCACTGCAACAGCGCGCTTCATACCCAATGTGGACAACCCGTATTATTATGAAAACATTAGCGTGAGTAATAACGCAATCTCAAGCACACCAAAAGTAATCAGCGGCAACACCTTGGCACCCAAGGCGAAAACCAGTAATATCACCAACACTGCTGCCGAGGTATACGCCAATGAATGGCTTAATGATCAACATGGCACGTTTGTCACTAAGCTAGGCAATAACGGCAAGATTGCTCCAAAACTGAAAATCGAGATCGCCCCGGCATCCAGCTCGGTGCCTGCAGGCGAAAAAGTCGTCTATCATATGACGGTTACCAATCTGACTGACAACGCGGTTTCCAATGTCATCACTAACGATGCTTTGCCCGCCGGGCTTACCTTTGTGAATGGCAGCATCACCGAAGATGGCGATGCCAAGCCAAACACGACATTCCCTTATACGATACCCTCCGTACCCGCAAACGATCAGATCGTATTGACCTATGAGGCTACAGTGCCTTCTAGTGCAAGCGCAGGAACGGAATACATCAACGGGGCTACCATCACATCGGTTAACGGCACAGTATTGACTACACCAGCTACTGCGACGAGCGACAAGGTGACCGTTACCGATACGTTCTCTCCGAGCGTAACCTTAAAGCTCGATGGAGTGAGCTATCCGGGTCAAACTGTGGAGCTGTGGAAAGACGGCACCAGCCGGTACGATCTTCAGGAAAGTGGCGGTGTCCATTCGTCTAGCGGCGTGACGCCCGGGACTTATGACATTTATGTCAACGATGTAAACACTGGCGTACAGCTTTCGAATACGAACGCAAATAGAGAAATCAATTACTACACTGTGGCCTTCTATGATGGAACGCAAAAATATGACGTTCCTGCCGCGCAAACGATTCTTGCTGGCGGAAAAGCAACCTTGCCGACAGCCCCGACGAAGGAAGGATATACCTTCGACAACTGGGTAACCACGAACGGAGGCAGCACAGCATTTGACTTCCAGACGGCGATTACAGCAACCACTGCTCTCTACGCCACATGGACGCCAAACATCAACACAGCGTACACGGTAAACCACCATCAGGCGGCCATCGACGGCGGGTATACCGCAGCCCCTGTAGTTGAGAGCCTGAGCGGCACGACCGGGGAGCTGACCAATGCTGAGGCGAAGACCTATGACGGCTTCACTGCCAAGCAGTTCTCGCAGGCAACGATTGCCGCGAACGGCAGTACGGTCATAGATATCTATTATGACAGAATCCAGTATAACATTAGCTTCGTCATCGACGCTGTTAAGGGAACAACGACAGACGATACCGAGAAGCAAGTAGTCTATGGAGCCACGCCGACAGCGCCGGGCATTACCGAGCAGCCAGGGTTCGAATTCACCGGCTGGGACAAGACCATCGAGCCTGTAACCGGCGATGAGACTTATACGGCGCAGTTCGACCTGACCGACTACACGATTACGTACGATCTGGACGGCGGCAGCGAGGCCAACGTCAATCCCGATACCTATACGATAGACAGCGAACTGACGTTGAACAACCCGACGAAAGTAGGTTACAACTTCGCAGGCTGGACGGGCACCGACCTGAATGAGCCGACGATGACAGTCAACATCCCTACGGGCTCTACTGGTGCAAGAAGCTATACCGCAAGCTGGACACCGAGCACCGGTACAGCGTATACGGTTAACCATCATCAGGCGACCATCGACGGCAGTTACACCGCAACTCCTGCGGTTGAGAACCTGAGCGGTACGACCGGGGAGCTGACCAACGCTGAGGCGAAGACCTATGACGGCTTCACTGCCAAGCAGTTCTCGCAGGCAACGATTGCCGCGGACGGCAGCACGGTCATAGATATCTATTATGACAGAATCCAGTATGACATCAGCTTCGTCATCGACCCGGCTAAGGGGACGACGACAGGCGTGACCGAGGCCCAAGTTGTCTACGGGGCAACGCCAACAGCGCCGGCCATCACCGACAAGCCAGGGTATGAGTTTACTGGCTGGGATAAGACCATCTCACCTGTAACCGGCGATGAGACGTATACAGCGCAGTTCAAATTGACCGACTTCGCGATCACCTATACGCTGGATGGCGGCAGCGTGACCAACACCAATCCTGCCACCTACACAGTAGACAGCGAAGACCTGACACTGAACAACCCGACGAGAGCGGGTTACACCTTCGCCGGCTGGACAGGCATGGACCTGACTGAGCCGACGTCGACAGTGACCATTGTTACTGGCTCTACCGGCGATCGCAGCTACACGGCGACCTGGACGCCGAACACCGGTACAACGTACACGGTTAACCATCATCAGGCGGCCATCGACGGCGGGTATAACGCAGCCCCCGAGGTTGAGAGCCTGAGCGGAACGACCGGCGAGCTGACCAATGCCGAGGCGAAGACCTATGACGGCTTCACGGCCAAACAGTTCTCGCAGGCAACGATTGCTGCGGACGGCAGCACGGTTGTGAACATCTATTATGACAGAAACCAGTATGACATCAGCTTCGTCATCGACCCGACTAAGGGGACGACGGCAGGCATTACCGAGGCCCAAGTTGTCTACGGAGCCACGCCAACGGCGCCGGTCATTACCGAGCAGCCAGGGTATGAGTTCACCGGCTGGGATAAGACCATCGTACCTGTAACCGGCGATGAGACTTATACGGCACAGTTCGAATTGATCGACTTCGCGATCACTTACAATCTGAATGGCGGCAGCGTGATCGACACCAATCCTGCCACCTACACGGTAACAAGCGCAGACCTGACGCTGAACAACCCGTCGAGAACAGGCTACACCTTCGCCGGGTGGACGGGCACGGGCCTGACTGAACCGACGACGACGGTCACTATCGCTACGGGCTCTACCGGCGATCGCAGCTACACGGCGACCTGGACAGCCATGAGTTCTACCGTGACGTTGGACGACAACGGCGGCAGTGGCGGCAGCGGCAGCGTAACGACAACCTACGATCAGCCAATGCCAGCTGCAACAGCGCCGAGTCGGGATGGATATATATTCCTCGGATATTATGACCAGACCGGCAACGATGCAACGAAGTATTACAACGATGACATGAGCAGTGCGAGAGACTGGGACAAGACCGACGAATCCGTCACGCTCTATGCCGTGTGGACGGAGATCGATCATGTGACGATTCAATATGCCGCCAATCATGCGGACTATGGTACAGTGAGTCCGACCTATGAATCGTTGAACCCGGAGAGCGGCATGGTAACCGGCTCCGTAGCAACGCCAAATCCGGGCTATCGCTTCGTCGAATGGCAGGACGCAAGCGGCGCAACGGTCGGCACGAGTATCAGCTTTGTACCACAAAAGGAGGATTCGGGCCTGTACGCGGCAGCGACCTATACCGCTGTCTTCGAAACCGAGCCCTACGAGATCACGTATGAGCTTGACGCGTGGACGAGCGATCCGTCCAATCCGCTCACCTATACCGTCGAGACGGAAGACTTCACCTTGATTAACCCGACCAAACCAGGCTATACCTTTGCGGGATGGACAGGGACAGGGCTGTCCGAGCCAACCGTGACTGTCACGATAGCCAAAGGCTCGACAGGCGATCGCAATTACACTGCCACTTGGCAAGCCGAGCCATCGACTGGGAATTATATTGTCATTGGCACCGTGGTAGACGATGGTACGCCGCCTGTTAACCTTGAGGGAGCCACTGTTCAAATTGTGAAAGGCAACACCCAATACGGAGAGACGGCGACTACAGATGCCAATGGTCGCTTCACAATTCATGATGTACCGGGAGGTACGTATAACCTGAAGATCACGCTAGGCGAGAAGACAGCCATTATTGCGGTGGTCATCGGGGGAGATCAGCAGGTCGTGGATCTTGGCAAGGTCATCTTCCCGTACAATGCCAGCAGCGCCTTGAAGCTGCAAGGCAACGGTACGCCGCCTATCGTCATCGATAATCTGCACCCGGAATCCGTAGATTACCTGTTCAACGAGTATAACAACACAGGGTTCACTAGGGTTGAAATGATCATCGAGAAAGTCGATGAAACGACAAACGATGTCGATATCGCACAAGCGATCCGACAAATCAGCGCGAGCGCGCGGAATAATAATACGACCATCGGTCTGTACCTGGACATGATTATCGAAAAGTTTTATCGCTTAACTGAAACGGTGAACTGGGATTCTGAAGGACTGATCGAAAAGACAAACGGGCTCATCAAAGTGATGATTCCAATCCCTTCAGAATTGCAAGGTAAATCAACTTATACCGTTTATCGCTATCACGGCAATGAGGTGCATGTGATCCGCACGACTCCGAATGCCGACGGAGAGTATCTCACCCTGGATTCGTCCAATTGGACGCTGACCTTGTATGTGAAGAACTTCTCTGTCTATGGTATCGCTTATCCTAACCCAAGCTCGCCTCCTCAAACGCAGTACCCGCCATACATTGGCCAACCTACTGCGTTCACTGTCACCTTTGACGTGGATGGGGGCACGCAAGCACCAGCAACACAATCGGTTGCCAGCGGAGAGCGGTTAACGAAGCCGGCAGATCCGGTAAGAGCTGGTTACACGTTTGAAGGCTGGTACAAGGCGGATGGCACGGCGTGGAATTTCGATACCGACAAAGTGAGCGCCAATCTGACCTTGACGGCAAAATGGAAACTTGCCGATGTGGATATCCCGGTTCTCGACAAGGTCAATCATTTTGCTTATATGCAAGGCTATCCTGACTTGACCTTCGGTCCTCAGAAGAATATGACAAGAGCAGAAGTTACGGTCATGTTCGCACGGCTACTGGTCGAGAAGATGGATGTCGACAGACGCTATCCATCCCGCTTCACTGATGTGGACTCTGCGAGATGGTATGCCGATGCGATCGGGTACATGGAGCAATACGGCATCATTACGGGCTACACTGACGGTACCTTTAAGCCGGATGCTCAGATTACCCGTGCAGAGTTTGCAGCCATTGCCTCTCGCTTCGATAAGCTGGTCGCAGGCGAGTCCGCCATGTTCTCCGATGTCCCAGCTGATTACTGGGCAACAGATTACATCTCCTCTGCTGCTGCCAAAGGGTGGATCCAAGGCTATCCAGACGGAAGCTTCAAGCCTGGCAACGCCATCAGCCGCGCTGAAGTCGTAAGCCTGGTCAATCGTATGCTGGAGCGAGTTGCGGATAAAGGCTATGTAGACAGCCATACCGCTACCCTCAATCAATATACGGATCTGACCAAGACGCACTGGGCGTATTACGATATTATGGAAGCTACCAACAGCCATGATTACGAAAAGTCCGAAGGCAGTGAAACCTGGATCAGCCATACGAAGTAACAGAGAATGAAGCATAGGAAGAACGAACGAGGGGAAGCGAATCGCTTCCCTTCTTTCGTTTGGGTGGAGTAAACTATAGATAAGAAATTTTCCTCGGGAGGGCAACTCCAATGAGAGATGTTGCAGAGGGTCAGCAGAAGTGCGAGCAGCCACAAGATAGCGAGGCGCTGCCACTGTTCTCGACCACGGATAAGAACGGACGGATGACGATGCTCCGACCGGGACGCCACGTCGGACGCGTGGCTCCGGTGATGCCCTGGCTGCTCATAGCCTGCGCACTGTGGGCGATGACAGGCGCCGTGCCGTTCGGCGCACTGCTCGGCATGGCGCCGACACCGGCGATCAACATGCTCCTTGGTCATCCCGTCACAGTGGGCCTCGCCGTTTTGCTGCTTTTCGTCGCAATCACTATGACCGGCACAGTGTACTCGCGAGCGGTCGAGCAGTTTGGACAGACCAGGGTGGCTGGCCTGTTGGCGACATTATCGGTTACCGGAGGCCTCGCAGCAGTCGCGGCAGTCCTCCTGCTCTGGACGCTGATCAGCGACCCGTCGCGCCCCTTTGACCTCGAGGCTATAGCGACATCGCCAACGATCCCGCGAGAGCTCGGCGCCGTCGTCGGAGCTTGCTTGGCCCTCTGGGCCGCCATCACGCTGCTGCGATTGCCCGGCTCTATCGCCCACGCCCGGCAGCGTCAGAGTGACATCGCGCGTCTGCGCGCGGAGGGCTTGTCATACGCCGGGACGTTGACCGCTGTCACGTTCACCCACTCCTGGATGCGTAATGACCCCCTGTTCAAGGTTGAGGTGACTTATACGGTTGACGGCGCTCCGCGTGTCGTCTCGGCACACATGCGTACCAGCGCCGAACGCGTTCCCCTCGTCGGGTCGCGAATGACCGTGCTGACCGACGGTCGCGGAGTCCCCCATGTGGAGCTGGACCTGGCGAGTGGGACGGCATTCGAGCCCAATGTGGAGAAGTACGCGCCATCGGACGGATGATGTTGCAGCCCTGTTGAGGCGCTAGCAGAGCGATCCTGAATACAGAATGAAGCCAGTGAGGCGGGAAGAAGGATCATGGTTATGGAATATCACGTATCCGTACATGGGAATGATCAGCACAAAGGAACGGCGGATCAACCCCTTCGCACGATATCGCGCGCTGCGGCTCAGGCCATGACTGGCGATACGGTTATTGTACATGCTGGAGTCTACAGAGAATGGGTAAACCCGGCTCATGGAGGAACGGCCGAGCATAGGATCGTCTATCGATCCGCAGGCGACGGGGAAGTCGTCATTACCGGAGCGGAACGGATCACCGACTGGAAGTCTGAAGGCGACCAGGTTTGGAGCACCGAGGTGCTTAACACCCTGTTTTCTGTTCGTAACCCCTTTGAAGTCGAGTTGAGTGGAGACTGGTTGTTTGACGGGCCTTTCCCGATTCATCTCGGGGATGTCTATCTGGATGGCAAGTCCTTATACGAATGCGAAAGTATGGAAAAGGTTCACAAGCCGGAGGCTTGGCCCCAAGCCAAATATCCCGAGGATTCGCTGTTGACGTGGTATGCCGAGGTTGGCGCTGCGACAACCAAGATCTGGGCCAACTTTGGCGGGAAAGATCCGCGCAACGAAAATGTAGAAATTAATGTTCGCCCCTTTTGCTTCTGGCCCGAGAAGCCAGGACGCGACTATATCACGGTCAGCGGCTTCACCCTGTGTCAAGCCTCGCCTCAATGGGCGCCGCCGACCGACTACCAGGAAGGCCTGATCGGTCCGCACTGGAGCAAGGGTTGGATTATCGAAAACAATACGATCCGTGAATCCAAATGCGTCGGCATTAGCCTGGGCACCGAGATCGGTACCGGCCACACCCCATCCTCGGGGAAGCATAGCAAAGGCGGCACGCAACGCGAACAGGAGGTTATTTTACGCGCCTTGCGCGCCGGTTGGCATAAGGATCGCATCGGCAGTCATATCGTTCGCGGCAACGTCATCCATGATTGCGAGCAAGCCGGTATTGTCGGTCATATGGGAGCCGCCTTCAGCCACATCTATCAGAACCGCATCTATAATATCCACCACAAACGGCTCAGACACGGAGCTGAAGTAGCGGGAATCAAGCTGCATGCTGCGCTGGATACGCAAATTGGCGATAACACAATCTATAGCTGCTACCGTGCGCTATGGCTTGACTGGCAGGCACAGGGCACCCGCATCAGCCGCAATGTCTTTTTTGACAATCTGTCTGAAGACCTCTTCGTGGAGGTGTGCCATGGTCCGTATATGGTCGATCATAATCTGTTCCTCTCGCCCATGAATGTCAGGAATATGGCGCAGGGCGGGGCATTTGCTCATAATTTATTTGTCGGGCGATTCGTCGTTCGTTCCGAGATTACCCGGATTACGCCGTACCACTTCCCTCACGAGACGGCCATGGCGGGATACTCCAATATTACCGGCGGCGATGACCGGTACTACAACAATATCTTCTTGGGGGATAGTAGCGCGCCTACGGAGCCTGTCCCCATCACCTTTTTTGAGCATCTCCCGCTGAAGCCGCGGGATACCGTCGGAGCGGACGGGAAGACGGTCATGGATGGCGTCCCGGACGATTCCGTGTGCTATCTGCATGCTGTTGGACTGGGCGGCTACGATCAACACCCGGATGTCAAGGATAAGCGATGGTGGGAATACACCCATGAGGAGCTTATGGCGCTAGGCGATGCCGCCAAGGATATCTTTATCGGCAACGCCGTGCTCCCGGTGGCGATGGGCGGGAATGTCTATCTGAACGATGCGGTGCCAAGTCGTCATGAAGCCCATGCGAAGGTCTATACGGAGCAGGGCATCGCCATTAAGATGGATCCTGCGCAAGGCAAGGTGAACATCCAGGTCGATGCGCCTGAGCTGCTGCGGGGAGCGTCTCCACTAAGGGTCACCACCGACCTGCTTGGCAAGACGTATCACGCCGACATGAAGTATGAAGAGCCGGACAGCGCGCCCTATCTTTTGGCCACCGACTTTTTCGGGAGCAAGCGACCGGATGCAGATGTCACGCCTGGCCCGTTTGAAATAACCGGAAGTGGTACTATTGATTTTGAATTTTAGTTGACGAGGGGGAAGCGAGCAGCTTCCCCCTCCCTCCAATAGCTTGGTTCATAGCCTCTGGTACTAATGAAGAACAGCCCTCGGCGGAGGGCTGTTTGTGATTTGTTATGTTTCTCAAATATCCCACCGCAACATTTGGGGAATACTTTTCGTTTGAAAATGGAAAGGGGAGGGATATTCCTTGAGAACATCAATTCGTCGTCTATCGCTACTGTCCTTGTTGTCGGTTGCGCTGTTTGCCCTTGGGTTTGGGGTCATGCTCGCGCCGACCGCCCATGCGCTGTCTTGCGTGGGATTCACTGTGGAAGAAGCCTATGAACGTTATGAAGCCGTCATTGTCGGTCAAGTGGATGCCATAGAACCGTATGGCAGCAAAGGGGAACTTAATCAAACCGAGGTCACCGTACTTCGCAGCTTCAAAACGATTGAAGACCGGCAGTTGTCCGTGCTGGAAAGTGCCACCTGGGGCGCTGGTTTTGCCCCAAGCGAGATCGGCGGGCAATACTTGATGTATCTGAACAAGACAGCCGATGGTTGGGAGCAGCCGCTCTGTTCTCCCGGTATGCTGATCGAACACAAAGCAGAAGACCTGAAGTGGCTCGAGGACAAGGAGATTCCACTCAAACCGTTGAATGCGAGCGACGATGTTCCTGATTCCAACCTGGAAGCGCCTGTTGAAGGCAGCGACGCAGACACTGGGCAGAACCCGCCGCAAGAGCGAGTGACGGCTGCGACGGTAGCTGCTGACGGCATGTCCAAGTTGGCAACCGCAGACAGCAATAGTTCGCACGTCATTTGGACCATCTTGTTTAGCATCAGCGCCGTACTCGCGGGCGCCGTCGTGTGGATGTACGCTGCACGCAACCGGAAAGGCAAAGTGAAATAATAGCGCTCCAATGAAAAAGACACTGAGATTCTAATCATCAGTGTCTTTTTGGAGATACATTCCTCGAACCTCATTCACAACAACGTCAATAGCTCTTCTGTTGCTTTTACAAGCTCTGCTCCGTCACGCCCGCTGCTGGATCGAAGGTTAGCATCTTCGTCCCGATCTTATCGATGAAGAACCGGTCATGACTGACCGTAATGACAGCACCGGGAAAATGGATGAGCGCTTGCTCCATGACCTGAATACTCATCAGATCCAGATGATTGGTCGGCTCGTCCAGGACGATCACCGCCGCACCCGATAGCAAGCACTTGGCTAGCGCCACACGAGCCTTCTGTCCGCCGGACAGATGACCGATCATTTTGCTCAGATCCGCCTCCGAAAATTGCAGCATGGCGAGGAATTTGGCCACCTTTTTGCGCGGGGCGTCCAGTCCCAGTCCATACGTATTCACCGCATGACTGACCGTATCCTTGGGATCGAGTTCCTCCCACATTCGGTTGAAGTAAGCGTAGCTGACGCCCTTCTCCCAGATCACTTCTCCGGACTCCGGCTTCTCCGCCCCGGTAAGCATCTTGATGAGCGTGGACTTCCCGCTTCCGTTCGGCCCCGTGATCACCAAGCGATCCTCCTTCTGAATATCGAAGCTCACGTTCTCGAAGATCTGCCTGCCTTCGTAGGTCTGCCCGACCCGCTTCACTTCGCATAGCTTGTCCGGGAAGCGTAGCCGCTCGTATATATCAGTGATCAGCACGTTGACGGGATGCGGCTCGATCCGCTTCTTGTTATCCGCCAGCTTCCGCGAAAGACGATCCTTCGCCGCGGACTTCCTGCTCGCGCGGTCGTCGATCGCCTCGGATTCCATGAGCAGCAGCTCTTCCTCCCATTCGAACTGGCGGTCCAGCTCCTTCTTGCGCATCTTCTTCTTACGGACATACTCGGTGTAGTTGCCGTCGTAGTGCTGGAAGTGGTAATTTTCGATCTCGATCGTTCGCGTGACAACCTTGTCGATGAATTCCCGGTCATGCGACACCAGGATCATCGCCCCCTTGAACCGATACAACCACTGCTCCAGCCAAGTGATGCCTTCGATGTCAAGGTAATTCGTAGGCTCGTCGAGCAGTACGACATCGGGCAGCTCGATGAGCATCTTCGCAAGCGCCGCGCGGTTACGCCATCCCCCGGACAGCTCGTCGATAGGCTGATTGCGGGATCTGTCATTGAAGCCCAACTTAGTGAGCACAGTGTTAATTTCGACGGACACATTCCAGCCATCGAGATGCTCCATTTGCTCGAATAGCTCCGCCTGCCTCGCTAGCATCTGCTCCATCTCGTTATCGTCTGTGACCAAGCCCAGCTGATCTCCGACCTCTTGCAGCTCTCGTTCGATTCGGGCCACCTGCTCGAAGCACCGCTCCAGCTCCTGCTGGACGGACAGGCCCCCGCTTAATTCCGAGAATTGCGAGAAATAGCCGATCTTCACCTGAGGATCGATCTCTACTCGGCCGGACGTCGGCTCCTCCTTGCCCATGATGAGCTTAAATACCGTCGACTTGCCTGCACCGTTCCGTCCGATGAGGCCGATCCTCTCCCCTGGCATCACTCGAAAATAGATATCGCGGAAGATCATGGTCTCTTCATACTTCTTCGTGACGTTCTCCAACCGTATTACGCTCATGGCTCTCACCCTTCTAATTGCACACTAGAGTGATTATACCATCCTCGTCTTCAGGCGTGTTCTCTGATCGTCAAATTGAGCCGGCCTCGTGCCGCTCGTCGCTTCGGAGCAGACCGTAATACGTCACATCCTCGTACACGTCTCCCTTGCGGATATGCTGGCGCAGGATGCCCTCCGGCTGCATCCCGATTTTCTCCATTACCTTGTACGAGGCCGGATTCCGCGTCATCGCTGCGGCGAAGACGCGATTCAACCCCAGCTCCTCAAAGGCAAACCGAACCACTCTCGCAGCCGCTTCGGTGCAGTAGCCGTTCCGCCAGTGGGGCTTGCCGATCCAGTAAGCGAGCTCTGCCATATGATGCGGCTTATGGACATGCAGTCCGACTACCCCTATCAAGCCCTCCTCCTCCGTCAGCGTCACCGCAAACGAATAGCCATCGCCTCTGGCGGCAGCCTCATGTCTCGCCTGGATGAACCCCACAGCCGACCCTTGCGGGTACGGATGGGGTATGTTTAGCGCCGTGTCGGCGACCTCGCGATCTCCAGCCAATCGCTCCATCGCTTCCCCATCACGAAGCTCCAATGGTCGCAAGGTCAACCGTTCCGTTACCATGATCATGTTCATTGGGATTACCTCCGTCGATTAGAAAAGTAAAATGCAAAAAAACTCCATCCCATAAAGGGACGGAGTTACCCGCGTTACCACCCTGATTGGCGTATGTCGTGCATACACCCGCTTAGTCATCGTCCATCAACGATGCATCCTTGTAACGGTGGATTGCCGGGCCCGTCTACTCTCATTTCGGGGGCCTGCTCAGAGGCGATGCTTCGATTCGGATGTCCGCTGCCTCGCACCAACCGGCAGTTCTCTGAACGGCGTCTCCGGATCTACTTGTCCTCTTCCTCGCATTTGTGAGTCATGTTATTAGATTCACTATATAGGGGACGGAATATTCTGTCAACTTGATAAATAAGTCTTTATGATATTTTTGGAATTCATTTGATATAGGCTCCTATTCGTGCGCCGTACTCGCATTTTAAGTCGTCTAATTTAATATAGAACAGAGTTACGGGGGAGGGCTCTTATTGAAGAGCAGAGTTTTAATTGCAATCCTTATTTGTACGGTCACTCTTATGGCGGGATGCAACACTTACAAAAGCGATGAATTTTCAGTGTCTGGTGAAATTACATCTATCGATGGAAACAAAGGCTATGTATATCTAGATCATTCCACAAAAATTAAATACGAGGACTTCAAACAATTAAAAGTCGGGCAAACGGTAAAGTTTATCTTGTACAGTATATCAAAAGATGATGGCTGGATTTATGATAAAATCAAAGTAAAGACGGTTGAGATTTTAGAAAACCCTTAAAACCAAGCGTCCCGTACAATAATTATAAATGAAACGGAGCTGTATGTTGTGTCCAAACACACCTCGTCCAATTCGATTGATCCTTCGACACTGGACCCCAATATGACGATTAAGACGGAGCGCGACGATTCGATGAAATGGCTTTCGCCTTTGGAGCAGCCGTTTCATATCGCTGGATTCTATTGGCTGCCAGAAGAACGGAAATACCGCCGTCTGCCGCTCGCTCCGTCCGACACACTGCCCCCGTCTGTCGATGTGTTAGCGAATTGTACGGCTGGAGGCCAGATCCGATTCCGGACCAACTCCTCTCGATTGTCTATCCGCGTTAAGCTAGGCGGCCCAAGCAACATGTATCATATGCCCGCGACCGGGCAATGCGGGTTCGATTGCTATTTGGGCGAGCCTGGAGACTTGCATTATTTGAGCACGACCCGCTTCGACCACACGATGACGGAATACGAAGCGTCCTTTTACGATTGGAAGGAGAAGCGCCTGCATCACGTAACGTTAAATTTCCCGCTGTATCAAAGCGTCGATGAGCTGTGGATCGGGGTAGATCAGGATGCCACTATAGGGGAGGCCGCTGCTTATGCGAACGACAAGCCGGTTGTCATCTACGGCACCTCGATCACACAAGGAGGCTGTGCCAGTCGTCCGGGAATGGCTTATCCGAACCTGTTGAGCCGCAAACTCCCGTGCGAGTTTATCAATCTCGGCTTCTCCGGCAGCGGTAGAGGGGAGCCCGAAGTAGCCCGGACGATCGCCGGCATTCGCAACCCGGCTATGTTCGTAATAGATTACGAAGCGAATGTTCCGTCGGTGGAGCATCTGGCCACAACGTTGCCTGTATTCATTCACATCCTGCGCGAACGCCATCCCGAAGTACCAATATTGGTCGTTAGCCGTATAGCATCCGCTATGGAGCGCTTCGACCCTGAGCTTCGCCAACTGCTGATCGATAGGAAAAATGTCCAACGTACAACCGTAGAACGATTCCGGAAAGAAGGCGATGAGAACGTCCATTTCTTCGATGGCAGTACGATGCTAGGCGAAGACTATCCGGAAGAATGCACGGTCGACGGCCTTCATCCGACCGATCTCGGATTTCTGCTGATGAGCCGATCGATCGAACCTAAAATTAGGGAACTGTTACAAATGTAGGAAGCCTTCTGCTAGCCATATTGAGAAAATTTGAATTTGATATTTCCGTGCATTTCCCCAAATTCTTCGATCTCTTGGGCCGTTTGCGTCCCCATTAGAATATCGGCCATCATGCCGTTGGAACGAAACCAGCCTAATCTACGTTCCTGCTCGTTATAGAAAAGAGCGCAAAACGGATGGTAATACGAATCCAATACCCGGAATGTAGAGCTAAATTGTTGTTCCGCAAGCTCTCTTGCACGCAGCGAAGAAACCAGCTTTCCCTTTAATCGGCCTTTGGCGGAAAACTTCATGTGACTGATGGCAAAGATCGCCGATGTAATCATGACGTTTTCACAAAAAGACTCCATATTCGGTTCCCAGTACCAAGCTCCATCGTCCATGAACATGATTTGTCTCTTGACCGCTGATAACGCAAAGGACTCTTTTTTCCTCATCCGATAGACGATATTTCCATCCGAACCATGGAGTTCGTCAATCGGCAAATAGCGGTCTTTCTTTTTCGAATCTCCGTCATTCATCAACAGGGGATCATTGCCGACCGTAAGATAATAGATACGCAATTCGGCCGGCATTGGCACGCCTAACCTTGCTTCCGCGGCTTCGATTTGTTCTTCTGTGCAGCCAAGCGAAACATCGCCGCCATGAATGATTGAGCTTAAGGTTTTCAACCATTGCTCCATATTCCGGACTTCTTCGTCGGATGCGCCGTGATTTTGAACCAATTTCGGAGCTTTGCCGTCCATGCCTTCATGCATGATTTCGGATGTATAGTACGTGCCGTAAAATTCCTTTTTGCCGCAATTATCTACCCTATACATACCGGTTAGCTTATCAGCCTCCACGCAGATCCCCCCACTTCCATATCTCTCTTCATTGTAAATCAAAAATATATGGGCACCAGTGCCGAACATCCTAACCCGCGACGAAATCGAATCTTACGGATGATGCGAAGTGAGGTGAGCTGCTTGAAAACAAATCGTTCTTCATCCGCACTGGGTGAGTTCATAAAATCGCGCAGACAACGCCTGCAGCCTTCAGAGGCAGGGATCCAGCCGCTGCCTGGACGCAGACGCACTCCGGGACTTCGAAGAGAAGAAGTCTCCTATCTTGCAAATATAAGCGTGACTTACTATGCGTGGCTGGAGCAAGGCAAGGAGGTTAATCCTTCGCCGGAAGTGCTGCTCGGCATCAGCAAAGCGCTTCAGCTCAGCGATGACAGATATTATCGCCTGGAATCGAGCGGCCGAACTGATCGTAGCCGATTTCGGCAGTCTGCCGGACAACGAACGGAATATGATCGAGATTATGTTTTTAAAGCCTGATTACCGCAACAGACTGGTGAATTGGGAAAGTGCTGCACGTTACTCTGTAGCCCTTCTTCGAGCAGGCTTCGATGATTACAAGACCAACCCGTTATATATGGAACGGTTTGAACGCTTGATGCGGGAAAGCGTGGAGTTCGTACATTTCTGGGAGCTATATGAAATCAAACAAAAACGCGTAGCCACCTCTTTATTCCGCCTTCCTGACGAACAGGAGATGGAGTTCGACCTCCATTCCGCGGCGGTAATCGATAATGACCCGGGACTGCACTGGTGTTTCTTTGTTCCGGTGGCCGGTTCAGGTACGGAGGAGAGATTGTTACGCTTGCTTGAGCAGGACCGGCAGCTACCGTAGACTGTTACTCCCATTAATAGCATAGACATGCTGTGGCTAGCTCCCTCTAGTGGTTTGTATAATTCAGTGGGTGACCACGAATGGAGGGTGTTACGCATGCAAACTTGGTTCATTACAGGAGCATCAGGAGGCTTGGGATCACGTATAACTCGCCAGCTGCTGGACAGATTGGCCGCTCTGGAAGCACAGAAAGAGCTGGCTTACTCTACCGATTCAGACGATGTGGTGAAACCCTTGTAAGGGACACCAAGAATTCGACAACCTTACCGCTCATATGAGTGAAATAAGCGAGGGAGCTGCCGAGGCAGCTCCCTTATGGTTGTTGTAATTCCGACGATGCGGTATCCTTACACCCGCCTTTTAGAACGAGTAATATACTTCTTCTCCACGAAGAAAATCACGGCAAAGCGTGCTGCATATCTTGGCGGCGTGGTCTTTTATCCAGCCATTCTTCTTTGGATCATTGATAAAAAATACATAACTTATGAAAATATCCATAAATATTTGCCCTTCAATAAGACGAATATCATCGAAAGAAAAGCTTGTCTTAGAAGCATAACCTTCCAAAAACGTCTTTCTTAATTCAGGTTTAAGCATGGAAGAGGCGCTACCTAGATCAAACAAATAATAACCGTAACCAAATAAACCAAAATCGATCAGGGAAGGTGTGTCTTCCGACACGATGATGTTTCCTAGCTGGTAATCCGCATGAACATATCCCCAAGCGTTTTCCCTTGCGTCTAGCTCTGCTAGCTGTTCTTTTACTATGAACAGAACGTGCTCAATAACAACATAATCATCATGATTAAGGGCTCCATTGCTTACCCCTTGCCGAAGTTCTATCAGTGCCTCATCGATCCTGCTAGCGTTGTAAACTGGGCGATGCAGCTTCAAAGTCGTTAACGTTTGAGAAAATTCATGTAGACTAGCCACACTTTGCCCCAATTTAAAAATGATCGATGCTTTGTTTTCCTCGTTTTGCGTAAGTGTCGAACCGTCAATCCATTCAAGAAGCGTCGCGTACGTAAGACCATATCGCTCGGAAATATAGGCTGTAACCAATTCACCCTCTTGATTAACAATGGGTTTCTGGGCCTTCAGAATGCTTTTTTGATGGATCTCCTGGAGAAAAAACATTTCGGATTGTAATCCATCCCGCGTATGTTGCAGTCCAGCAAAGCCGGCAGATATCGGACTATGGATCCGCAACAGATAGCTGCGGTTGTCGGGTTTAGTTGTTATTTTATAAGTGATGTTCTCATTATGTCTGATGAATTCAATGCTTGGATCAACGAACGAATAGCGCTTTAATACTTGTTCTGCTTCATGAATCACAATACCATCCCCTTCCTTTCTAACCTTAAGCTGCCCATAAAATCATATTCGCGAACCAAAGCCAAGACCCCTTTTCGAGGGGGCATTGATTACCGCCGACTAAACGTTTCCACAGCATATTTATTTGCTTTATGCAAACAAATAAGATATATTGGCGGTAGGGAATAAAAAAAGGGAGACGATCCATTGACCTCAAGAAAAGAAGAGCTTCGAAAAGTAACCTACAGCACGTTTAGTCTGGCGCAAGAATTTCGCAAAATTCAGGAATTACGAAAGGACTATGACCGAACGGGCTTTGACATCCTTATCCTTTTAGCGAGCCGTAAGCGAATACGCCCGTCGGATATCGCAACCGCCTTGCAATTAAACCCATCATCCATTACCAGAAGGATGCAGTCGCTCCTCCAGGAAGGACTGGTGTCCGCTGAAATCGATCCGTCCGATCAGCGGTCGAGCTTGATCACCCTCACTCTGAATGGAAAAGAAGCTTTAGAGCGCTACTTTGTTAGAAGCGTCGACGCAAACGATAGGCTGCTGGAGAGCTGGAGCGATGAAGAAGTGAAGGCATTTGCCGCTATGCTATCACGGTATTCCGAAGCCTTGAAGGGCTGGCGCCTGAGTCAGCACCCGGAACATAAGGAGAGATAATTTCCTAGAGAAAGGAACATGCTTTATGTCCAAGGTTCTGTTTATCAACGGTCCGGCTGAAGGGCATATTAATCCCACATTGGGACTGGTGCGCGAGTTAATCTATCGAGGAGAGGAGGTTGTGTATCTCGCGCCAGCGCCATTCCGTGGCAAAATCGAGCTGACGGGAGCCGAGTTCAGGGAGTTCAATAGTTTCTATGGGAAACCGGAATCGGGGTATCTCCCAGGAATCCTCGGTATGATGCGTTTTTTGCTTAGATCGGCAGACAAAGTAATTGATCAGGCAATGGAGCTAACCGCTACGGAACGTTATGATTATGTTGTGCATGATGCATTTTTCGGTTGGGGGGCGCTCATCGCTCACTTGCTTAAAGCTACATCCATCAGCTCCAACTCGACCTTCGCCCCCGTAATCAACCGCAGCATGACGGGGAAAGACGAACGGTCGGCAGTACAGCTTGAGGAGATCAAGCAGGAGATGCTGCAGCTTTCAAGTCGTTATGGCTTTCCCGTATCCAGGATGCAAGACATGATGTTCAACAAGGGTCTCATGAATCTTGTCTATACGAGCGAATATTTTCAGCCCCACAGGCACTTATTCGATGAAACGTATCATTTCGTCGGTCCTTCCATCGCCGAGCGTGAGGATGCCCCCGATTTTCCATGGTCACAGCTGGAAGGAGCTCAGAGCATCTATATTTCTTTAGGCACGATCGCTAATGACGACAAGAGCTTCTACGAGGAGTGCTTCAAGGCATTTGCCGAGATGCCGTATCGATTTGTTATGTCATTAGGCAATAAGATTAGTGCATCCGCTTTGACCGGCATACCGTCCAATTTTATCCTCCAACCTTACGTTCCCCAACTAGAGATTTTAAAAAGGGTCGATCTCTTCATCACCCATGGAGGAATGAATAGCGTAAGCGAGGCATTGTTCCATGATGTGCCGCTTATCGTGATTCCACTATCCGCCGACCAGCCAATCGTCGCCTCGCGGGTGGAAGAATTGGGCTGCGGCGTGAAGCTGAGTCGCCAGCAAGCGACCGCAGAAGCCTTGCGAAGCGCTGTCGATCGCGTGATCGGGAACGACGAGTATAAAAGGAATAGTTCGATTGTTGGGGAGACGCTTCGACATGCGGGCGGATATAAACGGGCTGCAGACCTTATTATGGCCATGACAAAGAAGTGATAAATATCGAGCGGTCGGCAGCGGCAGAAGCCAAGGCCAACAGTCTCCACGCCATTGGGGCTGAAATAAAAAAGCCAGCCCCTAAAATGAGACTCGCTACAAAAATGTGTGTATTTTGTCTAAACACTCATGAACTATTTCAATCGGGGCTTTTCCGACGATATCAATGCGGCTAGCTTGCCAATCCAGATTTTTTATCTGATCCGTTAAAATGACCCCGTTAAACACCAAACCACCCGGGAGCAGCACTTCGTACCCCCAGCCGCGAACCGTATGAGTGATTGGGCAAACCGAAACAAAACCCGTCGTTTCATTAAATGCTTTTGGTGACAGCACGATCGCAGACCTTCTCCCGGCTTGTTCGTGACCTGCTTGGGGATGAAAGTTTATCCATACTAAATCTCCTCGATCGGCACTCATCTAAAGCAATTCCTTCCCTTCTACACCGAAATCTATTTCATCGTGGCGACTTTCCGGGTTGCATTGGGCCAACAATTCTTCTAATGTCGGCTTTTTCTTCTTTGGTATTACGATGAGCGTATGATCATCACCCACAACCAAGTCAACTTCCGACCCTTGACTGATCGCGATCCTTTCGGCAATCTGGCTGGGAATACGAATGCCTAGACTGTTTCCCCACTTCTGTACGGTGGTCGACATGAAGAGCCCTCCCTCTTTTCGATTCCTTTCGCTCATTTTACCACACCTCCATCCATGTGTATATACAAGTATATACAACGGAGTTGGAAATGATATCTTAGCAAGGAGTAGTAGGAAGATTCGGAAAAAATCCCAACATAATCGTGCTCTTTCTCCATCTTCGTCGTGGGGACTTTTTATATGATGGTATTGAGCTGTTTTTTAACAGGATAACCTCGAAAGGCATCGAATGTATAACATGGAACATGAGAATGGAACTGGGGGGAGATCAATGATTGTACAGACGAAGCTTCATATCCCCCATGTGCGTCGAAACGTCATCGCTCGTCCGCGGTTAACGCGGATGCTTACTGAGGGACTGCAAGGCAAACTAACGCATATTGCCGCGCACGCCGGTTACGGCAAGACGACCATGTTAAGCGAATGGGCGAAGCAATGCGGTACGCGCGTGGCTTGGATCTCGCTGGATACACGCGATAATGACTACTTGCAGTTCTGGAGCGTGATCGCTGCTTCTATACAGCAGGCTGTCCCAGGCTTCGGCGAGGGGGTCCGCGCCGTGCTGGAGAAGGGGCTCTGGGCGTCATTGGAGCATGCGATTCCCGCAATGCTGAACGACTTGGACCGAATGACCGGCGAGCTTGCCGTTGTGCTTGATGACTATCACTTCATCGAAAGCCCCGATATTCACGATGCTTTATCCTACTTAATTGAACGGCTGCCCTCACGCATTCATCTCTATATCGCGAGCCGCGGCGACCTGGCGATCCCGACGGCTCGACTTCGGGCAAAGGGCGAATTTCATCAGATAACGATGCAGGATATGCGATTCCTGCTCGAAGAGGGACATCACTTCTTCCAGCATACGACCGATTTGCCGTTAACGTCGGAGCAGGTGGCGCAGCTGCATCACCAGACCGAAGGCTGGATCAGCGGATTGGAGCTGGCAGCGATCTCTCTGAAGCAGAGCGCGAATATAGCTGACACGCTGCATCAATTTAATGGCCGACAGCATCTTATTTCGGATTATTTGCTGGAAGAAGTATTTACCCATCTATCGGAAGAGATGCGCGCCTTCCTCCTCGCTACGTCGATTCTAAGTCGAATGAATCATTCCCTGTGCCAAGCCGTAACCGGACGGCAGGATAGTCAACAGTATCTGGAGAGATTGGAACAATTGAATCTATTCATCGTTCCTCTAGACGATCAGAGGCATTGGTACCGGTATCATCATTTGTTTTCGGACTTCCTGCAGCGTATGGGCGCGAGCACGGATGCGAACCACTGGGTGCAAGCGCATAGGAACGCAGCGCGCTGGCTCGAGGATGCCGGGTTGGGCGAGGATGCGATGGAGCATTATTTGGCCGGCGGGCACTACGCAGATGCCGTTCGATGGATTGAGACTAATCTTGATGCGTTAGTTCACTCGGAGAGCATCGCATTGATTCGGTGGATGTCGGCAATACCGGAACCGTTCTTCGCCGATAAGCCCATGGTCGAACTGTTCTATATCACCGTGCTGTCGGGCGTACAGGATCACGAAGCGGCCTCTTTCCGAATCGGACAGGCGCGAGCGCGGTTCCAGACGCTCGAAGGCAAGCTGCCGGAAGCCGAGTGGAAGCAAGCCATGGGCAATATTTACTTCTTTAGCGCGGTCGACGCGTTCCTGTACAAGGACTTGGTCAAAGCCTCCGAATACTACGAGCGAGTAGAGCACTATATGCCGGAGGGCAGCATGTTCCAAACGATGTGGCGCTATCAATATGTCGGCTATGACCCGTTTACGGATTTTTTGGTGCATATTAACGATCTGCATGCAGCCGATGTTTTTTTATCCCGATGGGTGGTTGATTTGGGCAACAAGACATCCTATCCTCTCGCGGGTACCTTCCTCGCTGCTTACAGCAAGCTGCTGTACGAGTGGGATCGGCTTGAGGAGGCGGAACGGTATGCAGAGCTGGCGCTTCGACGCAGGGATGTTCGGCCGTATGCGCGGATTTTCCTGCAAGTCGCTACGACCTCCTCATGGATCCAACAAGCGCTCGGCAATCAGAACCGGGCAGTTGAACTGCTCTCGGACTTGAAATCGCAGCTCGATACGCCCGATTATCAGTTGTTCCTGTTGAAGATCGAAGCCGAGCAAGCTTGTCTGGCCCTGCGGCAAGGCGCAACCGAGGCTGCGCTTGATTGGCTGAGGCGATGCGGGTTAGCGCATACGGATGACGTCCCGCTCCAACACGTGTTAGAGTACTTGGCTTTCGCGCGCGTGCTCGCGGCAAGCGGAGCATCCGATGAAGCGTTGGACGTATTAAGCCGTCTGAATCCGTTGCTGCGCCAAGCGGACTGTCTCCGCGATCGAATCAAGGTACTCATCCTGGAGAGCGTCATTCTCCAACGGTCGGGCAGAACGGCGGATGCTCTTGCGCCGTTGGAGCTTGCTTTGCAATTAGCCGAGCCTCATGGCTATATTCGAAGCTTTGTCGATGAAGGCGAGATCATGACCGAGCTGCTGTCCACTTATCTGAAACTAAAGCGCTCGGATCGCGCCCGACATCGGCACGCGGTTCCTGCCGATTATGTGAGACAGCTGCTCCAAGCCTTGCAGGCGAATCGCTCGCAATCGTCCACCGGAAGCAAGCCGTTGCTGACGGAGCAAGAGATCAAGGTGCTCCAGCTCATCTCGGACGGATTGCCGAACAAGGATATTGCCCTTCAGCTGTATATCTCGAGCGAAACCGTAAAGTATCATATTAAGAATGCGTACAAGAAGCTTGGCGTCAACAATCGCGTGTTAGCGCTGCAGCGCTCCAAGGAATTAGGGGTATTAGACTAGAACAGAAAACAGGGCTGCATCGGGTTTGACTCGATGCAGCCCTGTTTTTGTTACGTTACTTGCTTTGTTGCGCCAGCATATTCAGGATTACCGTTACAGCCTCTGCTCTTGTCGCATGGTCTCCCGGAGCGAAACGGCTCGCTCCCTTGCCTTCGATGATGCCCAACTTATGCATGGCCGCCACTGCGCCTGTAGCCCATGCCGGAATATCCTCGTTATCCGTGAAGCGGGTTGCCGTCGTCGCTTGCGCGGACTGTCCCAGCGCGTTCGAGATCACTACCGCCATCTCGGCACGTGTAATTTGGGCATTCGGACGGAAGGTGCCGTCTTCATAGCCATGGATAATGCCGGCTTGCACGGCTTGCGCTACGGCCTCCTGCGCCCAGACGCCGATCTGCTCCTTGTCGGCGAATGTAAGCGCGGTTCCGGCTTGTTCCGGCTTCATTGCATTCATCAGCATGACTGCGAACTCCGCACGCGTTACCGTTGCGTTCGGCTTGAACGTACCGTCCGGATAACCACTGACGATGCTCAGGCTTACCGCTTGCTTCATATTCATCTCTGCCCAGTGTCCCGAGATATCGCTGAGTCGAATGCTTGGCGTCGCGGGCTCTGTTACCTCTACTTCTTGGCCTATGGCGAAAACCGCAAATTTCGCAAAGCGATTCACCTTTACCTCAATTGTGTTGCCATCCACCACGCCTCCGACCTCTACCCAGGTCTGCTCGATGTCATCATAGAAGAAGACAGAGGGAGCCTGACCCTCCTTCAGGCTGTCCGGATCGAAGGTAAAGGTAAGCGTAACCTCCTTATCAAGATTTTCCGTGACGTTTTTCAGAATCTCATAGATTGGGGTAACCCATACATCTTGGCTTGTGAGCAGCTTCTCTGTATCCGTCACGACTTCAATCGTGATCTTCAGATCTTTGCGAGCAGCACCGGCAGGGATGACAATCTTGACCTGCCCGTCCAGACTGACCTCGCCCGACTTGCCGACGGGAAGCGTCAGCGTGCCGTTCGACGAGGTGACTTTGTCGCTGGAAGGCGTCCATCCGCTAGAAGTCGTCGATCCATTGCCCGGTATATTCGCGACTTGCCACTTCGCATACAACGTTACATTCGCCGTCCCCATCGTGAATGTATCGCCTGCGCCATAGTTCGTACCGTTGCCGTCAGCCTGCGTGTTCCAGCCCGCGAACGTGTAGCCGGATTTCGCCAAGTTCCCCGTGTTGCCATATACAGCTGCCGTTGCGCCCTGCGAGTAGGAGCGGCTATCTGTAGGCACGCTGCCGCTGTTGCTGCCATTCCCGTCGTACGTCACGAACTTGTGGATCGCCCGCAGATACGGATATCCGTTGTTGTGCGATGGGTTGATCCCCCAGATGCCCGCGAAGTCCCAGCTCGGATCTGCATAGGTGCTTGGCGTCTTCATCTCCTGGGTCGATTTGCCTGCGCCTTTGTCTGTATCCGATTGACGAGTGGTCTCCATATCATAGAAGCTGTGGCTGATCGTTCCGTAATTCTCGCCTACCAAGCCCCCAACATCGGAGTTTCCGGTTACACTGCCCGCCGCATAGCTGTTGAAGATTGTTCCTCCATCGTTCTCACCTGTCAAGCCGCCGACTAGCGCTTCTCCCGTTACACTTCCCGTGACATAGCTATTGCCAATCGTGCCATCGTTTCGGCCTGTCAGACCGCCAACTACCTCACTTCCTGTTACACTTCCCGTGGCATAGCTATTGCCGATCGTCCCATCGTTTCGGCCTGTCAGACCGCCAACTAGCGCTTCTCCCGTTACACTTCCTGCGACATAGCTATTGTCGATTGTGCCTTCATTCCTGGATACCAGCCCCCCTATATAATAACCTTCCCCTATTACGCTTCCCGTGGCGTAGCTGTTGTCGATTGCTCCGTTATTCATACCTGCCAAAGCGCCAACACCGGAGTAACCCTTGATAGATACATCCTCCAGCTTCATACCGGTCACATGGGCATGCTGCCCTATGGTAGCAAAGAGCCCCAAGAAGCTATCGGATCCATGAATCAAAAGGTTTGTGATCTTGTGTCCGTTGCCATCCATATGACCCTGGAATGGATCATCATAGCTCCCAATTGGCGCCCAGCCTTCTCCAGTCTGGTATTCGCTCAGATCAATATCTGCCGTAAGCTTGAAATACAAGCCGGCATTCAGATAGCTTCTGACCCTGTCTAACTGTTCGGGAGTTGCAATCTGATAAGGATCGCTCTCGGTTCCCATTCCGCTAAACACAGACTCTCCCGGTACAGTTGTCCACTTCGCATACAACGTCACTTTTGTCGTCCCCATCGTGAATGTATCGCCTGCGGCATAGTTCGTACCGTTGCCGTCGGCCTGCGTGTTCCAGCCCGCGAACGTGTAGCCGGACTTGGCGAAAGGTTCTTCAGGACGAAGTACGCCGACCGCTTCTCCTTGCAAGTAGAGGTTGTTGTCCGTCGGTACCATCCCGCTGTCGTTGCCATTCCCGTCGTACGTTACAATCTTTTGGATCGCTCCGAGATAAGGGTATCCATGATTACGCGAGGCGTCGATCCCCCAGATGCTCGTAAAGTCCCAACCTGCATCCGTATAGGTGCCTTCCGTCTTCATTTCACTAGTTGATTTTCCGTCGCCTTTGCCCGTATCCGATTGATTGGATGTATCCAAGTCATAGAAGCTTTGGCCGACGGTGCTCTGATTCAGACCGATCAAGCCGCCTACATCCTCTTCTCCTGATACCCTCCCCGTGGCGTAGCTATAGGTAACCGTGCCTGCATTTATGCCCACCACACCGCCTGCCATACTGCCTCCTGTTACGCTTCCTGTGGTATAACTGTTGCTAATCCCACCCCCCCAATTTTCGCCTACCAAGCCGCCAATACGAGCATTGCTTCCTGTTACGCTTCCCGTGGTATAGCTGCTGTCAATTGATCCTGTATTGTATCCGATCAGTCCGCCTACTAAGCTGCCTCCTGTTACGTTTCCCGTGGTATAGCTGTTATTAATCGCTCCCTCATTGTATCCAATCAGTCCGCCTGCACTCTCGTCTCCTGTTATAGTTCCCGCGACGGAACTGTCGCTGATCGTTCCTCCGTTGTAACCTGCCAAGCCGCCAACAGCGAAGCCCCCCTTAATATCTACATCTTCCAGTTTCATATTTGTAATGTCGGAATTATAAGTAACACCAAATAACCCCACGTAATGATCTGTTGGTCGATTTATCGAGAGATTGGTGATCTTGTATCCGTTGCCGTCCATGCTGCCCTCGAAATAACGATTCGTATCCCCAATCGGCGTCCAACCTGCTCCCGACTGATAATCGCTCAAGTCAATATCAGCCGTTAATTGGAAGTATACACCTTCTCCGAAATAGTTTCTGACCATGTCGAGTTGGCCGGGTGTCGCCACTTGATAAGGATCGCTCTCCACACCCGTTCCGTCATACACAGACTCAACCGGCAATCCCGTCGGTATCCACTCCGCATACAACCTTACCATTGCCGTCCTTATAGAGAAGATTTCGCCTACATCATAATGAGTCCCCGTTCCATCCGCTTTCGTATTCCAGCCATCGAAGGTATAGCCTGCTCTCGTCCGCTCCTCGATGTCCAGAACCGTAACCGGATCTCCCACTTCATAGGTATGACTGTCGATCGGATCATTCCCGTATACAAGTCCATTCCTGTCATACTGCACGCCCCCTTGAGCCACGTAACATGCTTTCGGTGTACCATAAGCGGGATCAGTACCGATAGAAATGACTTCACACCAAACGCCTTCGGTACGAGTAACAGAAGCATAGGACCCGTTCGTACCGAAATACACGTCTTGCGTCCCCGGGAAGGTGCATAATTTATTCTCATCCGCACACTTGAACATTTGGCTGATGTCCTTGGGAAGATCAGCCGCTGATACCCGCAGAGGGAACGACATGGAGGACCATATCACCAATACCAATAGTAGAATGAAAGAACTCTTCTTAAGAAACTTTTTATTGTTACCTATAACCATAAAACCGTCTCACTCCTCTTCATCATTCGGATGCGTTTTCGCCAATTATCGACACTCTGCCTTACTATAAGACGATATTCGCAAAATAAACATCACCCATTCGGGTAGGTTTCTGAGAAGGGGGAGTGACAAGCGGCGGAATAAACATACCCCGCTTCGGTAAGAAGCGGGGCAGCGATCCTATGGTATGGTTCTACGCGCTGTCTGTAACGGCAAGCTTAAGGTCTGACACAGGTTTTGGGGGTAACTATCTCCGCCACTAACGGTGATCGTCTCCCCCAACATATAATTCGCCGCATCCGAAGCAAGAAAACAGATCACTTCCGCGATTTCCGTGGGGGTGGGCGCGCGCTGAAGCGGGACGGACGCAATCAGCCTTTTCTGCTTGACGCCCCCTCCAGCGTTACACTCCAGAGAACGTAGTCCGACCCGGATTTCGCGGTATCGACAGAGACAGCAGCTACATCATTGACGGACGCAATAATTATATCGCCGCCCCGATGATTCGTTTCCTTCCCCGGCGCAGATTAGCTTTAATCCATGAACGAGTCTCGCGCCCCAAACTAAACTAAATTGACAACTCGCTTTTTATAATTGTAATTGCTTGTCCTGCGATTAAAACTCTGTCGTTTTGCAATTCAATTTTTAGTATTCCGCCACGTGCGGAAGCCTGATAGGCACACATCTCAGTTTTATTTAATTTCTTGCCCCAGTAAGGAGCTAGCCCGCAGTGGGCTGATCCAGTAACGGGGTCTTCGTTGACTCCTACTGCTGGGAAAAAGCATCTCGAGATAAAATCAAATTCCTTCGATTTGCTTGTTACATTGATTCCCCTTGTTCTTATCGTTCCTAACATAGAAAAATTAGGGCTCAAATTTTTGATTACATCTTCCGATTCAATCTCAATAAAATAATCGAATCGATTACGCCCGACATATATAGGATCGATATTCAGGGCTTCATTCAGTTCCGAAGGATAGTCACTCTCGTTTACAGGCTCCGAAGGGAAATTTAATTGAATCCATGAACCATTCTTACTTGCAGTCAGCAGTCCACTCTTTGTGTAAAAAACCGCTTGCTGTTCTTTTGGTAAAATTCCAGTCTCCCACAAAATATGAGCGCTCGCTAATGTAGCATGTCCACACAACTCCACCTCAGTACTAGGTGTAAACCATTTAAGCAAGTACCCGCCTCGTTGAGGAGACAAAAAAGCCGTTTCAGATAAGTTCATTTCTGCTGCGATGTTTTGCATTAATACATCGTCAAGGGGTTCAGAAGTTATGCAGACTGCAGCTGCATTCCCCTTAAAGGGCTTATCAGTAAAGGCATCCACTACGTATAGTGTTAGAGACATCTTATGACTCCTCCTACTTATATTCAGTACGTTACTTCACATTAATAATGAGAACGACCTTCCCGACAAAACTCTGCATACCGACGCCCTCCCTTTACTCCAGCTTGCCACAACCTTTCGGCTCAAATCAAAGAAATAAAAAACACTAAAGCAATAAAGGCTCTAGTGTTTATAATAGCGTTATTTTTTCTTTACGGGTATCCAGATTTCTCCTGACGTATTCCCATGTCGTGCCATTCCGTAATACATTTCAAAAGTAGGGCCCTCAACCTGTTCGTATTCAGATGTCGGAAACCACTCAGAATAGATACGTTCCCATAATTTTTGCATATCACATTGCGGCTCCGGGAAAATTGCCCATGTTAATGGTGGGACAGAAAGTGTTGTAAATCGCTCCGGAATTTCAAGACCCTTAGGTAAATGATAACAGATCATGTATTTGAAAGATTCTTTAGTATGATCGAAAAGGGCGGCATGTAACACGGTGTCACCAAAACGTCCCAGTACGTCATTCATAAGATCAACGCTGCCATCATCATCACATTTCATACGGAATTGAGGCACTTCAGAGAACGCTGTTTTCTGGTCTGCATTTATAAATTCATACACTCCAAACATCTCAAAAGAATCTCTTTGCTCAATACGATAATTCATTTCGACATCCCCTTTTATTGTAATATGAAAGGACATCCGAGGATAGGCTTTTAGAGAAACGCCTGTATCACGCGAAGATGTAGGCATAATACCGTGAAGATTCTTAAAGGCTCGTGTAAACGCCTCCGGCGAATCATATCCATATTTCATAGCTACATCAATAACCTTTGAGTCTGTTGTCTGTAGTTCGAATGCGGCCAATGTTAACCGGCGACGTCGAATGTACTCCGATAACGATACGCCAGTAATAAATGGAAACATTCTTTGAAAATGATAGGTAGAGCAACAGGCTCTCTGTGCTATTTGCTCAAATGAAATCTGATCCGCTAGATTTGTTTCGATATATTCCATGGCACTATTCATCCTGTCCAACCAATCCATCGTATTCCCTCCCTTCAAAGTAATATTATGAGAAATGGATAATGAATGCCTTGCAATTTCTGCACGAAAAAGTCAGATCAAAACATGCCCTTATGGCCCTTCTAGTGAATTCCTTAACGTAAGAATACTTTCCTGAAGGAAGGTTTGATTTTTTTCAATGCCTCTATTTTTACACCAAACAACTGCGCTGAAAGCATCGTAGAAATCATAGAATGGCAGCACGCTTTCCAGAGTCAACATTGGTCGAATCGATTGATAACCTTCAATGAACGGTATCTTTGTTCTAGGATCGACTTCCCAAATATCTCGATTGACTTTTGTAAAATCGATTTCCGACGATCCACCTCGGGCACTCTCGAAATCAATAATGCCAGCCAACTCGTTACCGTTGACCAATATATTACCTGGTCTAAAATCCATATGAACAATACACGGTCCGTCCGGATCCGGTAAAGCAGAGAAAACCCCATCAAAGTGAAGAATACATCTTTCATACAAGTTTGCGTCGAGAATCTCTTTGCATGGCTCTTTCCATTGTTCAAAATTACTTTTGATATGTAATCTCCAATTATTTTGGTCAAGTACTTTAAAACCATCGACTACATGATAGCCATACCCAGGAGTGCTAACCTCATGGAGCATAGCAAGATACACGCCAATTTGAAAAGAGAGTTTCGCATCAATCTCTCCTGTACAAGGCATACCTGGAATTGCTGAAAGAAGCAATGCTCCAGTAGTACTTTCATCCCCGTACCAAACGTCCAATACCTTAGGAACAGGAATTACTCCTTTCAATGTTTCCAGTATCTGAAATTCACGGAATAGCTTATCTTTGTTAAATGGAATTTTTACAAAAACGTCTTCTCCGCTAGCAAGAGTAAGTCTGTATACATCTGAACTAAATGACTCTGGAACATCTGCTATATTCGAGACGTTCAACTTCAGCTTTTCTATAACGTTAAGAATGGAATTCACACGAAACCTCCTGTTTACTCAAACTCTTGCATATATCATATTCTTGACCCCGTACCAAGACACCTTTCCAAGGGGTTATATTCAATGTGAGGAGGAGTGACGAGCAAGCTTTGCTGTTCGCAGCCATCAGCGGTCACATTGGATAACATTCGGAACCTCGGAAGAGCTGAACCACATGTCCTCTTCTGCACGGCTTATCGCCTAGCGCTGCCACCATCGACAACGACCCAGGGGAGTTTTCATCGCAAGCTTAGCCTGTTAGTTCAATTACTAGTATGGACGCACTGTGGTTAGCCCTCACCTATTGTTGGTAAGATGAAGGCAATAACAGCGATAGGGGGCCATCCATGAAACCATATCATTATCAGGGCAAGCTGGCCGTGGTCACCGGGGCTTCCTCTGGAATCGGCGAGGCCTATGCCAAAGAACTGGCAGCGCGAGGCTGCCATGTCGTATTGGTCGCTCGTTCCAAGGAAAAATTGGAGGCGTTAGCCGGAGAGATCAAGCGCAAGCACGGTGTACAGACTTATGCTCTGCCCATCGACTTATCGAAGGCGGGCGCCCCACGTCAGCTCGCCGAGCTCATCGCCGAACTTGGCTTGACCGTCGATATTCTCATCAATAACGCAGGGTTCGGCACCCATGGTCGCTTCGAAGATATCGATCCGGAGCGCGAACAGGAAGAGATTATGCTAAATACCGCTGCGCTTGTTGATCTGACGCACCATTTCCTACCCACCATGCTGGAGCGCAAGGACGGAATTGTCGTCAACGTGGCTTCCATGGCTGCATTTGCACCTTGTGCCTACCTGGCTGTTTACGGCGCTACCAAGGCCTTCGTATTATCTTTCTCCGAAGCGCTGTGGGCGGAAACCCGAGGGCGCGGTGTTCGTGTGATGGCCCTGTGCCCGGGTGCGACTGAAACTGGCTTCTTCGATGCAGTCGGCAGCCGAGAAATGGTGGCACGGAGCACGCTATCTACTCCAGAGAACGTAGTTCGAGCCGGATTTCGCGGTATCGACAAAGGCAGCAGCTACATCATTGACGGACGCAACAATTATATGGCGGCCCTGATGATTCGTTTTCTTCCCCGACGCAGATTAGCATTAATCAATGAACGAGTCTCGCGCCCCAAAGCACACTGAGGAAGACGTCGAAGAACCGACAGGTAACGCTCACTTCATTCAGTCTATATAGACAGAAGATGCTTCATGGGAGTTAGGTTGGGCAGCGAGTATTTAATCCAGCTGCCTTTTCTTTGTTTAGTGCTGGCGTGCTGCCGCTGTCCGCAACTATAGTCAATTCTGTGGAGATCCACCGATAGCATCAACGAGCTGCGCCATGATCCATCGCGCCTCTTCAGAGGCTAGAAATACAACGATTAAGGGCTATTGTTTTCGCTTATGGTGCTGCCAGACCAAGCCGACCACAACACAGACCACGACCAGGCCGCTGATGGCGCCGACGATGGCTTGTACACTTGATGGGGCTTTGTCCAATTGCGAATAGATCATCCTGACCATTCCTTCCTCTGATACCGTTCCTCCAATACCGCCGCTGCTATTGATGTTATAGTACCACTTCTTAGTATTGATTTACTAATATATCGACAATTAAAAGTAAATAATGAATGGTATAGTAGTCTATTACCGCATGGTGGCTTTGTCTACACTTAAGACGAAGGAGCGATCGCGCATGCAGACACCAGCCCTAACACGCATTGGAGCCACCATCCGGGCGTTTCGCAAGTCCCGCAACCTGACGCTGGAGCAATTCGCCGAGCTGACCGACTCCACCGTCTCATACATCGGCACCATCGAGCGCGGCGAACAAAACATCACCGTACAGACCTTGGACAAAATCGCCCAGGCCTTCGATATCGATATCTTCGACCTGCTATCCATCAGCCAGGTCCCCAACGAGACCATTAGAGAAGTCCAAACCTTATTACTGCAACAAGATGAGTTTCACCAGAAGAAATTTTTGACGATCTTGCAGGAGTTTGTGAAAAGTCCTGAAAATGGCGAATAGCCCTCCACGGAGGGCTATTGGGGTTGGTTTAATGATATTTCGTTCTCTTGGTGCTAAAGTATACTATTTCTTTAACATTAGCTCGATTACTTTCCTTGTACCTCCATCATCAGGAATAGCTTCATCCCATGCATTCCCACACCATTTATCAGTATTCCTTATTAAAAAATCAAGTTCGATCCAGCGCTCTTCAATTATTAACTTGAAAATGTATGCTAATCTATTGACCATGAATTTATTAAGTGTCTCCATATCCTTTTCAGAGAGTTGATTATTTGGATGTGCATGCATGCCTTCAACTGGACCATTTCTAAATGCAAAATGAGTAATAGCTTTTGCAATCATAGTTACGTTTCCTTCAATTAAAAGCTCAGCCCTAGCTTTCTTGTTAATCTCTTTTGCATGTTCGGTTTTAACAAGTAAATAATCATCAAGTATTGAATTTCTAATTGAAATCCCGTATTTCTTACGTCTGTACGTAATTTTCGATTCTTTCACATTAAAAAGTTGAGAAATCAAATAATCAGATTTTTGCTCATGTATAAACATCGTATATAGATGTTCTTTTGTGAGATCGTCTAAAGAAAGCTCCTCTCCTGCAGCCTTCTTAGCCTCTAACTCTTCATATAAGCCCATGAAATGCCCCCTTTTGATCTAGTAATTTCTCAGTTCTATCAATATAAGATGGAAGTGGATATTTTAAAGCAAGTAGTGCTTATCCTGGAACGAAAGTAGCTATCATCCAGATACAATAGTGATAAGTACTCGGTATCAGCACTGTGTGGCGTCCTGTAAATCACAATAAGCACGTTTTATTATGAAGCCAAAGAAGAGCTGAATGAAGTTGAGCTAACGGGATAAATTGTCGATATCTTCCACAAGAATCCGAGCGTAGCAGGAATTCAAATAACAAATGATGGATGAACTTTTGAAGACCTTTGGAATCGGCCGTTCATTAAGCAAGAAGGGCTGTCCTTTTGACAACGCTGTGGCAGAAGCAACTTCCAAGGTCATGAAACAGAGTTCATGTACCAGATGGAGTTCCACAACCTTCATCAATTGGAGCTGAAATTGTAAGATTACATCAACTGGTTTAACAAGCATCGCGTTCAGAATTCCTTGGGATACATGACACCGCTTCAGTACCGCCAAGTAGCCCTTAAAAAAGTTGTCTGTTTTTCTATTGACAATCTAACCAAGGTCGCGACCTCGCTCAAGTTGGTCCCTCCTACTATGCCCCTCAGAGTCACAGTTCCACGCCAGATGTCCGTTCACCGTCAAAATTTTCGCCATCACTTGTGGCACTGTCCCACTATTGACTCTAACCACCCCATACATCTGCTACAGCAGGACAGGATGAGAACGTTTTCAATCATGCCTTGAAACTATCTGAGATCATGGTCTCAAATTAGTATTTTTTCGATCCTATTTAATTATTATGAGGTGATATCGATGAAAAGGAATATCTATTCAGTGTTCAAAGTTCTTCTAGTTTCCTTCTATGCATTGAAGGTTGTGATTTATAGTGCAATAGCAATTATATGGTCAAATTCAAATGAAAGGACTAAATGCCCCGAATGATATACTCCAACTTATTGAAGGTCCATTAGGGGAATATTAATAACTGCTGCAGTACTAGAAGCAGTACATAATTTTATTGGCTTCTTAAAACAGATGTACTCAAAAAAATAATTGATCATTAAACTTCGCCAACCAACTACTTATCATGTTCTTATGTTTATACTTGTTCCTTAGCCGAGAACATGCTCTCTCCAGCAATACTACAGACCTGTATCCACTGCCCAACACACCATTTTTTCACCATCACTTGTGATAAGGTTCAGCTTGAGGGGGGTATCGGCGAAAAATAAGCCTAAGTGTGCCTCTGTACAGGATTTTTAAACATCGAACCTTCATAAAAATATACACAGAAAGCCACCGAAGAAAATCGGCAGCCCGAACTAACTTGGTTAAACAGTCGTTCTCCGTTAGTTAAATATCATTAAGGATGTTTTTGTCTTTGAACAACTATTCAATACCGAACTCTTGGTACAATTCTCCCAGTATTCTGAGTGCTTCTAGTTCTTCGTGTGGTTCCAACATATTGTCTTTTACCCTGAGATCAAGTTGAGAACGAATGATGTCTAAATAACTTCTTGGTGCATAGGAACGGGCTAGGGTGAAAAAATTATCGTAGTAACCAGTAATCAGTTTGGATAATTGATCAACTTTTACACGTTGATCATCCGCAAGCTCCGTTCGGCCTTCTTCGTATTGGGAAGGGGATTTGACGTATTTATCCTCGATTTTATTTATCTTTGGTTTCGAATCTCGTTTAGCCATTGGAACTCCTCTCAAATTACGTTCTTGGTTTTAACGTAGTCGTAGTAAAGCTGCGGGATTTCATTCTCAATTTATTGCAGCAGGTAGCATTTGAATTAACCGATTTAGCCCACCACTTATAAAAAGCATGATGATTAGTACAAAGATTATATCCGTTTTAATCAATGAGTTTATCGACTGAATTCGTTTGTTTGCAATGATCTTAAAGATTTGATAGAAGTAAAACAACTGGTAGCATATCATCATGACCAGCCCGACGATTTGAAATGTTAAAAAGAGGGCCACTGATTGATTGTCCTTATATAATTGCCGTAATGTCTTGGGTGCATCCTTAACTTCAATACTTGTAAATTTGTTTACTGCAATATCCACCTTATCAGGTGAGTAAATCGGATGGTTGATTAAAATAACCATCCCAAAGACAAACAGCCAAAAGATAAGCAAATAATATTTATATCCTTTGGAAATAGATTCTTTGAAATAAGCAACAAGAATCGAAGTTAGTAAGCCCACAATCATTACTCCAGTGGCAATCTCAATAATCATCGATTTATATTTGATGTAAAAGAATATCGCTACCCCAAACACAGCGAGCGCACCGAAACCTAATACTATAGCCTTCCCCATTTCATCATTCTCGTTGTTAGCGGTCGAAGTAACGGGCGCAGGGTGATTCGTGGTGTGATGATGATGCTCGTGGTGTTCGTGATGTTCGTATGTAGTTTTTCGTTTATCAACGTTTTTTGTTGTATTAAAGCTGTTGGTGGTATTGCTGTTGTGGCTATTTTTATGTATTGTTTTCGTCTTGTTAACTGTCACAAACAATCCTACACAAGTGATAATAATTCCGATAATACTTAGCCACGTACTTAAATCCATAGTGCGCCTCCACTCTCATTTATATTTTCTGTGTTGGGCTATAGGGTACTAAAACCGGCTTTCCGCATGAAATAATTTCCCAATTATGAATTAATTCGCTATCGATATTCAATTTCAGCTCAAAGTACGGCACTTTTTCTGTTTTTCAACACTTTTGGACTCTGATGAAAGCAAAATCTGAAGAGCAACAGGGCAAGTTCTCCATAATCCCTTCTTGATCGTTCACCCAATTTGAAATTATCCTGCTTCTCCTCTATGCTTTACTCGAATCGGGACTTGTACAGCATGGGGGGATGGACCAATGGAATGGGTGAATTGCGGAGCCGCTTCGATAGGCTCTTTGTCGCTCAAGCATCTAATGCTGGTGTAGGCGAGCAGTCGGTTGACGATTATAATTATCAAACTGAGTTGGTAAAGCTGTATGATCGCTGGGCTGGAGTAAATAAAGGAACCCTTATTCCTTTTTTTCAATCTCTAATGCTCTTTCAAATCTATTGCTCTTTTTATTTTGGTCATAAATTATTAGTGGCAAGTCTGCTTTTGGCATCCATATTCTCCCTAGTTCAACTGCTGTTGATACAGCCATTGCAGGGAAAATATTCAACTGACTATGTTGCCCGTGGGCTAATTTGATTCTATCCAATAGCACTCTTAGTATTTGTCTAAACGACTTAAGGTGGGATTTACTTTTCATAAAATCATTATTGGGAACTGGTATAGTGAGAGTCCAGAAGGAAACATCCTTGCTAAGCACTTCAATTATTCTACTTGGTGCTATTGTAGCACTAAGCGAAATATTTAGTGCCACTGTTGGATGAATCTCCTCAGGAGTCTGAATGATATATTCAAGATCATCAGCATCTTCATCCCATCCCCATTTTTGAACAGGCTCTCTTTGCAACTGATAAACATCGACTGGAAATAAATCGGACAACATAGCTCCTAACGAGATTAAAAGCGGCTGTGGTGCAAGTGCAAATAATGACATATGCTTGGTACTACCCGAAGTTAATAATGGCATGAGTTTGGTTTGAACTTGCCTCTTTAAATTCTCACTTTCAATTTTCCAGAAGCCTTCCTCGTGATCATTAAATAAACTATTCTTCCATCCTAATTCAATCGGTCTCGGTTCAGCCGGATACCGTTCAGGCAAAATCGCTGTAACAGAACGTTCATAAGATACTGGATAGCTATGATCACCAATGTTTGATCCGTACAAGACAACCTGACTTTGTCTGTCCTCCTGTACCTGTGTTACCAATTCGATTCTCTGCTCATGCTCTTTTTTCATTGCTCGAAGTAAATCAGCAGGATGTCCATCTACATCTTTTATATCTATTAAACGGTGGTGGGTATCACATAACAGCATTAAATTCGAGATGTCTTTTGCTAATTTGGGGGATAGCACCTCATCCCCCCTAGGCCCACCAGGGCTATCTGCAATGATGTGAGCAATATATGATCGATTCATTAATGATTTAGTCTTAGGGTCGATGTGAAGTTGCTCATTACAACCTCTATACTGGCATCGACCTGCCGCTTTTCCCCAAAGCATATAACGTATAGGTTGGGGCACGACCGTCTCTGACACAACTCATCACTTCTTTCTACTCTTTTTAACAAATTCAATGCAATCAATAAGCTCACTTCTAAACTCCGCTGTATGTTGATACTTTTGGAGTTCCAGGAGCAAAGGCCCGTGACATCTTCTTAAATTGTTTCCACTCTCACAAGGACACAAGAGATGACCGCGATATTTTTCTGAAGCTAAAATGTAAAGGAGTCTTAGGCAGTTAGATACTGAGTCTATTTGAAATAGTTCCATGTAATAATTTAAAATCCCTTTCGCTCCATGATCTAATTCTCCATAAGGCAAGCTTTTGTACTGTTCCTTATAGGTAAATGAATAGAGATAAGGAATTAATTGTCTTCTTACAAAATCCAGTAAATTTGGGTTCCGAGCAAATGTCATCTTAACTGCAATAGGTGCCCCCAGACACATAGTACCATTTGAAAAAGTGTGAAATGTATCAGGTATCCTGCCCCCCAATTCTCTTGAAATTGGGGGGACATTTGGATAGCTCGGCGTCAGTTCAATCTCGATTAAATACGCTTCATCTACCTGCTCATCGTCAAGATATTGAGCACGGAATTGTATCTCACCGCGAACATAAAATCTATCGTTTTCGTAACTTAAAGAAACATTAGGGAAATACTGTTGCAGTTCCTTAAAATGTTCCCATACAATCTGCCCATTCATATTACTTACACCAAGGTTTGTTGGGATTTGAAATATGTATTATAGGGGCAGATACTACTGCCGCGCTGGTCGGTAAACCGAGTGCTCTGGCAGTTGAAATTGAGACCTGACCAAAGGTTGTTTCGTAAGACTTAACAATTTTCCCCACATCGTTTGTTCCAATAATATTGATAATGTCATCCTTAACCCATTTAGTCCATTCAAAAAAAGCCCTTGCCTTTTGATGATTATTTTCATGCCAACGATCTGCGAAATTTTCATTCGGATTAACTGGATTCAGAATGGACCACGTCCCATCAGAATTCCGTGTAATTAATCCTTGCCCTTGAAGTTGTTTATTTAGGCTAAAATCTGGTTTTAGTAGACCAGATAACACATCCAAGTGAGTTACAATATTACGAAGAGCAGAAAAGACGTCTCGTTCTCCATTGTATAACTTTGCTGCCAAGGTGGTGATAATCATAGAAATCGGTTTGTCTGGGGCCATCGAATGGTTGGTAAAGCGAACATCCCTATGACGTTTTAATATTTGTATTGCTCGCTGCAGAGGAGTTTTAATAAGCGCGTCAGGCACTTCGTCAATACTTGCATATATGTCCCTATTATTTTCAAAAAGGCTTCGTTTCTGCAGTGATTTTGCAGAATCAAAGGCAGCTTTATTAATATCATCAAACCAATCTCCATAACCACTAGGATTGCTAGAAGACCAATTATAAGTACAGTCTTTTTTCTTATGAGTTATAGCGATAGCCTTTTCGGCTATTTTTATGTCAATAACACTCGTTCTCAAGGAGATATCCTCAGGAGTAGCGGGCAGAACATCAAGATGAAATCCTACTCCATCCTCTTCTGCATAGAGTAAGGTCCAACAACGACGCCCTTCATCATCCAACATCTTCTTATACTTCTCATGTTCTGCAATTCGTTTCCCTACGATTTCCTTTAACTTTTGTGGAGTGATGTTTTTTTTCATAATCTTAAATTCACTTACTAAATCGATATCATAATCAGCATCTCTTCCATTTCGTACTGGTCTTGTGACAGTCCCAAGTCTGAATGAACCCTGCGGGTAAAAGTGGATGTCCTCCACACCTTCAAACTCGCCTTCAGCAATCCAGCTACTAACAGCAGTATATCTTTCGACAGCTTGCTTATATTTTGTAGGGGAAATGTCAAGTCGCGATGCTATACCTTCTAATAAGGAAGATACTTTTGACTCTAGTTCAATTGTCATAAAAAATTCATCCTTCTCTTAATTTTTTCGAAATTTAGAAGGATATCCGTCGCCCATGACGTATACATAAGTATAGATGTCTCAGTTATACGTATGTAGTGTGCAGCTTGCGCTACACCGATATCTTCTTTTTAGGTAGAGAATGCCACTTCTCACCAGAAAGCGGATTGCCGAAAAACAAGCGTAGTGTACCACCACTTACGCTTGTTTTGTATTTCTACATCGCATAGAATCCCCCCTGTTGAACACGGTTAGCACTCCAAAAAATCAAGTGCTATTATTATCCATTATACAGTAATGATGTGTGTCTGTACAAGCATTGATGAGATCATTCGTTCCCATCCTCTGAGACAATTCACTTATGTCAGAACGCAGAATTTAAAGGATTACTGACTCCGCTATCATGTTAATTATCGATGAACAAGTCAATTAACAACAGGGCGAATGTATGGCGAACCGAACTTTCTACCAATTTTCTGCCGTCACTTATGGCACTGTCCCCCCGATTAATCCAATTGCCCGATACACCTGCCCCAGCAGAGCATTAACCCAATTGGTGCAGATAGCTCATGCGGCGGAAGGAGAGCTTCTCTTCGGTATCCTCATGATGCAGATTATCTTTTAAAAATTTGATATAATTACCGGCTCAAAACCGAAATCAGTGCTTGACGAAATAATCCAAGGTTGAAAATGGAAAAACATCTGCTAATCCTGTAATGTTGAAAGTCCTACCAATCAACAAAAGGAATAGACAGATGCAAACCC
>Ga0160452_100193_pt1 | contig 68020 bp, 45 predicted proteins | sample HID1971I_E6MG_FD_108230 | JGI IMG/M metagenome (GOLD analysis project Ga0160452, IMG submission 108230) | Enriched millipede-associated microbial communities from UW Madison campus, WI, USA - HID1971I_E6 MG | ecosystem: Host-associated > Arthropoda: Insects > Digestive system > Unclassified ...
ACATCCACGCAGGCGCGGCTACGCAGTCGGATACGATCGAGCTGGCCAAGCATGCGCACGCTAGCGGCGCGGACGGAATCGGCGTCGTGACACCGCAGTTCCTGGGCGCCAACGAGCGCGAGCTGGAGCATTACTATGTGGCCATCTCTCGGGGTCTGCCTGAGGACTTCCCGATCTATCTGTACAATATCCCGCAGTGCTCGGCCAACGACCTGCCGACAGCCGTCGCCGAGCGCGTGGCGCAGCAGTGTCCTAACGTCGTAGGGATCAAATACAGCTACCCGGACTTCCTCCGCACCAATGAGTACCTGGCGATCCAGGATGGCCGCTTCTCGGTCATGCAAGGCGCGGACCGCCTGCTGCTTCCGGCGCTGGCAATGGGGTGCGACGGCGTTATCTCCGGTGTATCGTGCGTCTACCCCGAGCCGTTCGTCGCCGTCTATGACGCTTATCAGGCGGGGGATCTGGCGGAGGCCCGACGCCTGCAGCGGATCGCCATCCAGTATTGCGAGACGCTGCGCAGCGGCAGTAACATGTCGTATTTCAAGGAAGCGCTGAAGCTGCGCGGCATCGATGTCGGCCATATGCGGGCGCCCCAGCTCGATCTGCCCGAGGCCGAGATCGAAGCGTTGCGCCAGGCGCTGGCAGAGCTACCGCAAGTATAAATAAGCTTTCTATAAGTGTAAGGATCGTTGACCAATAGACAGCCTTCAATACGAAGGCTGTCTATTGGTGTATGGATTTAAAGCGAAACGAATTGCAAGTTCACTTAGCAGGCTCTTTGATGGTATAATTCATCCAAGGCAATTTATTGATACTGATTATCAAAATCATTTGAAGACGTGGACAGGATGATATTAAGAGGTGGGGATCATGATTCAATCAGAGAGAGAAGCAAGGCAAGGGTTTGCTTCTGAGGAAATAGACAACATGGCTCGCTTATGGGCTCAATCGAGCATCACATTACTGGATGTCCGCTGCAGGCACATTGACTGTAACAAGCCACTGCTCAACTATCACATGCCAACAAGCATACAGGTGTTTGTCAGCGGCGGGAAGGCTAATGTGCAATTAAATCATACGGTATATGCGGTCGATCGTTTTGCCGTCCTTCACGGCGGCAAGGGGACCAAGCTCAGCCTATGGGCGCTGGACGATTCTGTGAATATGTTCATGGCGCTATACAAAGCAGAGCTGCCGGCCAAGCGGAGCGAAGAGGCGCATAGCTTGATGAAGCAATCGAACCCCTTTGACCAGCAGTTTGCATATGTGCCCGGCAATCCGCTTTTGCTGAAGAGCTTGTTTCAACAGATGCTAGAGCATTGGCTGCTTGTTTCGCCGCTAGAGCAATTACATGCCAAGACGTTATTGTATCAGACGGTTCGCGAGGTGTACCATGACTTGCGCACCTATGGCTTGAGTCTTTTGCAGCCCGACCCCGTCAGCTCTACGAAGCGTTATTTGGATGAACACTATATGAATCCTGTGCTTTTTGAAGCGATAGCCGATATGTTTGCGATTAGCAGAGGTCAGTTGACGCGGCTGTTCAAAAGAAGATTTGGGGTGAGCCTGCAGGAGTATGTGACAGTGAAGCGGCTCAAGGCGGCCTCGGACGGACTGCTCTACAGCAATGCAACGATTAAGGAAGTTGCGATGAGTTGCGGTATGGTGGAAGAGCTTAACTTGATTCGTCTATTCAAAAAATATTATCGGATGACGCCAAGCGAATATCGGAACAAAAAGATAGCCGCGATGCACGATTGTGATATTGATAACGATTCTCAGTATCTCTACAATGAAAAAGGGCTAGATGATATAGTCAAATTTCAACCCATGGAGAACGACGCAAACAAAGAAACAAGAACGATCCGCACGGTGAAGGGCGATATCGAGGTGCCTGCCGATCCGCAGCGTGTTGTCGCGCAATATTTGATGGGCGATGTTGTCGCGCTCGGCATCAAGCCGGTCGGCATATCGGACGTCTATGATGGCGCGGCTTTTGCCGAGCAGGTAGAAGATATTACGGTTCTGGAATGGATGCCTGATTGGGACGGCGAAGATGTGATGAAGCTGCAGCCTGATCTTATTATTGTTATTGGCGAGGATTATGTTGACAAGCTTGCCAAGATTGCGCCGACGGTGCTGGTTCCGTTGATCGATTTGACACAGGATGAGCGGATTGCATTTATGGGCGAGGTGCTGAACAGGCAAGAGGCTGCAGCCGCAGCGATCGAGGAGTATAGAGCGGCGGTCGAGACGGCTAAGTCGAACCTGGAGCAGGCTGGCTTTGACAACTATACGGTGTCTGTCTTTGAAGGCGGCGCCGATGAGACCATGCATGTGCTTGGCGACAAATACGGTGCTGGAGGCGTCGCTTACGCTTCATTGGGACTGCGCGCGCCCGAGACGGTTCAGAGCGCTATGCTGGATCAGGGGATTTCCCAGAAAGGCTTGTCCTTTGACGTATTGGCGGATTACAGCGGCGACTTTATTATTCGCAACAGCTATGATGGGATGGCGGATTTATCCAACGATACGATCTGGAATTCGCTGGAGGCTGTTCAAAATCATCGTGTCGCTGAGATTAAATTTGGCTTGAATTATTATACCGACATCTATTCCACCATCGCTCAAATTCATACGGTCTCGTCGGAATTGCTGAAGCGGCTGGAAGAGACGAAAAATTAAAGGGATTGCGAGGATAAACAAAAAGAAGAGCAGGAGGCGGGGAGCAACATGAAAATCGCTTGGCGCGTCCTTAGAGGCACGCGTAAATATTGGCTTTCGTACAGTCTTGGATTTTTCGGCCTTATTATAGCTACGGTTGCGGGATTTTATTTGCCGTGGGCGCTGCGTACTTTGACCCAATTGGCAACGGAGGGCAGCGCCAATTTTGCATCGGAGGCGTTAACAATCGGCATGCTGCTGTTAGGCGCAACTACGCTGCAAGCGATCGGCGCTTCCTTGTCGGGCTATATGAATCACTACACGGCGCTTCATTGTGTAGCGGATCTGCGCACCCGCTTGTATCGCAAATATCAGCAAATGAGCTTGCGCTATTTTAACCGTAGCAGAACGGGCGATTTGACGGGACGTGTGGTCAACGATGCGATGGAGGCGGAGGTTTTTATTGCTCACGTCATTCCCGAGTTCATTATTAATGCTTTCACTTTTGTAGGCGTTGGCATTCTGCTCCTGACAATTAATGTGAAGCTGGCGCTGATCAGTTTAATTACGGTCCCGATTTTGCTTGCCATTACGGTATGGCAAAGCAAGTTTCTGGCGCCATTGTGGGGCGAGAACTCCAAGGCTAGAGGGGAGATCTCTGGCAAAGTACAGGAGAATCTGTCGGGGATGAAGGAAATCCAGATTTTCAACCGTCAGGAGGAAGAGCAAGTCAAGGTCAGTCATCTGGCCATAAGACATGCGAAGACGTATTTGCGAGCTAGTAAGTTTTATGAAACCTCCGTTCCGTTGCTTGCCTTTGTGACGGCGCTTGGTACGGTATTGGTTGTCATTTTCGGCGGTCGCCTGATCGGCACGGGAGAGGTAACCATCGCCGACATTGTCGGGTTTATTGCCTATCTAACGATGTTTTACAGCCCGGTAAAGTCGTTCTCGGGATTAGTGGAGCAGGCAGGACGCGCAGCAGCAGCGCTTCGGCGGGTATACGAGGTGCTCGAGACAGAAGAAGATGTGCAAGAGAAGCGCCATGCGGTCGTATTGCCGAGAGTACAGGGGCACATTTCGTTTAACGAGGTGTCCTTCGCTTATCAGGACGGTACGCCAGTGTTGGAGCAATTGAATCTGACGATCGAGCCAGGACGCAAGGTAGCGCTTGTCGGCACAACAGGTGTAGGCAAGACGACGCTGGCAAGTCTCGTGAACCGTTTTTACGATCCGCAACAAGGGTCGATTACGATGGACGGAATCGATATTCGCGATGTGACCCTCCATAGCTTGCGCAATAATATATCGATGGTGCTGCAGGATACGTTCCTGTTTGACGGCTCGGTGTACGACAATATTGCCTATGGGTGGCAGGATGCGACCCGCGAAGCTGTGCTCGCTGCGGCGAGGGCGGCAAAGGCGCATGATTTTATCATGGCGATGGAACAGGGCTACGACACGATCATCGGAGAGCGGGGCGTGCGGTTGTCCGGCGGCCAAAAACAGCGATTATCGATTGCGCGGGCGATTTTGCGGAATGCTCCGATCCTGATATTGGATGAAGCGACCTCAGCTCTGGATACGAAGACAGAGCAAGAAATCCAGCAGGCGTTGGATGAAATCTCCAAGGATCGTACAACCTTGGTCATCGCCCATCGCTTGTCCACGATTCGTCATGCCGACTTGATCGTCGTGCTCGAAGGCACGGGGATTGCCGAGATGGGGACCCATGAGGAATTGCTTCAGCGCAATGGGACATACGCCCGCTTGTATGCCGTTCAGGCGTCTTAGCCGGAACAGCCGCCGCGAACACATCATTAAGGAACGCTATCCGAAGACACACAGGAGGAACAAACGATGAGCGCAACATTAGAGCTTTACGATCTGACCATTGTCGGGGGCGGTCCTGCCGGACTATATGCTGCCTTCTACAGCGGCATGCGCGATATGAAGGTCAAGTTGATCGAGGCCAAGGACCAATTGGGCGGGAGGATGCTGCTCTATCCCGAGAAGATGATATGGGATGTAGGCGGCGTGACGCCGATTCGCTGCGAGCGATTAATAGAACAATTAATTCAACAGGCCAAAACCTTTGACCCCGAGATTGTATTTGGGCAGCAGATCAGTCATCTGGAACGGCTGGACGACGGGACGATGATCGTCACAGCGGAGAGCGGAGAGCGCCATCATACGCGCACGCTCCTGCTGGCCCTTGGTTTTGGCGTATTGAAGCTGGCCAAGCTGGATATCGAAGGAGCCGACCGCTACGAGCTGACCAATCTGCATTATACGGTGCAGGAGCTGGAGCGCTTCAAGTCCAAGCGGGTGCTCATCTCGGGCGGCGGCGACTCGGCGGTGGACTGGGCCAATGAGCTGGAAGCCATTGCCGCAAGCGTAACCGTCGTTCATCGCCGTGAGCGCTTTGGCGGGCACGAGAAAAACGTCAAGCGGATGAAGGAATCCTCCGTCGATGTTCGAACCCCGTATGCTTTATCCCAATTGTATGGCAATGAGGCCGGAGATTCGATCGAGACCGTTACGATCGCAAAGGTGAATGATGACGGCGAATTGGAGAACGAGACCGAACGCTTGGCGGTGGACGAGGTCATCGTCAACCACGGCTTGCGCGGCGATTTTGGTTCGATCAAGGACTGGGGCATGGTCATGGGAGAATGGAATATTCCCGTCGATGAGAAGCTGTCGTCAACGTTGCCCGGCATTTTCGTTGCTGGCGATACCGCCGACTACGCGACGAAGGTTCATTTGATCGCGGGCGCTTTTACGGATGCGGTCCTCGCCGTCAACAACGCCAAAACATACATCGACCCCGAAGCAAGCCGCACGGCTCGCGTATCCTCGCATAACAGCGTATTTAAGGAGAAGAACAAGGCGCTCGGCGTGGCGGAGGAAGATGCGTAACCAATTACGGGTTACCGCTCAAGCAACTCTCCGCCTACCGAGTAGCGCTGCTCGCCGTTGATGAGATCGCGCAGCCACTGTACCAGACGGACGCCATCCTGCTCGGTCTCGTACAGCGTGCCCAGGGTGGCGAAAGTATGGCCGGTCATGCCGCTGTCGCTATCGCGGCCGTAGTCGGTGACATAATAATAGTAGTTCGGCAACGCCTCGTCCATCGCCGCGACCGCCTGACTCAGCTGCTCGGACCAGCCCTGCGGCGTCAGCGGCTGCTCCGGCGCCAGCTTGCGCTGGAAGCTGATCAGCATCTGATCGTAGAGCGAGTAGGTCTGCAGGATGACGGCGTCCTCGGGCAGCCTGCCGCTATTGCTGCGCGTGGCCGAGCCGATCAGATCGGCCTCCGGCGTGAAGCCTAGGCGCGTCTCAGACTCCGCCTGCCATTCGTCGCGGACGATCGTCGGCCAACGCTCGCTCAGCAGGAACGAGCTGTCGGAGTAGAGATAGATCTGCGACTCTGGATAATGCGAGGCTATCTCGCTTCCCCAGAAGGCTGCTCCGAAGCCGCCGGCGCTCTCGCCGCCGATCAGCAGCTTGTCCGGCGCGGACATATGCTCGTACACCCAGGCCAGCGCAGCGGACACATTGGCTCTGCCATTGTAGCGCATCGTGAACGGCTCGCCGTCGGACCGTGTATACTCGGCCTGTCGATTGCCGATATGGAAGTCTCCTGTCGAGTAGGGGATATACGCCACGTTCCATGTACGGAACGGGTTGTCCTCCCGCTCGCTTGCGAGCAGGCCGTCTAGCATTGTGAGCTGATACCACGGCATCCGGTCCATGTAGTTCCCCACATCCCGTCCCAGGAGCAGATTCGTCAGCCGGATCGGCTCCGCCGCGCTAGCTGCGTCCCACGCTGCGCCGCCGCCCGAGAAGAAGACGATCCAGCTGGCGCTCTCGCCCTTGCGCGTCAGCAGATGATAGGGCGTGCCGTCGCTATTCATCGCCCCATCCCCCAGAGTGACCTGATTCCATACATAAGGCTTCATATCCGCGAACGCCACATTATCGGTCGGTCGTTCGATCACCCACAGATAGACGGCAGCGATACCCGCTCCGACGAGCGCTACGAGCACGGCCGCAGCGATGCCCAGCCGTTTTAGCCATTTCTTCATGCTTCTATTCCCCTCCTGATGTCCACTATAACGAAAAAATCGTCCTCCTCCCACAACAAAATGTGACCTGCGGCCGTCCTAAAGAGTGTTAAAGGTATAAAGGAGGGCAGAACACTGATGCAAAGATCCGTGCCCCGGCCGGGCGATCACGTGATACAAAGCTATGAAACGCATGCCGACACGTTGTTCCGAATAGCGATGATGCATCTGGGCAGACGGCAGGATGCGGAGGAGGCGACGCAGGACACCTTCATCAAGCTCATGGAAAAAGCACCCGCATTCAACGATGGCGAACACCAGAAAGCCTGGCTCATCCGTGTCATCACCAATCATTGCAAGTCCTTGCTGGGTCGAGGCTGGCGCAAGCGCGAGGTCAAGCTGGAGTCGCTGGATACGGCGGCTGTAGAGGACCCTGAGGATCGCGCGTTGATCGAGCTCGTGCTGTCACTGCCCCTCAAATATAGATCGGTTATCCATCTGTATTACTACGAGGACTACACGGTCAAGGAAATCAGCGACATCCTGCGGATCAGCGAATCTGCGGTAAAGATGCGGCTGAAGCGGGGAAGAGAGCTGTTAAAACTCGAGCTGGAAGGAGACACAACCCCATGAAAGAGGATCAATTCCGACAAAATTATAAGAAAGCGGTGAATCAGATGAAAGCAAACGAAGCTATGAAAAGAAATGTGGAGCAAGCTGTCCGAGCGCAGCGCCAGGAGCAGAAAAAGCCGCGCCGGACGCTCTATATCGCGGCGAGCATCGTCATCGCAGCTGGCATCGGTCTGGCTGCGCCAAGCGTCTGGAACCAAGTGAACGCGCCGACGGCAGTGCCTGATACGGAGGTAGCGCAGGTGGAGCCTGTTGCTCCGTCCGGCTCCGTCGTCATCCCCAAGATGGAGCTGCCGGATATGGCAAGCGGCGTCAGTGCGGATATGATCGGTCTGGTCGTCTATCAGAACAACATCTATACGCAGTCGGGGACGTCGATCGAAGCCGCAAACATCGAGGCGCTGCGTGGCGAGAAGCTGGGTACGACCACGGGCGGCATCGACGAGTGGAGCGGCAAGGACGACTATATCGAGCTGGCCTCCAACATCGGTGCGGTCGATATCTATGCGGTCAAGGGCTACGATCCTGCCTTCCGCGTCATGTCCTATGAGGTCATCGATGGTCAGGTGTTCGCCCAGCTGTATGATATGACCAACGGCATCACGGTCAGCAGCGGCGCCGATCTGATCGGCAAGCTGCAGCTTGAGGGCCGTGTCGCATCGGCGCAATGGGAGGGCTACGACAGCTGGAACAACGGTCTGCAGCAGCTCCAGCCGCTGGCGGCGGACGAATCGCTGGGCAGCTTCATCGCTGCGCTCTATGCGGCCCAGCCGGTCGCCGAGGACGATGCGCGAGTTGCCAATATCTATGATGGACAGGATCGCAAGATCATCTATGTGACGCTTGCGGACAACACGCGGGTACAGCTTGTGTTGTTCGGCGAAGGCTTCGTCCGCTACAGCAACGCGCCTGTATTTTTCGAGGTCGAGCCGGGCGCCTTCCAGAGCTTCTGGGACAGCCTCGGCGAGTGATCAGCCAGCCGCGTCAAGCGCAAAAACAGCGCCGTCCGTTCCGCCCCTGCGGCAGAACGTGCGGCGCTGTTCGTTTGGCGGCATGCTTTATTCGCCGTTTATTGCGATTTTCATAGCGGCATAAGCCGAGACTACACTGGCGACATAGTCTCGTTCCGCATGCTCGCCGACATTGACCCATTCCCAGATGCCATTGGCTTGGAAGTCTTCGATGGCACCCGTCAGGATAGCAAGGGCCAGCGCCTGATCGAGTTTGGCGATGGATTTGTAGATCCAGAGCAGCGGCGTAGCCCAGTAGGCTCCGTTTTGGTATTTGCCGGGGGTGATGCTGCTCAGCACGAACTTCGTGCTCTGCCCGCCGGCGCCGTTTCGGTAATCCTTGGAGTTGCTTTGCAGCATTTCCCATACATAAGGAAGAGGGAGATGGCGTATTTGGCCTCGCAGCACATACAAGTCTTTTTTGTCTCGCAGGGAGACGGCGAGGTGCATCGTCTCCGCTTCAGGTGCGAGCGCTTCCGAGCAGGCATAAGCAGAGCCCCAGATATCGTTTTGATTGCAATGATAGGTAGCGGCGTTGTACAGTTGGGCTTCCTCATCCCAGAATTGATGAAGATGGTCCCGAATATAACGGGCATGGTCCCGATGCTTGTTGGCTTGCTCTTCATCGCCGATCCCGAACTCCTCCCACCACGCGGACAGCTTCAAGGACGCATCTTGAAATAACAGCGAACAGAATAACTCATCGCCCGTTTTGTTCACAATATCCGTAAAGCCATAGCTGCAATGGGGACGCAGCGGGTCGATCCATACCATACCGGTGCCGCGGTTGCGCGGGATGGATCGCAGACCGGCCGTCAAGGCAGGGAGCCAGCTCTGGAGCGTAGCGATGTCGCCTGAGCGACGCAAATAGACATCGGCAGCCTGGATCAGAAAGGAGGGATTGTCTGTAGCAGGATCGGAACCGAAGACCGGAAAGTTCGCTTCCCCAGCAGCGCTTACATGATCGGGAATCGCGCCGTCCGCTCTCTGACGGTCGAGGATGTACTGTATCGCTGCTTTGATCTCGTCTGGCTGGAACAGCTCAGGCGCGTACTGCAGCATATAGCTGAAATCCCGGGTCCAGATGGCGCGATACAGGGTATGTTGGGCGCTCCCCGGCATAAATAACGTCGTCCCGTCGTCGGCGGTAATCCGACAATCCTGGATGCATCGCGCGGTTTCGCTTGCGATCCAGGCATACATCTCTTCAATCGCAGGCTGTGGTGCAGCTGTCATAAGTGCTCTCTCCCTCTTTAGGTTTTGACTCAACTATAGCGAATCTATCGATATCATCTCTAATATATCAGATAATATACCGAAGTCAAGAAACCATTTTGCTTCTTGTTTGCAATAATATCATGTGATATATTAGCGTCGAAGGAACGGGACAGCGATAGTAATACACCATAATGGCGGAGAGGTGACTTCCCATCGAGCGCTATGAGCAGCTGCAAGAACACATGAAGTCCGCAGGGCTGGATGCCGTCGTGTGCAGATTGCCGGAAAATGTACTTTTTTTGACAGGGTATTGGCCGGTTAGCGGAGTAGGCTGTGTGGTCTGCCCGCAGTCCGGCGAGCCGGTGCTGATCGTAACGGATCTCGAGCAACCGTACATGAGGAAAAATCGAATCCGGGATGTCCGATGGGTCGCCTGCGGAACGTTAACCTCAGGCGATCTGTATGATCAGACGGCAACGGTGCTGCGGGATATTGCCACGGCATACGACTTGATCGGCAAGACGATCGGCTATGAAGCGAGCTTCGAAACGATCGCGCCGCCGATGAATTCCGCCGAGCCTTCCATTCCCGCGCAACGCACGGCAGCTATGCTGCAGGCCGCTTTTCATAACCCGGCGCTGCAGGATGCGACTGGCATCCTGCTTGAGGTGCGAGCGGTTAAGAGTCCGTATGATATTTCGCAACTGCAAATTGTTCATGAGATTGCCGCCTGCGGCTTGGCTGTCTTCGCAGACCTGCTGAAGCCGGGGGTCAGGGAGATCGATATCTCCTCGACGGTGGAGGCCGAGATTGCCCGTTTTGGCTTCGAGTATAAAGGCATGCAGCATGTCCGCGCATGGGCGCAGCTGATGAGCGGGCCACGCGCCGCGCAAGCCTTCAGCCCTTTCCCCGCATCGAGCGCCAGGACGATCCAGACAGGCGATCTCGCTGTACTGGAGCTGGCCGTTGTAGCGGACGGATATTGGGCGGATCTGACGAGAACCCGTGCTGTCGGCTCGGCGACGAAGGAGCAATCGACAGCGTATCAAGCGATTATGGAGGCGCATGAGCGGATTCGACCGCTACTGCGAGAGGGCAATACGGGCGCGACGGCGGATGCGGCAGGGAGGCATTGTATTGCCGAGTACGGGTTTGCGAGCGAGTTCGTTCATCTGACAGGTCACGGCCTGGGCTTCAAGTACCATGAGCCTGTCCCCATGCTGCACCCCGCATCACAGCATGTACTGCGGGCCCGGATGGTGACATCGGTTGAACCGGGCATCTATCGGGCTGGCGAATGGGGCATGCGCGTAGAGCAGAATGTGGCGATTACAACGGGCGAACCGTTGTATCTGTCCACCTTCTCGACGGAGCTGCTGTAAGGATGACCACACAATCGGGAGGAACTCATATGTCAAGATTGGCAGGGAAGACAGCTATCGTTACAGGGGGCACGGCAGGCATAGGAGCCGGGATTGCCAAGCGGTTTGCGCGCGAAGGCGCCAATGTGGCGATTATCGGCCGCAATGAGGCACGGGGCAAGCAGGTGGTGCAAGCGATAGAAGCGTTCGGCGTCCGAGGCTTGTTCATCCAGGCGGATGTTGGATTACAAGCGGATGTGGTTCGCTATATGGAGCAAACGCTTTCTGCTTTTGGAGAGCTGAATATTATGGTCAATAACGCAGCGATTATCCATCAGGCCAAGGTGGTGGATACCGAAGAAGAGGACTGGGAGCGCGTCATCCGCAATAATCTGACGAGTTGCTTCCTCGGGAGCAAATATGCCGCGCGGACGATGATCGAGCAAGCGCAGGGCGGGCGAATTATTAATGTCTCCTCCATTCATGCGATTCTGTCGGAGCCCTCCTGTTCAGCCTATACAGCTGCCAAGGGCGGGATGGAATCGTTTACGAGAACCTTGGCAACGGAGCTGGCGCCTTACCGGATTACAGCCAACATTCTGTCTCCTGGCGCGACGTATACCGAGCTGACCACGCCGATGTATACGCCTGCCGTCAAGGAGGCCTTGTTCCAGCGGATTCCGTTGCAGGATATTGCGCAGCCGGACGATATCGCCAATGCGGCTTTATTCTTGGCCTCGGATGAGTCCAGGTATATGACCGGATCTACGCTGACGATCGATGGCGGGTATGTGATGGACGGGAGCTTGCCAGGGGCGGCTTATTGGGAGGAATAAGATGACGCTAATTAACGTATCCGAAGAGCAGCTTCGCGAATGGTGTGTCGATAAGTTTAAGCGGGTAGGCGTGGAGGAGCATAACGCCCGGATTGCCGCCGATGTTTTGATTCATGCCAATTTGCGTGGCGTCGATTCGCATGGCGTACTGCGAATGGAGCATTATATAACGAAGCTGACGCACCTGGGCATTAATCCGAATCCCCAGCTGTCCGTCCTGCAGACGGGCGCGTCGACCGCGCGCGTGGACGGGGATGACGGACTGGGGCATATCGTGGCCGAGAAAGCGATGTCCACCGCCATTGCGTTGGCCAAGGAGAATGGCATCGGAGCTGTAAGCGCAGTGAATAGCAGCCATTGCGGCGCACTGTCCTATTTTGTGGAGATGGCGGCCCGGCAGGGTATGATCGGCATCGCGATGACGAATACGGACAAGATGGTCGTGCCTTTTGGCGGCAGCGAGGCGTATTTTGGCACCAATCCGATCGCGTTCGGCTTCCCGGCGGGAGACGAATCGCCGGTGCTGCTCGATATGGCGACGAGCGCTGTAGCTTATGGCAAGCTGCTGGAGTCGATGCATCTGGGCAAGCAGATCCCGCTCGATTGGGCCGTAGACGCTGCCGGGCAGCCGACGGCCGATCCGGCCAAGGCGACGGCATTGCTGCCATTCGGCGGGCCCAAGGGGTATGGCCTGGGCTTGGTTGTGGATGTATTCGCGGGGCTGTTGACCGGCTCGCCCTTCGGGCCCTACGTCCCCAAGATGTATGGCGACGATCCGGGGGAACACCGAAAGCTGGGGCATTTTGTATGCGCGATTGATATCGGCAGGTTTACGGACAGCAGCTCATTTATGGCCAATATGCTGCGCATGATGGAGGATCTGCATCAGATGCAGCCGGCTCCGGGCTTCGAGCGCGTCATGCTGCCTGGCGAGCCGGAGGCCTTGCGCAAGCAAGAGCGCTTGCTGCACGGAATTCCATTGACAGAGGAGCTCTACCGTTACCTGCAGAGCTAGAGAAAAAGGCCCTTCTACAGCCACACCGCATTTAGGGGGCTGTGGGAGGGCTGTTTTGTCGATCCTAAACGTGTTAGTATACGGATACTGAAGACATGGAACTATCACTTGCATCGGAGGCAGGGCCAGATGAAGCTGTTTCACAACTCGACGCGATTCCTGAAGCAGAAGCGGAAGTCGATCTATATGAAGCTTGTGCTGTCCTTTTTGCTGATGGTGGTGCCGATCCTGATGCTGAGTCTATATTTAAACCACTTGAGCAAAAATAAAATTCAAGACGAACTATCGGAATCGTTTTTGTCCCGCATTCATTTCTACTTGACCTCCTTCGAGACGGAGGTGAGTCGCTTGAACAAGATGAAGACAGAGTTTATTAACGATGGCGACCTGCTCCGCCTGAGCGGACTGTTATCCTCGCTGGATGACTTCGAACGCACGCAGACGATCCTTCGTCTCCAGAATAAATTGGCCTTCATGAAGGACTCCAGCCGCTACATCGAGCGGATCAAGCTATTCATCCCGGCGCTCGAGCGTACGCTCTCCGAGACATACGGGATGCGGATTCCGCAAGAAACGATTGATCGCTATGTGCAGCATCAATTCGAACACGACGGCAAAATATTGGCCATGCATGAGATGCTCATCCTGGCGCAAGTGTATCCTGCCTTGCTGAAGCCGGGCACGGCTCCGCAGTTCGTCATCGAGATCGATCTCGACCAGGCGTGGATCGAGGCCACGCTCCGCGACGTGCTCGGCACCTCCAATGGAGGCGGGGCCATGCTCATCGCCAGCGGACAGGAGTGGTGGCTCTCCTCCGGGGAGCAGGCCGCGTTTATCGACCGCATCCAGCAGGAGATGCGAGCCTTGCCGCCGAGCACGGGCAGCTCCGGTCTGCACGAGATGAGGTTTGAGGGTCAGACCTACGTCATTTCATTTGTTCAGTCGGCCGAGTTGGATCTGCTCATGCTTGTGTGGCAGCCGCAAAACAGCTTCCTCGGGGAGCTGGAGCAGTATTACGTATGGTTCTGGGTATTGCTGGTTCTCTCCGTGTTGGTGGTCATCACCTTTTCCTTCTGGATCTACCGTCTCATCCATAAGCCGCTCGAGCGTCTGGTGCGGGCCTTCGGCAGGATCGAGGAGGGCAGTCTGAAGGTGCAGTTAAGTTTGAAAAGCGAGGATGAATTTGGCTACCTGTACGAGCAATTCAATCATATGGTCGGCAGGTTGCAGCAGCTGGTCCATGAGGTGTATGAGCAGAAGATTAACTCCCAGCGCTCCGAGCTGAAGCAATTGCAGGCTCAGATCAACCCGCATTTTCTATATAACAGCTTGTTTATGCTCAAACGGATGGTCGTCTCCGGCGACACCCAAAAATCCGTTCAGGTCATTCAGCATATCGGCGATTACTTCCGCTATATTACGCGCAATTCGTCGGATTATGTAGAGCTGGCGCAGGAATGGCAGCATCTTGCGGCGTATGCCGAGATTCAATCGATGCGCTTCGCCAGACGCATTACGCTTCGTATCGAGGAGTTGCCGGAATCGCTGCAGAAGGTGTCTGTACCGAAGTTAATTGTGCAACCGCTGCTTGAAAATGTATTTCAACACGGCTTGCATGGCAAAGAGGCGGGCGGATATGCTGAAATCATGGCCAAGCATGCGCAGGACTTCCTGATCATTACGGTGGAGGACAATGGCGACGAGCTGCGGGATAGCGATATCGAGGAGCTGGCGAATCGGTTGCTTCGCACCGAGGATCAGTCGCTGGAGCGGACCGCTTTATTAAATATACATCGTCGTCTGCGCTTGAGGTATGGTCCCCTCTCAGGCTTGAGGGTCGAGCGTTCTGCCTACGGAGGGCTGTTGGTCGAGCTGAGAATAGAGTTGAACGGAGGAGCTTGATGTATAGATTGCTATTAGTCGATGATGAGGAAGTGATCCTGCGCGGCCTGGTCGAGCTGATCGAAGAGCATGATCTCCCGGAGCTGGAGGTCGTCTATGCCTTCTCCGCGAGGGAGGCGCTGGGGCTCATGCACGACTTGAGAGTAGATATCGTGATGACGGATATCGAGATGCCCCAGATGACAGGGCTTCAGATGCACAAGGAGATTATACGGCAATGGCCGCATTGCAAGGTGATTTTTCTGACCGGCTATGATGAGTTCTCCTATGCACAAGAAGCGATTCGCCATCACAGCTTTGATTTTTTGCTAAAAACCGAGTCCGATGACCAGATTATTCAGACGATCCAGCGTGCCGTCGATCAGCTCGATTCGCAATTTGAACTGGAGCATCTGATACAGAGCGCCAGGGCGCAGATGCGAACGGCCTTGCCTTATTTGCAAAAAGCATTTTTCTCGGAGCTGTTGGCAGGCAGTCCTGCGCGGATGAGCGGCTTGCAGCAGCGGTTTGCCGAATTGCAGGTTCCGCTTGTCGAGTCATTGCCGCTCATGGTGGTGTTGGGGAAGCTGGAGCTGTGGCAGTCCAAGTTTCACAGCCATGAACAGCCGCTGCTGCAATTTGCGATCCAGAACATCGCGGAAGAGCTGTTATCTCCCTCCTCGCGAGTGGTGTTGTTTGCCAGTGGCAAGGATGAGCTGGTCTGGTTCATCCAGCCGCTGGAGGCGGAAGCGGTGGAGGACGAGCAGGCGGAGCGGCGCTTGATGTCGTTTGTGAACGGCAGCCTGGAGGCGATCCAGAGTACATGCCAAAAGCTGTTGAAGACAGAGATCGCTCTCTATACGGAAAATCAGTGGGGCTCCTGGCTAGAAGCGCCCGGTATGTATATCCAGGCGAAGCAACTGGCCAGCGAGACGGCGCGAACAAACGAGCGCTCGGAGACGGAGCAGCATCTCATTGCACGCATCCATACGTACATCCATGATCATCTGGCGCAGGAGGTATCGCTAACCTCGATCGCGCAGGAGGTGTCGCTCAATCCTTCGTATCTCTCTCGCACCTACAAGCAAATAACCGGTAAAAGCTTGTCGGAAGAGATTGCAAGCATACGGCTGAGGAAATCGATTGCGCTGTTGAAGCAGCCTCACTATCGCATGCATGAGATTTCTGCTGCCGTTGGCTTTGTATCAGACAACTATTTTTATCGGTTTTTCAAAAAGTATATGAATGTCACGCCGCAAGAATTCAGGGAACGCGAAAGCGAGTAAATAAAAGATAGCTTGGTGTAAAAAACGGTCAGTATTGGGGCCGTTTCTTTTTGTTTTATAATCAATCATGTAAAGCATCATACTAATTCTTGCATCTTCAGGAGGGGCACAATGAAAAAGAAAACACCGTCGAAGCTACTCATGTCCGTGCTTATGTGTACACTGATCCTTGGCGCATGCAGTACTGCGGAAGAGAACCAAGGGAATATAACGCCGCCCCCGACAGAGGGCGCCGCAGGAGAGCAGACCGAAGCGGCCGAGGGAGATCAGGATCCCTTGGGCAAATACGAACCACCGATCACCATCACATCGATTCGCGATGTGGGCGCGTCGGTCAAGTTCGTCGAGGGAGAGAGCATCGATAATAATGACTGGACGCGCGAGATTGAAGAGGCTCTGGGGGTCAAGATCAAAAATGAATGGACGACCTCAAGCGGGGAGCAATATAACCAGAAGCTGAATGTGACCATCGCATCCAATCAACTGCCGGATTTGTTCGTCGTAGGATCAACGCAGTTGAAAATGCTGGCGGACGGAGATCAAGTGGAGGATCTGACTCAGGTCTATGAAGCGTATGCCTCGCCGAAGGTGAGAGAGCTGCTCGACCCTTATCTGCAATCGGCTACCATTGATGGCAAGCTGTTGGCGATCCCCAATGTGTCCTCCGTATTGGCTGGGACTTCGGATGTCATCTGGGTAAGAACGGATTGGTTGACGAATCTGGGGCTTGCGGAGCCCCAGACGATGGATGATCTGTTGAAGATCGCGCAAGCCTTTACGACGCAGGACCCCGATCAGAACAAAAAAGACGACACCTTCGGCATCGCTGCCGAAAAGGGGCTCTTCGGTTATCCGAGCCTGACAGGGTTCTTCAACGGGTTCCATGCCTATCCTAACAGCTGGATTAAAAACGATGCCGGCGAGCTCGTCTTCGGCGGGATCCAGCCAGAAGTGAAGGAAGCGCTCGGAGTGCTGCAGGAGCTTTACAAAACCGGGCAGATCGACAGGGAATTTGGCGTGAAGGATACGACAAAGGTCAACGAAAGCGTAACGAGCGGCAAGGTTGGCATCTGGATCGGCCCGACATGGGCGCCGTTTTTCCCGCTGCAGGATCTTAAGAATAATGTTCCCGAGTCGGAATGGAAGGCTTTCCCGATTCTCAGCATCGACGACCAGCCGGCCAAGGCGCAAATGCCGAATCCAATAAGCAATTTCTTCACCGTGAAGAAGGGCATGGCCCACCCCGAGGTCGTGGTCAAATTAATGAATCTGTATGTGGATCGCAGCTTCATCAACACGGACTTCTCGAGATTTGGGGCTCACGACGGGGTAGAGCCATGGCACTATCCGCTCGTGCAGACGTTGAACCCGGATACGGATATCGTATATGCGGTTAACGTCGAGAAAGCAATAGCGGACAATAATGCGGACAGCCTGGTGCCGACGGAAAAAGAGATCTTCAATAAAATTACGAAGTATCAAGCCGGCGACAATACATTCTGGGCTGACAAAGTGGTCAATGACGCCAGGGTCGTCATTAGTGAACAATGGAAAAACGACCTCATCATGGCCGATCAGTTCGTCGGTGCGCCGACGGAGACCATGGGCGCCAAGTCGGCCGCTCTGACTAAATTAATCAGCGAAGCCTATACCAGCATCATCATGGGCGGCGACATCAACACCTTCGATGAATTCGTGACGAACTGGAATACGCTTGGCGGCAGCGACATTACGGCTGAAGTCAATGCATGGTATGCAAACACCCAAAAATAAAGAGCGCCAGGTGAAGGCATGTCCTGCCTTCACCTGACCTCTACCTACGGATAGGTGATCGGATATGAAATTCAAAACCTACTTCAGTGAGCTTCCGCTACACCTCATGATATTGCCGGGCCTCATTACTGTCCTTATCTTTCAATATATCCCGATGGCCGGCTTGACGATTGCCTTTCAGAAGTTTCATCCGGTAAAGGGAATGTTCAACTCCGACTGGATCGGCCTCGACAATTTCAAGTACGTCCTGGCGATGCCTGATTTCGGCCAGGTGCTATGGAATACGGTTTTTATCGCCGTGATGAAAATCATAGCCGGCTTGATCGCTCCGATTGTCGTGGCGTTGCTATTAAATGAAGTTCGAGTGTCCGCTTTTAAACGCAGCGTTCAGACGCTCATTTATTTGCCTCATTTTTTGTCCTGGGTCATATTGGGCGGCGTGCTCATCAATATTTTGTCGCCGTCGGAAGGAATCGTGAATCAGTTTTTAAATATGCTGGGGCTCGAATCGGTGTTTTTCCTCGGCGACAACAGCGTCTTCCCTTTCGTACTTGTCTTCTCAGATGTATGGAAGGAGTTCGGCTTTGGCACCATTCTGTACCTTGCTGCATTGACAGGGGTCAATCCCGCCTTGTATGAAGCCGCTGTCATCGACGGCGCTAATCGCTGGAAGCAAACCTTGCATATTACGATCCCCGGCATCTTCCCAATCATCATCCTCCTGGCGACGCTAAGCTTGGGCAATGTGCTGAACGCTGGCTTCGACCAAGTGTTCAACCTGTACAACTCCAGCGTGTACAAGAGCGGAGACATCCTGGACACCTACATTTATCGATTGCTGCTGGACAATGCGCAGTTTAGCGTAGCTACGGCGGTAGGGCTGTTCAAATCCTTGGTTTCCTTTGCGTTAATCGGGCTGTCGTACGTTTTGGCATACCGATTCGCCAACTATAGAATTTTTTAAGGAGGGAGGTGTATGGCATCCCGTAGTTCAAAGAGCAGAATGGTATTTAATGTCGTGAATTATTTGTTTTTGATGTTGATGGCGATTTTATGTGTCCTGCCGTTAATTAATGTGCTCGCAACTTCTCTTAGCTCGAGTAGTGCCGCGACAGCGGGGCAAGTGACGTTTTGGCCGGTCGAATTCACATTGAAATCGTATGAATTTATGCTGAACAAGCCTGAATTTTTGCGCTCCGTATGGATAACCGTTCAACGTGTGGTGCTTGGCACTGTAGTGAGTATGGGACTGACGCTGCTGATCGCATTTCCGTTATCCAAGACGTCGAGCAGATTTCGCTTCAGAACTTTGTATGTTTGGCTATTTGTGTTCACGATTTTGTTCAATGGCGGGTTAGTCCCCTGGTACTTGACCATACGGAACCTGGGTCTGCTCGATTCCATCTGGGCGCTCGTCTTGCCGGGAGCTGTCCCGGTCTTCAACGTCATCCTGCTCATCAACTTCTTCCGCGGGCTGCCGAGGGAGCTCGATGAAGCGGCTTTGATCGATGGCGCCGGCCATTGGGGCACCTTATGGCGCATCTATGTACCGCTGTCGCTGCCGGCCATGGCAACCTTGGTGTTGCTGACGGTCGTAGGGCACTGGAATTCCTGGTTTGATGGATTGATCCTGATGAATTCGCCAACCAACTATCCGTTGTCCACTTACCTTCAGACGGTGATCGTGTCTCAGAACCTCACCACCTTAACCGCGGATCAGATGAAGGATTTGGCGGAGCTGTCCAATCGTACCGTGCAATCGGCCCAAATCTTTTTAGCCGCGCTTCCTATTCTGCTGCTCTATCCGTTTCTGCAAAAATATTTTGTAAAGGGATTGACATTGGGAGCTGTAAAAGGATAACTGCATATGACAGTCGGGAGGGTATGGGAATGAACACAAAAAAGAAAACGGTTTCTGAAATGGGGATGGTGTTATCTGCTGCGCTGCTGCTGGCGAGTCTTCAGCCTGCCTGGACGTTCGAGGCTTCGGCCAATGCCGGGGAGTCCATGCTTGATTTTGACGATCATCATCTGATCTTTGGCGATGCCAGCTTTATCCCGGCATTGCATGCCTCTGAGCCGGTCCATATGGGGATTCAGCTGCCGGCTAGGGCTAATCAGGTGCTCATTCCGAGCTGGCAGGGGGCAGCAGACTTGTCGGCTGAGATCGAGTTTTCTTACGATGCGGACAATCTGTATCTGTCGGCGACGGTCACTGACGATCAGCATCATCCGGTAGCGGCCGAATCGATGTGGTCAGGGGATAGCATTCAGATCGCGTTCAGTCCCGACGGGGCAACCTACGGCGCGGAGTACGGATTGGCCGCAGGCGCCAGCGGTCCGGAGGTCTGGCGTTGGAATGCGGGCACGGCTGTAGAGGACAAGGATGTCGTCACGCTGCTGACGCAGCGCATTGGCACGATTACGACCTACGAAGCGACGCTGCCATGGGATGCGATCATGGCGAGCAGTCCTGTAGGCGTCCAGTCGAGCCTGAACTTCAGTCTGTTGATCAATGACAATGACGGCAATGGCCGCGAAGGGTATGTGGAATGGACGCAGGGCATTGGCCTCGGCAAGCATCCCGAGAAATTCGGCGCGCTGGAGTTGATTGACACTACGGCGACATTCAGCGCCTTTGCGGATGCTCCGGAGACGATCGTCGCCGAGGAGGACGGAACGTATGCCGTCTATATCCTGAATTACGGGACGGCGTCGCGGGATTTTGAGCTGGAGCTGCCCTTCCAGCAGGTGACGGCAGCACTGCCGATCACGGTGCCAGGGAAGACGATATTCCGAAAAACGGTGGAGGTGCAATGGCAGCAGCCTGGCGAGTATAGCGGCGAGGTGCTCGTCACCGATCTGGCTACAAGTCAGACGCAGAGTCGGACGGTGGAGCTGAAGGTTTCTCCTAATCCGACTGTGCTGGAGGGCCGATTTAATGATCTGGAGCTGGGTCTGGCGGATCTGGACGGATTGCTGTCGCAAGCCGAGACGTTGCAGCTGGCCACCGATTATGAGACGGTGAACGCTACGGTCATCCGCAACTTCGTCGGCTATGGCAGGGAGGATATCCTGCAGGGCGAGCTGGAGCGGGCGAATTATGTAGCGACCGAGCTGGAGCGGCTGCTAGGCGAAGCCACCTCGCAGCTGACGGACTATATCAATGCCGTGAAGACGCCGCTGGCCGTGCCGCGATACGTCACCGATCGCAGCACGATTGATCAGTATTCCTTTATGGCGGACACCTTGATGGCGGGCGAATCGACGCCGAGCAAGCGGCCCGTGTTCTTTACCGGATACGGCCATTTCGGCCAGGTCAAAGCAGATATTCCGAAGTTCGAAGACTATGGGACGAACCTGATCCAGATCGAGATCGGGCCGAACGGCATTATCGTGCCCGAAGAGCCGCTGCCCGGATGGGCGCCTTCCGAGTCTGGCGGCGTCCAGGCTGAGAGCGAGCTGGACCAGGCGGTCTATCACGGGGGGGCGGCTTCGCTTCATATCAGCAATGCTTCGAGCTACGGACCGCATGTCTTCTACAATCTGAGCCAGTGGCTGACGGTAGAGCCGAACACGACCTACGAGGTCAGCGCATGGGTCAAGGGCAACGGCGTGCAAAATGCGTGGATCGGCGGCGGCAGCGGCTGGGGCGATCGCTTGCTGGTTCCGCATGGAACGTATGGCTGGCAGCAGATTACGGCGCAGTTCACAACAGGCCCCAATGACAACAGCTATCCCTTCCTCATCCTGAGCGAGGATGTTACGCCAGACCTGTGGATCGACGATATCTCGTTTGTGAAGGTCGGCACGTCCACCAATTTGCTGCGCAACGGCGATTTCGAAGAGATCGGCGCCCCGAATCCGGCGAAGGGCTACCGGATCTCTACCGATCCTATCGTGAGCGTACAGCAAACGCTGCAGCAGGCTGCGGAGCATAACGTTGCGGTATCGTTGCTCATCTCGCCGCATTATTTCCCAGCCTGGGTGCTCGAGGAATGGCCGGAAACCCAAAGCGACAGCATCGGCTTCATCCGCTTTAATATCGAGGCGGCCAAATCGCGCGAGATCATCGAGGATTATTTGCGAACGCTCATCCCGATGGTGAAAAATTATGAGTCGCTGCATAACATCGTTCTGTCCAATGAGTCGACCTACCACGCTAATCTGGAGACCGCTCACCTGGGAGAATGGCAGACCTACCTGGAAACGAAATATACGGGCATCGCAGATCTTAATCTGGCCTATGGCACGAGCTACGCCGCCTTCAGCGAGGTGCCGATGCCGCAAACGGAAAGCGCCACGCCGCAGTTCTATGACTATGTCGTCTTTAATAATGAGCTTTTCTCCGAATGGCATAGCTGGATGGCGGACATCGTACATGAGCTGGCGCCGGACATTCCGGTCAATGCCAAAATTATGAACTATGCTTGGGGAGGCAACGGCCTGAACCTGGGCGTGGATGTCGAGCAGTTTGCCGAGTTCAGTCAAATCAGCGGCAACGATGCGTATAATTTTTATGGCTGGGGTATTCCCGGGTACATGAATATGTTCAAATATTATGATTTGCAAGCTTCGATCAAGGAGATGCCGGTCTTTAATTCGGAGGACCATATTATCCAGGACTGGGACACCAACTACATCCCGGAGATGGTCGGACACGCGCGCACGAATCTGTGGCAGGGCGCCATTCACAACCGTACAGCGACGACCTACTGGGTCTGGGAGCGCACGTATAATGACGCCAGCGATTTTAATGGCAGCATCATGCATCGCCCCGATGTTACGGCCGCCATCGGCAGAACCAATCTGGACTTGAACCGATTGGCGGAGGAAGTGACGGCTTTTCAGGAGGATACGGCTAAGTCAGCGATCCTGTATTCGATCCCGTCGCTGGTCTATCAGGCGCGTACGCCTGATGTCGTCGACAGATGGAGCACCGGCGCTTACGTCAAAAAGCTGAATGCGTTCTACGAGGCGCTGAACTTTAGCGGACAGAAGGTAGGCTTCGTCACGGAGAAGCAAGCCGCTCTTCAAGGGCTCGAGAAGCATGAGCTGGTTGTCGTGCCCAACGCAACGCATGTGTCGGCCGACACCTTGACAGCGCTGCTCGCCTATGTGCAACAGGGAGGCAAGCTGGTCATCACCGGGGCCGATGCGCTGAAGTACAATGAGCTGAACCAACTGTTGCCCGCCACGCCGCGGAGTCAGCTGCTCAGTCACGCCAACACGATCGTCATCCCTGCGACTGCGGATGCAGCCGCGATCCGGGAGGAGATGATCGATCTGCTGGGCGGTCTCGATCTGATGAAGGTCGAGTTGATCGATGTCAATACCGATGAGCTGGTGCAAAATGTCGAGTGGCGTTCGGTCGTAAAGGACGGCAAGCTGCTGATCAATGCGGCGAACTACGGATGGGAGGATTACGAGGTTGAGATCGTAGTGGATGGAGAGCCGCTGTCCGCCTGGAAAAATCTACTCACAGGGGAAACGGTCACGAACGCAAATACCTTGCTGTTGGCCGGCAACGATCCCGTGCTGCTGTCAATCGACCTGGCTGAGGAATAAATAGCGAAGCGCTGCGGCCCAAGAGTCCGTAGCCCGGCTCAGCAAGCCGCCCCAAGCGCAAAAACAGCGCCGTCCGTTCCGCCTCTTCGGCAGAACGTGCGGCGCTGTTCCGCTTTCTTATTGATGACGACCTGGGTGTGCGGCTTGCGCGTCCACAGCTTGCGCACCGCCATCTCGGGCGGCTTGCCGGATGCGGCGGCTCTTGTACGTTGCTTGCGTTGGCTCACTTGCTGTCACTCCTCATCGGATATAGAGAAGCAGATGCTCCTCCTGTCTATCTTACGGCAGCAGAGCGTATCGTGCAACCGGTAAGAGCTGTTCTCCCGGCATTCATAGGCCGACGCTATCCCCCCTCCTGCATGGGAGAGCAAATAAGGACGAGGGCGAGCGATAGAATCGAACCTGGGTGGGAGAGAAATGGGCGTACGCAACGTGCAGCTGGTTCTGCTTTGATTAGGTTATAAAAGAATAAGGGATCTTATGAAATGCTCGTAGTTACGCTGGCACGGCTACCTCTATAATCAGTAATAGAACAACTTGCTTCTCAACAATATCTAGGGGGATGGACATGCAAGCACTTCATAAGAAATGGTTCATTGCGATGGGGCTCTCGTCACTGATCGTACTGACCGCATGCAGCGATGGAGCTACCAACGTAAACCAGGCTACAAATAACGGAAAAAGTACGGAACCGGCTACAAATGTAAACGCCGGATCTGAAACGGAAAAGGGTAAATTTGATCCGCCTATCGAAGTTACATCAGCCAAAATGATGTACAATGCCGCAAAGTTTGTAGACGGTCAGACCAATGACAAAAACGTTTGGACGGATTTGTTCGAGCAAGAGCTGGGTATCAAGCTGAAGTACGTATGGACAACGCCGGAAGGTACGGATTATACGACAAAAGCGAATGTGGCGATCGCTTCAGGAGACTTGCCGGATTTCTTTCAGGTCAATCAAACGCAGCTTGGGCAAATGGTTGACAGTGAACAAATTGCGGATCTCACCGACATTTTTGAGCAATATGCCTCTCCCGAGTTAAAAGCGCTGATGGGCGAGACAGGTAACGCGATGAAAATGTCAACCATAGATGGCAAGCTGATGGCATTGCCAATGCCGGTTGCATCGATCGACCAGTCGCAAATGGTATGGATCCGTACGGATTGGCTTAAAGCCTTGAATTTGCCGGAACCCAAAACAATAGACGATCTGTTGGCCATTTCGGAGGCGTTTACAAATAATGATCCCGATGGGAATGGTCAAAAAGATACGTATGGCATCGCGCTCTATAAAGATTTTTTCACCAATAATGCAAGCGCCACAGGATTTCTAAACAGCCACCACGCTTATTTCGATCAATGGCTGCCAGATGCCTCCGGCAATCTCGTATATAGCTCCATCCAGCCGGAAATGAAAAATGCTTTGTTAGCGCTCAAAGAATTGTATAAGTCGGGCCAAATCGACAAGGAGTTTGCCGTTAAGGACCGTACCAAAGCGATTCAGGATATTTCCGCAGGCAAAAACGGAATTAACTTTGCGACTTTTTCCTCGCCTACCACGACCTATCAAGCAGGCTACGAGCTGAATCCTGCTATGGATTGGAAGCCGTTCCCGCTGCTCTCGGTTGATGGGGAACCGGCACGACCGCAAATTACGGCGGATACAAATGGCTATTTTGTCGTCAGCAAATCATTTCAACATCCGGAAGCACTAATTATGTTGGCTAATAAAGCGGTAGAACGCTACAACAATTTGCAAGAAAATGATCCCTATTTCTTCTCGATTAATAACTATCATCTGTACACTGATTTTGGCTTCTTCACCTCGCCGACCCGCAACATTATCAAGTATAAGGCGATTCAGGAAGCCATTACTTCAAAGGACAGCAGCAAGTTGAACGTAGATCAGTTAACCGATTATACCTTCATTATGAAGTTTTTGAACAACGAGGATCCGAAGCAATGGTACATCAATAAGCTCTATGGCGAAGGAGGCGCTTTTTCGGTAAACGAACAATACTACGAAAACAAGCTCTATAGCCGGAACCAATTCTTTGGTTCGCCTACCAAAACGATGCTGGACAAGGGGGCGTCGCTTAACACGCTTCAAACGACAGTATTTACTAAATTCGTAATGGGCGAGGACGCTCCGGATGAGTTTGAAAAGTTCGTCAGTGATTGGAAAAAGCTTGGAGGAGATCAGATTACCGCCGAGGTTAACGAGTGGTATGCGGCCAACAAGAATTAAGTATGAAACGATGGGACGGGGAGTGATCCTTGTCCCATTACTTTATAGGGAGTGATAGCCATGCTGTTAAAAAAAAGAGGATCATCGGTCCCTCTCCATCTCATGATTTTACCGGGCTTTGTTTTGCTGTTTATTTACCACTATGTGCCGATGGGCGGGATCGTGATCGCCTTCGAAAAATTTCGTCCCGCGGACGGGGTGTGGGGTTCGCCATGGATTGGGCTTGATAATTTTCGTTATGTATTTCAATTGCCTAACTTTACTCAAGTGCTGTGGAATACGACTTATATCGCGTTGCTCAAAATTATTGTCGGACTGATTGTCCCGATAGGCTTTTCATTGCTGCTCAATGAATTAAGACGGGTTTGGTTCAAGCGAACAATCCAGACGATGATTTATTTGCCTCATTTTTTGTCTTGGGTTATTCTGGGTGGCATTTTAATTGATGTGTTATCGCCCTCGCAAGGCATTGTGAACATGATTATCCGTTCATTCGGGTTTGATCCCATCTTTTTTCTTGGCGATAACTCTTGGTTTCCGTATGTATTGGTCGCGACTAACGAGTGGAAGGAATTCGGTTTTGCGACGATCGTGTATATGGCGGCTCTTACCTCCATCGATCCCGCTCAATATGAAGCGGCTGCGTTGGACGGCGCATCGCGCCTGAGGCAAGCGATTCATATTACGCTGCCGGGCATGCTGCCCATCATTATTTTAATGGCGACGCTCAGCATGGGCCAAATACTCAATGCGGGCTTTGAGCAGGTGTTTAATTTGTATAGTCCAGCCGTGTATCAGAGCGGCGATATTATCGATACCTTCGTGTACCGCATCGGCATTCTGGAAGCCCAGTACGGGGTGGCGACGGCAGTCGGCTTATTCAAATCCGCCGTATCCTTTGTTTTCATTTCTGTTTCCTATTACTTGGCCTATAGGCTCGCAAATTATCGTATTTTTTAGCATAAAGGAAGTGAATGCAATGGTTGAACATATTGGCTGGTCGCGCAAGATATTTCTGCTGTTTAATGTTATTCTGCTAAGTTTTTCGGCCATTCTTTGTATTTTGCCTCTTTTTCATGTCATGGCGCTGTCCTTTAGCGGGAGCGCGCCGGCAACGGCGGGTCTTGTTACGCTGTGGCCCGTGGATTTGAATTTCAAATCGTACGTCTATGTATTAAATAAACCGGAATTTTTCCAGTCCATGCTCGTATCGTTTCAGCGAATCGGCCTGGGGGTTTCAATTAATATTTTGATGGCGATCTTAATCGCGTATCCGCTCTCCAAGGAGTCGAGCTTTTTTAAGGGCCGTACCTGGTATGCATGGTTTTTCGTGTTTACGATGCTGTTTAGCGGGGGGCTGATCCCGACCTTCTTGACCGTCAAGGCGACTGGGCTGCTGGATTCCATATGGGCGTTGGTCCTGCCTGGCGCCGTGCCTGTTTTCCTCGTCGTCCTGCTACTTAATTTTTTTCGGGGGATACCGCGCGAATTGGAGGAGGCTGCCCTGATTGATGGAGCAGGACAATTTACGACGCTGTGGAGGATATTTGTCCCGCTTTCCTTGCCGGCCTTGGCTACGATAACGCTGTTTGCCGCGGTTAACCATTGGAATGCCTGGTTCGACGGTTTTCTGTACATGAATCGTCCCGAGCATATGCCGCTGCAGACTTATCTTCGATCGGTTGTCATTGATCGGGATACAAGCTTATACAATGTGGCCGAGTACGAAGGCATTTCAGACCGTACAACCATTGCCGCACAAGTGTTTTTAGGTGCTTTGCCCATTCTTCTCCTGTATCCGTTTCTGCAGCGCTATTTCTTGAAAGGCATGGTTCTGGGTAGCGTGAAGGGGTAGAATAGATGTATTCCAGGCAGGGGAGAGAGAAGCAGCATGTTAAAGGCGCGTGTGAAAAACAGCTCCATATCGGTCAAAATACTATTGGGATTTGTTTTGCTGCTCATCCCCTTGTATCTGCTTGGATTATTTATCAATCAAAGGGGCGAAGCCAATGTACGCAAAGAAATCACGGGCTCCGTCGTTGCGCAGCTCGATTTCTTTGCCCGGTCCTTCGACCGGGAAATCGAAAGGCTGATTTCCTTGCAATATCAATATTTTACGGATCGCAGTCTGATGGATTTAAGCGTTGCGTCCTCCATATTAAGCGGGTTTCAACAAGCCCAGGCGATCGAAGCGCTATACGGCAAGCTACAGATGTTGCGATCCTCCAGCGCCTATATCGATAGTATCGGCATTCATATTTTTGCTATCGAAAAAACAATCACGACGCAAGGGTATGTCGTAGATCTGGGACAGGAGCAGCGGGACAGATTGGATCAAATATCTCGTAAGGTCTCTGAGAGAGGACCGCTCATTTCTTGGGATAATGAGCTGATTATCGGGACCGCATATCCATCCAGGACCTATCTTCCCAATGAGTATCCGCAATTTATTATTGAGATACGATTGTCGCAAAGCGCGATTAGACAAGAGCTGCTTCACTTGCAAAAGCAGAGAAACGGCGGAGCCATGCTGGTTGGTGCGGATTGGGCCATTAGCAGCTCGGATAGCCCCGAGGTTGATATCGCTATGCTGGATTGGGGGAAGGCGGAACTCATCGGGAAATCGGGAAAGGAAGGCGCGCAAACCATTGCGGTTGCTAATCGCCCGTACCTGGCCGATTACGTCGAGTCCAGCGTGCTGAACATGGGGTATGCGTTGGCCGTTCCGTTTAACCAGGTGTACGGTCCGCTGCAAAGCTATCGCACGATGTTTTGGATCTTGCTGGTTAGCTCCATGATTATCGTGCTGATCTACTCCATCTGGATATTCCGCACGATACACCGCCCTTTTTTACAACTGGTCAAGGCTTTTAACGTAGTCGAAAATGGGAATTTGGAGGTGGAGGTGCCTTATCGTCGCCGCGATGAGTTTTTTTATCTCTACAGTCAGTTCAATAAGATGGTGCGCAAATTACGCCTTTTGATTAATGATCTCTACGAGCAAAAGATTCATACCCAACGGGCGGTAATGAAGCAGCTTCAATCCAATATTCATCCCCACTTCCTATACAATTCCTTCTATATGGTTCACCGGATGGCCGCCGCCAAGGATATCGAAAACGTAAAGAAGCTAACGAGGCATCTCGGCGATTATTTCAGATTCATTACCCGGAATGCAGGCGACGAGGTTTTACTGGGGCTGGAGGTAAGTCATTCGCGAAATTATGCGGAGATTCAGTCGTTCCGCTTTGGCAACCGAATCGCGGTTGACTTTGGCATACTGCCGGATGGGCTGGAGGAGGTAAAGGTACCGAAGCTTATTTTACAGCCCATACTGGAAAATGCTTTTCACCATGGATTAGAAAACAAGGCGCGCAACGGGCTGCTGCAAATCAGGTTTGAAGTGTCAAACAATGTGCTGCGGATGGCGGTTGCGGATAATGGGTCGCAAACAACGGAGGAAACTCTGGACAAGCTGCGACTGCTGCTGGATAACAAGTATGCCGACCAAGAGGTTACGGGAATGATTAACGTTCATCGCCGTCTGCGTTTACGTTACGGAGTGGACGGCGGATTGGCAGTGGAGAGGAATCAATGGGGGGGGCTGACGATAAGCCTGTATATGCCCCTTGATGCTATGCCGGAGTCGAAGGAAGGGGAGCCCTATGTATCGGATTTTATTGGTTGACGATGAGCCCTATATTACAGATAGCTTGCAAGAATATTTGCAGTCCGTGGAGTCTCTTGAGCTTGACATTTACAAAGCATACAGCGCGGAGGAAGCCCTTGGGATTCTTGATAACATCAAGATCGACATCGTGTTGACCGATATTCGGATGCCGGAAATAAGCGGCTTGGAGCTGCATAGACAAATTACACAGCGATGGCCCCATTGCCAGGTCATTTTCCTGTCGGGCTACGATGATTTCGATTACGTTCAGCAATCCGTGCGGACAGGCGGAGTCATTGATTATATTCTCAAGACGGACGAGGATGAGCGTGTCGTCGAGGCGATCCAAAAAGCGATCGCGAAGCTGGAGGCCAGATCAGATCATCACGATATTTTGCAAAAGGCAAAATACAATCTAAAGCAGGCAGAGCCCTTGCTGCAAAAGGAGTATATGACGATGATGCTTCGGGAGCCGTCCAAACGGCAAGAGGAGCGAGTCCGTCAATTTCAGGATCTTAATCTTCCGCTAGACGGGAATGAAGGGGTCCTATTGCTGGTTGGACGCATCGACGGCTGGCAAGAAGGGATAACGTTGTCGGAAAAAACGTTGTTGTTTTATGCGGTTCATAATATTGCCCAAGAATTGTTTGCGCCGATCGCGCGTTTTTATCATATCGATTACGAGAATCGTTACTTTATCTGGTTTATCCAGGCTGCGGAAGGCGTAGCCCCTGCTTCGCGTACTGTTCTCATCGGTACAATCGAAACGGTGCAGTCGACCATCAACCGATATTTGCGTTTGTCGATATCGGTTGTTCTTGGGCGGCAGGAGACCGACTGGATGAGAGTCGGAGAAACGTATGATACCTTGAAATTTATACTAAATAATGAGATTAGCGGTTATCCGGAAATGTTGTTTATCGATGAGGCAAGCATGGTCATGGATCAATCGGGAGCCAATGAAAGCTTAATGCGGAGATCCACGGAGCAGCAGCTTCGTTACAAGCTTAAAAACATTCATATGCTGGAGCAGGGCAACGAAGCTTCCGTGTTGGAGAGACTTGTGGAGTTGAAGACGGAGCTTGCGGCAGCGCCGCTCAACCTGCAATTAGAGCTTTTTTTGACGATGTCCGTCGAGTTTTTATCGTTTATGAATCGCAAAGGGTTCGCCCATCTGGCCGCTTCCCATATCAGCTTTGATAAGCTGACCCGATTTGACAGTCATGATTCGTGGCAGGATGCATGTCAGTATTTCGAATATACGGCGCGGCAATTGCTAAAATTCACCGTCAATGAAAGCGCTCAGCGGCAGGATCAATTGATCGGGAGGATTCACAGCTATATCCATAGTCATCTCAAAGACGACTTGTCGTTAGTTCGGATTGCCGATGTCGTTCATTTGCATCCATTTTATTTGTCGCGCATTTATGTGCAGTATACAGGCTCCAACCTATCGGACTATATTACGGAAACCCGTATGGCCAAGGCGCAGGAGTTGCTGCTGTATAGCGACCTCAAAATCCATGAAATCTCTTCGGAAATCGGCTATGAATTCCCCCCTTCCTTTACCCGCTTGTTTAAGAAGCTGTACCATATCACCCCGCAGCAATACCGCGAGCGCGGCTTATCGATGTAATCAAATGTAATGAAGTTATCAAATCATAAGCAGAGTTAGCAGATGCTCCTATAAGTGAATATAGCCCGGGTATATAATCAGTCTGTATTCATGCACGAAGGAACAGGAGGACTGCTAAAGTGACAATTTTTGCAGGCGATCAGACAGACGCAAGACGTTTGAAAGAGGGGAGGATTATTCCATCGGGGGGCTACTGCGATCAGCCTTACGTTGTGAAAAACAGTAAGGGAGAATGGTTATGCGTCATGACGACGGGCGAAGGCGAAGAAGGAGACCGCGATCAGCATATTGTCGCTACGATTAGCAGTGACCGCGGAGAGACGTGGACGCCTTTAATCGATATTGAGCCCATGGGGCCGCCGGAATCCTCATGGGTGACCCCCTTTGCTACGGCAAGCGGCCGTATCTATGTTTTTTATACCTATAACGGCAGCAATATGGAGCGCGTGATTGCGAGATATGAATGGGCGGCCAAACGCGTAGATACGCTGGGCGATTTTGTGTATAAGTATTCCGATGACGGCGGATATACCTGGTCTAAGGAGCGCTACACGATTCCCGTGCGGAACTTTACGATCGATTTGCAAAATCCGTATGGGGGAAGCGTCCAATTTTTCTGGAGCGTATGCAAGCCGATCATCCATAAGGACGCCGTATACATCGGGCTTGCCAAGGTCGGACGTTTCGGGGACGGCTTTATGGAGAGCTCGGAGGGAGCCTTTGTGCGCAGCCGCAATCTGCTTCATGAACAGGATCCGGCAAAAGTCGTTTGGGAGACGCTTCCTGATGGGGCGGACGGCTTGCGGGCGCCTTCAAGCGATGTGGCGGACGAACACAATCTGGTTAGCTTAAGCGATGGAAGCCTCTATTGTACGTACCGTACGATTGAAGGTCATAATTGTCATGCCTACAGTCGGGATGACGGTCATACGTGGACACCTCCGGAGCATGCGGTCTATTCGCCGAACGGACGTAAAATCAAGCATCCGCGCGCCGCCAATTTTGTGCGGAAATTCAAGAACGGCAAATACCTGTTATGGTTTCATAACAATGGTCGGGACTGGTCAAAGGATATGACGCCCGAGCTGCAATCCGTACCCTATCAATACAGAAATCCGGTTTGGATCAGCGGCGGCGTGGAAAGAGACGGCTATATCCACTGGTCTCAGCCGGAAATCGTATTGTACGACGAGGAAGCATCTGTCAGGATCAGCTATCCCGATTTTGTAGAAGAAGACGATGGCCAGATCTATATTACCGAAACGCAAAAGGTAACCGCCCGCGTGCACAGGGTCGATATGGATATGCTCCACAAGCTGTGGAATCAGTCTTGCTTGCGCGAGGTATCCACTGATGGTCTATTGATAAGCTGGGAGCGGGAATCGCAACAGGCAAGAGGGCTGGCATGGACGGTTTCGGCGGAGCAAGAAAGGCGGTCTGGATTTACGATTGAAATGTGGATTTCCTTTGATACGCTCCTCCCGGGAGAAACGATTATTCAAAGCCAGGCGGCTCCAGGTCAAGGTTTTGTCGTTCGGACAGGCGACAAGAATACAGTTTCCATAACGCTGAACGACGGAACCAGGGAGTCGGTGTGGGATTGCGATCCGGAGCAGCTAGTGACAGGGAAGCGCCATCATCTCGCGATCATTATCGATCAGGGACCGCGGCTTATTTCCTTCGTAATCGATGGCGTGCTGTGCGACGGGGGGCCGCACAGACAGTTTGGGTTTACGCATTATGATACGGATTTACAGGCCTGTATCGTCTCGGGGAATGTGACCCTGCATCCGGAGTTCTCCGGTGTCCTGCATACTCTGCGTGTGTACAATCGACATCTGCTTGTTTCGGAGGCCGTCTCTCACTATCATGCAGGATGAAAGCGAATACATGACTTCGGGGAGAGTGAATGGGATGACTAAAATGTTTGCTGTACGTTGTCTTATCTATGTCATGGTAGTTGCGCTGCTTACGCCAGCTTCGACATTGTGGCTGCAGCCGCAGAAGGTGGAGGCTGTTCAGAGTGTTCTGGACGAATTGCAAATTGGCGATTTGGTGGATGAAGACCGCCTGTATATCGATCAAGGCTATTATCCTACGAATGTCAGTCTATCGGGGTGGGATATCCATCGGTTAGGCGGGGAGGTGACCAATACGCCTGGTAACTGGTACAAGCTGGTAGACCGCCATACAAGCTTTCCCGTCACCATGGAGAAGCCCTTTCAAACCCAGACCAGCGGGATCGTGACAGCCGAGTTTCGTATAAAGCCGATGACCTTATCGGACGGAATGAGGTGGGAGCTAAGAGGCGATGATGAGGTAGCTGTCCGAATCGTGACGAAGGAGGGAGCCTTTAAGCTCGAAAGTAGCGAGGGCGGCTTTACGGCGTTGCAGACCTATAGCTCCGGCGTGGAGTACGGCATGAAGATCGTCGTCGATCTGGAAAACGCGACAACAAGTATTTACATCAACGGAATGGCCAGAGCGCTAGATGCGGAATTTATGCAAAATGTGGATTCGTTAAATCGCTTCCTGGCCGGCATCGGAGACGCGGAGACGGGAGAAATGCAGATGTCCCCGATCAAGGTGCATAAAGGTTATGCCGTTAATGAACGCTTTTTGTCCACGATACCTGGCCTACTGCCCAATGGCTGGACAGCCGTCAAGCAGGGCGGAACGATCGCCGTGGAGCAGATCGTCAATACGGGGAGCGTCGTCGATATTCATAGCTTGAGGATGGATGCCAGTCTCGCAACCGGGAGCATGACCTTGAGCAAAAGCTTCCCCGAGCAAAGCGGAAAGCTTGTTTTCGAATGGAAGACCCTTATTCCCGCTCACAAGGACGGTCTTTCTCTGGACTTAAAAAGCGGCAGCGATCAGATCGTTCATTTGACGACATCAAACGGTCAGTTTGCGTATGAAGATGCTCAAAATCAGCTCATCCCTTTTTATGCCTTTCGGGAAAACCTGTGGTATCACATCAAAATTGAGCTTGATCTTGCTTCCGATACGATAAGTATAGGGATTAACGGCAAACCTCACGTGGTCAATGAAGCCATTGCCCCTGTAACCGGAGCATTAGATCAAGTATTGTTTTCAACGGATGCCGTTCATAAGGGCAGCATGCTGCTCGACGATATATTGCTGTACGAGAAGCTTCCTGAGCCGTTGGACTACGTTCCGGCTCCCGTGGCCGCAGTCTCCGAGCAAGCCATCGGCATTCAGAGCGCTTCCTTATGGCGGGAAGGCCAGCATTACGGCTGGGATCGAATCAATCCCTATCCGGAACGAAAGCCGTATCTCGGCTATTTTGACGATGGCAACCCCGAAGCCAAGGATTGGGAAATAAAATGGATGCTGGAGCACGGCATAGCGTTCGAATTGTATTGCTGGTTCCGTCCCAACGCAACCGCCGGTCTTCCTTTTAAAGACCCCAATCATATGGCGTCTCTTCATGAAGGTTTTTTTAATGCCAAATACAGCTCGCAATCGAAATTTGCCATTCTGTTTGAAAATGCCAACTCGCGCGTGCAGAACAGTGCCGATTTCAGAGACCATATCTTACCGTATTGGATTGAATATTACTTCAAGGATTCCCGCTACATGAAGCTGGACGGGCGTCCCATCATTGCTTTCTACAGCTACAGCGCTCTAAAAACGGTCTTTGGCGGCACTGTAGCCGGGGTAAAGGACGAATTAGACAACATCCGTACGACATTGGTAGCGGAGGGGCTGGGAGATCCCATCTTTATCCTGCAAAACTCCAATGCCGCTTCCGACCTCAATTCGGCTGGCGACCAAAAGGCGGCGGGCTTCGATGCCATTTACGCCTATTCCTGGGGCAGCAATGCCGGTTATCCCGATGTGCAAAAGTTTAATCTGACTGTGCAGAAGCAACTGGAGGTTATCGATGTATTGCCTGTAATCAGTGTCGGTCGCGACGACAGAGCTTGGGGCGGTCCCGCGGGCCATTTTGCCACGGTGCCCCAATTCGAAGAGGTCTCGGAATGGGTAAGGGACGAGTACATGCCTTCGTTGCCAACGGATTCCTTGGGCAAAGAAATCGTATTATTCGATAACTGGAACGAATTTGGCGAAGGCCACTTTATTATGCCGACATCGCTCGGGGGCTTTGGCTATTTGGACGTCATTCGCGATGTGTTTACGGACAGCCCGGCGGTTGCGGAGACGCTCCCTACGGCAGCGCAGCTTCAACGAATAAATGTACTGTACCCGCAGGATCGACAACGGGCTGCAGCTCCCGAGGTGGTCCCTCCAAGCATAGGCTCGACGTTTGGGACGAGATGGGACTTTAATACGGATGACGATGCGGAGGGCTGGACGGTCATTAAGCAGATTGACAGTGTCGAGGTGCAGGATGGCCTATATACCGCTCATTCCAACGGTCTTGACCCCGGGCTGTTATCGGAGGATGAGCTGGGCGTAACGGCTCAGGACCACCCTTATCTGCAACTGCGGATGAAAAACGGCTCCGATGACGTAAGCGGGAAGGTCTACTATATTACGGAGCAGGATCAGCTATGGAGTGAAAGCAAATCCGTGAGCTTCCGGCTCCATGCACAAGACGCGGGATTTACGAATTATGATATCCCCATGTGGGAAAGCGCGGGCTGGACAGGAACGATTAAGCAAATCCGGTTGGATCCAATGAACATCCCCGGGACGTTTCAGATTGACCACTTCGGGTTTCTTTATTCGCCGTTTAATGAAATCTCGACCTATGTAAACGGCCAACTGGCAAAGCTCAGAGTAGCTCCGACAACGATGGATACTCATATTATGGTGCCGGCGCAGGAATACTTGGGACATCTAGGCGTAGTGATGGAGTGGGATGCCGACACCGAGACGCTTATCGGTGTGAAGGGAGATAAGAGCATCGTCGCCCGGGCGGGCGCAGGAACCGCTACGCTGAACAATACGCCGATCGCCCTCGACAGAGCCCCGGCAATTGTGAATGGGCAATTGTTTATCCCGTTGTCCCTCATTCGGGAGGCGTTTGGGTTCTCCATCGTCTGGGACGACGACAGCCAAACCGTCCATGTCTATACAGAATCGCTGACATGGACTTTCGATCAAATGGACGGCTGGCAGGGCAATGCGTTTATCGAGCAGCTGCATGTTTCAGCCGGTGCGCTGCACGGTACGGCTTTGGGCAGCGGCGGGTCGAGCGGGGAGCCTAGCCTTTTATCGCCGGATTCCCTCCAGATTGAAGGAGCAAAGGTTAACCGCATCAGGGTTCGATTGAACAATCAGACAGACAGCACGTCCGCCTCACTCTATTTTAAGACAACCGATGACACGGGGTGGTCCAGTACCAAGCGTATTTCATTCTTTACGATACCGAACGATAACGAGTACCGAGAGTATGTGCTGGATACGACTAACGCGGCAGGCTGGAGTGGAACGATTGATCAAATAAAGATCGTCCCGGTAAGCGGCGAGTCGGGCGATTTTGCAATAGATTCCGTCGTGATGGACATGACGGTTCCGATCTTCGTTGCGGGCGACAATCTCATAACCGATCCCGGAATGGAGACAGGGGTGGCGGCGTTTGCTACCTCGAACGTGCTGACGCAGTTTAGCGCGGACGAGGCGTATAGCGGGCATCAGTCGCTAAAGGTAACGAAGCTCGCGCCATTCGGGCATACCAGACATTATGCCAATATCGAGAGCAATAAACCTTATGCCTATTCGGCCAGGGTCAAGCTTGATGCTGCTGCGGGAGCTGGGGGAGTGATGCAGCTCTGCCTGGCATACGAGGTTAATGGCGTCAAGAAAGAAAGACTGCTGTTTACTAGCGATGCGCTAAGCGCAAGCGAATGGACGGAGGTCAAAGGCGTGTTCACGATTAGCGAAGTAGGCTCTATTACAAATCCCTATATGTTCCTGTATACGGATCGTCCCAATACGGTGGATTCCTATTACTTGGACGACCTGCAAATCAGGGAAATGAGTCAATTAGCCGGACCGGACTGGGTTTATGTCACGGGGCTTACGTTAACCGAGAGCACCGGGACATTGCATGTTGGAAAAACGAAACAGCTAATAGCGGAGATCGCGCCGCAACAGGCGGCTCAGAAAGAAATCGCCTGGCGCTCGGATCAGCCTCTGGTTGCTACAGTGGACAGAAACGGGATGGTATATGCCAAAAGCCCGGGCGCAGCTGTCATTACTGCACTAAGCGTAGATGGAGGCTTCGAGGCCAGCTACGAGCTGACGGTGAGTACGCCGGTTGCCGTAAGCGGGATTACGGTATCCCCTTCTACGGTTAACGTGCCTATGGATAACATCGTGACGCTTACCGCAAGCCTTGACCCGCACAATGCAACCAATCAGAAAGTGCTATGGACCTCCGACAAGCCAAACATCGCAACGGTAGACGGGTCGGGGAACGTACTGGGGAAAGCATTGGGGAGCGCCATCATTACCGGTCGTACCGAAGATGGGAATTATACGGCGCAGGCGGTAGTCACCGTGACCGTAAACGGGACGTTGGGAAGCAATTTGATTAGCGATCCCGGAATGGAAGGGAATGTACAAACCTTTGGCACCTCCAAGGTGAATTGGGCGTTTACCACGGATGAAGCCCGTACGGGGAGCCAGTCGCTGCAGGTAACGAAAACAGGCGCCTTTGGACATACGAGACACTATGGGGATATAGAAAACGGAACGCCGTTTTATTACTCGGCGTGGGCCAAGCTGGATGCAGCCACCACTGCCGGCGAAATGCTGCGATTATGTTTATCCTACGAAGTTAACGGAGTGAAAAAGGAGAAGCTGCTATTCTCCAGCGTACCTTTAAGTTCAACCGCCTGGACACAAGTGCAGGGTGTGTACACCATCAACGAACCCGGAGTCATTACAAATACTTACCTGTTTGTATACACGGATGTCCCTAACCAGGCAGACACTTTTTATTTGGATGATCTGGAGCTCAGGGAGGTAGTTCCCTTCCCGTCATGAAAGGAATGAGTATATTGCAAGCCGAACGCGTAGTTCTGGGCAGCCAGTTGTTTATCAATAAGGAAGACACGCCTGATGCAGTAAAAGCATGGGTTCGACAAATGAACGAACATGGGTTAAAGGTCATCCGCCTGTTTATGGTTTGGGAGCAGCTCGAACCGACGCCGGGGGGTTGGCATTTCGATAACTATGACGCCTGTTTCGAGGCAGCAGAGCAATACGGCATGAGGGTTGTTCCGACCCTCATGTCGGTAAGTCCGCCAGGCTGGATGAAGCTCACTCCCAGCATGCAGGCCATAGCGGATTTAGATGATGCTGAATTTCGGGAGTTCGCCCATGGATATATACAAAAGGTGGTCATTCGTTACCGGGCGCATCCCGCTCTGGACTCCTGGATTTTGTGGAATGAGCCTAGCCGCACGATCGCCAAAACTAAGCATGCCAGGAGGGCGTTTAGTCAGTATGCGCGCGAGCAATTCAAGGATATCGCTGCCTACAATGCCTACACGTATGTCAAGTACGACAGCTTCGATCAGCTCGAAGCCGTCATAGACGAGGAGGTAGCGCCAGGTCAGTTGCCGTTTAAATCCTTTGCGGAGCAAATGATTTGGACCCGCTTTTCAGTTCATAATTTGAGCCGGCATCTCAAGGACATCGCGGAGCAAATCAGGTTCCAGGATACTAAGCATCTCATTCATGTCAACCCGCATAATCTCCAAATGGACATGCAGTCAAGCGGCCAGTCGATCTGGAAGGAAGCCGAGGTCGTTGATTTTCTGGGCTGCTCTGGACATCCCATGTGGCATTCGCTGCGTTTTCCGGAGGAGCGCTACGGGCAGTCGATAGCCTTTTTTGCAGACCTGATGAAAAGCGCGACCCGGCATCCTCAAGGCTTGTTTTGGGTTACGGAGCTGCAGGGAGGGACAACGTTGTACTCCTCCCACCGGGGCTTTACGCCTTCCCGCGATCGAATCAAGCAGTGGATCTGGGAGGGGATAGGCTGCGGAGCCCAAGCCGTCGTGTTCTGGTGCTTCAACTCCAGAAACAGCGGCTACGAGGCAGGAGAATGGAGTCTGCTGAGCGCAAGAGGAGAACCTTCCGATCGGCTACTGGCAGTAAGAGAGGTTTCAAAGACGCTCGAGCAATACGGTTCGTTATTTGCAGAGGCCTCTCCTGAGGAGCCCTTCGCGATAATTTTGTATTCCGAGGCTTCCTTGGCGCTAGGAGAGGCGGAAGGCGAAGGCATGGACCCCCAAAATGCCCGTAATAAAAACATGTACATGGATGCTTTGACAGGTGCCTACATGCTTTTGTCGGACCTTTCAATTCCCGTGGTGTTTCGGAATGAAGAGCGCTTTGTTGGGGAGGATATCCCCGCTTCCATCCAGTTGATTGTGTTAGCCGACACCGTTGTACTGGGAGAAGGCGAGCTGCAACAACTCCAGCTTTTCGCCGAGGGAGGCGGCTGGGTCATCGCTGATGGGCTGACGGGCTGGAAGGATGGCTACGGAATGCTGGATCGGCAGGTCCAGGAGGGAGCGGGTGCTCTCTTTGGCTCTGATGTAGCGGATATTGAAATGATACATGCAAAGGGAAAAATAGAGAGTCCATATGGACCAATCAAGTCGTGGTTTTATCAATTGCCACTGGTTCTGGAGGGAGCGGAGTGCGCGGGGACTTTTGACAACGGTCAAACAGCGATTTCCAGGCGGGAATGGGGCAACGGTGGATTTATCCGTATTGGCACGCGTTTGTTTCAATCCTACTTTGTCGATCCGGAAGGGGCAGAGGGAGCGCGTTCCTTTATCGAGGCGGTAACCAGGGGGCTTACCCTGCGTTCCCAAACCAATTCGGAACAGGAACGATCCTCTGTTCGGACCAAACGTCTCGTTCATCCTCGAGGAGATATCCTCTTTTTGACCAATGACGGCGAGCCGGGAATCGCGCGCGTTCGCACGGAATACGCTTGCCGTTTATTGCATTTAACCGATGACACCCCGTTGGCCATGCTCAATTCAGACGTGGAATACTGTTTTGAACTGGGCAAAGAGGGGGCTGCCGTGTTGTTTTTGGAACGATTAATAAAGGAGGAGCCTGTACATGCAAGCAGCTTTTAATTGGAGAGCGCGTGTTAAGCTTGGAATCAATCATCATTTGTTATACCCGGCCTCCATGGAGGACTCTGGCTTCCATTTGGAGTCGCTGCCCGGCGTGTTGCGGCTGCGGGAATTTGATGTTGTCGATTGTTATATTCCCTGTCAAAGCGTGGAGCGGGAAGAGGTGGATTACATTGTAGCCTCAGGCAAGGAGCCCATTTATAATTGCCCGTTATTTATTACGCCTGAGCTTAATCCACATTCTCCGAACATAGCGATTCGTGAAAAAACGTTTGCTGCCGTTGTCGAGCATATCGATCGTGCCAAAAAAATAGCCGCTCATAAAATAGTAGTGGCTAGCGGAGTGGATCCTGGAGAAGGCAATCGGGATGCCGAAAAAAAGTGGTTCATTGAATATCTGACCCGTATATGCGCTTACGCAGGCCCGAAACTATGCGTAATGATTGAGCCTTTTGATCGTTCCATCGGTAAAAACCTGTTGATCGGCCCTACAGAAGAGGCTGTGAAAATAGTTGAGGCCGTTCAAGGGTCGGGGCATGACAACATTGGGCTACTGATGGATATGGGACACATTCCATTAATGGGGGAAACCTTCGAGCATGCCGTCAAAGCGGCAGGGCACCATATTCGCCATGTGCACTTGGGCAGTTGTGTCATGAAAGACCGTAATGACCCGTTATACGGAGATATGCATCCGCCCTGGGGTTATCCGGGAGGCGAAAACGATGTACGAGAAGCAACGGCATTTTTGAAATGCCTTGTGGAGAGCGGCTATATCAACGGCGAGACTAAAGCGACGCTTACGTTGGAGATGCGACCGTATCCGGGACGGGATGAATTAGACAGTCTACAGAGAATGCAAGAAAAGCTGGAGCAGGCATGGGAAGGTGTATTTTTGTGAAATGGATGATTCGCGTCGATATGGAGGGACTGACCGGAATCGTCAGCATGGAGCAGGTTATACCGGGCGGGAGCGAATATCACGTCGGTCTGCAAATGCTGGGGCATGATCTGCAGGCTGTCCTGGACGGGTTGCTTCAAGGCGAAGAGGATGAGGTGTGGTTATATGACATTCACTTTTTTGGAAGGAACGTCGATTTATCGAGGCTTGAAAGCCGAGTAAAAGCGATTTGCGGCAAACCGGATTACAATAAAAGCAATGGCGCGTTTGTCGATGCCAGCTTTGACGGCGTTATTTTATTAGGACTGCATGCAAAGTCGGAAACGCCGGGGGCGCTGCTGCATCACAATTACGAGCATGATATTCGCTCCATGAAAGTAAATGGGCTTTCCGTAGGCGAGATTGGCCTGGAGGCGTTAATGGCTGGCGAATCGGGAGTACCGCTAGTACTGGTGACAGCCGATTCTGAGGGCTGCAAGGAAGCGGAGGCGTTATTGCCTGGCACGCTAACGGTTTGTGTCAAGCAATCGCTAGGAAACGCATCGGCATTATGCTATCCGCCAGCTATAACGGGACCCAAACTACGGGCGGCGGCGAAATCATGTGCAAGCGTAGCGGCCCAGCTAAAACCGTATGTGATAGAAGGGCCCATCGAGCTAGAAATGGCATTTTACGACGGTCCCTTGCTTCAGCGTTTGAGAGGTAACGAGTTTACCGATCAAACAGCTAGCGACACCTTTATTTTTACAGGCTCCAATGTCGTCGATGCTTGGGAGAAGTATCTGAAGGCCAAAGTCTGATCTTCAAGCAAGCGAGCAGGACCCGACAGCGACGGGATATCTTCCGTCGCTAGCCGGGTTCTTTGGCGTCCGGGCGCGGACGGCGCGGCGAGCCGCCCGCCAGCTCGTACTGCTTCGGCGTGCAGCCGACATGCTTTTTGAACACCTTGGTGAAATGGCTCTGGTCGCAAAAATGCAAGCGATGCGAAATTTCGGACAGACGCATGGGCGAGTAGAGGATGAGGCTCTGCGCTTCCCGAATTTTTAACGCTGTCGCGTAGTCGTGGACGGTCTGTCCCAGCTCCAGCTTGAAGCGCCGGGTCAGGTAATCTGCGGTATAACCCGATAGCACTGCGAGCTTGTCGAGATCGAGCGGGTCGTAGATATGGTTTTGCAAATAATTGACGAGTCTCTTGACCGTCATTGAGCAATCCTTTAGGTGAAAGGCGCGCACCTGCTCCGCAAATTCGATGAGCGCGCGTTTCAGCATGGCATCGACCTCGCGGCTGCGATGCAGCTCGTCGAGCTTCTGGATGTACACGTCGCTGAGGTGGTAGGCGGTCTCGCTCGGCAGTCCGCCCTCCATCGCATAGCGGGTGGCCAATGTGACGGCGGTGATGGCTAGGTATTTTTGGTTTTGCAGCTCGCTTTTTTTCGACAGCAGGCCGACGCGGGCAAAAAAATCAGGCTCCTTTACCAACGCGGCGAGCTGCTCCGACCGTCCTTCGGCAATGTAGCGAAGCAATTGCCGCTCATATTCCCAATCATGATGGAGCTCATGCTGCAGCTGCCGCGGATTGATCTTTTTGGCGGAATCGCTGACATCGACGGCTTGTCCATCGCTCGTATTGGCTGGCATGTCCGCCAGGATCGCCGACGCCTCCAGCAAGACGCCATGCAGCATGAAGTGGCAGGTCCTGGCGATCTGTAGCTGGCGGTCCAGCGCCAAGATGGGCAGGGTGTCCGTCTCCGTTCCCCACGACGGCGCAGGGCTGGTGAGCGCTGCCTGCCCGCTCCTGGCGCAAGCAGACGGCTGCTCGGACGACTCGGCGAGGAAGGGGCCGATCGCCAGCCAGCCATGGGCGGCCGCCGTGACCGAGTCGGAGACGGTTGGCTTGTCCGAGGTAGAGACGCAGATCCAGCGCTCGCCGCCTGGCGCCGTCGCGATCAGGGACAGTTGATCGGCAACCTCGGGTGGATGAGGCAGCGAGTGCTCGGCAGCATCGCCTGATTGCGAGCGCAAGAGCAGAGAGCCGGCGAGCGCAGCCAGGCGACCGTCCGGGGCGAGATGATAGACGGGGAGGTCAAACAGCTCGTATAGGAGCAGGGCGACATCGCGAAGCTTGGCTGTCACAGTCCTTCACCTTCTCAAATGTTTGGCTTCATCATACCAAAAATAACGGAATGATACCATTCTTCCGATGACGACTTCGTTATAGTAAGGGGGAGTTATTATTTCGGAGGAGGTTTACCTATGACACAGTCACAACGAAATTTGGAAGCGCTTGTAGCCGAGATGACGCTGGAGGAAAAAGCGGGGCTTTGCTCCGGTCTTGATTTTTGGCATCTGAAGGGGATCGAGCGTCTGGGCATCCCGTCGATTATGGTGACCGACGGGCCGCACGGTTTGCGCAAGCAGCGGGGAGGCAGCGACCATCTCGGGCTGTTCGACAGCGTGCCGGCGACCTGCTTCCCTTCGGCGGCCGGACTGGCTTGCTCCTGGGACCGCGACCTGATCGAGCAGGTCGGGATTGCGCTGGGCGAGGAATGTCAGGCTGAGGATGTCGCCATCCTGCTCGGCCCGGGCGTCAATATTAAGCGTTCGCCGCTCTGCGGCCGCAACTTCGAGTATTTCTCCGAGGACCCGTACCTGTCCGCCGAGCTGGCCGCCAGCCATATCCAGGGCGTGCAGAGCCAGGGCGTAGGGACGTCGCTCAAGCACTTCGCCGCCAACAATCAGGAGCATCGCCGCATGACGATCGACGCGATTATCGATGAGCGGACGCTGCGCGAGATCTACCTTGCCAGCTTCGAAGGCGCGGTCAAGAAGGCGCAGCCATGGACGGTGATGAGCTCCTACAATCAGGTCAATGGCGCCTTCGCTTCGGAGAACCAGCGATTGCTCACCGACATCCTCAAGGAGGAATGGGGCCATGAGGGCTTCGTCGTCTCCGACTGGGGCGCAGTCAACGAGCGGGACCGGGCGCTCGCAGCTGGGCTGGAGCTGGAGATGCCGGCCAGCAACGGCAGAGGCGAAGCGAAGGTGGCGGCTGCCGTGCGCAGCGGGCAGCTGTCCGAGGCAGCGCTCGACCGGGCCGTCCTGAGGCTGCTCCGCGTCATCTTCCGCGCGGTCGATGCCAAGCGGGACAACTATCGCTACGATGCAAGCGAGCATCATCGGCTGGCGCGGAAGGTAGCGGCCGAGAGCATGGTGCTGCTCCAGAACGAAAGCGCGCTGTTGCCGCTGGCGAAGACAGCGAACATCGCCGTCGTCGGCGCATTCGCCAAGCAGCCGCGCTACCAGGGAGGCGGCAGCTCGCACATCAAGCCGACCCGTATCGACGAGCCGTACGAGGAGATCGTCAAGCTGGCGGATCGGCCAGACTCGGTTGCCTACGCGCAAGGCTACGAGCTGGAGTCGGACAGCGTCGACGAGGCGCTGACGCAGCAAGCGATCGCCGCGGCAAGAGCTGCCGAGGTAGCGGTCGTATTCGCAGGTCTGCCGGATCGCTATGAATCGGAAGGGTATGACCGGACGCATCTGGAGCTGCCTGCCAACCAGAACCGGCTTATCGCAGAGATCGCGGCAGTGCAGCCCAATGTGGTCGTCGTGCTGATGAATGGCTCGGCCATCCGGCTGCCGTGGAGGGATCGGGTATCCTCGATCCTCGAGTGCTATCTGGGTGGGCAGGCGGTGGGCGGAGCTGTAGCGGATCTGCTGTATGGCATCAAGACGCCAAGCGGCAAGCTGGCCGAGACATTCCCGCTGCAGCTGAGCGATAATCCGTCGTATCTGAACTTCCCGGGCGAGGGCGATCGCGTAGAGTATCGCGAAGGGATCTTCGTCGGTTATCGCTACTATGACAAGAAGCAGATGCCGACGTTGTTCCCCTTCGGTCACGGGCTTAGCTACACGACCTTTGCCTACAGCGACATGCAGGTGGACAAGCGCCGCATGCGCGACGACGAGACGTTGACCGTAACGCTGAAGGTCAAGAACACCGGCTCTCGGTCTGGTCAAGAGATCGTCCAGCTGTACGTGCGGGATGAGTCGGCTCAGGTCATCCGACCGGACAAGGAGCTGAAGGGCTTCGCCAAGGTCGCGCTGGAGCCGGGCGAAGAGCGGACCGTCTCCTTTACGCTCGACAAGCGGGCGTTTGCTTACTACAACGTTCAATTGCAGGATTGGCATGTCGCAACGGGCAGCTATGTCTTGCTCGCCGGCCCATCGTCCCAGGTGGCGGCCTGCTCGGCCGAGGTCGAGGTCGAATCGACCGTCCGCCTGCCTGTGACGTACTCGCTCAACAGCACGGTCGGTGATGTGCTCGGCGCTGCCGATGCGCCCGAGCCGCTGCAGCAGCTGCTGCGCCAGGGGTTGCAAGGCTCGATCTTCTCCGGCGGGGACGATCAGGAGCAGGCTGAGCTGATGCAAGCGATGCTTGCCGGCTTGCCGCTGCGCGCCTTGCTTGCTTTCTCGAGCGGAGCGATCGACGAGGCGCAGCTCGTCGAGGCGCTGAGCCAGGCCAACGAGGGCTAACCGAGCGTGGCCTGCCGGCTCTATGCTGGCCACCCGTCTCCAGACTGACCTCAGGGACGACAGCGACCCGATGAGGACAGTCTGGCACTCGCACGGTGCTAACCCAGGCCCGGTCAGTCGCCGTCGATCAGATCGACTTGCGGTACTCCGCCGGCGATTTGCCGGTCAGGTTGCGGAACAGCTTGATGAAGTAGCTCGGGTTGTCGTACCCTAGCTGATCGGCGATCTCGACGACCGACAGATTGGATTGATCCAGCAGCTCGCACGCTCGTTCCATCTTGCAGCGGGTAGCGTATTCGATAAAGGTCGAGCCTGTATCGAGCTTGAATATACGGCTAAAATGGGTGGGGTTCAGCCCCACCTTTTTGGCTACAGCATCCATGCTGATCTTCTCGCTCAGATGCGTCAGCACATAACGCTGCGCCTCGGCGACCTCTTTGCGCACCGACGTCTTCCACATCGCATGGACATCCTTGATCTTCTCCAGCAAAAATTGCTCCAGCCACGCCATCATCTCCTCGAGGGTCTCCACGCTTCCAAGCGTCTGCTGGTAGAGCTCGCTATCAAAATTCGTGACGAATTGCTGCATGACCGTAAATTTCAATTCCAGCTCCATCACCATCTTGAGCATCCAGCTCTTCAGGCTCTCGACGGGATATTTGCGCGTCTGCAGCTCTTGACTGAGGAACGACAGGAACGACGCGACGCGGTCCCGGTCTTCGTGCTGAATGCATTCTCGCAGCTCCTGGAAGGTGCGGGCGTAGTGCAGGAAGACATCCTCTGTCGTCGTCGTGAGGCTCTCGGCCTTGCGGATCGACGCTTCTCCTCCGTAGAACCGCAGGCTCGGATTGGACAACATGGTTTGGATTTGCTTTTTGAGCCGGTTCAGATCCTGCATAGCCTCGCCATAGCAAAAAGTCAAGCCGACCTTTAAATGCCGGGACAAGTCAAGCTGCGCCGCGTGTAGCGCTGTCCGCAGCTCTTCATGAAGATTGCGGACGAGCGTATGAGGAAAGGGGACCAGCAGTATATACCGGCGCTCCGACAACGAAAATAAAAGCACGTCGTTGACCTTGAGCGCCTCCTGCAGCGCGTTGTCGATGACGAACTGCATGTTAACCGAGCCGCCGAACCGTTGCTCCAGCTCGCGTGCCCGATCCACAAATACCGCGACCGGCATATACGGGATTCCTTGAAGCAGCTTGACCCCCATACTGTTGGCCTGCGCGATCCATTCGGCTTCATCCCATAACGGCTGCTCCAGGAACATTTGCATAAAGCGGCTTCGAATCGTTGCATGATTGGTCTCCACCATCCGTTGCAGGTTGTGGATCGACTGCCTGCTTTGGCGGGCATTGTCCAGACGCTGGACCGCCTCGGTCAATACCGTCGTCACCTGCTCCAGCTCGAGACTCTCCTTGAGGATATAATCGGTTACATTTAATTTGACTGCTTTTTGCGCATAATGAAATTCCTCGTGACAGGAGAGGATGATCGCTTGCAGCTCCGGGTTGGCCTCCTTGGCTTTATGGATCAAGGTGAGACCATCCATCGCCGGCATCCCGATATCGGTCAACAGGATATCGGGCTGACAAGTCTGACAGGCTTCCCACGCTTCCTCGCCATCGGCGCATATGGCAACCAGGTCGAGATGTAGACGTTCCCACGGGATGCTCTGTTCCAGATAATCCAGCACAGGGGAATGGTCGTCCGCCAGGATGACTTTATACATGGCTGCTTCCTCCTTCGGCATCTGGATGCATAGGCAACACTAAGGTAATGGCAGTCCATTCCGGCTCCATCGTCTGAATCAACATCTGAAAATCGTCTCCATAGATCAGTTTTAACCGCGTGGACACATTGTATAAGCCGATGCCGCTCCCGGCGGCCTCGGAGTTGTCTGGGGGATCGTACTCATGCGGCCGATAAGCGAGCCGCCGCTCCAGCTCGGCGACCATTTCGCCAGATAGGCGCGCGCCGTTGTTTTTGACGGTCAGGATCAGCTTGGTATCGCATGACTTGATCTCGATGACGACGCTGCCTCCCTGACGCGCGAAGCCATGCTTGTACGCATTTTCGATGATCGGCTGCAGGATGAGTCGTGGCACCGTCGCCTCCAGCAGCTCGGGCTCGACATCGATCTCGTACGTCGTCGGGTGCCGCATCGCGAATCGCATCAGCTCGATATATTGCCGGGCCGACTCGACCTCCTGACCGAGCGCGATGAACTCTCCCTGCCGAGAGAAACTGGAGCGCAGCAGCGCAGACAACGAGCCGAGCAGCTTGGCATTGTCCTCATCCTTCTGGAGCAGTAGCCGCATGCGAATCGAGCTGAGCACATTGAAGAGGAAGTGAGGATGCAGTTGCGCCTGCAGCATCGCGATCTCTGCGCGCCGCTTCAGCTCCTGCTCGGTCCGGAACTCCTCCATCGTCTGCTCGATCCGGTCCAGCATATGGTCAAAGGAGCGTCCGAGGCTTCCGACCTCGTCCTCGCCCCTGACATTGGAGCGCACCGTCAGATTGCCGGCCTCGATCTGACGCGCCGCCTTGCCCAACGTCTGGATCGGCCGGGTGGACCGACGGATCAGGTAAGCGAGCGCGAACATGAAGAAGACAGCAAACACGCCTTGAATGACAATTCCCGTGCGAGACAAGCCGTTGAGACGACCGGTCAACTGCTCGTAGGGCGCCAGACTGATCAATCGCCAATCGCCGAAGGCCAGCGGCAAGGAGATGAAGAGCTGATTGGCGTCGCCGACATGAAGAATATCCGTGGAGCGCACGTCCGTGATCGGGAGCACGTCCTCGATGGAGGAGTTGATTCGGCTTGCATTGCGATTCGAGAGGATCTGATGGTCCGCTCCCAGGACGAACACATCCTCCTCCAGCTCTCGAAAACGTTCTCGAATCGCTGCTTCCGTCCGACTGACGATCAAGTAGGCGAAGGGCGGTTGGTTGTTGCTCTCACGCAGCGGACGGGCTGCGATAAACACATACGGCATTTCGGCTCGCTCCGAGGCCAGGTAGTTGGCTTCGCCGCCAGCAAAAAACGTATCGTACCCCGACAATTGATCCAGACCCGCGAACCAGTCGCGGGACATAAAGCCAGTCGGATTAAAGTCGTAAAACGAATAATCCGAATACACCCGACCCTCTCTATCGATTAGCGTCATCCGCAGATCCAGCGTTTCCCCTGCTACTTGCTCCAGTCTTGTCGTCAGCTCGCGGCCTGCGACGGGGCTCGTCTTGGCCTCCTCGAGCAAGGTTTTGATCTCGGGATCGAAATGGACGAAATTGGCTACGGACACCATCTCCGTCAAGATGGCGTCAATTTGCGATTGCACCATAAGGAGCGATTGGTTGGCTTTGTCGAGCGTATGCTCGCGGATAATCAGCTTGGAGTAGTAGTTGGTGCTAAAGATCATGCCGATCGTCGGCAGCACCAGACAAGCGATCGAGGTAAGGATCAGTTTTTGACGGAAGGTTAATCGTTTGAATGGATGTTCGATACGCATGCCTTTTGCCTCCAACGTTTGTTTTTACTATCGTACGCTATTTTAAGAAGGAACTTCATCCAATATTTTTTTCATTCGAGAAAAAATATTGTCATGTTATCTTTTGAAGATAGAAAAAATCGTTTCATGTATAGTTGCGGCATGCTTTCTATAATGAAGATAACAATAAATAAAGAGGTGAGGGACGTGGCGCAGGCTGCCCCGCAGGCAACACAGCAGCCGCTTGCAAGGAAAAAGCGCAAGCAGGCATTATACGACACGATAGCCGGCTATTTATTCATCGGACCCATGCTGATTTTGACAACGATGCTCGTCATCATTCCGATTTTGTTATCCGGGGTCATCAGCTTCTCCGACTGGAATTTTATCGCCGGACTTGAAGGACTGCGGTTCATCGGCTTCGACAACTATGTTCAGCTGTTCCAAGACGAATCCTTCCATCGTTCTCTGCTGAACAACATCATCATGGTCGCTGTCGTGCCGGTGACGATGTTTCTGGCACTCGTCCTGGCGGTTCTGATTGACAAAGCAACCTATTTCAAAACGTTTTTCAAGGTCATTTATTTTATGCCGTTCATCTCAAGCTTCGTCGCGATCGCTCTGTTGTGGAGGGTACTCTACCATCCGACGAATGGGCCGATCAACAACTTCCTGCGCGCGATCGGCATTGACAATCCGCCGATGTGGCTGGCCGATCCCAACTATGCGTTGCTGTCGGTTATGATTATTATGGTCTGGACGTCGCTCGGATTTAGCTTGGTCATCTATATGGCGGGCTTGCAGGGGATTCCCAAGGATCTGTATGAAGCGGCCAATGTGGATGGGGCTTCGCTCCTTCGGCAGTTTTTCAACATTACGATTCCAATGCTGACGCCGACAACCTTTTTCCTGCTCATTACCGGTGTCGTCGGCTCGTTCAAGGTGTTCGATCTGATCATGGTGCTGACCAATGGCGGACCCGCCGGATCGACCTCGGTTATCGTCTTCTATCTGTACGAGGTAGCCTTCATCAATCTCGAATCCGGCTACGCTTCGGCAATGGGCATCGTCCTGCTGTTCCTCATCTTGCTGCTGACGCTGATCCAGTGGGTCGGTCAGAAGAAGTGGGTCAATTATTAAGGGAGGGAAGACATACATGTATGCGATCAAGCCTGGCCGTGTATTGGTCACACTATTGATGGGAGCGGCAGGCACAGTGTTTATCTTGCCCTTCCTATGGATGATATCCGCTTCGTTCAAGCCCGAGCTGGATGTGATGACTTATCCGATCCAGTGGATACCCCAGCGTTGGAACGCTGTAGAGAATTATACGCAAGTATGGGCAGGAGCGGTGCCGTTCGCGCTCTATTATTGGAACACCATTAAGGTAACGCTGATGTCTACGGTGCTCTCCTTGATCGTATCGGCGATGGCTGCGTACGGCTTTTCCAAAATTGAGTTCAAGGGGCGGGATACCTATTTCCTGATTGTCCTGTCGACCTTTATGATTCCGACCCAAGCGATTCTGGTACCGCAGTTTATCATGTATCGCTGGATGGGGCTGTTCAACAGCCATATAGGACTGGTGCTGCTTGCGGCATCGAGCGTGCTGGGCACCTTTTTGCTTCGTCAGTTTTTTATGAGTGTGCATCAGGAGATTATCGAGTCGGCTCGGATCGATGCTGCAGGGCATTGGACGATTTTTGCCCGGATTGCATTGCCGCTGGTGAAGCCGGCGCTGGCGACCTATATGATCCTTCGTTTTATATGGACCTGGAACGATTACCAGAATCCGCTCATCTTCCTGCGTTCCGATTCCTTGTTCACGCTGCAACTCGGTATTCGCAGGTTTGCAGATTTTAGCGGCGAGTTTTACTCGCTGATGATGGCCGGAGCAGTATCCGCCATCCTGCCGTTGTTGATCATCTTCATCGTAGGCCAGAAGCAAGTCATCGAAGGCGTGGCCTCGGGAAGTGTCAAAGGATAAATTACGTATAGGGGGACGTTATATGTTCACAATGAATCGCAAGGGATGGGCCGCATCGCTCATCGTCGCATCTATGTTGGTCGCTGGCTGCGCCTCCGGCAATGGAAATCCGGAAAGCACGCCGAGCACAGACGGACAAGGCTCGTCGAACGAGCAGGTAACGATTAAGCTGCATAACTGGTATGCGAAGAAGATGGATAATTGGGATGTCGTCATCGAGGCGTTTGAGAAGGAGCACCCGAACATTAAAGTCGAGTTCGTCTCCGCTGAGGATAACAACTCGAACGAATATTACAAAAAGCTGGATCTGGCGGCTGCGGGCGGGGATGATCTCGATGTCATCATGTTCAGTAATATGACGTTCCTGTCGCAGCGCGTCGATCTGGGCATGGTCGAGCCGATCGACGATTATCTGGCGAAGGATAACATCAACCTCACGGAGGAGTACACTGCGGATACCCGCATCGATGGCAAGGCCTACGGGCTGCCTGGGAAGTCCTCGCAATCTTTTGTCATCTTCAATGAGGAGCATCTCAAAGAAAGCGGTCTGGAGCTGCCGAAGGATTGGACCTGGGACGAGTTCATGGATTATGCCAAGGCGCTCACCAAAACCGAAGGCGGTAAAACCCGCTATGGCACGTACTTCCATAGCTGGCCTGCATTCGCCTACTTCGTCCAAAACTTCGGCCGTGCCGATAACGCGAACCTGACGACCGACGACGGCACAACTGCGAATATCGACAACCCGTATGTCCGCAAAACGCTCGAGCTGCGCCTGCGCGGAGAAGCCGAAGGCTCGGCCACGCCGTACGCCGAAGTCATCAGCCAAAAGCTCAATTATCGTCCGCAATACTTCAACCAGGATACGAGCATGCTGTCGATGGGATCGTTCCTCGTGCCGGAGCTGGGCGGCACTGACACCGTTCCGGCTACGTTCCGCACCGTGTTTGCACCGCTGCCGAAGCTTAACGCAGAGGATGATATCGTAGCCAACGTGGGCAGCGACGTCCTGTCCATCTACAGCAAGTCCAAGCATAAGGAAGAAGCCTATACGTTTATCCGCTGGTTCTCGACCGAAGGGATCGTCTTGCAGGGCAAAGCATTCCCATCCTGGAAAAATGCCGATTTGAACCAAGTCGTCGATGCGATGGTCGCAGGCACGAAGACTCCCGAGATGATCGACAAGGAATCGCTGCTGTATGTGCTGAACAACACGAAGGCGAACAGCGCCCAGGTTGCCGTGCCTTATCATGCCGAGCTGGAGAAGATCTTCATGGAGGAGTTCGATCGCATGATGCTCTCTGGTCAAGATCTGGAAACGACGGTGCAGAATTCGCAGTCGCGCATCCAAAAAGTGATCGATTCGAAATCTTAATCTAATGCCAGTCTGTTTACATCTGCCGCCCCATGCGGCAGATGTCCATTTTATCCTTAAGAGGTGATCGATTCATGTTGTATCCGATCTTGACGGAATCCCGTACGGTGATCGACCTGAGCGGGGTGTGGCGCTTCAAGCTTGACTCTGGGGAAGGGCTGTCCAAGGAGTGGTATCGCCAGCCATTGACCGATACGCTCCCGATGGCGGTGCCGTCCTCCTACAACGATGCGGGCGTCGCCTCCGAGATCCGCAACCATGTCGGCTGGGTATGGTACGAGAAGGAATTCATGGTGCCGGCTCTGCTGCTATCCGAGCGGATCGTGCTGCGCTTCGGCTCAGCGACCCATCAGGCGAGAGTGTACGTTAACGGCGAGTTGGCCGTGGTGCATACAGGAGGGTTCACGCCGTTCGAAGCGGAGATCAATGCGCTGCTGCGGACGGGCAGCAACCGGGTGACGGTCGCGGTCAATAACATCCTGGACGAAACGACACTGCCTGTCGGCAAGCTGGTCGAGCGGGAAGTGGAGGGCTTGGGCAAGCTGACGCGCAATCCGCCGAATTTTGACTTCTTCAACTATGCCGGTCTGCATCGTCCGGTCAAAATCTATACGACTCCGCAGACCTATGTGCAGGATATTACGATCGTCCCGGAGGTGGATGGTCTTCATGCGAATGTGGTCTACAACGTCGAGTGCGTCGGCGAAGCGGAAGTGAAGATTAGCGTAATCGATGAGAGCGGTCATACTGTCGCCACGGCAAACGGCAGGGAGGGTACGCTGCACATCGAGGGAGCCCGGCTTTGGGAGCCGCTGCAAGCGTACTTGTATACCTTCCGCGTCGAGCTCGGCGGCGGGGCAACGCCTGTGGATGTCTATGAGCTGCCGTTCGGCATCCGTTCGGTCGAAGTTCGCGGCGGCCAGTTCCTCATTAACGGCAAGCCGTTCTACTTTAAGGGGTTCGGCAAGCACGAGGATACGGCGATCCATGGACGCGGGCTGAACGAGCCTGCCAACGTCATGGACTTCCAACTGATGAAGTGGATGAACGCCAACTCCTTCCGCACTTCGCATTATCCGTATTCGGAGGAGATTATGCGACTGGCGGATCGCGAGGGCTTCGTCGTCATCGACGAGATTGCCGCCGTCGGCCTGCATCTGAACTTTATTGCGACCCTTCATGGCCGGGCTACGCGGAAGACCTGGGAGGAGATCCAGACGGCTGACGCCCACCAGACGGCGATCCGCGAGCTGATCGCGCGCGACAAAAATCATGCCTGCGTCGTCATGTGGTCGATCGCCAACGAGCCTGCTGCCGATGAAGAGGGGGCGGACTTATACTTCGAGCCGCTCGTCGCGCTCGCCAAATCGCTCGACCCGCAGCATCGCCCGGTTACGATCGTCACGATGGTCGGCAAAGGTCCGGCGCATTGCAAGGTAGCTCCGCTCATCGACGTGCTCTGTCTCAACCGCTACTATGGCTGGTACGTCGAAGCCGGAGAGTGGGAGGTAGCCTCGCTCAAGCTGCTGGAGGAGCTGGAGGAATGGCAGCGCCTGTTCCCGGACAAGCCGATCGCGATGACCGAATACGGAGCGGATACGATCGCCGGCTTCCATGACGTGGACCCGGTCATGTTCACGGAGGAGTATCAAGTGCGCTACCTCGAGGCGAACCACCAGAGCTTCGACCGATGCCGCAACTTCGTCGGCGAGCATGTCTGGAACTTCGCGGACTTCAACACGAGCCAGGGCGTCATCCGGGTGCAGGGCAACAAGAAGGGCGTCTTCACCCGCGATCGCAAGCCGAAGGCCGCAGCCCACCAGCTGCGCAAGCGCTGGGCAGACATTCCCGACTTCAACTACAAGCCGTAACGCATAGCGATATCATGACAGCCCCGCGAGATGTTCGTCTCGACGGGGCTGTTGCGGTCTCATGAACTGCTAACTCCAATTCACTCCGAGCAGCGCTGCAGCGCTGACGATCCACAGGAGCGGATAGCTCTGCCAGAGCAGTGCAGCGCGATAGCGTCTGCGTCCGAAGCTGATCCAGCCCAGTACGATGGCGAGCACCAGCGACAGCGGGTACGAGACCATATAGGCGATCACTCCCCAGGCGAACCCTTGATAGAGCACATCGACGCTGGTGAAGCCCATGAGCGCTGCGCCAGCCATGAGCAGCCAGGCGAGACTAAATAGTAGCGCTACAGCGTGGAAGATGCCGAGCAGCCAGGCGGTTTGGGTACGGGACATGAGCATTTCCTCTTTTCGGGGGAGTCAGGTTATCGGCATCAGCATTACCTGCTGTCATCCATCCAGCGCAGCTTGTAGCCAAAGCCGCGAATCGTCTGCAGGTACGCGGGCTCCGAAGGGTCCGGCTCGAGCTTGCGTCGCAAATATCGCATATGGACGCTTACGGTGTTCTCGTCGCCTGTTCCTTCCATGCCCCATATGCGGTCATACAATGAACCTGCGCTGAAGACTTGATTGGGATGTCTGGCAAGATGCAGCAGGAGCTGCCGCTCTTTGGCGGAGAGGGCGACAGGCTGGCCGCCGGCTCGCACCTCGCAAGAGACCAAGTCAATATCCAGGTACGCATCTTGCAATCGATGGGTCGTGGAGCTCTTCTTCCAATAGGCGTAACTGCGCAACTGCGAGCGTACTCTGGCCATCAGGACATCGACGTCGAAGGGCTTGACGACGTAATCGTTGGCTCCGCTTTCCAGACCGGCGACGATGTCGCCGCCTTCTTTTTTGCAGGTGACGAGGATGAGCGGGATATCCGACTTGGCTCGGATGTCGGAGCAGAGCTGCATCCCGTCGCCGTCCGGCAACTGGATGTCCATTAGTACCAGGTCCGGCATCGTCCGGGTCAGTACCTCGCGCGCCTCCTGCACCGATCCTGCTGTGGTGACCCGGTATCCGCCGCTCTCCACACAGATGCGCATGAGCTCGCGTATGTCCCGTTCATCTTCAACAATGAGGATATGGCTGTTTTCTATTGACATGTTGCGAAGCTCCTTTGGCATGCTCGTGTGAACGAGGATATGTCTAGTGTAGCACGCCCAGATTAAGAGCGGATTAAAAGTCTGTCTCTCCCTAGAGAGAGGAGGGACGATATAAAGGCAGGCGGATAAGAAAGGTGCTGCCTCCCGGGGAGGAGTCTTCCAACAGGATCTCTCCGTCGTGAGCTCTCAAGATGCCTCGGCAGATCGGCAAGCCAAGCCCGGTGCCAGGGACTGCTGCGCTGGCGGCAGCCTTGCCCCGATAGTAACGCTCAAAGATCTGTTCCTGCTCGGCTGTGGGGATGCCGATGCCGGTATCCCGGAACCGGATCTGGAGCCGGTTGCTTCGTTCATCCAGACGTGCGGAGACATGAAGCGTGCTCTGTCCCGATGCGAACTTGCGGCTGTTGGACACCAGATTATTGAATACCTGCTCCAGTCGGAAAGGATCGGCGAGGACCAGCCATTCCGACCTCGCCTGCTCGCTGTTGCCGATCTCGATGGCATAGGAGAGCTGCAAGTCAGTGTCCGCGAGGTCCAACTGCGTTTTCGCGCACCATTTGGTGAAGAATGAGACGAAAGGAAGCTCTTCGAAATCATAAACGGAGGGGTTATTCTCCAGACGGGTGATCTCCAGCATTTCATCGATCATCCGTTCCATCATCAAGGTCTTGTCGAGGATAATCCGCAGGTAGCGCGGATCATCGACGGGAAGCGTACCCTTGAGCATAAGCTGCGCGTAGCCTTTGATCGCCGTTACTGGGGTATTCAGCTCATGACTGACCTCGGAGAAGATCGAGGTGCGAAGCTGATCCAGCTTTTTGAGCTCGGAATTGGCCGTTTCCAGTTGAGAGTTGTCGCGCAGGATCTGTTCGTGAGCAGCCTTGAGCTTGGCGATCTGGTATAGCCGAATCCCCAAGATCAGTCCCAGACAGAGCAAGGCCCCGCTAAAGCCGGCGATTGTCCAAGCTGTCTGAGCCTTGCCGTGATGACTGCTGAGGACGGAGGGACCGGAGGAGAGGATTCCATTGTGCTCCCCGAGCAGCTTGCCGATGATAACCCCGCCGAGCAAGACCGCGTTGCCGATCGCAAATATGCGGATCTCGCGGTCCTTGCGTCTGCGGAGCGCGAGGATCACGGTCAGGGCGACAATGAACAGGACGGCCGGGGATACGAAAGTATAGAATACATCGTAGAACAGCTGCTGGATACGGGTGCCAAGCAACAGGTAGCCCGCGATCGCCGCCAGGCCGTAGAGCAGGAGCGCGATGCCAAGCAAGCGCAGCCCACGTGTCTGCGGAGTGCCGATGATCGCGTTGGTAACCAATATCCCGACGCCGTAGCTGACGTACCAGTTCAAATGCACCCATGAGCCCAACAGATGGAGCGACGAAGAAGGCACGTACAACTGCCAGCCTCCCCACAGGATAGCCAAATCTATCGCAAGCGTGGCGAAGAAGACGGCAAAGTACAAAAATAACCTCTGATCGCGATGAATGATATAGGAAATGAGCGCTGTCAGGCTAATCAGAGCCAGCACTAGCGCGCCTCCCCATACCGGAGCTTCTGTACGCAGCAGCTTCATCGTGAGGGCAGAAGCGTCCCCCGTCCACACCTCGACGCTCTCCTCCAGAAGTTGCCGAGTACTGAGACGAACCGAGAGCGTCTCCTCTCCCGCCGTTCCCGTATAGTCAACCAGACGCCAGGAGATAAAGCCGGCAGGCAGAGACTGATCCGACTGAAACACAAGCTGATCCTCAATATATACATCGATCGGCGCGGGACGATCCTGATAATAATAGATCAGCAGCTGCCGGTTGCCGGCAGGCTGCGAGGGAAGCTCGCCTCTGAGCCATAGCGTGTCTTGAGCCTGCAGCCGCTCCAGATCGTCAGCCAAGGTATTCAATGGGCGCCAGCCGGAGGAAGGCGGACTCTCCAATGACGAATCGACGGCATAGCTCTCCCATGCGGCAAGAACAGCCTTGGCAATCGCCCTGGATTCAGGGCTAGACGGCATGCAAGCGCTTAGTAAAGTTAACAGAATAAGAGCGATGCATGCGGCTCCGAGATGTCGTGTGAATGGCTTGCAGGATATGCGATCAGGCGAGTTCAAGGTCCGTCTCCTCTCAATTCACTTTCACCCCTTCTCCAACAGGTGAAATTAACTTATCATAGATTATAAATGTCTGTACAGTGGATTCGCGTATGCTTGGGAGTTCTAAGAGTCGGCGCGTCAAGCACATAGGAGAGGAAGATAGAGCATGCTGGAAGTCATCGCCACTACGCTGGAGGATGCGGTCGTCGCCGAGCGCTGCGGCGCAGATCGTATCGAGCTGATTGCGGCTTTTACAGAAGGGGAGCTTACGCCAAGTATCGGAACAGTCGCTGCTGTACTAGAGACGGTGCGCATCCCGGTGCGCGTCATGATACGGCCGCACTCGAGAGGATTCGTCTACACAGCCGATGATGTGCGTGTCATGGGTCGCGATATACGCCACATACGCGCGGTAGGAGGTACCGAGGTTGTCCTCGGTCTGCTCCGCCAGGGCGGCGCGATCGATCAGGCTGGGCTGGAGGAGCTGCTGGGCGTAGCGGACGGGATGCGCGTTACCTTCCACCGGGCATTCGACGAGGCGGTCGATCAATATGTGGCGCTGGAGCTGCTCTGCCAGTACCCGCAGATCACGGATGTGCTGACCTCCGGCGGGCAGCCGACAGCGCCGCAAGGCAGCGACCAGCTGCGCGAGCTGCACGCGATGTCTGCCGGGAGAGGACCGAGCATCCTCGCCGGGAGCGGCTTGGGCGCAGCGAATATCGAGACCTTCATGCGCGCGACCGGCATTCGCCGACTGCATGTAGGCTCCTCGGTGCGTGTAGGCTCGGACCCGCTGGCCGCCATCGACCCGGCACGGCTGACGGCCGTTCGCGAGATTGTCAGCTAAGAGTCTATATTACCGATTTGTTGCTTAACAAGAAGGCAAGGCTGCCGGACCAAGCTCTGGGCTTAATCCGGCAGTTTTTTTAGCGAGAGACGTGTTTCTACTAGTGCTTTACGGCTGCCAGTTCACCGTAACGGTGCCGACGCCGCTAGTTGGCGAAGTATAGGTATGGTTGCTGCCGCCTTCCCAGGTTACGACGGCGCCGTTTTTCTTGATAAATTTGAATTGCAGCGGCGTCCCGGCAGGGACACTGACATCGTAGTACCAGGTCGGATACGACGTGATGATCTGATTGAACATTGGCCCGATCGCTTTGGTCGGGTCCCAGTTGCCCAGCTCGGCGGTATTGCCGACCAGATAGACATTCTCGCCGAGCGACGTGTTGGCATTGTTGACGATGAACCGCACGGAGACCTGATCCGCTGTGAGCAGATTGAAGTTGCTGTAGCTGTTGCTGTCCACGGCTGCGGCGCTGCGTACCTTGACGGTATATGTGCCTGCCGCGATGCTCGGTACGATCGCCTTGATCTGGGTATCCTCCCACTGGGTGATGCTCGCGCCCGTCACTGCGGTCGTTCCGAAATAGACGGTGCCCTTCGCGTTGCCGAAGCCGCGGCCGTCAATCGTGACGGTCGTGCCGGCTTTGCCAAGGTCCGGACCGACGTTGCCGATGACCGGCGTCGTCTGGGCCGTCGTGTATTGCCATACGCCGACGCCGCCTGCCGGCAAGGTGAAGGAGGAGACGCCGCCGGTACTGCCGGCTGTGATGCTGCCGCCGTTCAGCAAGCCGTCGAGCACATCGGTATAGGTGCCTGCGGGCAGGGACGTAGTCAAGCCGCTGATCGTAGCCGCCGAGGTGGCGCTGCGATTAATTGCGATGACCGCGACGCTGCTGCCGAATTTGCGCTCATACACATAGACATCGTTATTGATCCAACGCTGCTGCGTGCTGCCGTAGGCGATAGCCGGATTGGACTTGCGCAGCGGAGCCAGACGGCCGATTACATTATAGGCGGTCGTGGAGGTAGAGAAGCTGTTCATGAACGGACGATTGTTCGGATCGCCGTTGCCTGCCATATATTGCTCCGTGCCATAGTAGATCGCCGGGACTCCCCGCGAGGTTAGCGTAAAGGCCAGCGCTTGCTCCAGACGGCGATTGTTGCCGCCAAGCGTGAAACGGTCCATATCGTGATTGTCGATGAAGGTCACCTGGTCGTTGATCTGCGTATAGTCGGCCGCCGTGGAGGCGAGCATCGCGTCCAGGCCGTACATCGTATCCGTGTTGTCCCGGAATACCTGACGGACCTTCTGGTTGAAGCGGAAGTCGAGCAGGCTCATGCCCGATTCATTGGCAAAGCGGACATTGGCCGGATCGTTCTCATTGACGCCCAGGAACCATTCGCCGAAGGTGAAGACCGGCTTGTAGTTGTAGATGTAGGACATCCAGTTCTTCTGCCAGCCGAGCGGCATATGCTTGACGGCGTCTACGCGGATGCCGTCGATGCCCATGTCCAGCCACAGCTTGATCGCCTCCTTGAAGTAGGCGTCTGTGGTATTGTTGTGGTGGTTGATATCCGCCAGGTCGTACAGGTTCCGGTAGATGCCGTCCTCCAAGGAGGAGAAGTCGGTGCCGAGGTTGTGATGGAAGATGCCGTTGGTGTCGCCGGTATAGCCGGCTATGAGCGTTCCGTTATCGTAGAGTCTGCCGTTATCCGCGAAGGAAGGCTGCGTCTCCATGGCCGGCGACGTATGGTTGGGCGCAAAGTCGATGACGATCTTGATGCCGTTCGCATGCGCGGTGTTGATGAGATTCTGGAAGTCGGCCATCGTGCCGTAGGCCGGATTGGTCTTTTTGAAGTCGCGGCCCCAGTAGCCATGGTAGGCTGCATTGTTGACGCCCGAATAGTTAACGACGCTAAATATATTCTCGACAGGCTGGGACACCCAGAGCGCGGTGACGCCCATCCCAGCGAAGTACCCGTCGTTAATCTTGTTGATGATGCCCTGCCAATCGCCGCCGCAGTATACGCGGAGATTGGTGCAGCCGGCCGAGAATGCCGAGCCGCTCGGGTTGTTGGACGGATTGCCATCCGAGAAGCGGTCGGTGAAGATCTGGTAGATGACATCCGTGGAGAAGCCTTGTTTGTTCAGAACAGAGGTATCGGGAGCGGCCTGCACTTCGGCAGCCGGGAGCGCGGGCAGGACAAGACCGGCGATCAGGGTAAAGGAGAGCAACCACTTGGCGAACAGTCGATTGCGGGTGAGTTTCATCAAGGATAAACCACCTTTCAGCATAGTTGGTCAAAACGGTACATGCCTAAAGACATAACGATAACGAACTGACCGTGCAGTTGGGTCGATGTCACCCCCTTCCTTCGGGCGTCTAACACAAATAACCCCGCAATCTTCGCAGAGAAGATTACGGGGTTGTTCCCGGTCCGCTTCGGGACAGAGAATACAGCGCCCTCAAATTGTGATTGAACTTATTGCACATCCAGCATCCGATAGCCGACATCGGACAGTCATATAGGGTCGGCTTCCGTTGGGATGCGCTTTCATTGTAGATGGACAGGCTATTATTTGTCAACCCAAAAAAATGCTTCCAAAAATAGATTGCCAACCGGATGATAGGGTGCTACAATTTGGGAAATTTGAAGGCTATGCTACCGAAAGGTACATCCTCGCGATTCTGCTGAGGATGTGCCTTTTTTGCGTCTTGCTGCACGGCATGGCCCGTTGAAGGAGGATGGAAGAATGAATCTGGAAGCGTTATACCATCGTCACAAGCAGAACTGGGCGTTTATCTACGATGGCAAGGCCGTAAGGGTGCGGATGCGCACGATGCGGGACGATGTCCAGGCGGTCGAGATGAGCTGGGGAGACAAGTATGACTGGTACGGGACGGTGAGGCGTCGCGCAATGTACAAGCTGATCTCGGACGCGAGGTACGACTACTGGGAGACGGAGGTGGAGACAGGCTCTGGCAGGTTGAGCTACCGGTTCGCGGTGACGGACGGAGACGAGCGCATCTATTACGGGGAGCGGTGGTGTGCGGCCGTGGAGCCGCCGGATTCGTTCGGCAATTTCGAATATCCCTATATCAGCCCCGCAGACGGCATTCATCCGCCGGCATGGGTCAGAGATGCGGTATTCTATCAGGTGTTCCCCGACCGTTTTGCCAGAGGCAGCGGCGCAGCGCCTTCCGTCCGATATGCGTCATGGGGGAGCGCGCCGACCAAGCAGACTACATTTGGCGGCGATCTCCAGGGCGTCTTTGAGCGCCTGGATTATTTGCGCGAGCTGGGGATTACGGCGATCTACTTCACCCCGTTGTTCCAGGCGCCGTCCAGTCACAAGTACGATACGCAGGATTATTACGCCGTCGATCCTCAGTTCGGCACGACCGAGCAGCTGCGGCAGCTCGTCGCGGCTTGTCATGAGCGGGGGATCCGCGTCATGCTCGATATCGTCTTCAACCATACGGGCCATCTGTTCCCGCCCTTCCAGGACGTCGTGGACAAGGGGGAGCGTTCCCCTTATGCAGACTGGTTCCATATCTCGCAATGGTCGGATACACAGAGCGGCCGACCGATGATCTACGAGACGTTCGGCTTCGAGCCGGACCTGCCGAAGCTTAACATGGTTAACGATCAGGTTGGCCGTTACTTGCTGGAGGTTGCTGCGCACTGGCTGAAGACGACGAACATCGACGGCTTTCGGCTCGATGTGGCCAACGAGGTGGACCACCGCTTCTGGCGCAAATTCCGCGACACGGTCAAGGCGATTAAGCCGGAGGCGTATATTTTGGGCGAGATTTTCCATGATGCGATGGCCTGGCTCGGCGGCGATCAGCTCGACGCGGTGATGGATTATCCGGTGCGAGATATCGCGATCAAGTTTTTTGCGTTGCAAAGCGTCGATGCGCGCATGTTCGCCGACATCATCGGTCAGCAGCTGGCGTCGTATCCGCAGCAGGTCAACGAAGCCTCCTTCCAGTTGCTGGGCAGTCACGACACCCCGCGACTGCTCACCCTGTGCGGCGGCAGCCTCCCGAAGCTGAAGCTCGCGGTACTGTTCCAGTTCACCTATATCGGAGCCCCATGCATCTACTACGGCGACGAGATCGGCATGAGCGGGGACGATGACCCGGATAACCGGCGCTGCATGATCTGGGACTCCCAGCTGCAGGATCTGGAGCTGCTCGGCTGCTACCGGGAGATGATCGCGCTGCGCAAGGTGCATGAGGCGCTTCGCCGCGGACGGCTCCGCTTCCTGCACGCGCCGCCCGGCGGCTATGAGCTGGCCTATGAGCGGATGGCGGGGGAGGAGCGTCTGATCGTCGCCATGAATCTGGCTCCCCGGCCAAGTCGTCTGGAGTTGGAGCTGCCGATGTGGGCGCAGCCAGCGGGCCATGACGATGCGGCCTCCGCGGCTTATCCGGAGATCGCGACAGGCGCGGAGGACGAGGTGTGGCAGGACTACTGGTCCGGGGAGGCGCTGCGAGCGAGCGGCGGGCGATTGGCAGTGGAGCTGGGGGCTTATGGCTCTCGGGTGCTCAAGCGCAGGTGCGGGGAGGCGATGCGATGAGGGCGCTCCAGTGGATGCCGGATGCGCGACTGGAGCTGCGAGAGCTGGACGAACCAACACTGCTCTCGCCGACGGCGGTCAAGATCCGCATCGAGATGACCGGCATCTGCGGTACGGACCTGGCGGTAATCGCCGGCAAGGAGGAGGGGGTGACGCATGTCACGCGGGGCCATGAGGCCGTCGGCGTCATCGTGGAGACGGGGGCAGCGGTCAGGGAGCTGGCGGTTGGCGACCGCGTCGTCATCGATCCCAACTTTAGCTGCGGAGCATGCGAATATTGCTTGCGTCTGCTCCCGCATTTGTGCATAGGCGCTTCCGGCGCGATGGCCATCGCCGGTCTGAATGTCCACGGGACCTTCGCCGATTACTACGTGTCGGAGTCGCGTTATGTCCACCGGCTGCCGACGGGCATGTCATGGGAGCGGGGCGTGCTGGTGGAGCCGCTCGCTTGCGTGCTGCACAACTTCCAGGAGGCCAGACTGGCTGCCGACGATGCGGTGCTGGTGCTCGGCTCCGGACCGATGGGCCTGCTCTGTCAGATCGTCGGCCGACGTCTGGCCCGTCTGACCATCGCCACCGAGCGCAATCCGTATCGGCTCGAGGCAGCCGCCCAGCTCGCGGATGCGGCCTGTCGCCCGGAGGAGCTGGATGAGCAGACGGTAGCCAGGCTGACAGGGGGTCGCGGCTTCGATGTCGTCATCGACGCCGTTGGCAATCAGCTGGAGACGGCCGATCGCTTCATCGGCAGAGGCGGACGCATCGTCCCGCTCGGCATCAGCGGTTCCTACCATTACGCCATCGCTCCGGCCAGGCTCATCCAGCGGGCGGTCAGCATTATCGGCGCCGGCGAATACCGCTGCACCTTCCCGCTGGCGCTGCGGCTAGCGCAACAGCTGCCGGAGCTCGACCGGTTGGTGACCAAGCGCTATGGCCTGGAGCAGCACAAGCAGGCGATGCGGGAGCTGCTTGGCTATGATCCTGCCACCGGAGAGCCGGTACAGACGGATACGCTGAAGACGGTTTTCGAGCCTTGGCGACTGGCGTCAGAGAGCGCAACGGCCGGACTCGAGCCGCAGAAGGGAGAATGGAGCGCATGAGAGCGATGCGAAGCGACGACGAGCTCGTCCTGTGGCATGAATTTGACGGTCCCGGCGACACCTCGGTAGAGGTGCTGGAGGAGATCAATAGACGGTTCGAGGGCATCTACGGCATCCGCGTCCGCTCGGAGGTGATGGGGATCGCCGAGCTGGGGCGGCGGCTCACTCGGCTGCCGGAGCAGGACGCTGGCGTGGATATGGCGTTGGTCCCCTCCGATATGACGAGCTACTGGGAGGCCTCCCGCTTCTCGCCGATGCGGGAGCCGTGGTGCGAGGAGCTGGTGCCGGCCGCTGTGCTGGACAGTATGCGGATCGGCGGCGCGCTGTACGGGATACCGGTCCTCACCGGCAATCATCTGGTGCTCTATTACGACAAGCAGCGTTATGGCGCGTCTCCCCCTTCATGGGAGACGCTGGGGCGGTTCGCTGAGGAGCAGCGCGAGGAGGGGGTTGCAGCGATAGGCATGGATCTGACTCAGGCCTACAACTTCATCCCCTTCCTGACGGCGTGCGGCGGCTGGCCGCTGCGCGAAGGCCGGATCGCGCTGGACACGGACGAGGCCGAGCAGGCGCTGCGATTCCTGTACTTGCAGGTCGGGTCAGGCACGATGGTCAGCAGGGATGGCGCTACGGCGCTGCTCGAGCAGTTCATCGATGGACAGCTCGGCGCGATCGTCAGCGGCGAGTGGGTATATAACCACCTCAGCCGGAGCATGGGGCAGCGCCTAGGGGTGGGCCCGATCCCCGAGATTTACGGCACACGCCCCGTATCGATGTGCTCCTCCATCGGTCTGGTGTTCCCCGGACAGGCGCTGGCTTCCTCTCGCGGGGCGGCGCTCGCGGCCTATGCGCGGTTCATGCTGAGCGCGGAGTGCCAGCAGCTGTGGGCGGAGCGGGTGCAGCGCATCCCTGCCGCCGCAGCGGCGCTGCGACAGCTGATGTCCGGTGGCTCGGATAACCGGCGACAGCTGATTGACCTGCTTGCGGCTAGCCGACCGATGCCCTGCAGTCCTTATATGATCGCGGGCTGGGTAGGCATCGAGGCCGGACTGCGGCAGCTCTCGGACAGCGGGCCGACAGCTGCGAGGCGTGTCATGCAGGAGCAGGCGCAGCAGGTGACGGCGGAAGTGGATCACTATTTAGACACCTTGAAGGGAGAGCGGATATCCGATGGAAGTCACCATCTTTAGCCAGATTTCGATCGACGGCAAGCTGACATTTGGGGAGGGCCAGTCGAGCAAGGGGCTGTTCGAGCTGTTCGGCCCGGAGGACATCGCTTATATTCATCAGTTCCGCGGGCAGGTAGACGGCATCATGGTCGGCAAAAATACGATCTGCACCGATAATCCGTTCCTGACTAACCGCTATGAGCCCGGACGCAATCCGGTGCGGATCGTACCGAGCCGGACGCTGGACATCCCGCTTGGCAGCAACATCTTGCTCGATGAGGAGCGGACGATTATCGTGACGACCGAGCGCGGGCTCGACGAGGGCAAGCGCAGGCAGATCGCCGCGCTCGGCAAGGAGGTTATCGTATGCGGCGAGGACCTCGTCGACTTCGACCTGCTGTTCCGCCGCCTCGAGACCGATTACGGCATTCGCCGGCTTATGGTCGAGGGCGGCGGCCTGCTCAACTGGTATGTGTTCGACCGCAATCTGGTGGATCAGATCATCCTGATGCAGCTGCCGATCATTATCGGCGGCGGCTCGAACATTACGCTGGTCGACGGAGAGGGCTACCATGAGCTGGCCTTTAGCAAGCGGTTCCGCGTGGTCGACGTGAAGCCCTCGGGCAATTATACCTTGATGCGTTATGCAAGATACGATCCGGCCGGGGAGGACAGGTTGCTGCATGGATAACGGGATAGAAAGACGGGCGGGAGACGACTTTTACAAGAAGCTGTACCAGATTGCGATCCCGATCGCGCTGCAAAGTCTGATCATGGCTGCGCTCAATATGACCGATCAGCTGATGGTTGGCCAACTCGGCGACGTAGCCATAGCTTCCGTAGGCATGTCCAGCAAGATCTATAGCGTCATCTCCGTTCTCCTGGCGGGACTGGCTGCGGGACTGTCGATCTATGCCGCGCAATATTGGGGCCGGAGGGATGTGCGCACCATTACCCAGCTCCTCGGGATGACGCTATCGCTCGGCTTGATCGTCTCGCTGCTGTTTACAGGCGTCGTCTACCTGAATCCCGAATGGAGCCTCGGGCTGTTCACCACCGATACGCGGGTGATGGAGGAGGGTGCGATCTTCCTGAAGCTATCGGCGCTGAGCTATGTGCCGATCATGCTGACGATGATCTACTCCGCAGTGCTGCGCAGTACCGGCCATGTCAAGTACCCGATGTACGTCAGCCTGATCGTCGTCATCCTCAATGTCGGGTTGAACTATCTGCTCATCTTCGGCAATCTCGGCTTCCCCAAGCTGGGTCTGGCCGGAGCAGCCATAGGCACATGCATTGCCCGCGTGGTGGAATGTCTGCTCATCATCGGCGCGGTCTACCGCTTCCGGCTCCCCGGCGCCGCTGGCTTCCGGTATCTGTTCTCGTATCACAAGCCGCTGGCCCGCAAGTTCTATCTGACCACCTATCCGATCGTGCTGACGGAGCTGGTCTGGGTGCTGGGAGAGACCGCATATGCGGTGATCTACAGCCGGATGGGGACGACCGAGATGACCGCCATGACGATTACGTTTCCGCTGCAGGGGCTGAGCATCGGCCTGCTGACGGGACTGTCGGGGGCGGCCGGGGTGCTGGTGGGCAATCGGCTCGGCGCAGGCGAGCATGCGATCGCGCGGGATTATGCCCGCAGGCTGATCCGGGTAGGGATATTCCTCTCGGTCGGGCTCGGGCTTGCGATCGCCGCACTCGCGCCGCTCTATGCATCTGCCTTCGCTATCACGAATGCGGCCCATGAGCTGGCCGTCCACGTCATCTGGGTGTTCGCCGCCTTCATGTGGGTCAAGGTCGCCAACATGATCATTGCCGGAGGCATCCTGCAGAGCGGCGGAGACAGCAAGTTCGTCTTCAAGATGGAGTCTGCCGCAACCTGGCTGATCGGCGTGCCGCTTGGCCTGCTGCTGTCTCTGGTGTGGAAGCAGCCGCTGTTCTGGGTGTATTTCTTCCTGTCGCTGGAAGAGGTCGTACGCTTCGGCATCGGGCTGATGCGCTTCCGCTCGGGCAAATGGATACAAAATCTGACCGGTCAGTCTACAGGACAGACGTCGGCATAGGGGGAGAGATGAAGATGTGTGCCATGGCTGACCGCACTGCGGCGGTCCCGCTAACTCATCCGCAGAAGCGCATTATGTATGTGGAGCAGCGATACCCGGACGTTCCTTTGCATGTAGTAGGCTGTATGTCGCTCATTCATGGACCGGTGGATATGGAGCGGCTGGAGCGGGCGATTCGCCGCTTCGTGGATGCGCATGACGCGTTTCGGCTGCGCTTCGCGGAAGGGGAGGAGGAGATGCTGCAATGGCTGCTGCCGGCAGTCGCCCCGTTCCGCATCCCGGTGATCGAGCTCTCGCAAGCGGAGGAGCCCGAGCAGGCGCTGGAGCGTTATGCCGCACAGGAGGCGCGCAAGCCGCTGGACTACAGGGGAGAGACGTTGTTCCGCTTCACGCTGTTCCGGCTGGATCGCGAGCGGGCCGCCTATATGTATGCGATGCATCACCTGATTACCGACGGCTGGTCGGTATCCCAGATGTCCTGCGAGATCGCCCGACATTACCTCGGCGAGGAGACAGCGGACGAGCTGATCGTCGAGCGCCACAGCTATCTCTCCCTCCTGGAGCGGGAGCGGCGCTATGCCGGGTCGCCCCGCTCGGAGCGGGATCGCCGATTCTGGATGGAGCAGTTCGCCGTGCGGGCCGAGCCGTTGTATCCCGAGGCCGACTCCGATCTGCGAGCGCGATGCCGGACGGTTAGTCTGAGTGCCGAGGCGAGCGCGGCGATTCGGCAGTATACGGATGCGCATGGCCTGTCCATCCACAGCTTTTTCACGGCGTTATCGCTCATCTGGCTGTATCGCAGCCATCGGACCGCCGACCTGACAGTCGGGGTGCCGGTCTACAACCGTACGAGCATGCAGGAGAAGCAGGTGTTCGGCGTCTATACGAGTCTGAT